>Ga0326727_10006850_pt1 | contig 30761 bp, 23 predicted proteins | sample MB2enrmetagenome_FD_207643 | JGI IMG/M metagenome (GOLD analysis project Ga0326727, IMG submission 207643) | Lab enriched peat soil microbial communities from McLean, Ithaca, NY, United States - MB29MY | ecosystem: Environmental > Terrestrial > Soil > Wetlands > Peat | place: USA: New York... | reverse complement strand
CGCGTCCAGCTTCTGGCCCCTTTGGCCCGGATGCAGGACTCGCACTTGCAGTTGGTGAAAAAGAAGTCGTCAAAAATGATCTCGTCGAAAAGTCCTGCCGTAAACTCCACGATCTCCTTGAGCTTCTTTCGGTGTCCCGGATTCGTGTAGCAGAACGTCTCGAACCTGTTCATCTCGTTCACAGTGGCTGTGATTCCCCCGGCAGCCACAACGCCGTGGTCCTGAAAGAAACGCTTGAGCTTGTTGATTGTTTCCTTCCCGGCCACTTTCATGTCGCGGTGAGTCTCGAGGTAGATCTTGTCGACTTTCACCTGCCGAGACAGCTCGTTCCAGCGAGGTTCAAGCCAGGTGAGATCGTCCATCCGGAGCACCTCATAGACACGGGCATAAACGGAGACGGTGAAGTTCCGGTAATTGCCCGCATGGAGCGGGGGTGAGGTAAAACCAGGGAGCAGCAGGGCGATGAAGAGAATACGTTTCATTTCGCTTGCCTCGACAAAGACTATTCGCCATTTTCCATTTCCCGTTCGGGATCAATGGAAAACGACAAATTGATTTAACGCTTCGCGACCCTCGGCAGCGCTAGTCTTCCATTGTCTGAGGAAGGACCTCGATGTAATCCAGCGCGGCGTCCTCGCTGCCGTCGGGAAAGCCCTCAAGGCGGATCTCGTCCCCAGTTCGCAGCGCAATTCCCGTTACCAGCCGCCGTGTTGAAGACGTGCCGTCCGGCTCCGTCCTGCGCGTGGGGAGCGTGTCGTCCGCAACCCATTCATCAACAACCTGGTTCTGCACCGACAGCCTGAAACGCGCGTGCCCCTGCGCATAATCGAAATAGCGGATCTTCAGCGTGTACCAGCCGGGAGGACCATCATACCGGAAGGCGGCCGCGCAGTGCTCGACCGGGCACCGTACGGCAGCTGCCCCGGACGCTGTTTCGAACTGAAGAACAGGTTTTGCAACGTAGCCCTCGAGCTTCATCGCCTCTGCCTCAGTTCGGCCGGCGTAATTCCCCACGCGGCCGCGCGCGTCGGAGATTCCGGAAGTTTTGTAAAACCAGCCGGCGACGGCGTCGCGCCAGAGCTCGGCCGCACCAGCTTGATACTCAAGCGATGCCAGGACTTCCCGGTAACGCTGTTCGTCGACATGACCCGCGAGCGACTTCCATTCACGCACATAGCCTGCAGCCGTGGCCGCGCCTTCGTAATGAGAATCATAGATGTACTGGATGACCGTTTTCCCTGCGTGCAGCACGTGAGTATAGGGCACATGATGCATGAACAAAAGGAGATCGTCGGGACACGTCGCCAGCGATTCGTACACTTTGGCCACGGCCGGACGGAACTGACCGATGAAACCGGTCCCGGTCGCAACGGTGCGGTCCATTCCGACCCCTTTCTCGTCGGCACGGTGCCATTGCCCCCAGCCATTGCGTTCGGACGCTTCCACAGCCACTCCATAGTGATTGCCGGTTATTTCCGTTAAGGTCTGAAGCCCCAGCGGCCCGGTATAGTTTTCGTAGGTGCGCCATGACTTCAGGTTCATGCCGACGATCGTGCGCACCACAACCGGGTCGTTACCAAATGTCTGGCGCGTCCACTCCTCGATGATCCGTCTCGAACTCAGGCCCGGATCCCAGGACAGCCGCCCGAAACCGTAAAGATTCGCCTGCGAAAAATGGCTGCGCGTCCACGTGGGATCCATGCTGGAGATCGTGACGCCGACGAAACCGGAGACGGGCCGGTGGAACACCTTGCCGGTTACGATCGCCTTGACCGGCGTGCCGCCGTTGCCGACGTGCATGTCAAAATCGAGAGTGTCTTTCCACCACGGGATCAGGTTTACCAGGTGCCGCCCTCCACCCATGTATTCCTGTATGATCTGCAGTTCGATCGCCTGGTTGGTCTTTTCCAATCCGCTGAATAAAGGGGACGCGGGCTCACGCACCTGGAAATCGATAGGGCCGTTCTTGATTTGTATCACGACATTGTCATCGAACTGTCCGTCGAGGGGAGAAAAATTGTCGTAGGCGGCGCGCGCCCTGTCATTGGTCATGACCTTCCAGTCCAAGTGGTGGTCATACACAAACGCGCGGTAGAACAGGAAGCCGGAGTGCGGCTTCAGCGCACGCGCAATGACGTTCGTTGCTTGGGCGTGCGTTCGCTTATAGGCAGACGGGCCGAGGGTGCCCTCGGAATCGGCTTTCATTACAAAGCCGGCCATGTCCGGAATCACTCTGTAGAGTTCGTCCGCTTTCGACTTCCACCATGCGATGACTGCGGAGTCGAGCGGGTCAAAGCCGGGAAGCCCGCCAATATTCTTCGGACTGCCAAAGTCAACCGGCAACACAACGCGCACACCCCAGGGGCGGAGGACATCGGCGATGCGCTTCAACTGAGGATAGAAGGACGGGTCCAGCAGGCGTGGGTCCGCGTTGACGATGCTTATGGCACAACCGTTGATTCCAACCGATGCCATCATGCGAGCAAAATCGCGTAGCCGGCTCAAGTCGTTCCGCGCCAGGCCGTTTTCCCAGAGCACGGAGCCTGAAAAGCCCGCCATGGAAGAAGGTTGAGGACCGGTTCCTGAGCCAGGGAGACCGCCGAGCGTGTCCCAGAGATTGAGCCAGCGAACAGGGGCAGAAGGAGCCGTCCTGTCGTCGAGATGAACCAATGATTCCCCGGTTGCGATTTTGCGCAGGAGCGCAAAAGAGCCGTAGAGCACACTCGGATCGTCGGCGCCGATGACGAGCAGGTGGCTCACCCCCTTGATGCTCGACGCTTTCAGCCAATAGCCTTCAGCTCCGATGGCTGCCGCCGGAATCAACTGACGGTTGGCCTTCCGAAACTCCGGTACCGTCCCCATGATGATCGCGGATTCCGCGGGTATCCGGGACTCGATCCTCAAGGTCCGGCCCAGGAACCCTCGGATGCCACGAATCAGTTCCTGCCGGGCATTTTCCTGCATGGCCGAATCGCCCAGAGCCGTAATAACGCCCGGCAGACCTTCGCGGTACGTGCGCTGCGCATCCTGATCCAGCGCAGCATATCGCAGCCATGCATTGTATCCGGTCTCGGCGCGCAGGTTTGCGGCCAGCAGCAATCCCGTCATCAGGCACAGCCTTACGAGCATAATTCCTCCCAAAGGCGGAGCGCGAAATGTGGGGACAGGTTACGCAATTCCCCAATTACCGAGGCGAATTCAAGAAGGCGAATTCAGGAATCACGTCGCCTGCCCCCGAAATTCCGACAAATAGCCCCAGCGCAGATCCTCTTCCTGCGCGTACCGCTTCCCCAGATTTACGGCCAGGAGCGCCTTTTGCAGTTCCCTTCCCAGGTAAAAAGCATGGGGGGCGCTCTCAACCCCAAGCCGCTCGAAGATGGCCAGGATATCCTTTTCTTTGATGAAAATTTTGTTGTTGAACACGTAGATGAATTCGCCGGCGGCAAAAATTCGAAAGTTGTGGTCCCGCACTTTCGCGTGGATCGCCCGCAACTCGTCTTCACTGAAAGTCTCGAATGGGGGATCCTTGAGCGTGATCAGACCGTCACTCAGGTGTTTCGGCAGAATTCCGTTTTTCTGAGCGTAATACATCAGCTGCCGGGCCAGGTCGAATTCCCGCACCGCACCGCGCGCCCAGCTGATCACTTCGGTCGTCAAAACATACTCAATCCCCAATTCGGTGGTGATACCGGCCATGACGGCATTCATCCCGGTGGTATCGGCATCGGTGAGTTCGGTGAGATTCCCGAGCCCCATGAGCATTTCCGATTTCGGGTATTTCCGACGCATGCGGATGAATTCGTCGATCGAATCGGCAAACCCGAACCCGATCGGTTTTAAGATCGGATCGATGATGTGCGCAACGTGCCAGGCCTCCAATTGAGCGATGTTGCGCTCCAGGGATTCCGGTCCCTGTTCAAAATCGGGGATCACAACCACCTTGCTCCGCAAACGACGAGCGACGTCCATGTTCCGGGAGTTGACACTGAGCACGAAATCTACTCCCGCCTGATCAGCCTTCAGGATGTCTTGAGCGTTGAAGGAATCGACGCTGACCGGGAAGCCCTCTTGTTTCAGCGCCCCGATAACGTTTTCGATTCCCGGGAAAGAGGCCTCAACCGGGCAGCCCAGGTCGATGATATCCGCTCCGCAGGAACGGAAGTAGTGGGCTCTCGCAAGAATCTGTTCCAGGCTCATCTTGGCTGCGTCGACGATTTCCGCCAGGATTTTCACCCGGTGCTCTCCATACCCTTTCAGATCCCGGGATGCTCCGAAAAAGGCGGGGATATCTTTCAAGTTCTTGGGTCCACGAATCACCTCAATGCCAATTCTATTGGCGATCAGATCGAGATCTCCTGTGGACAATCCAGGGATCATGACCCTATCGCAGCCCATCGCATTCGACAGGTGTTTCGCGACAAAATTCGTATCCATCAGGGCGGCGACCGAAATCGGAAGAACGATGATCTCGTAGTCGAGATCGGGGATTTGTTTCAGGCAGTCACTGAGAGACTGGGCAGCCAATTTGCCCGTCACAAACAGATATCGAGCCATTGCGGAGGATCCCTCCCATTTCGAACAAAGGGTAACGGCTCATAATTTACCCATTTCTCTCGGATTAAGATATGTTTTTGAAGCTCGGAGTCCCTGAGATTAAGCCGATTGACCTCGAAGATCCGAAGTCTCGAAGTGTTCTACTTCGTTTCCATCGCCCGGGACCTGTCGTGAACCATCGCGTCGTGTGCAGTGTTACCCAGCAGCAAACGGTGGTGAACTTCACCCCGGCGGCTTTCAACGCGCTCGAGGGTGCCTGTGGCCAGAACGGGTTGGCCAGACCGCGCCTGCTCGCAAAACCTGCCCCGGAAGGAGAGGATTTCATTCACCTCAAAATGCGGGCCTTCCAAGATACGCACGTCAGACACGCCATACCTGCACGGAGTAAAAATCGATTCGCAATCGTCCGCAATCGTAGCCGCAAGGGTTGCCTGTCCAAGAGGTGTATACCGCAGATCTCCGTAAGTCTCGCCCGCTTCACGCGGTTCCTTGATGAAACGGATGAAATACGGCCGCCGTCGGAAATTGCCCTGGCATACCTTGTTCTTTTCCAGGCTGGCAAAGTCATCGAAGCGCATAGGCGTGTCGGCCGAGCGCTGGCGATAGAGTTCTTCGATCCCCTCCCTGTCGAACCGGCGGAGATCCGGGTCGGATTGCGAATCCAACAACACCTTCGTCGAATCGTAGACTTTCCTGCAGTTTTCGGTCCCGAAAACGGAAAAATCCAGATCTGATTTTTCCGTATGCAGATCGATGAGTAACGAACCGCTGATTCCAATCGCAGCCCAGGAGACGCCCGCTTCTTTTTGAAGCAGCCGGGCGAAGGTGCAGGCATCATCCGCAACCCCCATTGCGGCGGCCCCCTGAATGAGTTTCTGCAACCCCTGGCGCGGATTGTAGATTCGCCGGATTAATGCCTTGGGTACGCTCTGCAGCGTAGCCTGAAATACCGGATCATAAGCGAGGTACTGCGGGTAGAGCGATCGCAGCAATCGCTCCTGTTCCGCGAAGTCATAATAACGACGATAGGACACCCCACACCTTCTCCGCTCCCCATTTGGGTCCGGAGCATAGCGGAGAACCGCGATCATCCGGTCCGGCGGGTGCGCCAGACCCTTCACCGCGAAAAACAGCCCGTCGCCGGTCTCGAGGTAATAGCTCTCGACTACATCGTCAAGCATAGTTAGGCAATAAAAAACGCCACGGAAACCATGATCTCACTGATGCAAAACTTGATCCGTGAAATCCCTCGAATCCGTGGCGCTCATAAAATCTAAATTACTTCACTGCCGCCGGTTGTGGGATGGCGGGAAATTTCTGAATATCCGCAACTTTCGATTTGCCGTAATCGACGCGCACTCGCTCGACGATCGCGTTGACAGGCGCATCGAGATACTTGGTGAAGTAAGTCGGATAGATTCCGATCCAGAATGCCAGGATGATCAACGGAACGAAGGTCGCCAACTCCCTGAAATTCAAATCGGGCAGGGACTGATTCAGCGGATTTTCCAGCTTCCCAAACATAACGCGCTGATACAGCCACAACATGTAAGCAGCACCTAGAACAATTCCGATCACAGCCAAGGCCGCATAAGGCCACAGCCCCGGCGCGGCGAATGTTCCCTGGAGGATGAAGAATTCGCCGATGAATCCGTTCAATCCCGGCATCCCGATAGAGCTCAGCGTCATTACCAGAAACACCGTGGCGTAGACCGGCATGATGTGGCTCAAACCGCCGTATTCCGAAATCAGACGCGTGTGGCGTCTTTCATAGACGATGCCCACAATCAGGAAGAGCGCACCCGTTGAGATTCCGTGGTTGAGCATCTGCAGAACGCCACCCTGCAACGAGACCGGCGTGGCGGCAAAAACGCCCAGCATCACGAATCCCAGGTGACTCACCGAAGAATAGGCCACAAGGGATTTCATGTCCTTCTGCATCAACGCGACCAGTCCACCGTAAATGATCCCGATCAAGGCGAGAATCAGCATCGGCTTTAAAAAGTGCATGGTAGCCCAAGGGAACATCGGGAGAGAGAAGCGGACGAAACCGTACGTCCCCATTTTCAGCAGAACGCCTGCCAGGATCACCGAGCCGGCGGTAGGAGCTTCGACGTGAGCATCCGGCAGCCAGGTGTGGAACGGGAACATGGGGACCTTGATGGCGAATCCGACGAAGAAGGCCAGGAAAACCCACCATTGAAGGTCGGTCGGGAATCCCAGCTTCTGGAAGCCGATAATGTCGAAAGAGTAAATGCCGGCGACACCGTACTGGTAAAAGTAAATCGCCAGAATCCCGACGAGCATGAGCACGGAACCCGCCAAGGTGTACAGGAAGAATTTGATGGCCGCATAAAGCTTCCTCGGCCCTCCCCACACGCCGATCAGGAAATACATGGGAACCAGCATCACTTCCCAGAAAACATAAAAAACCAGAAAGTCGAGCGACATGAAGACGCCGAGCATTCCGACCTGCAGCAGGAGCATGAACGCGTAATACTCTTTGACCCTGTCTTTGATGGCTGCCCAGGACGAGAGAACGGCAATAAAGCCGAGGAGCGTCGTCAGCATGATCAGCAGCATGCTGATTCCATCAATCCCGATTTTGTAATTCGCCCCGATCAGCGGAATCCAGGGATGCTCGTAGACAAACCGGAAGCCGTTCGGGCCGACAAACCGGGGATTATTGAAGGAGGTCAGGAGCGGGATGGAGACCAGGAAACCAACAAAAGCGGTAATGTTGGCGACCCACTTGATTGCATTCTCGTTTTCCCGCTTCATGAACATGATCAGTATCATTCCCGCCAGTGGGAGATAGCAGACGATGTTCAGAATATTGTTCATGAAAAAGTCCATTGCATCCAACTCCATTTGATTCAAAATTCAAAAGTGACGATGGAAAATGAATAAACAGCTCCGAATTTTCAGTTTTGAATCTCAAATCTTCAATGATTTTATCTCCAGAAACCGCCGGTCAATAATCCGTTGTAGTAAATCAGAATAAAGACGATGATCCCAAAAACCGCCACCAGCGCGTATCTCTGGACGAGGCCCGTCTGAAACGAGGTGGCCATCCGATTCAGCGCCATATTGATCCGGCCAATCAGGTTGACCAACCCATCCACGATATAGGTGTCGAACAACTTGGACAAACTTGCCGTTCCGCGCGTTGTGGCCGCAGTCCCGTTGACCGCACCATCGACGAAGTGGGAATCGACGAAGAAGCAGGCTCTTCCAAGGTCCTTGGTGCGGTTAACGAAAAGCGCGTCATAAAGCTGGTCCACGTAGTACTTGTGGTACACCAGGTTATAGAATCCTTTGATCTTCCCGGTCACGCGGTCCGCAACACCCGGCCTGGCGACGTAAAAGTGATAGGCCAGGGCAATGCCGACCAGGGCAATGGCGACAGAGAGTACGGTGAACAGCCACTCGGGGACTGCGAACAGAGCGGCCGGCCCAGAGGTTTCCGGCACTCGAAGAACCGGTTCCAGGAAATGCTCGAATCGATTTGAAACGCCGGTCCACCCGGGGAAGCCGACCCAACCTCCGATGAGAGAGAGCACTGCCAAGGCGGCAAGGGGCAATACGACACGCTTGGGGGATTCATGGATGTGGTGTTTCGTGTGCTCGTCCATCCTTTCTTCTCCCCAGAATGTCAGGAATAGGAGACGGAACATGTAAAAGGCCGTCATCCCTGCTCCACACCACAACAAAAACCAAATCACCGGGTGGCCGTTGCTCCACGCCCTCCAAAGAATCTCGTCCTTGCTGAAGAATCCTGCAAAAGGCGGGATCCCAGCGATGGCGATTGTCCCCACCAGCATTGTCCGGTAGGTCCACGGCAGATGCCTTCTCAGTCCGCCCATCTTCCTCATGTCCTGCTCATGGTGCATGGCCATGATCACGGAACCGGAGCCGAGGAACAGGAGAGCCTTGAAGAATGCGTGAGTCATCAAATGAAAGACTCCGCCTACGAACGCTCCCACTCCAAGGGCGGCAAACATGTAACCCAACTGGCTCACGGTGGAGTATGCCAAAACGCGTTTGATGTCCGTCTGGGCAAACCCGATTGTGGCCGCGAAAATTGCGGTCAGGGATCCTACGACCGCAACAACCATCAGGGTTTCCGGAGCCCGGCTGTATAGGGCGTTACTGCGGCAGACCATGTAAACACCGGCGGTCACCATTGTGGCCGCGTGAATGAGTGCGGATACAGGCGTGGGGCCTTCCATCGCATCGGGCAGCCAGACGTAAAGAGGAATCTGAGCGCTTTTTCCGCAGGCCCCGACGAAGAAACAGAGGGTCGTCCAGAACAGGAAGTTGTGTCCCGTCTGAACGGGAAGAGCCGAAGCTCGGCTGAACACTTCCTCAAACCGCAAAGAGCCGAAATGAACAAAAACCAGCATCATTCCCAGGATAAATCCGGCATCTCCGATCCGGTTCACGATAAAGGCTTTCTTTCCTGCATCTCCGGCACTCTTCTTATCAAAATAAAAACCGATCAGCAGGTAAGAACACAGGCCGACCCCCTCCCACCCGACAAACATCATCAGATAGTTGTTCGCCAGCACGAGAGTGAGCATGGCAAACATGAACAGGTTCAGGTAGGAGAAGAAACGATAGTACCCGCTGTCGTCCCACATGTAGCCGGTTGAATAGATGTGAATCAGGAAACCGACACCCGTCACAACCAGCGCCATGACGGCCGACAATGGATCCAGTTGAAAACCCCAGGGCACTTCGAAATTCGCCATGCCTCCATTCGCCAGTGGCAGCGATCCGCCGCGAAGCCACGTAAAGAGGTCGATCGTGAACAGTTCCTGATGTTTGACAGCGAAAAGCTGATAAACCAGGAGGATGCTCAGGATGAAAGCGAATCCGACCGAAGCCAGAGCGATCGCGGACACGATTCTTTTGTCGAGTTTTTCGCCGGTGCTCCGAACCCTGATCAGCCCCAGAAGGCCGACGAGTGCGCTTCCGGATAGAGGCAACGTTGGGATCAACCAAATGTAATTAAGCATAATCTCTGTTCTTGGCCAAGATTTGCGAGTTCTGCCAATTCCAATGATTCAGCGATCTGTTGTTGCGGAGTGACGCCAGCAGTTCTCACTTAAATAAAGCAAATTCAGACACTAAAGAAAAACGGAGTCAGGTTAGTAACACAATAGCCACAGCCTTGTCAATCCCGTCAAAACCATGATGTTATCGGGAAGGCCGCCATCCCGCCTAATGCGCTTTAGATAACAGGGCGCCTGGAGGGCGCCGTTGCGCCACGCTCTAGCGATGCTCTTTGAGCCGGAGTTCCTGAGTTAGCAGGTCACGATAGATCGCCTCGACCTGATCGCGCGTTTGCTTGAGGGTTCCCGAAGTGTCGATGGTGTAATCCGCGAGCTTGAGTTTTTCTTCGATGCGCATCTGCGAGATCATCCGGGCTTTCGCCTCTTTTTCACTCAATTGGTCCCGGCTCATCAGTCGCGAGATCTGCAGGGAGGGGTCGCAGGTCACTACGACGAGCCGGTCATACATTTTGTAGCTGCCCGTCTCTACCATCAGCGCGGCATCCACGATGATGATCCCACGAAGGGAGGATTGTTCCAGCTCGAAAATCCTCCGTAAAATCTCCACGCCCACGTCGTGGTGAGTCAACCGGTTGAGCAGCAGTCTCTTTTCCACATCAAAAAAGATGATCCGCCCCAGCTTCCTGCGGTCGATTTCCGTGTCGGGGCCGAGTATCTGCTCTCCAAAGGCATCGATGATTTTTTGATGGGTCTTGGTCCCGGAAGCAAGCAGTTCATGGACGACCACATCAGCATCGATGATGTGAGCCCCCATTTCCGCAAACAACAGGGCGGTGTAGCTTTTTCCTGATGCGATGTTTCCTGTCAGCCCCACGTGCAACATGATTGAGATCATAACATGTCTGGGGGGCGGTCACGTAATACCAACCCCATTTTGCCGAGCAAGATACAGGATCCTTCATGCTGCGTTGACTCCTCGGCTATAATCGGATAGTTTGGCCAACGAGAAGCCGATACGGCGACAGACAGAGACAGCTGCGCTTCATCCGGAGGTTCATCATGCGTGTCCTCATCACCGGCGGAGCAGGTTTCATTGCGCACCACCTCGCAGCGGCATTGCTTCGCAACAAGGCAGAAGTCGTTCTCCTGGACAACTTCAATGATTTCTACGACCCTGAAATCAAAAGACGGAACGTGCGCGATCTTCAGAGTTCGGGCGCCGTACCAATTCATGCCATTGATATTCTGGACCAGGAGAATCTGCGGCGAGTCTACAGTCAAATCCGCCCGGACGTTGTCGTCCATCTTGCCGCCTGGGCGGGAGTAAGGCCGTCGCTGAAAAATCCTGCGCTATATTCCGCCGTCAACGTAACCGGAACCGTGAATCTGCTGGAATTGGCCAGAGAATACTCAACAGGCTGCTTCATTTTGGGGTCCTCCTCCTCCGTCTATGGAGGGAACACGAAGGTTCCCTTTTCCGAGAATGATCCTGTCGACAGGCCGGTTTCGCCCTACGCGGCCACCAAACGAGCCGGAGAACTTCTCTGTCACACTTATGCCTGCAATTTCGGGATGCACATTACATGCCTCCGTTTTTTCACGGTGTACGGCCCAAGGCAAAGGCCGGAAATGGCAATCCACAAATTTGCCCAGCTCATGAACGAGGGAAAAGAGATCCCCATTTTCGGCTCGGGAGAATCGAGACGCGACTATACCTATGTGGAAGATATCGTTTCCGGAATACTCGGCGCGATCGAGGTGAATCCTGGCTTTGAAATCTTCAATTTAGGGGAATCCCAGACCATAACCCTCATGGAAATGGTCAGGCATTTGGAGGACGCCCTGGGCACAAAGGCCTTGCTAAGATTCTTACCGGATCAGCCCGGAGATATGGCAATCACCTATGCCGACATAGATCGCGCCCGGCGGATTCTTGGATACAGTCCGCAGAAGCCGTTCAAGGAAGGGATTCGGCTATTCGCGGACTGGTTTAAGAATAGTCTGTAGCGGGCAGTCGACCAGTCCGAAAGGGAATATCATCCAGAGACAGCGCGAATCTAAATGTTGGCAAGGAGATACGACTGCCGCCTGCCTCACTGCAGTTCTGCAATCACAATCGAATCCGAAAGCTCGTTGACCACGTAGGCGGTGCGGTTGTCGGGCGCTATCTTGATGTCTGTAGGCCCGCGGTCGACCTCGAAGGTTTCGGGATCCAGGCTGCTGAGATCCGCGGGAAGAATGGAGACATTTCGGGAAGTATTACTGACCACAAAAACCCTTTTCCCATCATTGCTCACCGCCACGCCAAAGGGCATCTTCCCGATTGGAACCGTGATTAAAACCTTCATAACCTGAGTGTCGATCACCGATAGGTCGCCACTCAGGCTGTTGGCAACAAAAACTCGTCTTCCATCCGGCGTTATCGCGATGCCGTCCGGCGCTTCGCCGACCGCGATCTTGTTGATAACAGCCTTTCTCTCCGGATCGACCACCCAGACTTCATTGTTGCCGCCCATCACCACAAATACATACTCCGTTAAAGGAGAAACAGCGATCGAGAAGGGCGAAACGCCCATTTTCATAGTGTTAACCACGCTGCGCTCACGCACATCGACGATGTGTAGCATACCTTCCCGGCCGGCACCGTAACTCGAAACGTAGGCGAGATAGCCGCGGGGGCTGATCGCGATTGAATTGGGCTGCCCTCCGACTTTGAGGTCGCCGACCACCCGAAAAGCTTCCAGGTCGACAAAACTCACCGTGCCCGAGTCCTTGCAAGCCACCAAGGCTGTCTTGCCCTGATCCGTGATGGCCAATCCCAGCGGCGATTCCCCAACGGCAAGGCTCCGGGTCACCAATTTCTGCGCGAGGCTGATTTCCAACAACTCGTTCGAACCGTAAGAAGTCGCGTAGATTTTGGATCCGTCCGGGCTCAAAGCAATGAAGTTTGGGGCTTTGCCCACTTTCCTTATGCGGAGGGTTTTGACAGGGCTGGCAAAGACCGGCAGAAGGAAAAGAAGAGATATAAGGACAAGACGAATGCCTTGCGGTCTTCTCATACTAGATTCCTCATCTATTTTGTGGCGGCAATCAAGCTGAAAATCCCCGAATGGGACCTTGCCGGAATGCTCAAATCCCGAAAAATGACTTGACGGAAACCAACCTTAAAGAAGAGAGCGATGATTTCCTCCCGATCATAGTACATCCCATGGGCCTCGGCGGGGTTTTTTTGAATAAACTGTAAATGCAACTTCCGCCACATCCTCGTCCAGGAAAATCGCGCCCCCCTGGGCTCCAGGATCTCGGCAATGATCAGGTATCCGTCCGGGCCCAGAATCCGCAGTATCTCCGAAAGATACTCCACTGCCGGATGGCGATGAAGATCGAAGAAGGAAACCGCGAGGTCGCCATACCCATCCTGGACGGGGTACAGGGGCTCTTTGAAATTTCTGAATTCAATGGCTTGTTGCAGGTTCAGGTGGGCAGCCCTTTGTTTCGCACGTTCCAGCAGGGTCACGTTGCTGTCGAATGAATAAATGCGTCCAGGAAATGCCTTGCGCCCTGCCAGCTGCAGCGCAAAAACCGACGTGTCGGTCAGCAAGTCTATGACTTTCACCTTCCCGGCGCTGACCACAAAGTCGACAGTCTGATCGATGGCGTAATAGTAGTCCAATCCCGTTTTCCAATGGAAAAAACGGGCGACGCCTTCCTCGTAGGTGTCGATTCGTGCAGGAAGATTCGCCAGGAAAGGCCGAGGCTGGGGCGCAGAGAAATTAAACTTCTGCTGATATTTCTGGGTTTGCGTTTCGGTCTTCACTATTCAATTCCTAATTCGTGGTTCCTGATTCCGGATTCTAAACTTTGGATGAAGTCAGGAATCAGGAATGAGGAATCAGGAATCAGTTTTTCCGCCGGTAAAGGGATAAAGATTTAGTTTTCACTGCAAGAGAATACCCATGCGCCCATCCGGGGTCAACCTGCAGGCGTTCCGAGATCTCGTCTCCGGGAGAAGCGCATATCCACCCTACCTGCTTCGACGGATCGCTCAGGGCTTCGTGCCAAAGGGATTCGCCACCTTCGTTATAAACGAACTCCTTCGCGTTGAGCCCCGAATCATAAACCAGAGGCGCCTGCTTTCCCATATCGATCAGGATCCGTGTCCTATCATAGTTCCGCCGGAGGCATTGCATGACCAGCTGCCGCTCGGGTTCGATAAAATCATGCTCCAGAGTCTCCGCCATCATGGGCCGGTCTTCTCTCTCCAGAGGCGGAATCTGCATTCCTAAAACGCAAAGGGAGAGGAGCACCCATCCATATTCCTCACTGACTCGCGCTATCGTGAACAGAATCAGGCCCACGGCAGGCACAATAAGCGCACCCGGCCCGGGCAGAAGCTTCTCACCCTGATTAGTCGGAAAGAAGCACCAGGAGAGCCAAGGTAGCCCCATCGCAGTGATAAGCAGAATCAGGAGAGCGTGCCTTTTTGCCCTTGCCGACGTGAGCACAAGCCCCCCGAAAATCGCCACCGCCGGCAGGAGAAGAACCGAATAACGCAATCGATAGATCATTCCCCAATACAAGGCTGAAATGTTGATCAGCGATGGGAGCCAAAGCAAGAGCAGTGGGGCTCGAAACGAAAATTTTTTGCGCTGACCAAGCATCAAAAGCAGACCGGCCGCTGCCATCAATAATGGAAGAATCGAGGCGACCTGCGAGAGTTCCCCCAGGTGAAAGACAATAGAAAGAACCGGACGCTTGTAGGTCAGATAGGGAGCGGGATTCCCTCCCGCGACCCTGCGGAAAAAATTATCTCCCAGGCGAAGGAATATGTAACCAAAATGCGCAACCGCAGGTACCGCAAAGACCGTGAAAAATACAGCCGCCGCCTGCACTGCTCTGCGCCTCGGCAGGTACTCGGTCCAGAAATCGTACAGAAGCAGCAGCAACACACCGGCAAAAACATACCATCCTTCATAGCGGCAAAGCGCCCCAAGCGAGATCCAGACTGCAGCCAGCCATGGCTGGGAGGCGCGGTCGGACTCGCGCCAGGAAATCAGGCTGTCGAGCGCCAACAGCAGAAACATCATGTATAAAGGCTCAGTCAGCGGGCAACTCTGCAAATATTCCAGATTGGGATTCCCCAGCAAAATTGCGGCAGCGAAAATCCCGGCCGAAATCGAACAGGTCATGCGGTGGGCAACCCGGTAGGTCAGCCAACCGGATAGCGCAAAGGCGCAGACGGAGATCAGGCTGGGCAAAAATCCGGATCTGTATTGGGATTCGAAAATGACAAACGGCAGATAAATCAGGTGAATGAGCGGCAGCCAGTTCACACCCATCTGGCCGTACCCGGGCTCGATCGAATCAACTATCCGGCGGGCTACAACGAGATGGGCTTTGGCATCGTAGTGCGCCAGAGTCAGCCCATGCCCATGGTAATAAGCGAAAAAAGAGAGCCCTAGGATTAGGCCGGCAAGAAAAACCAGACGCGGGATGTTAGATTCCAGGACGGCTCTGATTGACTTTGAAACAAACATCAGGGGTAAATCCTGTAAAGCATGCGCGGGAAGGCGATCGCTTCCCGCAGATGGCTAAGATTGCATATCCAAGCCACAACTCTTTCTATTCCCATCCCAAACCCGGCGTGAGGAACGGTCCCGTATTTGCGAAGGTCAAGGTACCACTGGAAGGGTTCGACCGAAAGATTATGGTCCTTGATCCGCTTCATCAATAAATCAAAGTCATGGATGCGCTGGCCGCCGCCGATAATCTCGCCGTAGCCCTCAGGGGCAAGGACGTCAACACACAAGGCGACTTCCGGCCGCTCGGGATCGGGCTGCATGTAGAAAGCCTTTACCTCGGAAGGATAACGATGAACCATCACGGGAGACGAATACTGTTCCGAGAGGATAGTTTCGTCCCCTCCGCCGAAATCCCCTCCCCATTGGATTTCCGATCCGGCGGACTGCATCTTCTGCACGGCTTCGTCGTAGCTCAGGCGGGGGAACGGCTTGGAAATCTTTTCCAGGATCGAGGTGTTGCGTTCCAGCACTTCCAGTTGTGTTTTGCGACGGGTCAGCACCCGCTCGAGTATAAAACAGATGAGCCCTTCCGCCAGCTGCATCGTGTCGTCAATGGTCGCGTAAGCGACCTCCGGCTCGACCATCCAGAATTCCATAAGGTGTCTCCGGGTCTTGGATTTCTCCGCCCGAAAAGTCGGACCGAAGCAATAGACCTTGCCGAACGCCGCCGCAGTCGCTTCGTTGTACAGTTGCCCGCTCTGGGTGAGATAGGCCATCTGATCAAAATACCGCGTCTCGAAGAGCGTGGTCGTCCCCTCGCAAGCATTGGGCGTAAAAATCGGCGTGTCGACCAGAGTGAAGCCAAGGTCATCGAAATAGTCTCTGCACGCCTTGATCACCTCGTGCCGGATCTTGATGATTGCATGCTGGCGAGAACTTCGGAGCCAGAGATGGCGGTTCTCCATCAGGAATGCCGTCCCGTGTTCTTTGGGCGTGATGGGATAGTTCTCCGCCACCTGGACTATTTTGAAATCTGTAACATCCAGCTCATACCCACCGGGAGAGCGCGAGTCTTTTCGAACTTTTCCCTGAATTTCGACGCTTGACTCTTGCGTCAGCTTGTCCAGCGCCTCAAATTGCTCGGAAGCAAAGTTGCCTTTGAAGGCAACACACTGGATAGTGCCCGTACCGTCGCGAAGCAGAATGAATTGCAGCTTTCCGCTGCTCCGCTTGTTGTAGACCCAACCGCGGAGTGTGACTTCCTCCCCTTCGTGTGCACCCACATTCTCGATATAGGCAGTCGCCATAATTCCTCTAACTGACTGATGGAGCTTTCAGCAATCAGCTGTCCGCTATCAGAAAAAAGCGGTTTCGCTGAGAGCTGACGGCTGATGGTTGCGAGCCTTCTCTAAAAGAGCATGAATTCTGGAGCCTTGCCCTTTGCGCGGCAATACTCCACGTATAAAGTGTAATAGCTGGAACGCAGGAACTGCGCTTCGGCTATCCCCATTTTCTCGGCCACTTCCCGTATCCCGGCTTCAGAACCCTCAAATTCCGCATAGTTGCCGATCGGCGTCTCGTCGACGGCGATGTGGACCCCGCCCCACCCAAACTCCCGGCGGTACTTTTGATATTGGAACGAAACACGCATCCCAATTCGCTCGAAGACTTGAAACAGGACGTCGCCGTCTTCAAGCATCGTCTCAAGTTCCTCCCGGGTTTTAAATATCCCTTCCGGCCGCGGCGGCCCTTTGAAGGTCAGGAGGTGCTTGCCTTCGGCGGACCTGATCCTAAGCAGGCATTGACTGGATCCGAGCCTACGATCCAGGAAATCGAGCAAACGATTGTCTTCAAAATGCCTGGCAGACAAAACCGTGGGATTCAACTTCTCAATCTGGCGGCAGAAGTCTCCGGCATCGTCGATTTTCACCTTTACTTCCGTCTCTGTACTCAATCTCGAATCCGCGTCATACCTTGTGGCGCCGCAATAGGATTCCGCATTCGGCCAGCAAAGACAGGGCTCGCTCGTTCAACGGGTAGTCCTGGTTGTAAACAACCTCAGCAATGCCGCTGTTAATGATCATTTTGGTGCACAGCAGGCACGGCGCAAAAGTGGTGTACAAGGTGGAACCTTTCAGGCTGGTGCCATGATAGGCGGCCTGTGTGATCGCGTTTTCCTCACCGTGGCAGCACAGGCACTCATCCAGCGCAGTACCGCTTTCGGCCATGCTGTTGCAGCGGGGACACCCCCCTTCGTTGCAGTTTCTTGCCCCTCTCGGCGTGCCATTGTATCCTGTCGAAACCACCCTTCTGTCCTTCACGATAATCGCGGCCACCTTCCGCTTCATGCAGTTGCTGCGCATGGCCACAACTTTGGCAATGTTCATGAAGTACTCGTCCCAACTCGGACGCATGAATTGACTCATGAATGGAGGCAGCAATTCATCCAGTTTCCGGTGCAACTCCTCTATCGTTCCCTCGTTGGGCACGACGATATCCGCTATCTGCCTGGTCGCCAGAAGCTGCTGACTTGCGGGATTCGAAGATTCAAGTTCACGCGCTTCTTCCTCAATGAATTGGGCAAGGTTCTGGGCAGCGCTCTCTCTTCCCCTTTTCCGACTGCGCTCGAAACGAATGGCTTGGTCGGCTTCCACCGCCAGCAGGATAAAATCCTTCCGGCGCTTCAGCACCTCAACCTCTTGGGGATTGCGAATGGAATCGATAACGTAGTTGTGCTCCCGCTCCAGATTCGGCAGGATCTTATCGGCCAGGATTCCGGGGCCGAACTTCTCCCGCAGATCGTTCCCCACTTCGATCAGGACATCGCGAGTGATCTCTTGCCCTCGTCGGCGGATCTCTTCGCGGATTGCATCCGACAGGGAGTGATACTCGAACCCTCTATTCTTCAGGTAACCCGAGACCTCAGTCTTGCCCGATCCGTTTTTGCCCGTCAGTCCAATGATCATAAGCTCAGTATCTTAACATATTTATGGTTTTCCTTTCCCGGATTCCGTTACCCCGGCGGACAACGAGTCTTTATCAACAATTCCGAGTCCGTTGGCGTTTGCCAGCGTCTGTCAGCGTTCAGTACAACAGGTAAGGTTTTCTCTGACGGAGGAAATAACCGACATCCTCCTGCCAGCTTTGCCTCACCTCATCCAACGGCGTATTGCGTTCGATCACCCCCCGTATTTCAGCACCACCGCACAGGATGTCGATCGGCAGTTTTTCGCTCTCGTACTCATAGGGTGGCCTGCGCCACTCAAAGGATTCCGGGTAAAGCGCCTGTGCGGTGGAGATCGCGGCGATTCCGGTCAGATAGGGTTCATACCGCTCGCGGTCGGTTACGTGAATTTGGACGCCTCCGCAAATCTGGCCCGCCCATTTTTGGAAAGCGGGTTGAAAATGCGTGGCCCGGAACCAGACCCCCGGAAGATGCAGCGCGTTCAGGGACTCAGCATATTGACGGCTGCGAATAAATGGAGCCCCGATCAGTTCGAATGGACGAGTGGTCCCACGTCCCTCGGAAAGGCACGTCCCTTCGACGAGAACCATTCCAGGATATACCGTCGCGGAGTCGAGCGTCGGGAGATTTGGGGAAGGCAGCACCCAAGGCAGGTGAGTTTGGTCGAACCAACTGCCGCGTTCCCAGTCCTCCATCTGGACAACAGCCAGGTCGGCGTCTATGCCAAATTCCGAGTTGAACAGCAAGGCGAGTTCTCCGGTGGTCATCCCATGGCGCATCGGGATCGGATAAAGGCCGACGAATGAGCGGTATTCCGGATTCAGCAGATTCCCTTCCACCTGCCTGCCGTTGATCGGGTTTGGCCGGTCCAACACGATCATTCGTTTGCTGTGCTCCGCACAAGCCTCCATGCAATAGGCCATCGTATTGATGAAGGTATAGACCCTCGTTCCGGCGTCCTGCAGATCAAAAAGCAGGACATCGATGCCCCTCATCATTTCCGCGGTGGGGCGTCGCGTCTCCCCATAAAGGCTGTGCACGGGAAGACGCGTATCCGGATCCAGATAGAACTCTGATTCGATCATGTTGTCCTGTTTCTCGCCCCGTGCGCCATGCTGCGGTCCGAAGAGAGATACAACCTGGAAGTCATCAGCCCCCAGCAGCGCGTCCGCTGTATGCCGGAGATCCGGAAGAACCGATGCCGGATGCACCACAACACCGACACGGGCTCCTCGGATGAGATTTCTTCTCTTGTTCAGCAGTACTTCAATTCCTTGCCTCACATGCATGGAGATCCTCTGATAGGTTTGTGGCGTGATGAAGCCCCGCAAAAGCCAGCTGATCGACCGCGATTCCGCTGCGGACTCTCCAAAAGCGCTTGACTTAAAAAAAATGTTATATTTGAATTATCCAAGCTTGCGCCATGGTTTTATGATATTGAAGTTTCAAGAACGACCCGTATCGCCCCGCCGTAATAGTAAGCCCGGCTTGGTTCATTTTGATGAGTGCAGGTGAATGGAACATACGCTGGTTTTGAATGCAACCTACGAGCCGATCAACATTGTAACCTGGAAAAGGGCGCTAAGTCTGCTCTATCAGGGCAAGGTTGAAGTTCTGGCCGAGTATGACCGCGAAATCCGCAGCATCTCCTTTACTATCAGAATGCCGAGTGTCCTCCGCCTGCTGAAATATGTAAAGATCCGAAAGCAACTCCAGCACGTGAAATTCTGCAGAGCGAACATCTATGCGAGAGATCACCACACCTGTCAGTATTGTGGGAAGAAGTGCTCCACGGAAAACCTGACGTTCGACCACGTTACGCCGATCGTGAAGGGAGGGGCGAAGACCTGGGATAACATCGTGACCTGCTGCTTTGAATGCAACCACCAGAAGGGCGGGCGCACTCCCGAGGAAGCCGGCATGAAATTGATCCGCCGGCCGAAGGAGCCGGAGTGGGTCCCGACCATGCTGCACATTACGATCGGATTCAAGACGGCTCCGCAAGCCTGGCGCGATTATGTCTACTGGAGTGTGGAACTGGAAAAAGAAGGGTAAAAGACTGGACCACAAAACGCACGAACGCCACGAAATTCCCTGTTCGGTTCTCGGTATCTTTCGCGGTTGAAATCTTGTCTACACTTTCTCTGATGTCGAGTTTGTTTCACCAACAAAATGCAGCGGCCGGAATTCGGGAATGAGATTCTCCTGGTGCGCCAACTCATAGAATCGCTGCAGCCCCGCGAGGTGCCGCGTTCCTAGATCGAAGTCGATGTTGTGTAAGAGGTAGTCTTCAAGAAACGGAATCGGCAGGTCCAGGGAATTCGAAAAAACAGACGCGATCTCGCCGCGTCTCCTCAGCCCCCATTCCTTAGCCTCCGCGAAAACCGAAACCGGATCGGCGGGCAGCCTGGCATCGGTCCGGCATGCCCAGAAGGCGAAGACAAAGGGCTTCTTCTGCCACCCAAACCATTTTTCGGCCAAATCAATCGTCTCGTAATCCTCCGGCCGTATTCTTAGAGCGGCATCCCCGATGAGCAGCGCGGCGTCACACCTGTCGAGCATCACGGCAGGATCGGGCGCATTCGGGAAGAATGCGGGGGCTAGGCCCATGTTGGCGTGCAGCAGAATCTTCGCTAGAGCAACGGAGGTTCGGGAGCTCGTATCCAAAGCAACGGTACGGATTGTTTGAACCCCTTTACGCCGGATCAGCAGAATGCTTCGGACTGCGGACAGCGAAGAGATCGAAATATCAGGGATGATCTGAAGGTTTGGTATGCGCTCGTATTCGATGCTCGGGATCAGACCGATATCCACTTCTCCTTTTGAGAGCTGATCGGCGCAACTCGCCGGAGACGACGGAACGACCTCGAATTGCTCCCGAAAAGGACCATGAAGGAACGCCCAGCCCAAAGGAGCGGAATTCAGATAGTGGACAAGTGAGAGTCTAATTTTCATTGCCTGGATCCACGCGAAGCGAAAAATCGGAATTTTTGAGAAATAAAACCCTCCTGTGCGAAACAGTCATCCCGGCGATTATATACAAGATGAAGGGTGCAAGATACAGGATGCAGGATTCTGTAGCATCATCTTGCCATCCTTGAGCCAGCACTGCATTCTAACCCAGTGGGGAAATGAGATCTGTCATCGATGGTCCGGAACACAATCGAACTGGCCTAAATCCCAGGGATCGGCGCGCTCACCGGTATTTCCGCAGACCGGCGCTGCCTCCAGGGGAAGGGATGCATCCTCATAGTCCTAGGTTGCGGCATCGACGCGGTTTGCCCGCGCGAAAACCGGGAACTTGCACAAGAAATCTCGGAGAATGGGCCGCTTCTTCCCCAGGTTTCTCCCGGAACTTTCCCATTCCCGCAAAACTTTCCGTGCCAAATCACATCATTACCGGTTTGGCGCCGGGAACCCTGATCCCCGAAGTTCGTGAATCGAGCGGATCATGGATCACTGCCAGGCTGGCACGGAGCAAAACGGGAAGGCTTTGGTCTACCAGAGCTTCGGGCCCAACTCTCTGATAGATCCGGGCGCTAAACTGGTTCAGTCCCGAAGAGATGTTGTTGACGAGCTGCCGCCGGACCTGGGGATGTTATCCGAAGAGGAAGCCAGGATTTTGGAGTTGCTGAAAATGGACGAGGCAACTCAGTTTGATAAGATTCTCCGTAGCAGCGGTGCCGGCGTCTCCAGAATGAACGTCTGGACTCGCCAGCTGCCCGGGAACATGCAAGTACGGATCAAAACACGCAAGGACGGCCCATGAAAAGGGCAATCTACTATTTTTTCTTGGAATTTCCGTCAGGCTTGGTATAGTTTGCGCGCTCTATGGCTAAATCACTTGTAGTAGTTGAATCCCCCGCCAAGGCGAAAACAATCAGTAAGTATCTTGGCAAAAATTACATCGTCAAGGCATCAGTCGGCCACATCAAGGATCTGCCCAAAAGCAAACTCGGCGTCGATGTGGATGACGATTTTACGCCGCACTACGCAGTCATTCCGGCCAAGACCAAAATCGTGAAGGAATTGCGATCGGCGGCCAAGGGCATTCAGGACATCTACCTGGCTGCGGATCCTGATCGCGAAGGGGAGGCGATTTGCCAACATCTGTCCGAGGAGCTGTCGGCCAAATCCCGCAACATCTACCGCGTCCTCTTTCACGAAATCACGAAGCATGCCATCCAGGAAGCCTTCAAGAATCCGGGACGCATCAATCAAGCTAAAGTAGATGCCCAGCAGACCCGGCGAATATTGGACCGCCTGGTGGGATACAAAATCAGCCCTCTATTGTGGGACAAAGTCCGGCGGGGGCTCTCGGCAGGAAGAGTTCAGACCGTAGCTCTCCGGTTGATCGTCGAAAGGGAGCAGGAAATCCGGGCCTTCAAGTCTGAAGAGTACTGGTCACTGGAGGCGCGTTTGGCAGGAGGCGCACCGCCGGAGTTTAACGCAAAGGCCCGCCTGCTGGACGGAAATAAGTGGGACGTCTCCAACGGCGATACCACAAACAGCATCGTCGAGGAATTGAAGCCGGCCCGCTTCGTTGTCCGGGGAATCCACCGCCGGGAAAAGAAAAAATATCCCGTTCCCCCGTTTATCACCAGCAAGCTGCAGCAGGAAGCCGCCCGAAAGCTGAATTTTTCAGTCAAGCGGACGATGGTTCTTGCCCAGAAGCTGTATGAAGGGATCGAAATCGGTCAAGAGGGATCCGTCGGACTGATCACGTACATGCGAACCGACTCAAGCCGCGTGGCCGAGAGCGCTCTTCATGAGGTGCGCACCTTGATTAAACGCGATTTCGGCGAGTCCTACCTTCCCCACCACCCGATCTACTACAAGTCCAAAAAGACCGCCCAGGAAGCGCATGAAGCCATTCGGCCCACCTCGGTTGAGCGAACGCCCGAGAGCCTTAAGAACGATCTCGATCCGGATCTGTGGAGATTGTATTCGCTGATCTGGAACCGGTTTGTCGCTTCACAAATGAATCCAGCCCTATTTGACCAAACCAGTGTGCAGATTGAAGCGGGCAGAGTTGAGTTCAGGGCTACGGGTTCCGTTACCAAGTTTACCGGATTCCTCGCGGTCTACCAGGAATCCAGACCTGAAGATCGCAGCGATAGTGCTGATGAAGAGGAGTCGGTCCTGCCCGAACTGCGCGAAGGCGAAGTCCTCGAACTCAAAGAACTCCTGCCGGCTCAGCATTTTACCCAGCCGCCGCCCCGTTATACTGAAGCAGGCCTGGTGAAGGCGCTCGAAGCGAAGGGAATCGGACGGCCAAGCACGTATGCCAGTATTTTGAGCACTATCCAGGACAGGGACTATGTCGACAAGCACGACGGCAAGTTCTACCCGTCTGAAACAGGCGAAGTCGTGCTCGAGCTTCTTGTCGCGAGCTTCCAGGAGCTTTTCGACTACGAATATACGGCGCGCATGGAAGACCACCTTGACCGGATCGAATCAGGGCGTGAGCAATGGAAGCAGGCAATGAGGGATTTCTATGACCGCCTCTCCAAGAAGCTGGAGATCGCGGTAAAGGAAATGCGCGACGTCAAAACGGAAGCCATTGAGACGGATGATGTCTGCGACAAATGCGGCAGTAAAATGGTCATCAAGTGGGGGAAATTCGGCCGCTTCATGGCGTGCTCCGGGTATCCCGACTGCCGCAACACGAAGGAAATCCCCAAAGTCTGCAATCTGGAGGATTCAGGGAAATCGCAGCCAGATGAAATCGAATGTGAGAAGTGCGGCAAGCCGATGGTCCTGAAACGCGGACGCTTCGGCGAGTTTATGGCGTGCTCCGGATATCCCGACTGCCGGAACACGAAGAAGATCGTGAACACAGCCGAGGCAATGACTGTCAAGCAGGACATACCTCTTAATGAGGACTGCCCCGCCTGCGGCAAAAAACTTGCGATCAAACACGGCCGTTTTGGCGAGTTCACCGCCTGCAGCGACTATCCGAACTGCAAGTACATCAAGCTGAAATCCACTGGAGTTCGATGCGGCAGAGAGAACTGCGCCGGCGAAATCGTGGAAAGAAAATCCCGCAGGGGCAAGACCTTTTATGGTTGCTCCAACTACCCCGATTGCGACTTCGTTCTGTGGAACAAGCCTTTGCCGGACCCCTGTCCCCTATGCAGCGCCCCTTTCACGGTTATGAAGACGACCAAGCGGTCCGGCACGATCCGCTTCTGCAACAACGAAAACTGCAACTTCAAGGAATCGTTGGCTAGTGAATAAGAATGAATCCAGAACAAAGGAGCCAGTCTGACTCCTGGCTCCTTTTACACTATTTCTCCAATTCGGGAAGCAGGGCAAGCACGAGCCGACCCACTTTCTCCATGCTCTGCGGGCTTATCTTGTCCAGCGTATCCGCTGTGGTGTGATGATAAGAGTTTCCCGGGCCGTAGTTCAGATCGATGATGTCGACACTGGGAATCCCGGCGTCGAGAAAAGGTACATGATCATCTTCAACGGACTCCTTGGTTCGGGAAAGGATGGAACTGAGCCCGATCCGCTGGGCGGTATTCCAGACCAAGTCCATCAGCCATTTTGTGGAATTGGTTTCATACCAGAGGTCGAGGTCTTTATCGCCGATCATATCGAGCAGGATTAAAGCACGAATTTTCGATGCGACACCCTCGTTTCTCCAACGTTGGGCCAGGTGCCGGCTTCCATAAGTGCTGTCGAATGTGCTCCATTCCACAAACGCTTCTTCTCCGTCGAGAAACAAAAACCAGTAGTCTGAAGCCTTCTTGTTTTCCGCCAGAACCCTCGCTAACTCGAGCAGCAGCCCTGTGCTGCTTCCACCATCGTTGGCGCCGACGAAAATTTTCCCTTCCATCAGCTTGGTATCGTAGTGGCTCGCCAAAACAATGGGGGCTCGCCCTGCGTTTCCTTTCCGCGCAATTAGGTTGTGCATTTTGATCGCCCCGTAGGGCGTCTGGGGGACGAATACGTCATCTTCAACCTGGTAGCCGAATCCGATCAACTGCTGCTTGATAAACTCGCGGCATTTGTCCAACGCGGGCGATCCGGGCGGCCGCGGACCAAAAGCCACCTGTGCTCGAACATACTCCATCGCCTTTTCGCCGCTGACGGGCGGCGTATTGGACGAGCCACGCGGCAACTGTGCGCAGGCATCCAGGGCGAACACCATCAGGATACCGAGTCCGAGAGCAAAGCGCATGTATCCTCCTTGGAATGGATGCAGGATACAGGATACAGGATGCAGGATCAATTTCATTGCGGCGACTTGTTTTCCCATCCGCAATCTCTCATTCATTCCTGCCTCTTCCAACTCCGATGAACCCTATGGTAGTATTTTGTTCTTTTGTCCGGGCGCGTTATTCCTGCTGAAAGGAGCCTTTATGAGGGTTTTTGAGAGCGATTCTATCCGAAATATCTGCATTGTGGGTCACGGAGCTGCGGGAAAGACCTCCCTGACATCTGCGATTCTGTTTGACTCCGGAGCCGTCAACCGGCTTGCGCGGGTTGAGGACGGCAACACCGTAACCGATTGGGAAGATGAAGAAATAGAACGCAAAATCAGCATCAGTTGTGCACTGGCGCACTGCGAATGGAATAAGAAAAAAATAAATATCCTGGACACTCCCGGTTACCGGCCCTTCATGGCGGAAACGCAGCTTGCCGTGCGGGCAGCCGATGCGGCCGTCGTCGTGGTCGACGCAGTTGCAGGAGTGGAAGTGCAGACGGAAAAAGTGTGGGAATTCTGCGAGGAGCATTCCCTTCCCCGGATTATCGCAGTCAACAAACTCGACCGGGACAATGCCAGCAGCGAGCGCAGCCTGGCTTCGATTGAAGAGACGTTCGGCCGCGGCGCGGTACCCTTTCAGATCCCGATGGGGGCGGAGAGAAACTTCGAAGGCGTCATCAGTGTCGTCAACAGCAAAGCGTACCGATATGCGCGCGATGGCTCCGGCAAATTCCAGGAAGAGGAAGTCCCGGCGGAATTCCAGGATGAACTGACGAGCCGGCGGGAAAAACTGATCGAGATGGCTGCGGAAGGAAGCGACGCCCTGATGGAGAAGTTCTTCGCCGAAGGCACGCTGGATCAAGCCGAGCTGATCGAAGGACTGCAGAACGGCATCCTGCAACGAAGCATATTCCCCGTTTTCTATGCCAGCTCGACCCTCAACATGGGAATTGCCCAGATTCTGGATGCGATCACGGACCTGTTGCCTTCTCCGGCAACCGTTGGAAAAGCGAAAGGCACCGATCCCAAAACCAATCAGCCGGTTGAGCGCCCAATCTCGAGCAAGGAACCGTACGCTGCTTACGTGTTCAAGACTATCGCCGATCCTTTCGCCGGTCGGATCAGCCTGCTAAAGCTCTACTCGGGGATCATGCGCTCCGACAGTACCTACAATAACCAGACAAAAGGAAAAACCGAAAAACTTGGCCCCCTGCAGATTCCTCAGGGGAAGACGCTGATCCCGGTCGGCGAGGTCCATGCGGGAGACTTTTTCGCAGTCACCAAGCTCAGGGAGACCACCACGGGAGATACCCTTTGCGAACCGGCCCATCCCATCCTGTTTGCCAGCGTGGAAGTGCCGGAACCCTCGATCACTTTCGCGATCGAGCCCAAGAGCCGCGGCGATGAGGACAAAATCAGCAATGCCCTGGCGCGCATCCTGGAAGAAGATGCGGCGATCAAATACACGCGCGACCCCCAAACCAAACAGATGCTCCTTTCCGGATCCGGCCAGCTGCATGTGGAGGTCACGGTTGCCAAATTGCGGAAGCGCTACGGCGTGGATGTGATCCTGAAGACCCCCAGGATTCCGTATCGTGAAACCATCCGCGGAAAAGCGGATGTGCAAGGCAGGCACAAGAAGCAGACGGGCGGGCACGGACAGTTCGGAGACTGCTGGATCAAGCTGGAGCCGTTGCCCCGAGGCGGAAAGTTTGAATTCGTCGATGAGATCGTTGGAGGATCCATTCCGCGCAACTTTATCCCAGCCGTGGAAAAAGGGATAATCGAGTCAGCCGCCAGAGGGTATCTGTCCGGCAACCCCGTTGTGGACTTCAGGGTTATCCTGTACGATGGCAGTTATCATCCGGTGGACTCTTCCGAAATGGCGTTCAAGACGGCCGGCCGCATTGCTTTCAAAAAGGCGATGGAATTGGCAAATCCCGTACTCCTGGAACCCGTTATGAACGTGGAGATCTATGCTCCACAGGAATACGCCGGCGCACTCACAGGAGACCTCAGCAGCAGGCGCGGAAGACTCCAGGGCATGGATATCAAGCGCGACATGCAGATCATTAAAGCGCAGGTACCCATGGCCGAAATGGTTTCTTACGCCCCGGTTCTCACGTCGGTGACCGGAGGCAGAGGCAGCTATCACATGGAGTTCTCTCATTACGACGAAGTCCCGGCACACATAGCGCAGAAGATCATCGAGGAAGCCAATAAGGATAAGAAAGAAGAGGAAGAATAGTTCCCCATGTGCCCCAAGCTTCTGGATTTGGGCCCGATTACAATCCACACCTATGGCCTGCTGCTCGCTGCGGCATTTATCGCGGGCATCTGGATTACCAGCCGAAATGCCAGAAGGGCCGGGATCAATCCGGATGCGATCTGGAATTTGGGGCTGGTGATCATTTTCGCTGCGCTCGTGGGCGCCAAGGTCGTCCTGCTTTTCTCAAGTTTCCAATATTACTCTGAGAATTTCCGGGAGATTTTTTCCCTCTCAACCCTTCGTTCTCCCGGCGTCTACTATGGAGGCCTGCTGCTCGCACTCGGGGCAGCGGCCTTGTATGTCGCAAAAAAACGGTTGCCTGCGCTGGCAATAGCGGATCTGGCCGCACCGGGAATTGCGTTGGGGCAAGCCATCGGACGCCTGGGATGCCTTTCCGCCGGCTGCTGCTATGGCAAGCCGAGCCGCTTGCCATGGGCAATCACCTTCAAGAATCCTTACTCGTATGAGAACGTCGGGGTTCCCCTGAATGTCCCGCTACACCCGACCCAAGTTTATGATTTATTGGGGGCATTGTGCCTGTTTGTCTTCCTCTCGTGGCGGCTCTCGAAGAAACATGTCACCGGGCGAATAATCCTGGAATACCTGGCTCTTTACTCCATTCTGAGATTTGTCGTCGAGTTCTTCCGCGATGATGATCGCGGCTTTGTGCTTTACGGTCTTCTTTCAACGGCGCAGTTCATAGCTATTCTGACAATCCTCGGATCGGCCGCCGCATACTGTCTGTTTTTCCGCCGGCCCGCGGAAGTCCCCCAAAATTGAGCAACCGAACCGAGATCTGGATTGCATCGCCGGCAGAATTTCGGATCCGTTTAGATCAGTTTCTGGTCCTCCGGATCCCGGGAGAAAGCCGTTCGCAGGTCCAGAATTGGATTCGCAAAGGCTACATCAAAGTCAACGGTGCAGAAGTCAAGACCGGGTACCTGATCAAAGCCGACGACCGGATTGCATTGAACCTCCCGGCATCGGAACCTGATCAGCCTTTCCCTGAAGATATTCCCTTGGACGTCCTGTACGAGGATGCCGATGTGGCCGTAATCAATAAACCGGCAGGACTTGTATGCCACGCCGGGGCAGGAATCCGATCCGGGACGCTTGTGAATGCACTGCTCCACCGGATGGGTCCTCTGGAAAGCGGAGACCCCGGGAGGCCTGGGATCGTCCATCGCCTCGATAAGTTCACTAGCGGCGTCATGCTCGTTGCAAAAAACAACGCTGCGCATCGCAACCTGGCGGAACAGTTCAAGAACAGGGAGGTTGAAAAGGAGTACCTCGCCTTGGTATACGGTGTTCCTTCTCCACCGTCCGGAACCATCGACCTGCCGCTCGGCAGGGATCCCCAAAACAGGAAGAAAATCTCTACAAGGGCTCGTCGGAAAAGAAAGGCCGTAACTCACTACAAAGTCGAGGAGGCTTGCGGCTCTATGTCGTTGCTGAAGATCCGAATTGAAACGGGACGAACACATCAGATACGCGTTCATCTTGCTCAGAAAGGACATCCTGTTGTGGGGGACTCGCTTTATGGGACAAATCGGTCCAGCAGCCTTCCCGCCGGATCCTCGCGGGCAGCCAGGGAATTGCAGCGCCCGTTTTTGCACTCGCACCGGCTGCAATTCCGGCATCCGCGATCAGGGGAGCTTCTGCTTTTCGAGTCGCCGTTGCCCCCGGAGCTTCAGCAATTTCTCTTGAACCTTGGCATGAACTCAGGGACTCTTAGACTTTAAGACTCCGAGGGCCTCTAGTCTTGGAGCCTTCGATCGGCCGGCTTGACTCGTTTCCGAGCCGATTTTATAATCTGCTGGTTTTAGGGCATGGTTTTAAAAAAGGGGAATACAATGCTTTCTTGTTCTCCGCGTTTTTGGCTGCTTCTGGCGGCAGGGACGCTGCTGCTGGCAACCTCTCAATCCAACCTCACTGGTCAAGACTCCCAAAAAGTCTCCGAATCACAGCTGCCGGGGAGAATGTCCGACGAGACCTATCGAGTCAACGTCGACCTCGTGAACATTCTGTGTTCGGTGTTTGACAAAAGCACGAATTCATTCCTGACCAACCTGACGCGCGAAGATTTCACCATCTATGAAGACAATAAAAAACAGGAGATCAAGAATTTTGCCCGTGAGACCAATCTCCCCATCAAAATCGCGATGCTGATCGACACCAGCCAAAGTGTGGCGCCAAAACTCAAATTCGAACAGGATGCCGCAACCAGCTTTTTCCAGAGCATATTGACGGAAAAGGACCGCGCCATGCTCATGTCCTTCGATACCGACGTGAGCCTGTTGCAGGATTTCACAAACGATCCCAACAGGATGACGAGGGAAATCAGGAAATTGAAAGCAGCCGGCGGAACGGCGCTTTATGACGCCATCTACAGGACGTGCGATGAGAAATTGATTCGGGAAACCGGGCGCAAGGCGATCATCATCCTGTCGGACGGAGAAGACGAGTCAAGCAAGGTAACCCTCCATCAGGCTACGGAAATGGCACTTCGAGCCGAAGCTCTCATTTTCGCCATCAGCATCAGCAGAGGCGGATTTTTTGGAGTAGGCGGAGCCAAAGAGGGAGATACCGTCCTGAAGGAAATGTCCCAGGAAACCGGCGGGCAGATTTTCTTCCCGTTTAAGCTTGAAGAATTGGATGACTCGTTCCGGCAGATCAACCAGGAGCTCAGAAGTCAGTACAACATCGGATATCTGTCCACGAATCCTGCCAAGGATGGGAGCTATCGAAAGGTGAAGATCGACGTGCCGGAAAGAGGGCTGAAGCTGAGTTATCGCCGAGGCTACTACGCGCCGGCGAATTAGTTGTGAGGGCAGGGGACGATACGACGAGAGAGCTGCGGCAAACAAGAGCGGCCTTAAGGCTGCCCTTATTTATAACTGCTCAGGCAACCCGGTTTTCCTGCTGCCTTGATTCCAAAAGGTTTTTCACACTCCCGAGCTGGCCGGGTTCTTTCACTTCATTTTCGAGTACGCTCTCGATTAACTTTTCAGGATTCCCGTCAAAGAAACGAGTCAGAACATCGTGAACTTGGTTCCGCGTTGCCTGTTGTCGAGATAAGAGCGGTTTGTAGACATATGCGCGGCCGGACCTTGTATGAACAAGAGCCCCTTTTTCCTCTAGGATTCCCATCAAAGTCAGAATTGTGGTGTAAGCAGTTACTTTGCTCTGGGACATGGCATCGCAGACTTCCTTAACC
>Ga0326727_10006849_pt1 | contig 30775 bp, 29 predicted proteins | sample MB2enrmetagenome_FD_207643 | JGI IMG/M metagenome (GOLD analysis project Ga0326727, IMG submission 207643) | Lab enriched peat soil microbial communities from McLean, Ithaca, NY, United States - MB29MY | ecosystem: Environmental > Terrestrial > Soil > Wetlands > Peat | place: USA: New York... | reverse complement strand
AGTTATACCCCAACTGAATCTCCGTGTTGATTCCGGCCGCTGCCGTGCTCTCCCCCCCAGCACGGCAGCGGCGCTCCTCTTCCCCCACGCGAGATTCATTGCCTTCGGAAACCGTTGGAAGAACAAAACACAAATACATGACAAGAACAAGATACAAGCGCAGACCTCCGCCTCTGAGGTCTGCGGCTCTTCCTCAGGCGCAGGCTCCGCGCAACCACCGAAGGATGCCCGCGCAGGAGCTACGCAATTAAAAATCGACAATCCGCAATCGACAATCAGCAATCGCCAATCAGCAATGGCCGATCGACATTAGAGAAACTCTACCGCGGCATGATGGGCTGGAGGATAGCTCTCATCGCGAGGCGGCTCCGCCTTTTCTCGGACTCGACCGAAGCCGGCGAGCAAGCGACAGGCGCGACTCCGCAGGCAGGCGAGAACGACCGCCGGGACCTTCTCCGCCTACTGGATGAGGAAATCGCTGCCGTCGAGCAGGAATTCGATTACGCCGAGAAGCTGAACGAGGAGAAAGCCGCCATCGAACGGGACACCTGCCTGGCTCCGGCGGGCGACACGTGGCGCATGATGCTGCGCCAGGAAAGCTCGCTGGACCGCTCGATTGACCGCAAGGTGAAAATCATCCTGGGCATGCGCAAAAATCATATCGACGACTCGCTTAACGTCCTGATGGCAGAAGCGGGTTTGAAAGGGAGCAAGGACTCGGACACCGACCCCGAGATGGAAGAAATCAATCGGATGCTCGGCATCGACATTCCGTCCGAGGAACCTGCAACGGACATTCCGTCCGGCCCGGCAACCGTCGAGCCGCCGGAACAACAAAATTCACGGAACAAACCGGGAATGTCTATGAAAACAAAGGGTGGCAAGCCGGACGGGGGCATAGCGAATAGGGAACAGGGAACAGGAAACAGGCAATGCGCAGTGGGCAGCAGTGGGGTTGGCGTGGACCACCGCCGTTTGTGATCTGTCAGCATGGTCCTCCATGCCGCGAAAGCTCATGAAAAACGGTCAAAATGACATGCTGTAGCCGATCCGGGAATAGGGAATAGGGGATAGGGAAGAGCTATCCTTTCTTCCAGCACGAGCTCATTCTTGGTAAACGGTTTTTTCCACCCTGCGATCTCCCGAAGGGACAGGAATTCCCTCTTCCCTCTTCCCTATTCCCTGTTCCCACCTCCCTATCCCGTCGAGACATCGCACATCGGAAACAGGGCACCTCTGCGCCATCCCGCCTACCGCCCACCGCCTGCCGATTGCTTACCGCCCACTTGCCCGCTGCCGACTGCCCACTGCCTACTGCTTACTGCCTACTGCTTGTCGCTTGCCGCCGGTACCCGTGTTCCTTTTTCAGCTTGTAAGTAATGCTATCTACCAGGGCCCGCCAACTCGCCTCGATGAGGTTCTCGGAAACCCCCACCGTTCCCCAGGTCTCGTGGCCGTCGGTGGTCTCGATCAGCACGCGCACCTTAGCGTCAGTGGCGGCTTTGGCGTCCAGGACACGTACCTTGTAATCGGTTAAGCGGATATCGCGGATGCAAGGGAAGAACGTAGTGAGCGACTTTCTCAGTGCCCTGTCCAAGGCGCTCACCGGCCCGACTCCCTCGGCGGCGGTATGCTCTTCAGCGCCGTCCACGCGCAGTTTGATGACCGCCTCGGAATAGGGCTGGTTAGCCCCTTTCTTTTCGGTGATGACGCGGAAGCCATCCAACTCAAAGAAGTCCTTGGAGTGGTGGACGAGTTTGTCAAACAGGATTTCGAACGAGCCTTCGGCGCCTTCAAACTGATAGCCGTCGTGCTCCATCTCTTTGAGCTTGTTCACCACCAGCGCGGCGTGCGGAGAGGACTTGTCGATTTCCAGGCCCCGCTCCGCCGCCTTGTAAAGCACGTTGCTCTTCCCGGAAAGCTCCGAGACCAGGACGCGGCGTTCGTTGCCCACCAGCGCCGGGTCGACATGTTCGTAGGAAGATGCGTCTTTCACCACCGCGCTCACATGAATGCCGCCTTTGTGGGCAAACGCGCTCTTCCCTACATAGGGCAGGTCCTGGCGATGGTGCAGGTTGGCCAATTCACTGACGTAGTGGGAGACCTCGGTGAGGCGCTTGAGATTCTCCCGTCCGATGCAGCGCATGCCCAGCTTGAGTTCGATGTTCGGAATCACCGAGCAGAGGTTGGCATTGCCGCATCGCTCGCCATATCCGTTGATGGTACCTTGCACCTGGATTGCGCCCTGCTGAATTGCGGCAATGGAGTTGGCCACCGCCATTTCGCAATCGTTATGAGTGTGAATGCCGAGGGGCTTCCTGACTTGTCTTGCCGCCATTTGAAAGCGTTCACAAAGATCGGCGGTCAGCGTGCCGCCGTTGGTGTCGCAGAGCACAATCCTGTCCGCGCCAGCTTCCTCGGCCGCTCGCAGGGTAGAAAGCGCGTAAGCGGAGTCGGCCTTGAATCCGTCAAAGAAGTGCTCGGCGTCGTAGATCACTTCCTTGCCTTTGGATTTCAAGAACGTCACCGAGTCGCGAATCAGCTCGAGATTCTCCTCGAGCGAAATGCCCAGAGCCACTTTCACGTGCAAATCCCAACTCTTCCCGAAGATAGTAACGACCGGAGTGTTGGCCTCCAGGAGCGCTTGCAGGTTGCGGTCGTGCGCCACACTATGACGGGGATGCCGGGTGCTGCCAAACGCCGCCAGCTTGGCATGCTTCAACTTCACTTCCTCAGCGCGGCGGAAGAAAGCAATGTCTTTGCTGTTCGAGCCGGGCCAGCCGCCTTCGACGTAGTCCACCCCCGTCTCGTCCAGCTTCTTCAGAATGTGAAGCTTGTCTTCCAAAGAGAACGAGATGTCCTCGCCTTGCGAGCCGTCTCGCAGCGTCGTATCGTAAATCTGGATTCTTTTCATGGTTTCACTTGAATCGTCGTTGTTCAAATCGTGTCTTCAAAGTTCGCCCCGTTCGTGGCCGGAACTGTTAGCATCGCTGATATGCAGCAAGAAATCAACCTTCCTTCAGGGTGATACAATAATCGGGATCAGGGCATAAATCAAAATCGGAGGAACAACATGACGAAGCCCATTGTGCAATCGGTGATTTTCAAGGCTTCCCCAGAAGAACTTTTTGAGATCTTTACGGACTCGAGAAAACATTCCGCCGCTACGGGATCGAAGGCATCCGTCAGCGCCAAGCCGGGCGCCAAGTTCACGGCTTGCGATGGAATGCTCTCGGGGCGAAACCTCGTGGTGATTCCCGGCCGCCTGGTGGTTCAAGCATGGCGCGCCTTCCATTGGAAGGACTCCGACCTCGACTCAATTCTGGTTTTGAACTTTTCAAAGGTTCCCGGCGGCGGCAGAATTGATTTAGTCCACGTGGGTGTTCCGCAGCACGATCACAAAGGTGTGACGAAAGGGTGGCCATCGTACTATTGGAAACCCTGGGCGCGCTACCTGAAGGAACGGGCGACCCAAACCCAGGAAAAGGCTCACCACAAGAGCCAAAGAGTTCACTGAGAAGGCAGGAAGTATTCTTTTCCATAGAGTTTGTCACCCTGCTAAAATGACGGCTGCCTAGGGCGGCCACAAGGGCCGCCCCTACATGCCGGAGGACAAACAGCTATGGACGCGATTGACGTGTTGAAGACACGGCGCTCGGTTCGCGCTTACAGGAGGGAACCGGTGCCTAGAAAAATCATCGAGGACATAATTGATTGCGGGCGCTTGGCAGCCACAGCCAACAACATGCAACCTTGGGAATTCGTGGTGGTGACAGAGCCCGAGATGCTGCGCAGAATTGCCGACATTACTGACCATGGGAAATTCATTGACCAGGCCAAGGCGTGCGTGCTGGTTCTGTGCAAGGAGGCGAAATACTACCTCGAAGATGGTAGCGCCGCCACGGAGAATATCTTGCTGGCTGCCCGCGCGCAGGGTTTGGGCTCGTGCTGGGTCGCGGGGGATAAGAAGGCCTATGCTTCAGACATCTGCTGCCTGGTGGGGGCGCCGCGAGATTACAAGTTGGTCAGCTTGATTCCCATGGGCTATCCAGCGGAAACCCCGGTACAGACTAAGCGGCCCCTTTCGGATGTCGTGCACTGGGAAAAGTACTGAACGCCATGGGTGTCAAGCTTAAAGCCGCGGACCAGTTCGAGGCGGCGCGGGCTCTCCACGAGATCTGCGCGCAGTGGCCGGGGAGGTAGCTTTTGCATTTCTGCGAAGGTAAGAAAGCGGTGCTGGTGGAGATCGAGCAAACCCTCGGCAGGGTCGACCCTGAATCCGCGGAACGAATGGTTCGGTTTCTCGAGGAAGCCAGGACCGTTTTTATTGCCGGCACCGGCCGGTCAGGGCTGATGATCCGCAGCTTCGCCATGCGCTTGGCTCATCTCGGGCGGTCCGTACAAGTGGTGGGCGATGTAACGACACGCGGCATCGGGCCGGGCGATGTTTTGCTCGTCGCCTCCGGCTCGGGCGAGACGCGAGGAATTCTGGCCATGGCACAGAGCGCGGTTGAAAATGGAGGCAAGGTCGGGGTAATCACCATCTTTCCCGAATCATCGCTTGCCAAGCTCGCCGACTGCCAGGTGGTGATACCGGCTCCGAACGCCCAAGAGCCGGCGGGACAGTCGTGGTGCCTCGATTCAGCCTATGTGGAGCCTGTTCGAGCAGAGCCTGCTGATTACCCCGGACGTCATGGCCATGATGCTGATGGAGAAACTCGGCCAGACCTCGGAGCAGATGTTTGAGCTCCACGCAAACCTGGAGTGAGCCGTGAGAGGTATGGCATTCAAATGTCACCAAGTGGCCGAATTATCTATTGAGGGAAAGCAGTCGGAGCAGCGATTTTCTGCCACCCTTCTCCATTTAGTGAATCCAGAAACGCGAGCAGATCCGCCTTCGTTTGGTCGTCCAGATAGAATGGCGTGAGCCGAGTATCAAGGTGGGGGTTGGGCAGTCCGCCCTTGGCGTAGAGATCCAAAACCTCGTCGAGGGTTTTGAACCGGCCATCGTGTGTATAGGGCGCGCGATGGGCAAGATCGCGCAGAGTGGGTATTTTGAATTTCCCGAGGTCTCCCCGTTTCTTCGTGACGACTTCGCGTCCAGGGTCAGGATTCAGCCGGTCCATTCCGATTCCCAAGTTAGCGAACTTCTCCGTGGTGAGGTTCGGGCCGGTGTGGCATTCGGCGCATTCGCCTTTGCGGTTGAAGAAGTCCAGACCGTCCTTCTGCTGTTTGCTCAGAGCAGACTTATCGCCGGCAAGGTAGCGGTCGTAAGCGGAGTTTCCGGATACTATGGTGCGCTCGAAGGTGGCGATGGCCTTCGAGATGCGATCGAAGTTGATCGTGGTATCTCCAAACGCGGCGGCGAAGAGTGGGGCATAGCCCTTGATCCCCTGGACCGTTTGAATGACGCGTTCAACAGTCATGCCCATCTCGTCGGGATTCGTCACTGGAAAAATGACTTGCGATTCCAACGTGGGCATTCGCCCATCCCAGAATTGCGACTTGCCCCAGGCACGGTTGATCAGTGTTGGGGCGTGGCGCGCTCCCTGCTTTCCATTCACCCCCTTCGAGAATGCGGTGCTTCCAGAGAAGGCGTGCTCCGGCTTGTGGCAGAAGGCGCAGGAAACGACGCCGTTTGAAGAAAGACGGCCATCGAAGAACAATATCCGTCCAAGCTCGGCGCGCGCTGGTGAGTAAGGATTGTCTTCGGGCCAGGGGACGGCTGGAAGGCCCAAAGGAAGCGGCGGCGCGGGCGTGCCGTTAGGGGTCGCCTGGTTGGTGCGAACCTTGTCCACCGCGGAAGCGAGAGAGCGGGAATCCGCAGGCTGAGGATTGCGAACGGCTAAGAAAGCCGGAACTAAGGTCAAAAGGAGGAAGGTTGTCAGCGTAACCCGTCTCGACATGAGGGCGCTCAGTCCACTTCTCCTTGACTGGACTTTAGAAAGCGAGGCAGACGTGGCGTGATGAAGCGGAATCGGCGTCCAATGATCATCTTAACCAGGAGATGGTCGGTGCTGCGCGTAACGCCCTCAACCACTCCCAAGTTAAACTCCCAGTTGGGGCCAAAATCATAATCGATGGTCGGTACGATTTGGTGCTGTTGCAAATAAACAGGGTCAAAACCGGTAACGGATCCTAACGAGCCATAGTATTCGAGACCGGCGCTGAGCTTGCGAGTCACCGAATAGGCAACCTTGAAATTGGGAGAAAAGCCAACTCCTTCATGCACGCTCGGCCCGTGAAACGACCGCTCGAGGGCCGGGTTAAATGAAAGATACCAAGCGTGCCACTGTTTATCGACGATAGGCCGAATCTCCCATGTCCAGGTATCGCTGGAAAAGATAGGGCGCTGGTAGCCGAACTCAGTGGAGAGGCTCACGCCTACCGGCCACTTCCAACTGTCCGGAACGCGAACCCGCGGACGGATGTGATCGCCAACCCATTTGTATCCCTGGCGCGGTCCGGCACTCGTGAAGATGTAAAGTCCCGTCTCAAACCACTCGTTCCAGCCTTGCGTAATCTCGACCGTCTCGTGCAATTGATGTTCGTCAGGCAGAACGCCGTCGATGGGTGTTTTGAAACCTTCGAAAGTGAAGTTGCTGTGCAGTTCGACCATGGTGCGACCGGGTGGAACGGTGTCTGCCCCATACACCTGGATTTCGTAGTTGCCCTGCCCATAGAGCATCGGGGAAGCGACCACAAAGAAAAGTGCGACTTGGGTGGCCTTCCACATAGGTAACATTATTCTCTTTTAGGTTAGTTTCCACAACTGGCAAGCGATTCCTCTACACTCTGAGCTGGGAGACGAATAAAATGCTTAGTGAGCACGGCAGCGAGGTCCATTGTCCGTAGGAGCTGGCAGGGTTTTCATTCCCGATAATTGTCCGGTGGTGGCCCAGTTGGCCATTTTGATGTTGGTGTTCTCCGTGGCCAAAGCGACGGCGGCTGTAGAATTGCGCGGCTCCGTTGTGGACGAGAATGGCGTGCCAGTGAACGGAGTCCAAGTAGCGGTGAAGTCGAAGAGCGGCAGCATTCAATACGCCTATTCCGACGACACCGGCCATTTCGATGTCGCATTGCCGACGCCGGGCGAGTACCTTGTAAGCCTCAGTAAGCCAGACTACTTTCGCCTTACTGACCAGCCTGTCCCCTTGCAGGAAGAAATCAACGAAGTCTCATTTACGCTGAGCCACGAATTCGAAGTCCATTCCAGTGTTGAAGTTCGCTCTTCGACCAAGCAGATTGAGCCTCTCGAGCCCGAACACCAGGAGACGTTCGATGCACAGGGCATCCTGGATCTTCCCACTTACAGCACCCATGACCTGACGGCTTATTTGCCCATGATTGCAGGGGTCACGGAGGACAACTCGGGCGGCCTCCATGTGGCTGGAGGACGATCGGGAGACGCCGAGTATTTGTTGGACGGTTTCGAGATCGGTGATCCGGTGTCAGGTCAACTGACCAGCCGATTGGATATCGACAGTGTGCGGGAAGTCAAAGTGGCGGCCGGGCGTTATGGCGCGCAATATGCGCACGCCGCCGGCGCAGTGATGGAATTCAACACCTACGTCGGGGACGATCGCTGGAGATTCGGGACCACCGATTTCCTTCCCGCCGTCAATCTCCAGCAAGGTCTGCATCTTGGAAATTGGTATCCGCGTTTCAACTTCTCAGGTCCCTTGCACAAGGGCCGCGCCTGGTTCTCCGACGGCATCAGCCTTCAGCACTCCTTCTCTCTGGTTCAAGGCCTGCCCCGCAACGGTGACATACAAGAGCAATGGTCAGGGGACAATCTCTTCCGCGTCCAGATGAACCTGACGCCAACCAACATCTTGCAGGGGAACTTTCTGTACAACCTGAGCGCGGATACTCATCTCGGTCTCAGCCTGTTTACTCCTGTTTCCACGACCACGGACTATCATGCGCAGCGCGCCTTTGTCTCCGTCAAAGACCAAATCTTCTTCGGCAGAAACATGTTTGAACTGGGCGCGGCCAGCGACAATGGTACGGGCAATAGTGAGCCGCTCGGCTCGGAGCCCTATATCGTCCTTCCGCTCAGCGCTTCAGGCAATTATTTTCAGCGGCAACGGCAGCGCAATCACCGCGTGCAGGCGATCGCCAACCTGAATCTATCCTCGATTCACTGGCACGGCACCCATGAGATGAAAGCGGGCATCAACGCCGAGGGACTGGCATTTTCTCAAGGCGTGGTTCGCAATCCTATCGAGACGCGCCGCGCCGACAATACCTTGCTTCTGAGCACCACATTTAGCGGAACGCCCTATTTTCACCTCAACAATTCGCAGTTTGGTTCTTTTCTGCAAGATTCCTGGAGGGTGGTCCGGCCGCTGGTCGTCTCGATGGGTGTGAGGGCGGATTGGGATGAAATCGTGGGAAAGGCAATACTCGGACCGCGGCTGGCAACAAACTTCCTGCCCTTCTCCGATAATCGGACCAAGATCTCCCTCGGCTGGGGAATTTACTACCGGCCGATCAACATGGCGCTCTGGAGCGCGGGGCTCGACCAAGAGCGGATCGACACGCTTTACGATCCAAGCGGCACGACGCCGGTCCTCGGCCCCGCGGTCACGCGATTCCTGTTGCCCTCCGGCGCCCCTCGACAGACGGGCTTTAACACAACCAGTGTGGAGTGGGAACAAAAGCTGGGGTCCAATACCTTCGCCGGCATCACTCTCCTGCGCCGGGTGGAGAGCGATGGATTCACTTATCAAGACATCCAGCCTGCTCCACTGGGAGGGACGTTTCTGTTTCAGGACCAGCGGAGCGACCGCTATAGTTCCGCAGAGGTGTGGGCGCGTCGAGTCTTTAAGAATCGGGCGGAGGTATACGGGGATTTTACCCGCTCCAGCGCCCGCAGCAATGAAGCCTTGGACTACTCTCTCCTAAGTCCCTATTTCGTTCCCCAGGCCCCAGGCCGGCTTCTCTGGGACACTCCCAATCGCTTGATCACGTGGGGGAAGACACCTACTCCGGTTTGGGGCTTGTTCCTGAGTTGGCGGGTGGAGTACCGGTCGGGGTATCCGTTCGATAATGTGAATGAACAACAGCAGCTCGTTGGCACTCCTGGCCAGTATCGCTTCCCCAATTATTTCGATCTGGATGTTGGCCTCGAGAAGCGCTTCCACTTTCACGGCCAAGAATGGGCCCTTCGCGTCAGCTCCATCAATGCCACCAACCACGACAACCCCAATGCGGTGGATACGGTTGTCATTCCCTTCGCATTTGCCGGCGGTCAGAAGAGAGCTCTTACGGCACGCCTTCGACTGGTGGGCAGAAAGTAGCGTATAATCAGTAAGACTCAATGATCCCTATAATCCTTGCATTCGTTTGCCTCGTCGGAGCCGCGCCCCTTGACGCCAAGGAGAAAGCGCCCACGATTTACCAAATTCCTCTGCCGCCCAAGCCGGACTTCTCGGCAGTCGACTGGTTGGTGGGTGAATGGACCGGGAAGACTACCGACCAGAGGACGCAGGGCGAGATTCACTTGTCCGTCAGCTATCAACTGGACAAGCAAGTCATGCTCCTGCGCGAGGAAAGATCTTTCCAGGCGACCAAGTCTTCCCCAGCGTCGAAAGAGTCGTGGCTGGGCATCCTAACTTCCACCCGAGGCGCAGGCGGCTTTATGCTGCGGTCGTTTTCCACCACCGGTTTCATCACGCGATATCGGGTGACTGTGGAGGGGCCGGAAATCCATCTGAATCCCGAGGGAGGCGAGCAACCTCCGCCGGGATGGCTCTTTCGCACCGTCATCAAGCGGACCGACCCTCAGGAGTTTGTCGAAACAGTTCAAACTGCACCTCCCAACAAAGGCTTCTTTGATTATTACACCGCCAAGCTGAACCGCGTCGTGGTTGAGGGGAAGCCCAACACGGCTCCCATCCCGCCACACTAATGAGGCGTGGTGTAAAATCACAGGCTGCGGATAAACGCCTGCACGCTGTTATTCAGAGCGACGGGAGAAGCAGGTGGGTGGCTTCGTCTGGCAGCAAAAGGGGCGACTTCCTTGGCACGACGTAGAAGAATCATTCTTGGCATTCTGATTTTCCTGGCCGTTACAATTATCGCCGTCGTGGTCTTAGTCCCCCTGCTCTTCGACGTGGACCGTTATCGCCCGCAGGTTGCGGCACTCATCGAAAAGCAAATGGGCAAGCCCACTGTGATTGGGCATCTTGCTCTCACCGTTGTTCCTCGTCTCTCCATCCGTGTGGACGATTTCACTCTAAGGAATCCCGCGGGATTTCCTCAGGGTGATTTTGTGAAGGCCAAAAGAGTATACGCCGTGATCAACGCCTGGGAGCTCTGGCGCCACCAAGTGGTGATTAAATCGCTCGAGCTGGAGGCGCCTGCAATCAACTTGGTTTCAACCCCCAGGGGTAATTGGAATTCCGATACACAGGCTTCCCCTACCAATTCCGACCCGGACCCGCCTGGGGAAAAACCGCTATTCACACTAGGAATCATCTCGAGCATCACCATCCGCAAGGGCCGGCTCAGCGTCTCGAATCTCTTGCCCTCCGGCCAGATGGGCCCGGTGCTCGTTGCCGCCGAGGGCATTACGAGCCAATTGTGGCAAGTTGACCTCAACGCCCTCATTTCGCGGGGCAAAAGCGATTTTCCTCCTCCTCGTTTGGATTGGAAATGGCCCGGGTCTGTCGCCTATGCCGCCCAGGCAACGGCGGCGGTCGCGGCTGAGGGAAGGTTCGAGTTGGACACTCTGCATGTCCTTAATATCGGAGTGACCAAGGTTGAATCCAAACTCCGCCTTCTCCCCAAGCACGTGTTGCTCGAGGGCGTAGAGTTGAAATGTTATGACGGCACCGGCAGCGGGAACGTTTCTTTCGCGTTTACAGGTCCGATCCCGCGATACAGTACCCAGGCAAAACTGAGCGGCGTGGACATGGCGAAATTGCTCGAGGCGTTTCCGGATACGCGTGGGAAAATGACCGGCACCCTCGACGCAACCGTGGTCCTTGACGGCGAGCTGAGCCACTCTCCCGAGCCCTTGGCAGGAATGGGCGGCGCAGGGCATTTGACTATCCGCAACGGCCGCCTACCGACTTTGCGGTGGGACCAAAATCTGCTGCAACTGGCTCGAGTCGCGAACATGGGTCCCACCTCCGGAGATCCTTCTTCCTTCTCGAGCATTGCCGTCGATTTCACCATCGCCAACAATCGGATTAAGACTCAGAAAGTCACTATCACGGGCAACGGCGTTGAAGCAGACGCCTCAGGAAGTCTTGGCCTGGCCGGCAGCGGCAGCCTCGAATACCAGGGCGTGGCACGAGTCGCCACCAGCAAAAACGCCCTCACCAGCCTTCTGGGAGGCCTTACAGGCGCCGCTCTGAAGAACGGCAAGATGGCGTTTCCATTCAAACTGACTGGAACGTTAAAGAATCCACAATTCACGCTGATGCCAAGCGGCGGTGGCAGTCAGAAAAGCACGGGGACTCCTCCGGCCGGGCGTGGCGCAGCCGCTCAACAGCAAAAACCGTAGGGCGCCAGAACGTTTTTAGGCACCGCTACAGGAGGAGCCGCATGACAACCGCTCGACCCCTCGCGCTGATCACCGGCGCTTCTGCCGGTATCGGCGCAGCCTACGCCCGCCGGCTTGCCGCGGAGGGTTATGATCTGCTACTGGTAGCGCGCCGCACGGACCGCCTTAAGGACTTGGCTGCCGAACTCGCCAACCGGCACGGTGTGCGGGCCGAACCGTTGCCTGCCGATCTCACGAGCGACGCTGATCTGAAAGTTGTCGAAGCTCGCATCGAGCGCGAAGACCATCTCGAGTTCCTCCTCAACAATGCCGGTTTTGGCGTCAGCGGACGTTTCTACGAAGCCCCGCTCGAGAGCCAGGACTCCATGCATCGCCTTCACATCCTGGCCACCCTGCGCCTCTCCCACGCAGCGTTACGCAGAATGACAGCACGGGGCAGGGGCGCGCTGGTGAACGTCTCCTCGGTGGCAGGGTTCATCGCCCGGCCGGGGACCGTCAGCTACCACGCCACAAAGGCTTGGATGAACTCCTTCACCGAAGGTCTTTACCTGGAATTGAAGCAGGCCCGCTCACCCGTGCGCGCGCAGGCGCTTTGCCCCGGATACACACTGACGGAGTTTCACGACGTCATGGGGTCCGACCGCAATAAGGTTCCCGCCAGCATGTGGACTCCTGTCGAGAAGGTTGTGGACGCTTCGCTCGAGGGCCTCAAACACAACAAGCTGTTCGTCGTGCCGGGCTGGCGCTACAAGTTCATCGTATTCCTGCTGCGCATCATTCCGCGTCCCCTGCTTCACGCTACGAATGAGTGGGGCAGCGGCAAAACCAGAAGGCAGAAGGCAGTAGGCGGTAGGCGGAAAACAGAAGGGTAGCGCGGATCTCTTTCCCGTTGTTGGGTGGCCCTTGTGGCCGCCCTGGGCAACCACAAGGGTTGCCCCTACAACCATTTTCTCTGGAGGATTTATGACTCGATCACGATTGGGGCTTGGCAAGATAACGCTCGCCATCTTGCTGCTTACCCAGACTCAACCCAACTTCATTCCTGACGGCGAAACCCTCCGGAGTTTGCCGGCCGGGGGCGCGGCGGCGCAGACTCCGGAACATCCCTTGCGATCCATACCATACGAACCCGGCCTCGATCTCGACTCAATGGACAGGACTGCTGACCCTTGCGTCGACTTCTACCAGTACGTGTGCGGCGGCTGGATGAAGAAGAACCCCATCCCGCCCGACCAAGCGAGATGGAATGTGTACTCTAAACTTTCCGACGAGAACCAGCAGTTCCTGTGGGGCATTCTGGTGGAGGCGTCGGACCCCAGCCACACGCGCAATGCCTCCGAACAGAAGATCGGTGACTATTTTCAGGCGTGCATGGATGAGCCGGCCATCGAGAGGCTCGGCGCGGCCCCTCTGCAAAAGGGTCTGGCAGAGATTGCCGCGCTAAAATCGAAGTCAGAACTCGGAAGGTACCTCGGCCAGGAACATCTGGCCGTCCAGGGCAACGGGATGCTCTTTGGGTTTGGCTCGAATCAGGATTTCGCCGACGCATCGCAGGTGATCGCCTTTGCTGACGCCGGCGGACTTGGCCTTCCGGACCGCGATTACTATACGAAGACCGACGCCAAGTCGCAGGAAATTCGAAACCAGTACCTGCGCCACGTGCAGCGGATGTTCGAATTGATGGGAGACCCAAAGGCAGCCGCTGCCGAAGAAGCCAAAACCGTGATGACGATTGAGACGGCGCTGGCTGAGAAGTCGCTGACGCAGGTGCAGAAACGCGACCCCTACAACCTCTTCCACAAAATGGACCAGAGGCAGTTGAAGGCTCTCACGCCGGAGTTCGATTGGGACAGCTACCTGGCCGGAGTAAGCCTGCCGCGCGTCGAGACCTTCAACGTCACGGAACCGACGTTCTACCGGGAAATGGACCGCCTGATCCAGAGCGTAAGTCTCGAGGACTGGAAAACCTATCTGCGCTGGCACTTGGCGCATGACCGGGCTCCTTATCTCTCGATGAAGTTTCAAAGGGAAAACTTCGATTTCTTCAGCCGCACGCTGCGCGGTGTCGACGTGATGCAGCCCCGATGGAAGCGCTGTGTGGGGTGGGTCGACCGCGACCTGGGAGAGGCGTTGGGACAGGTGTTCGTGGCCAAGACGTTTGGTCCCGAGGTCAAGGGCCGGGCCCTCAAGATGACGCGCGAAATCGAGGCAGCGATGCAAGAAGATCTGAAGACGTTGACGTGGATGGGCCCGGCAACCAAACAACAGGCGCTTGAGAAGTTGCACTCCATCGTTAACAAGATCGGTTATCCCGACAAGTGGCGCGATTACAGCGCGCTCGAAATCGTGCGCGGCGATTTCGCGGGAAACGTGCGGCGCGGCGCCATCTTCGAATCCAGGCGGCAACTGGCGAAGATCGGAAAACCCGTCGATCGCGGCGAGTGGGAGATGACTCCGCCCACGGTAGATGCCTACTACGATCCGCAAATGAACGACATCAATTTTCCCGCCGGAGTCCTGCAGCCGCCGCTCTTCGATCTCAAGATGGATGACGCTCCGAATTACGGCAACACGGGGGGAACGATCGGCCACGAACTGACCCATGGCTTCGACGATGAGGGACGGCAGTTCGATGCCAAGGGGAATCTGCGCGATTGGTGGACAAAGCAGGACGCCGCCCACTTCGACGAGCGTATCGGCTGCGTCCGGCAACAGTTCGCGCAATACATCGTCGTGGGCGATATCCACATCAACAGCAAGCTGACGAGCGGCGAAGACGTGGCTGACCTGGGCGGCCTGTTGCTCGCTTACATCGCGTGGAAGAACGAAACCAAGGGTCAGAACCTGGAGCCCATCGACGGATTCACTCCCGACCAGCGCTTCTTCATCGGCTACAGCCAGTGGACCTGCGAGAATGAGCGGCCCGAAGATCTGCGGATGCACGCCGTGATCGATCCGCACTCACCAGGCAAGTACCGCGTCAACGGCATCGTCTCCGACCTGCCCCAGTTCCAAAAGGCATTCGGCTGCAAGGCGGGCCAGCCGATGGCGCGGGCAAAGATGTGCCGCGTTTGGTAGCAATCCCCACAACGCCGTGACCACGGAGGGTCTCAGTACGGGCCTTCCCCGTAGGTTTCACCTGGGGCTAATGACATTGTTCTGCTTCGGAGAACCGTGGGCTGTATCACCCGGATCCTCGCAAATTGGGTCGCAGAGTCAGAGAGCCGTCGGCGTTCAACTCTTGCTGACATGCCCAACGCACCGGATGCCGAACGCCCTTGACCTCGATTTCGGCGCGAAGTCTCAGACCCTTCCAACTGGCGCCCCGTGGGAGCACGAATTGCGCCTGCCGGATTTTTCCCGGCAACGGGTACCCCGCATCAAGGCTTCCTCCTGCCATCACCTTCCCATCATCGCCCGTGACATCGATTCGCAGTGCGCCGGGCACGCCGGCGCAGCCGTCATTGGCGAAGCCGACGATCAATCCTTGCTGATCCCGTCCTCCGTATTGCCAGATGAAGGAGGGCCGGACGCGGTACCCGATTCGCCGGCTGATCTGGTCGATGCCGTGCGGATATTGATGATAATACGGCAGGATATTATCAGCGCTAATCTTGTGAAAATTCCAAAGCGACCAGTAGTTGGGACCAACATCGATCACGTGCGCAATTACATTATCGGTATAGGTAATTCCCTCCTGGATCTGAAGAGAACCCGGCGAGCCATCGGACATCCCGGCTTCCACAACCGCCCCGACCCAGGGCGGCCGGTTACTCAGAGTCTCGATCTGCTCATTTTCAATGAAAATCGTGTCAGTGCGCAGCCAGTTCCACGAACGCACGGTGCGGTCGACAAGCTCAGAATTACCTACACGGCTGAAATCCGGCTGGGTGTTCGTGACGAGCGGCGTCCGGCGCCAGTGCTCTGATTGGACTTCGAACATCCGGATCCAGGTCTGCTCGGCGGTTGGATAGTCGGAAAAGGGGTTGTTCTGGAACGGCCAAGTGTGACCCTCGCCCCAGAAGCCATACATGAAAGTATCCATGAATTCAATTTGCGGGCTGCCATCCAGTTCCGCGGCAAGCAATTCGTTGAGCTCCCTGAAGCAGTCTTGAAAGTGCGGGTGATCGTAACGAGGCTCGTAGTAGGCAGATTTCCTGCGCGGGCCCTCGAGTCCAGTTCTCCATTCGCCCACCAGCTTCACCATGGGCACTTTTTCAAGGACGAAATCGGGCAAAGCCTCTTCCGCATAATCGGGAGCCCGCATCTGAATTCGGAATCCAATCCGCTTGTTCGACTGCTTCGCCAGCTCGAACGTGAGTTTCCAGTAGTCCGGGAAGTCAAGTCGGCCTCGTCGAGGCTGGACTTCTCGCCAGGTGGGCCGCAGGTATAGCTTCTCGCCCAGGGGAAGTTTCACGAGATCCTCGATCGCTTGGGGAATGTTCTTGGATTTGATCTCGGCGGTACCCATGTCCGCAGTGATGTAAGTGATGAGACCTTTGCCGAAATTGGGCACGACCTCGCTTGAAGGAGTGGTTGCCATCAACACGTCGCCTCCAGGAAAGACTGCTTCCGGCGGATATTGCGGGAATGGCCCTTGATCCAGACGATCGCTGATTCTCGGTCCCAATCCAAAATCATACTTATCCCAGTTGTGCGCCGGGACGAAGGAACTCGCGTTCCTTGCGCCAAGACCCGTGATAGCAGTAGCTATCGCCCCAGTTTTGAAGAAACGTCGCCTGTTCATTACGCGGACTCCTTTCGCTGCCACCCACCGCGCGCTTCCAGCTTCGCGGTCTCCTCCGCAATCTGTTCCCAGGCTCGACGCACATGGCGAGATTCAGTGTAGGTCTGACCCACGCAGAAGCGGACAATAAAGCGGCCGTTCAACTTCGTGTGGGTCAGGTAGAGATCGCCGCTTCGGTTGAGGGATTCCAGCAGGGCCTCGTTGAAAGCGTCGCCGGCCCGGTGGCGAAAACAGACCAAGTTTAATGGAGCAGGAGCGGCCAACTCGAATCGCTCATCTTTTTGCACCCAAGCGGCAAACTCCTGGGCCAGCGCCACGTGGCGACGAACCAGGTGGCGCAAACCCTCCACACCGTAATGTCGAATCACGAACCAGAGCTTTAAGGCGCGAAAGCGTCTGCCCAAGGGTACCTGCCAGTCGCGATAGTCGATCACCGCGCCCGACTCAGTAGCCTTGTTGCGCAGATAATCCGGCAGAATCGATAAGGCGTCGATCAACTCCTTCCGCCGAGCCACATAGAAGCAGTCGCAATCGAAATTCGTGAACATCCACTTATGCGGGTTGAAACAGTAGCTATCGGCAAACTCGAGACCCTCGTTGATGTACCGGAACTCGGGACAGAGCGCGGCGGTGCCGGCCATGGCGGAATCTACGTGCAGCCAGATGCCTTGTTCCCGGCAGAGCCGTCCTATTTGCGGCAGCGGGTCGAGGGCATTCGAGGACGTCGTGCCGACAGTGGCGCAGACGATGCACGGCAACTTGCCGGCTTGCCGGTCGCGAGCAATTTGCGCCGCCAAAGCCTCGGGGAGCAGGGCCAAGCGAGCGTCAACCTCAATAAGGCGCAGGTTTTCATCACCCAGCCCGGCAATCCTCACCCCCTTTTCGATCGAGGAATGCGCCTGGGGAGAAGCATAGGCGACCAGTTCGCCCTTACACCCGTGCTTGTTGCCGGCGTAGCTGCTCGCGCGCTCCCTTGCCGCCAGAATCGCGCACAGCGACGCGCTGGAGGCGCTGTCCTGAATCACGCCCCCGCCGGTCGAAGTGGAGAGGAATTTATCCGGCAGGCCCAGCATCTGAACCAACCAGTCGAGTACGTGGGTCTCGAGTTCGGTGCAGGCCGGGCTGGTAGCCCACAGCATGCCTTGGACCCCGAGCCCGGACGACACCAGGTCGCCCAGGATGGCAGGAGCGGAAGCGTTGCAGGGAAAAAAGGCAAAGAAATTGGGGGACTGCCAGTGCGTTATGCCCGGCAGGATCAACTTCTCAACATCGCGTAGGATGGACTCGAAGGCTTCACCTTTCGCCGGCGCCTCCTTCGGAAGCGAAGCGCGGATTTCACCCGGCCGGATTTGAGATAAGACCGGAAAAGACTCGATGCGCTCATAATAATCCGCGATCCAGTCGATCACCGCCCGCCCATTGCGGCGGAATTCCTCAATGCTCATGTGGTAGCTTTTCTCGTTTGACATTTCGATCTCCTCTGTCCGTAGCCCGTTGTCCGTGGTCCGTTGTCCGTGGTCACCTCTCCATCGCACCCATTGACACTGCGAAAGACCGCGCCAGCAGCCCGGTGAAGTATACAGCACCATCGCTACTTTCGCGCGCCTTGCAAGGCAGCCTCGCAAGGCAGCCACCTGGGGTCACGCCAAAGTCAGGGGAAAGACGACTCCGTCGGGATGGAACAACAGACCACGGGCAACGGACGATGGACAGCAATCCAAAGCGGAAGTCGTGTTAGCTAGCCGCGGGCCGAGATTACGGAAGTTGAAGTGCCAGCTTGATTCCCTGTTCGACGGTTTTGAGCGTTTCGTCTGTCAAACGGCCCAAAGGAGGGTAAAGCAGAAGGTCCTTTGGAAGCGTCGTCACTTGGTCACACTTTACCCACGAATCGCGGCTAAGTCCGGCTTCCCCAGGCTTGACCTGAACTCGCAGCGAGAATCTCGGGCGAGCCACTGTCGTCATGGGCACCACGCATACATCGAGGGCGTAGCGGTTAAGCGCATCCGCGGAAATCACCAGCGCCGGACGCTCCTTGTCCAGCCGCACAAGGTAAACTTCGCCCCGCCGGGGGTGCCAACCGCCGGGTGGAATGCGAGCCATCAATCATCCTCCCGCGAGATGGACTGTCGGCTGGCCGCAGCGAACGCCTTAGACTCGGCCCGTTCCATGTTCCCGGCGGCGGCGAAGAACGCCGCGGCCTCCTTATCGAGAGCTTCGTACTGCTCCTCGAGGATTGCCCGGCGGAGCAATTCGTTTACGCGTTCGCTCCGTGAACGACCGGAACGCGTGCGTTGAAGATAGTCGAGAATAGCACGATCAACAGTAAAGCTCCTGGAAGACCTCATAGCTTTGCTCATGTGTTTTATACTGCCTGAGAGCGTATCGTTTGTCAAACACCGGTCGCTTGAAATGCGATGGGTGGAATAGGCGCCGGCTGGATGGCAATCAAATCCCAAGCACCAAGTAATACGAGTTGCTTTACGTACCTTTAAGTGCCTATCATAGATGGGTAAACACTTAAGCGTAGCCTTCAAGGGCTAATCTCAACATCACACCATGAGGATCCTATGAATCTCCCGCTCACACCGGTGCGCCTGAAGCGGCATGCGGCTCAGGTCTTTGGCAGCAAAGACGGCGTGGTATGCGATCAACAACGTTTTACTTACTGCCAATTCAATGAACGATGCGACCGGCTTTCGAACGCCTTGCTTAAGCTAGGCATCAGAAAGGGTGATCGCCTTGCCTACCTGAGCTTCAACTGCCATCGGCTGCTCGAGGCATACTTCGGCGTGCCGCAGATTGGGGGAATTCTTCTGCCCATGAACATCCGGTTAAGCCCCGAAGAACTTGGCTACATCCTGAACGATGCGGAGCCGCGGGCTCTCTTTTTCGATCCGGAATTTGTTCCTGTGGTGGAAGCGTTGAGGCCGCAGGTGAAATGCATCGAGAATTACATACCCTTGCGGGGCGGCAAACCGGCCTGGGCTTATCCCAAGTTCTACGACGAACTGCTGGCCGAAGCAGAGCCTGTGGAGATCGATTACCGCGAGATTGATGAGAACTCCGTGGCTGAACTCTTTTACACCAGCGGCACCACTGCGTATCCCAAGGGGGTCATGCTCACACATCGCAATCTGTATTTGCATGCTTTCTATACGGCCGCGGCCTTGAACGGTAATGACAGCGAGGTTCACCTCTACACGGTTCCTCTGTTCCACGTGAACAGTTGGGGCGCCCCTCATATCATTACCCTCGCGGGCGGCCGCCACGTCATGATCAAGCGGTTCGACCCGGTTACGGTGATGGAATTGATCGAGCGCGAGCGAGTCACGCGCCTGCAGGTCGTGGCCACCATGGTCATCGCCATGCTCAATCACCCGGAATTCTCCAAACGCGATTTGAGCAGCCTGAAGGAAATCATAATGGGCGGCGCGCCCACCAGCGCGGCGCTCGTCCAGGAGATCGAGCGCAGGCTGCCAGGCTGCAGGGCGATCGGCGGCTATGGACTGACCGAGACTTCGCCCGTCCTCACTCTAGCGCGACGCAAGGCCCATTGGGCCGGCGATCCGGAGGAAGTGCACGTGCGCCGACAGGCCACCGCAGGATATGCGTTCGCGGGCTCGGAAATCCGCGTGGTAACAGCGGAAGGCCGCGACGTGAAGACGGACCAGCGGGAAGTTGGGGAAGTGATAGTGCGCGGGGACGTCGTCATGGAAGGCTATTGGCGGCAGCCGGAGGCCACTGCCAACGTCATTCACAATGGCTGGTTTCATACCGGGGACTTGGCCACCATCGATGAAGAGGGATATATCCTCATCGTGGACCGCGGCAAGGACATGATCCTGAGCGGCGGCGAGAACATTGCCTCGGCGGAAATCGAAAGGGTGATCTACGGCCATCCGGCAGTCATGGAATGCGCCGTCATCGCCGTTCCGGACGACACGTGGGGCGAAGCGCCAAAAGCCATCGTCACCTTGAAGCCCGGCCAGCAAGTTACCGAGGCTGAGATTTTTGCGCTCTGCCGTGAGCACCTGGCGGGCTTCAAGGTCCCCAAAACAGTGGAGATTGTGGAAAGCCTTCCCAAAGGCGGTACAGGGAAGATACTCAAGCGAGTTCTTCGCGAAAAGTACTGGCACGGACGCCCACGGCGCGTCCAATGACCTCTCGAATTGTCAGAGCGGCGGAGAAAGCGCCAGCAGCCCTTCGGCGATGGCGCGCCCGATATTGGCCAAGAGGTCCGTCTTGCCATTCACTGCGTAAAGACGAGGCGTCAGGGCCCAGATTTCCCGTACGAGGCGGCGTGGCGCCAGCTTGGTCCCTCCCCGGCGCCGCTCAAGTTCAGCGATGAGCATGGGCAGGACCTTATCGCTGAGGCGCAGCGCCGTGTCCACCACAAACAGCGTCAGGTCGGGCCGAAGCATTTGCACACGGTCGAAGAAGGCGGCCACTTCCCGGTCGGCGAGGTTTTTGGGGGGAGATGATTTCAATTCCAGATAAGCCAGCTTGCCTTCCGCTGCCGCTAGTATGTCCAAATCGCCGCCCAGGTCCCGCGCGTGCAGCCTCACTCCCGAGGCCACGTCGAAACCGAACCGGCGCCGGAGTCCACGCGACACGTACCACTCGAGCGTACCCCCGAAGCTCTTGGCAGGCCAGACCAGCCGATAGTTGCCTCGCGGTAGCCGCTCCGCGAGGCCCAAACCGACCAGCGACTCCGCGCAGGTCTTGGCCTGGGCCGGATCAAGGTAACGCGTCGCCTTCTCAGGCCCAAACCCTTCTGCCTTCAGGATCGCCCCCCGCAGAAAGAGGCGGAACGCGTAATGGCCGAGCAAGTTCGAAAGCCGCTCGGCGATGTCTTCTTCCAGATTGTCCGGGAAGGGCACGTCGAGCCGAGCCTTTGACGGTCGGAAGCCTCGGCGCGCCAGCATGGCCAGTGCTTCCCCAGCCGGCAGCGTCGCAACGCGAGTCCTGGGCGGCCCGTCCGCGGCTGCCGCCATCTCGATTTCGTGCGCCGTACGGAGTTTTCTCATGTAGACAAGAAGCTGCCGATTTCCCCGACTTCTTCCGGGCTTAAGCGAAATTCCGCAGCGCCGATTATTCCCGAGACCTGTTCCGTGCGTCGCACTCCAACAATGGCTGCGGTTACGGCGGGATGTCGTAACGTCCAGGCAATGGCCACCTCGCCGGGAGTGTGGCCATGGCGCTTGCCAATCGAGCGCAGCAACTCGACCAGTTGGAGATTGCGCGTGAGCTTGGGCTCCTGAAAGTCCGCGTCCCCGCGACGCCAATCGTCGTCGTGAAGAGCGCCAGCCCGCTCGCGAGTCATCGCCCCGCTCAGGAGCCCGGCCCGCATGGGAGAGTACACAATCACGCCGATATTCTGATCCGCGCAGTAAGGCAGGCTTTCCTTCTCGACCCCGCGGGCCAGCAGGGAATAGGGCGGTTGAAGAGAGGTGACAGGAGCGATAGCTTGTGCCCGCTTCACCTGGCTCACATTGAAATTCGATACTCCGATGTAACGAACCTTCCCTTCCTCTTTGAGCTTGGCAAGGGTCGTCCAGCCTTCTTCGATGTCCTCTTCCGGTTGCGGCCAGTGAAGCTGGTACAAATCGATGACGTCAACTTTGAGGCGTCTCAGGCTCGCCTCACACTCGCGGCGGAGCGATTCGGCTTTGAGGCTGCTCGAGATTTCGCCCCGCTCGTTCCAGATGCGCTCGCACTTGGTGAAAACATAAGGCCGGTGCTGGACACCTTCCAAGGCGCGCGCCACTACCTCCTCCGAGTGTCCCAATCCATAGACCGCTGCCGTATCAATCCAGTTGATGCCGGATTCGAGCGCTTTGCGGATGGCCGCGATGGAGTCCCGATCGTCCTGTGGACCCCAGCTAAATCGCCAGCCGGACCCACCCATGGCCCAGCATCCAACTCCCAGTGGAGTGATTTGCAGATCGCTGTTCCCTAACCGATGTTTTTCCATGACGACTCTCACGTTTCTCTCGGAATGACACACGCTCAACGCGCCGCGCCACTCTACTCTTCGTTGCGATAATCGAGGGAGGCAACCATGGGTCTGACATCGCGCCAGTGAGGCTCGACCTTGGCGTAGAGCTCGAGGTAGACTTTGGGCGGGAACAGCTTCTCCAGCTCCCGGCGTGCTTCGCTGCCAATCTGCTTAAGCATGTCACCACCCGAGCCAATGATTATGGGTTTCTGCGAGTCCCTCTCCACCACGATGCTGGCGTGGATGCGGGTAATGCTTTCGCCTTCCTCGAACTCGTCTATGATGACGGCGGTCGCGTAAGGAAGTTCCTGCCTCGTGTGAAGGATGACCTTTTCGCGAATGATCTCCGAAGCCAGAAAGCGTTCCGGCTGGTCCGTATACATATCGGCCGGGAAGTACTCCGGGCCCTCGGGCAGCAAGCGCACCATGGCGTCCAGAAGCTCCGTGAGGCCTTCTCCCCTGAGCGCTGACATGGGCATGATCTCTTCGAAATCGTACAACTGGGAGTAGCGCTGCATGAGCGGCAGAAGCTGTGGCTTCTTCATCCGATCGATTTTGTTGAGAGCCAGGATAGTGCGCGGGGCGTATTCTTTCAGCAACCCGACGGCAAACTCATCTCCATGTCCAAATCGCTCGGAAGCGTCAACGATCAAAACCGCCAGGTCCCGCTCCGTGAGCGCCTGGCGAACGAAGGTCATCATCTGCTCGTTGAGGCGGGAATGCGGCCGGTGGATCCCGGGCGTGTCCATGAGCACGATCTGCGCGCCGGGGCGGTTCACGATACCCAAAATCCGATTGCGAGTGGTTTGCGGTACGGCGGTGACAATAGAAACCTTGCTGCCAACCAGAGCATTCACTAGCGTGCTCTTCCCGGCGTTGGGCCTTCCCACCACCGCCACGAATCCGGATTTAATGGGCTCCGCCATCGTTTCCAGCCGCCTGTGCGTCTTGAGGAGTAAGAGTCAGGCGGACCTTCAAGACGGTCCGCTTGTTGGCTTCCAGCACTTCGATGGTCACTCCGTTTTCCCGTACCTTCTCCCCCGGAACGGGAACATGGCCGAGATGGGCCAGCACGAGGCCCGCCACCGTGGAGTACCCCGGAGCTTGCAGCGGGACGTGCAACTCATCACCGATCTGGGAGAGGTCGGTGTGACCCGACACGAGGTAGGAATTCTCTGCTTCCTTGACGATATCCAGCGCGTGGGGCTCGAACTCGTCCTTAATTTCTCCCACGATCTCTTCCATTATATCCTCGATGGTGACCAACCCGGCGACGCTGCCATATTCGTCGATGACAATCGCCATTTGGATCGTGGACTTTTGCAGCTCTTTCAGCAGGTCCTTGATGTGCCGCGTTTCCGGAACGAAAGGGACCGGCTTAATCAAGCTGCGCAACGTGACCCGCGATTGTTCTTCGGGAGGCAATTCCATGAGGTCGCGAACGTTCACAATGCCCTCGATATGGTCCATCTGGCCCGCAAAGACGGGGTACCGGGTGAGGCGCTTTTCGCGGAATAGCTTGCGCAAGTCCTCCACCGGAGCGTTTACCTCAATCGCAGCAATTTCCGTGCGCGGCGTCATCACCTCGCGCACCAACTTGTCCCCGAACTCGACGACCGACTGGACGAGTTCAGCCTCCCCTTGCTCGAGCAGACCATCCTGCTGGCCCACTTCGATAAACTCTTGCAGGTTCTCCTGCGGAGTGGGGGCCTCCGGCTCCTTCTCCGTCGAATCGAGCAGCCGGCTCATGGTTGTGGAAATGAGAATCAGGAAAGTGAGCGGTAAAGCGAGATACACCAGCCACCGCACCACGGGCATCCAATGCTCGAGAATGACCTCCGGCTCGTCATGGCGCGCCACCAGCAGGAAGGGTATAAGCTGGTCGGCAATCGCCACCGCGCTCAGGACTATCACCAAGGCGGCGCCGATGTTTGCCCAGAGATGGTCCGGCCGGCGCAGAACCAGCAGCCCAGTTACACCGACAGCAAACAAGTGCATCGCCGCGCCGTGCAGGGCGGAGATCGAGACCCCGACGCGCTCCCGGTCGATGGTGATACGGCCCGGCTGGGCAGGGTGAAACAGCCCCCTGGCGCTCATTACAGTCAGGCGGCGCATCAGGAGCCTTAAATATGAGGCCACTGAGCCTGCCACCAGCAGGACGGCCAGAACCATCAGCCACACAACAGTGATCAGGATGGTCTCGAGGTCCATAAACGCTCAAATGCCCAGCCGTCTTCGCAGGGCAAGCTCCAGCTTGGCCATTTCACCCTGATCGGATTCGTGATCGTAGCCCAGCAGGTGCAAGAAGCCATGCAAGATCAGCCAACGGATTTCATTCAGGGTGGAGTGTCGTTCCTGGCGCGCGTTTCTCTTCGCTGTTTCAACCGAAATGACGATGTCGCCCAGGAAGTTCTTGAACTCCAATGCCGCGCATTCACTTATGCTCCGGCAGGCGTACTGTGGCCGAGCGGGTCTGCTTCGGGTTCGGGGCCGGCGCCGCCGCTGTTCAGCATCCCAAGGGAATGACAAGACATCCGTGGCGCGCCTCTTCCCACGGTAGAGCGAATTCAAGCGCCTGATCTGCCTATCGTCCACCAGGCAAACGTTGCACTCGCGCCTGCCCAATCCCAGTGCCCGCCCCAGCTTGCCAACATATACCTCCAATCGGGAAGCATGAACAAGGTATTTGTCTTGGTGGTTGAGGATCAATGGTTCTTGTTGTTGCCCACGGTTGCGATGCGCGCCTGATCGTATTCCTCGTAGGCGCGGATGATGCGTTGCACCAGGGTATGCCGAACCACGTCCCGCTCCGTAAAATATACAAAACTGATCCCCGGCACTCTGGAAACCACATCGATCGCTTCCACCAGTCCGGAACGTCTACCGTCCGGCAGGTCAATCTGGGTGATGTCGCCAGTGACCACTGCTTTGGAATTGAAGCCCAGTCGCGTCAGAAACATCTTCATCTGCTCGCTGGTGGTGTTCTGGGCTTCGTCAAGAATCACAAAGGCATCATTCAAAGTCCTGCCGCGCATGAAGGCAATGGGCGCGATCTCGATGATACCCTTCTCTAAATAGCGTTCCACCCTGTCCGGGTCCAACACGTCGTAGAGCGCGTCGTAGAGCGGACGCAAGTAAGGGTTCACTTTCTCCTGGATCGTGCCCGGGAGGAATCCCAACCGCTCGCCCGCTTCCACTGCGGGCCGGGCCAGGATGATGCGGCTGACCTCCTTGCTGAGCAGCGCATCCACAGCCATGGCCACAGCCAAGTAGGTCTTTCCCGTGCCCGAAGGGCCGATTCCGAACACCATGTCGTGACGCTCGATCGCATCCACATAAGTTCGCTGGTTGAGGCTCTTGGGGGTGATGGATTTTTTGCCAAAAGTCCGCGGCCGGCCCGCCTCGGCAAGGCCCTTGAGCGTGGCCTCCGGATCTTGACCGGCGATGCGCAGGAAAGATTCCACTTCCGAGCTGTCGAATCGCGACCCGCCCTCCACCAAGTCGGCATACTCCTCGAGGAGTTTCTGCGCGCGCCGCACCTCGTTCTCCGCGCCTTCGATCTCCACCGCGTCCTCGCCGAGGTGCACCGAAACGTTGAAATACCTCTCCAGCAACCGCAGATTCCCGTCATGCGTTCCTACTAACTCTTCCACTCCAGTCGGAACTTTCACGCTTGTCTTCATTTTTTGTGGATTCTTCACACCCTCCTAAATGGGAGAATTACCATCCTGCGGTGGTCGGAGGACGCGCCGAGAACCGGCGTTGGGGACAGGAAATTTACTTCTCATCAACTCTCTAATAATTTAGCGTTGAGAGCGTTGAAAGTCAAGGTGGTGCGGGAATGTCAAAAGGAGTGGTTAGGGCCGCTTGCTTCTTGCTGCTCACACTGGTGGTGGGCGCAGACTCGAGGAGTTGCTCCTTGCGGTAGACGAGGGAGTTGGTGTCGTACGCGGCAATCTCGAAGCCGTGGCCGTGGGTTATGGCGTCGCAGGGGCAGGCCTCGACGCAGTAGCCACAGAAGATGCACCGATTGTAGTCGATGTTGTAGACCTTCGCGTAACGCTCCGCCGCGCTTATTCTGTGCTCGCCCGTATTCTCAGCCGCCTCGATGTAAATGCAATTCGCCGGGCAAGCCGCCGCGCAGAGGAAGCAGGCGACGCACTTCTCGAGCCCATTTTCATCGCGCTTCAAGACATGCAGGCCGCGGTAACGGCCCTCAAAATGAACGGGTTCGTCCGGGTAGTTCTCCGTTACCGTGGGGTGGAGCATGGTCTTGAAGGTGACGGAGAATCCCTTGGCCAGAGCCGTCGCAGAATCCGCGATTTCCTTAAATATGTTTGGCATCGCCCTTCAAATCTCAGTATAACGGAGGGGCGGTGGAAAGTCGAGGAGTCGCGTCGACTGTCGACTTTTTCTAACGCCGCGCGAACGGCTCCTCCAACGACGCACTCTGGCCCGTGAACAGCTCGGCGCCATCTTCCATAACGTGCATATCGTCTTCCAGGCGAATTCCGAATTCACCGTGGATATAGATTCCCGGCTCATCGCTGAAAGTCATGTTTGGCTCCAGCTTGAGGGTGTTGCCCCGCACCAGATACGGCCATTCGTGCCCATCCATCCCGATGCCGTGGCCGAGGCGGTGCTTGAAGTACTTGTAATCGGGGCCGTAGCCGGCGTCGGCGACGACCTTGCGGGCCGCCAAGTCCACCGCCTGGGCCTCGACCCCAGGACGGGCCGCTTCAAGCGCGGCCTTCTGCGCCCGCTGGACGATGTCGAACACCTGGCGCATCTTGTCGGTGGGCTTGCCAAGCACGAAGGTCCGCGTGATGTCGGAACAGTAGCCTTCCACGACGCACCCGTCGTCGATCATCACGACCTCGCCCGCATGGATGGTCTGCGGCTGAACCGATCCATGTGGCAGGGCGGAGTACTGGCCGACGTTCACGCTGACGCCGCCGGGAAATCCCAGTTGAGAGTACGCGGCGTTGATAAACTGCTGGAGTTGATTTTGCGTCATGCCCGGTTTGAGGGCTCTCCACGCCGCTTCGTATGCTGTGATGGTCACTTGCGCCGCCAGGCGCATCAACTCGATTTCATGCTCGCTCTTGCGCATCCTGCACCCAGCGGTGACCGGCGTAGCGCTCACCATGCTCGCGGCGGGCGCCGCCTTGCTCACGCCGTCGCTGAAGACAAAGTGGATGGTTTCCTCGATCCCCAGGCGGCAACTCGAAAGTCCCCGATCCCTCAGCCCCTCCGCGACGCGCACGTAGGGGCTCTCGTCCTCCTCCCAGATTCGGATGTCGCTCTCGCCGGCGAACGGGCTCAGGGCAATCTGCTCCTCGACGCGATCGCGTTCGAAGGCGGGACACACGAAGAAAGGCTCGCGCTGGGCAGGCAGGATCAAAGCGAAGAGCCGCTCCCCGCCCCACCACCGAATGTCGCTGAAGTACGCCAGCGACGTGCCGGCCATCAGCAGCAGCGCGTCAATCTGGCGCTCAACCATCAGACGCCGAGCCCGTTCGATCCGCGCCCTCCGCTCCTCGAGGGTGATCGGCTGCGCGCGATCCTTCATCCATTTCAGGGCGGCAATGGACGGCGGTATCGCGGCGGGAGGCGCGGACGCGCCAGTTCCCTGCCCCGCGATCGATCTCGGCCTCAGGACAGCTCCAGAACCCGAGGCTAGGGCAAATCCGGCGCCTGCCTTGCGCAAGAAACTGCGTCGTGATGGCATTGTTTCCTCCCCCAAGCCGGGCCCGCCCTCATCCTGAGCCCTTTGCCTGTCATTCCAACAATTGCAAGCCAAAAGGAGGCCTGGAACTGATAGAATCGAACTGTAAGCGAATCACGGCGCGCGGCGTACAACTTGTGACTTCCATGCGGCAACATACTGACCTGAGGTAGAATCCAAAGGAGAAGGAGATTCCTATGAACAGTTCAAGGGCTGCATTAGGCTGGGCGGCAATCCTTGTAATTTCAACCATGTCTTTTGCTGCCGACGACGCGATCCTCTTGCCTGCTGGAACCCAACTCCAAGTCCAACTGATCACTACCCTCAGCTCGAAGACCAACGAAAACGGCGACATGTGGTCGGGAAAAGTGGTCGAGCCCATCTTCGCAAACGGCAAGGAAATCATCCCCGAGGGAAGCACCGTGGACGGCCACATCACTTACCTGAAAAGTCCGGGGCATGTAAAAGGCAGAGGCGAAATGCGGCTCGTCGTAGATTCCATCTCCACTCCGGACGCATCGAAATTCAATATCGTGGCAAGCCTCAAGGATGCTGAGGGCGCCGACGTGAAAGATCAAGAAGGGACATTGCAGGGGCCGGGCAAGGACGGGAAAGGCACGGCCGTTGAAACAGGTATCGGAGCGGCGGCGGGTGCGGGCGTGGGGGCCATCGCCCATGGCGGAACGGGCGCCCTATACGGAGCGGGCATCGGCGCCGCGGCAGGCCTGGTTCACGGCGCCCTTAAGAAGGGCAAGGATATCATCGTTCCTGCAGGCCTCGAGATGACCTTTGTTATTCCCCGCGATACGACGGCCCGGAAGGTAACAGTAGGCAGTAAGCAGTAAGCAGTAAGCAGTAAGCAGTAGGCAGTGGGCAGTGGGCAGTAGGCATTAGGTGCTAGCCACTGGCCACTAGCCACTAGGCACTGGCCACTAAGCCCGACACGTCAGACGGTGATGCTATGACCAATTCAAGATTGGCGTTAGGCTTGGCAGGAATTCTCATAAGTTCGGCAGTCTGCTTTGCGGCGGACGATACGATTACCTTAATTGCCGGCAGGGAACTCCACGTGCAATTCATCACCGAGCTCAGCTCGAAAACCAACGAGAGCGGCGATATGTGGACGGGCAAGGTGGTCGAGCCCGTCTTTGGAAAGGGCGGCGAAATCGTTCCCGACGGCAGCACCGTAGATGGTCACATCCAGTTTGTGGGCAGCCCGGGGCAAGCTAAAGCCAAAAGCAAAGACAAAGAAAAAGGTGAGATGGTCCTCGTCGCAGATTCCATCTCAATTCCGGACGGCACGAAATACAACATCGCGGCCAATCCCGGTGCCCAGGGCACGCAGGCCAAAGACCAAGCAGCAGGCGTCATATCAGTCCCGGCGCGCACCTTTTCTAAGAAAGGCAGGTACACAGCTATTCCCGCAGGAACTGAGGTGACCTTCCTTATCTCCCACGACACTACGGCCACAAAGGTGCCGGTGAAGCAGTAGGCAGTAGGCAGTCGGCAGTTGGCAGTAGGCAGTGGGAAGTGTGCCGTGGGGAGTCGGCGGGCTCGGGAAGACGGTCGCCGCCCAAGAGGTTTGCGCCAGCGCCGTCTCCTCCTTCACTGAGTATGTGCGCGACCGCGTAGCCTTCCGCAGCATCGAGCAAAGGCTGCTGGAGGCCTTGGCGGCAGGGAAGAGGTAAAGGTTAAAGGTTAGAGGATAAAGGCTACACGTCTAGCCTCTAACCCTTGGACTTTAGCCCTTAGCCTTTAGCCTTTACCTGTTCCCTCTTCCCTCTTCCGGTCATTTTGACCGTTTTTCGTGAGGTTTCGCGGGCCGGATCACCACGCTGACAGATCACAAACGGCGCTGGTCCGCGCCAACCCCACTGCTGCCTACTGCGCACCGCCTGTTTCCTGTTCCCTGTTCCCTATTCGCTATGCCCCCGTCTGGCTCGCCACCCTTTGTTTTCACAGACATTCCCGGTTTGTTCCGTGAATTTTGTTGTTCCGGCGGCTCGGGCGTCGCCCGGTCCTCCGCCGGAGTGTCGGTCGCCGCTTCCTCGGACGGAATGTCGAGGCCGAGCATCCGATTGATTTCTTCCATCTCGGGGTCCGTTTCCGAGTCCTTGCTCCCTTTCAATCCGGCTTCTGCCATCAGAACGTTCAGCGAGTCGTCGATATGATTTTTGCGCATGCCCAGGATCATCTTCACCTTGCGGTCAATCGAGCGGTCGAGAGCGCTTTCCTGGCGCAGCATCACGCGCCACGTCTCACCCTCCGGAGCCAGGCAGGCATCGCGCTCGATGGCAACTCTCTCAGCATGCACCTTCTCGGCGTATTCGAATTCCGGCTGGAGGGCGGCGATTTCCTCATCCAGCAGGCGGAGAACCTCCTCGAGGTCGGCCTCGATCGCCTCCGGAGTTGCGTCTGGGTGGGGGTCACGGTCTCTACTCAGCTCCGAGAACTGGTGGAGGAAATGGCAAATTCGAGCCATCCGCCAGCCCATACTGCCCCGGGAAAGGGTTTCGAGCTGGTGCGGCAGGCTAGTCGCCCAGTCTTCCAGTGTCCATTGCCGAATGTCGATGGGTAATTGAAGATCTCGAGCCTGGCGATCCTCCCAGGGTTGGCTTTTCCTCGGACCTGGTCGCGCGGACGCCCGGGGTAGGGGTCCGCGGTTTGTCTCCGTACCCGGGGAAGAGCCGCAGGGTCGAAAAACCTCCCCTACGCTGGAACGCCCACCGGAGCATTAAGGAGTTCGACGCGATAGCCGAGGCTGCGGAGTTGCCGGATCATTCT
>Ga0326727_10006848_pt1 | contig 30779 bp, 25 predicted proteins | sample MB2enrmetagenome_FD_207643 | JGI IMG/M metagenome (GOLD analysis project Ga0326727, IMG submission 207643) | Lab enriched peat soil microbial communities from McLean, Ithaca, NY, United States - MB29MY | ecosystem: Environmental > Terrestrial > Soil > Wetlands > Peat | place: USA: New York... | reverse complement strand
GCCGAGATCCGTGCGGCGTGCGAGGCGTCGCTGCGGCGTCTCGGTCGCGACCACATCGACCTCTACCAGCTCCACGTCGGCAGCCTCCCCGACGCCGAGGCCGACGCCGCGGCGGGCGCGCTCGAGGAGCTGCAGACCCAAGGCCTCATCCGGGCCTTCGGTTGGAGCAGCGACGTCGCCTCCCAGGTCGCCCGCTGGGCGGCACGCGGGACGTGCGCGGCCGTCCAGATCGCCTGCAACGTCTTGGAGGACAAGCCCGAGTTCTTCGAGCTCTGCGAGAAGACCTCGATGACGGCCCTCATCCGCAGCCCGCTCGCCTCCGGCTTTCTGTCGGGCAAATACGGGCCCGAGTCCCGGCTCCCCGCCGACGACTGGCGGGCCCAGGCGACGGCGCTCGGCTGGGGGGACATGTTCCGCCCGGACGGCAGCGCCGAACCGCGCTGGCTCGCCAAGCTCGACGCGCTCCGTGAGGTCCTCACCGACGGCGGCCGCAGCCTCGTGCAGGGGGCACTCGGCTGGCTTTGGGCCCGCAGCCCGGCTGCCGTGCCGATCCCCGGGTTCAAGACGCCGGCCCAGGTCGAAGAGAACGTCGGCGCGATTCGGCACGGCCCGCTTCCGGCCGGTCACCTCCGGCGGATCGACGAAATCCTCGGCCGCTCTTGACCGGTCCGGGCGTGCGCGGCGGACGGACTAGCGGGTACCCCGACCCTCCGCGCCCCCGGCTGTGACGACGCTCGGGAAGGGGGCGGGCTGGGGGTCGCGCGTCGTGGTCGGGCTCGACGTCGGCACGACCGGCGTGAAGGCCGTCGCTTTCGATGTGGGCGGGTCGCGCCGCCTCGTCGTCGAGCGCAAATGCGCGCTCGACGAGCCCGCCCCCGGCTGGGTGACGCAGGACCCGGGGTCGGTCATCGCCGCCGCGGGGTCGGCCCTCGCCGAATGCGTCGCCGCGCTGGGTGCGCGCCGGGTCGCGGCGATCTCGCTCTGCGCCGCGATGCACGGGCTCGTCGCTCTCGACGCCGACCGCCGGCCGCTCACGCCGCTCGTCACCTGGGCCGATCGGCGGGCCTCTGAGGAGGCCCGCGCCCTGCGTCGCTCGGGACAGGCCGCCGAGCTGCACCGGACGACGGGGGTCCCCGTGCACCCGATGTCGCCGCTCGCCAAGCTCGCCTGGTTCGCCGGTCACGAGCCCGGCGTGTGGGCGGCGGCGCGCTGGTGGGTCGGACTGAAGGAATGCCTCGTCGACTGGCTCACCGGCACGCTCGCCACGGAGCTCTCGTCGGCGAGCGGCACGGGGCTCCTCTCGATGGCGACGCGGACGTGGAGCCCTCTCGCCCTCGAAGCCGCCGGGGTCCCGGCCGACAAGCTCCCGGAGATCCTCCCGCCGACCGCCGTCCTGGGGCTCGCGCCGGGCGCGGGGCGCGCGATTGGTCTCCCGGCCGGCACGCCGGTCGTCGTCGGCGCCGCCGACGGCCCGCTCGGCAACCTCGGGGCGGGCGCGATCACGCCAGGCGTCGCCGGCCTGACGCTCGGGACGAGCGGGGCCCTCCGCCTCGCCGTCGCCGAGCCGCGTCTCGATGACGACCTCACACTGTTCTGCTACGCGCTCACCGAGTCGCTGTGGGTCGTCGGGGGCGCGCTGAGCAACGGCGGCAACGTGATCGGCTGGGCGGGGCGCGCCCTCGCCCCCGACATCGCCGCCTCGGCCGGGGCCGACGCGGACGCGGCCAACTTGGAGCTGGCGGCGGACGTCCCGGCGGGAGCGGAGGGCCTCGTCGCGGTGCCGTACCTCCTCGCCGAGCGGGCGCCCCTTTGGGACGCCGACCTCGCCGGCGCGTATCTCGGGCTGCGCGCCCACCACACGCGGGCCCATCTCGTGCGCGCCCTGGTGGAAGGCGTCTGTTTCGGGATGCGGGCCATCCTCGACCGCCTCGACTCCGTCGAGACCGTCACGCAAGTCCGGGCGACGGGGGGAGCCTTCCGCTCGGCGCTGTGGCGCGAGGTGATGGCCGCCGTGCTCGACCGCCCGTTCACCGTGACCGCGGGATTGGACGGCACCGCGCTCGGTGCCGCCGCGCTCGGGCTCGTCGCGCTCGGCGACGCAGCCGGGTACCCCGAGGCCCTCGCCCGACTCACCGGCCCGGGCGAGGCGACGGCCGTCGGGCGTGACCCCGATCTCGTCGCCGCCTACGCCGCGGTGGGGAACGAGCTTTCGGCCCGCATCGACGAGCTCGGCGCCGTCGCCGCCCTCGCCCGCCGGCAACCCAGCGCTAGTCGGCCGGGACCCGTCACCTAAGGGCCCGGGACCGGCGCGACAGGCGCTTCAGGAACCCTCGGCGGCCCCGGTGCGCACGACCGACCGACGCCAGGAGGGCCGGAGGATCCGGTGGAGCCCCCAGCGCGTCACGAGGACGAACGCCTCGACGACGGTGAAGGTCGACATCTTCGAGGTTCCGGCGACCCGGTCGACGAAGTGGATCGGCACCTCGACGATTCCGGCGCCGGCCTGGCGGGCGAGGTGGGTCATCTCGATCTGGAACCCGTAGCTGTCGGCGCGCACCCCGTCGAGATCGAGGCGGCGCAGCAGCGTCGCGGCGTAGACGCGGTAGCCGGCGGTCGAGTCCTCGACGGCGAGACCGAGGAGCACATTGGCATAGATGTTGCCGAGCCGCGAGATCAGCCGGCGCAAGACCGACCAGTTCGGGATCGTGCCGCCGGGGACGTAGCGCGAGCCGATGACGAGCTCGACGCCGCCGGCGAGGCCGCCGATGAGCTCGGGCAGCGCCTTCGGGTCGTGCGAAAAGTCCGAGTCCATCTCGACGAACGCCTCGTAGCCCCGGGCGAGGCCCCAGCGGAACCCGTCGCGGTACGCGGAGCCGAGCCCGGTCTTCGCGGCGCGCCCCAGCACCTCGATCCCGCCGAGGTCCGCGGCGGCCTTCTCGACGAGCTCGGCCGTGCCGTCCGGGCTTCCGTCATCGACGACGAGGACGGATGCCTCGGGTACGACAGCGCGCACGGTCGCAAGGATCGCCTCGATGTTCTCGCGCTCGTTGTAGGTCGGCAGGACGACGAGGACGCGCATGCCCCGACCCTACCCGTCGGCGGCCACCTTGCCCGGGCGTGTCGACGGCCGTCGGCGGGGAGCGAGGAGCTCGCGGGCCGCCACTTGGATGGAACCCGCCGCCGGGACGGCGAGGATCGCGCCGGCGATCGCACCGAAGGTCGCACCGACGATGTCGCCGGTCTCGGCGCCGACGAGCACGGCGAGCAGCACCCACAACGGCGAGAGCCGGACCGAACGGGAGACGATGAGCGGGTACAGGAGGTGGTTCTCGATCTGCTGGTACACGAGGAAGACGACGATCGTCACGATCCCCGCCACGGTCGAGTGGAGGAACGCCACGCCGACGGTCGGCACCCCGGCGAGGAGCCCCCCGACGAGCGGCAGGAAGTCGACGAGCCCGACCCACACGGCGAGCAGCGGCGCGAAGGGCACGTGGGTCGCCTCCAGGGTGGCGAACACGACGAGGCCGGCGATGACGGAGGTGGCGAGGTCGCCGATCATGAAGCCGGTGACCTCGCGGGCCATCGCGTCGGTGACGTGGCGCAGACGGGTCGCGTGCTCCTCGGTCATGAGCCCCCGGATGACCTCGTAAGTGCGGGGCCCCTCGACGAGGACGAAGAACGAGATGAAAGCGATCGTGACGAGCCCGACGATGCCCGAGATGACGGTCTTGCCGACGGCGAATGCGGGCCGGGAGAGCTTGGCGATGGCGCTCTCGAGGTTCGGGACGTGGCGGCGGACCCAGCTCTCGAGGTGGAGGCGCGCGACGAGGTGACCGACCGGACCCCGGCCGTGCTGGGCATCGCGCACGAGGGTCGGCAGCTCGTGGGCAAAACGCGTCGCCGAGGAGACGAGCGGGTGGAAGAGCAGATAGCCGAACGCCAGCGCGACGACGACGATCACGCCGTAGACGACGAGGACGGCGTTCACGCGCCGCAGCCCGCGCCGGCACAACGCCCGCACGAACGGGTTGAGGAGGACGGCGACGAAAAGCGACACGGCGAGGAGGAGGAGCGTCGCCCGCAACCGCCAGGCGAGCAGGGAGAAAGCGGTGAAAACGAGACCGGCGACGAGCACCCAGACCGCGGAGCGCACCACGAGCCACTCGGTCGCCCGCTCGCGCGCCGCGACCGCCACGTCCCGCGAGCGACCGATCCGAGTCCGGCCCGTGGGCCCGGCCGGTTCGTCCATGCACCCCAGTCAAGTCCACCCGGGTGGCCGGGCCGTGTCTTTCCGCCGCGCGCCATGCGGGTTGACCGGGTGCCGCGGGGACGTGGAAGCATGGTCGGATGCCCGAGGAGGAGAAGCCGCGCCCGCGTTCGCGCTGGCGGGCGGTCGTCCCGGCGCCGCTGCGCCACGGGATCCTTATCTTCCTCATCGTCATCGTCGTCGAGTACCTCGTCGTCCCGGAGCTCATCGGGGCGAGCAAGAACGTCCACTACCTCGAGAAGCTGAACGTCGGCTGGCTCATCGCCGGGGTCGGCTTCGAGGCGGCGTCGCTTTTCACCTACGCCCTCCTTACATGGACGGTGCTCCCCCACCACCGCCCGAGCATCTCCCGCCTCTTCCGGATCGACCTGTCGACGACGGCGGTCGCCCACACCGTTCCGGGGGGGAGCGCCGCCTCGGCCGGGCTCGGCTACCGGTTGCTGACGACGAACGGCGTATCGGGCACGGACGCCGCGTTCACGATGGCGACCCAGGGCATTGGCTCGGCGGTCGTCCTGAACGTCATGTTGTGGCTCGCGCTCGTCGTCTCGATCCCGCTCGCCGGGTTCCACACGATCTACATCGTCGTCGCGCTGCTCGGCATGATCGCCCTCGCCTTCTTCGGGGTCCTCGTCCTGCTCCTCACCCGGGGCGAGGACCCGGCGGCGCACCTCGTGCGGCGGATCGGCGAGCTGCTGCCGCGCGTCCGGCCGGACCGCTTCGAGGAGACCTTCCGCCACATCAGCAACTCGCTGCGCACGCTCGCGCGCAACCGCGACCGGCTCCGTTCCGCCCTCGTCTGGGCAGCGGCGAACTGGCTGCTCGACGCCGCGGCGCTCTGGGCGTTCCTCGCCGCCCTCGGGCGCTACGTCAACCCGATCGAGCTCCTCGCGGCCTACGGCATCGCCAACGTGCTCGCCGCGATCCCCATCACCCCGGGCGGGCTCGGCTTCGTCGAGGCGTCCCTGCCGCTTCTTTTGGCGAGCTTCGGCGTGACGAAGAACGTCGCGCTCCTCGGCGTGCTCGGCTGGCGGATCATCAACTTCTGGCTGCCGATCCCGATCGGCGCCGCCTGCTACCTGTCGCTGCGGCTGCACCGCGGCGAGGGGCTCGGCGCCGGTCGGCGCGCCCTCGCCGACCTCGCGGTGCGGCTCCCCCCGCCGGAGCCCCCGCCCGTCGAATAGTCCTCAGCCGAGGCCCGAGCCCGACGGGACGACGGGTCCGCGGCTCCCGCGCCCCGTCTCCTCGACCCGCAGTGCCAACTCGACGTCGAAGGTCCGCTCGAACAGCGTCTGTTTGCGCCGGACCGTCCACAGCTCGAGCTCGGGCTCGCCGGTCGCACCGATGACGAGGGTGAGGGTGCGCCCGGCCTGGGCCTCGACCCGGACGGACCCCACGAGCCCCCGGTGGGAGGCGTCGAGGCTGTCGGCGAGGCGCAGGATCGCCGTGAGGGCGACGGCCCGGGCGCGGTCGGGCTTGCGGAGCTGGGCGAACGGCTCGAAGGTGGGCTTCGGCGTGCCGTGCACGTGGTAGCGGCCCATCGTCGCGAGGATCCGGACCTCCTGGGGCGAGAAACCCCGCAGGCCCCCGTGCTCGATGAGGTAGGCGGTGTGGCGGTCGTGGTCCTGCCGGCTGATGTGCTCGCCGATGTCGTGGAGGAGCGCCCCGAACTCCAACAGGTCCCGCTCGGCCGGTCCGAGCCCGTGGATCGGGCCGGTCTCGTCGAAGAGCTGGACCGCGAGCGCCGCGACCTGGCGGGCGTGCTCCTGGCGCCAGTTGGAGAGCCGGCACAGCGCCAAGACGGACCAGCGGCGGAGCTCGCGCGGGTCGTCGAGGAGCTCGACGCGGTCGCGCCCGCCGAGGGCGTCGATGATGATCCCCTCGCGCAACGCCCAGTCGCTCACGGTCAGCTCGTCGAGACCCGTCGCCGCCATCAGGTGGTCGAGGACGGCCATCCCCGCCGGCAGAAGGTCGACCCGTTTCAGCTCCGACCCGGGCAGCCTGGCGCGTTCGGCGCCCGGCAGGCCGTAGATGCGGTCCCGGAGCGCCCCGAGATCGGCACGCCCCACCGTGAGCTGGTTCGCGACCTCGTGAACGACCCCGTCCCGGCCGGCCGAGGCCATCCGGGCGAGCGACACGAACGTCCCTGACGAGCCGATGAGTTGCCGGGGCCGCAGCGCCAGGATCTCGTCGAGCACCGGCTCGATCGTGCCGGCGATCCGGGCGCGCAGCCGTTTCAGGTCCTTGTCGCTCGGGGGGTCGTTCGCCACGAGCTCGGCGGTGAGCCGGCCGACGCCCAGATGGACGCTCGTCGCGAAGCTGATCTCGGCACGGTCGCCGACGATGAGCTCGAGGCTGCCCCCACCGAGGTCGGCGGCAAGCGCCGGGCCGGGGTCGATCGTCACACTGAGGCGAACCGCCTTGAAGATGAGCTCGGCCTCCCGGGTGCCGTCGACGACGTGGATCTTCACGCCGGTCTCGGTCTTCACCCGGTCGACGAGCGACCCCCCGTCGAGGGCCTCGCGGATCGCCGAGGTACCGAGGGCGATGATCTCGTCGGCGCTGTTCATCTCGGCGATCGCCCTGAACCGGGCGACCACGGCGATCGCCTCGTCGGCTGCGACCCGGCCGATGACGCGCTCGCGGGCGACGATGTCGCCGAGCCGGAGCATCTCCCGTTCACGCACGAGCGGCACGAAGCTGCCGTCGGGGCGCGCCTCGACGACGATCATGTGAAACGAGTTGCTGCCGAGGTCTAGGGCGGCGATCCGCACCGGTGACTAGAGCGCGCCGTCAGCCGAACGCCGGCGACGCGAGCGCTCGCGGGCGAGCTCCTCGAAGCGGCGCTGGGCACAGAGTCCGGCGGACGGGGCGACCCGTGAATAGTTCCCGTCGGCCCCGAGCTCCCAGGAGGACAGGTCGTCGGCGAGGTCGAGGGTCAGGATGTCCTCGAGCCGGCCGCACAACTCGGGGTCGTGAACCGGGACGATCGCCTCGATCCTCCGCTCGAGGTTGCGCTCCATCAGATCCGCCGAGCCGATGAAGTACGTCGCCGGGTGGCCGGGCGGGACGGGCCCGTCGGGGCGCTCGAGCGCCGAGGCGGCGAGGACCTCGCGGGTCGGAACGCCGAAGCGGAAGATCCGGCTGTGCTCGAGGTAGCGGCCGACGATCGATTTCACGGTGATCGTCGACGAGAGCCCCGGGATCCCGGGACGCAGACAGCAGATCCCCCGGATCAAGAGCTCGACGCGCGCCCCGGCCTGGGAGGCCTCGTAGAGGGCGTCGACGATGACGGGATCCGTCAGCCCGTTCGCCTTGATGGCGATCCGTCCGTCGAGGCCGGCGTCACGCTCGGCGGCGATCCCCTCGAGCACCCAGGCGCGGAACCGGGTCGGGGCGAGGATGAGCGAGCGGGTCTCGACCGAGCGCGAGAACCCCGTCAGGTGGTTGAAAAGGGCGGTGAGGTCCGCGCCGAGGACCGGGTCCGCGGTGAGCAGCCCGAGGTCCTCGTAGATGCGGGCCGTGTCCGAGTTGTAGTTGCCGGTCCCGACGTGGCAGTAGCGGCGGATCCCCTCGTCCTCCCGGCGCACGACGAGCGACGTCTTCGAGTGCGTCTTCAGGCCGACGACGCCGTAGACGACGTGCACCCCGGCCTCCTCGAGCTGCCGGGCCCAGCCGATGTTGCGCTGCTCGTCGAAGCGCGCCTGCAGCTCGACGAGCGCGGCGACCTGCTTGCCGGCCTCAGCGGCCCGGATGAGCGCGGCGACGAACGGTGCGTCCCCCGATGTCCGGTAGAGGGTCTGCTTGATCGCGAGCACGTCGGGGTCGGCCGCCGCCTGCGAGATGAACTCCTCGACCGAGGAGGCGAACGAGTCGTAGGGGTGCTGGACGAGCACGTCGCGCTCGCGCAAAAGGGCGAAGATGTCGACGGGCGCGCCGGCCTCGTTCATGAGCCGCGGCGGCGTGCGCGGTGAGAACGCCGGCAGGCAGAGGTCGGGGCGGTCGAGCTCGACGATCGCCCAGAGCTGGCCGAGGTCGAGGAGCGTCGCCGACGCATAGACGTCGACCTCGCCGAGCTCGAGCTCGTGCCGGAGGAACTCGACGAGCTCCGGGGGCATCCCCGGCCCGACCTCGAGCCGCACGGCCCGGCCGAACCGTCGCCGGCGCAGCTCGAACTCGACAGCGGCGAGCAGGTCGTCGTCCTCGGAGTCGTCGACCGCCATGTCGGCGTTGCGCGTGACCCGGAACGGGTAGCACGACCCGATCCGCATCTCGGGGAACAGGTCGTTGAGGTTCGCCGCGATCACCTGCTCGAGCGGCACGAAACGCTCGCCGTCGATGCGCACGAAACGCTCGAGCGAGGGCGGGACCTTCACGCGGGCGAAACGCCCCTCGCCCGTCACCGGGTCCTCGACCGAGACGGCGAGGTTGAGCGAGAGGTTCGAGATGTACGGGAAGGGATGGCCGGGGTCGACGGCGAGCGGCGTGAGGACCGGGAACATGTCGCGCTCGAAGTGCCGCCGTAGCCGCCGCTGGTCGGCGTGGCCGAGGTCGGTGTCGTCCACGATCTCGATCCCGGCGGCCGACAGCCCGGGCCGCACCGCGTCGTTGAAGATCCGCGCCTGGCGGTCGACAAGGGAGGTGACGCGGCCCCGCACCGCCTCGAGCGTCTCGAGGACGCTCCGCCCGTCGGGGAAGCGTCTGCTCCTGCCGGCGTCGAGCTGGTTCTTCAGCCCGGCCACGCGGACCTGGAAGAACTCGTCGAGCCCCGTGGAGAAGATCGCCAGGAACTTCGCCCGCTCGAGCAGCGGCAGCGTCTCGTCCCCGGCGATGTCGAGAAGACGGTCTGCGAACTCGAGCCAGGACAGCTCCCGGTTCAGGTAGCGCGCCGGGCCGAAGGTCTCGATGTCCGACCGTGCCGTCTCGGCCGCCGGCTCCGCCGGCTGCCAGGCGCGCTCCACCAGCGGCTCCGTTGCCATCACCCCAGGCTAGCTGGCCAGGCGGTTCCGTCCCTTTCAACTACCGTACGGGACGTGACGCTTCTGGCAGCCCGGGGCCAGGGCGCGCCGCCGCGGCGGCGGACCGAGGCGGGTCTTTTGTGCGTCGGGGCCCTCGTCGTGCTCTCGGCGACGCTCATGCAGTCGCTCGCCACAACGAACGCGCTCCCTGACCACGTCGTCGTGTTCATTTTGTGCCTCGTCGCCTTCGGTGTGGGCGTGCAGGTCGTGAACCGGCTCCTCGCGCCGAACGCCGACCCGGTCATCGTGCCCGTGGCCCTTTTCCTGAACGGCCTCGGCTACGTGATGATCGAGCGCGGCGACCCCGGACGCGCCGGGCAGCAGCTCGCCTGGTCCGTGATCGGGCTCGGGCTCTACGCGGCCGTGCTTGTCGTCGTGAAGCGCAGCCGCGACCTCGAGCGCTACCGCTACCTGCTCGCCGGGGTCGCGCTTTTGCTCCTCATCTCGCCAGTCGTGCCGGGGATCGGCGAGAAGATCAACGGGGCGCGTCTCTGGGTGCACTTCGGCTCGATCGAGTTCCAGCCGGTCGAGATCGCGAAGCTCCTCATCGTCGTGTTCTGGGCGTCGTATCTCATCGACAAGCGCGAACTGCTCACGATCTCGACGCGGCGCGTCGGCAACCGCATGCTTCCGGACCTGCGCGCCTTCGGTCCGATCCTCGTCGCCGGGGTGCTGGCGCTCCTCATCATCCTCGCCGAACACGACATCGGCTTCTCGTTGCTTTTGTTCCTCGTCTTTTTGGTGATGATCTGGATGACGACGGGGCGGTGGACCTACGTCGCGATCGGGCTCGTCGTGTTCGTGCTGGCGACCTTCGCGGCGAGCCACGTCCTCGGCCAGGTGAACGAGCGCATCTCGGACTGGCTCGATCCCTGGGCCCGGGCGACCGGGACCGGCTACCAGCCCGTCCAGGGCGAACTCGCCTTCGCCCGCGGGGGGCTCTTCGGCACGGGGATCGGCTTCGGGAGCTCCGCCCGGATCCTGCCGGTGTCGTCGAGCGACTTCATCTTCGCCGTGATCGGCGAGGAGCTCGGGCTCGTCGGCGCGGCCGCCGTCGTCTGTTGCTACGCCATCATCGTCGGCGCCGGGCTGCGCGCCGCACGCCGCGCCCGCTCAGAGTTCGCCCGCCTCGTCGCCGCCGGGCTCACTGCCACGCTCGGACTGCAGGCCTTCCTCATCATGGCGGGCAACACGCGCCTTTTGCCCCTGACCGGCGTCACGCTCCCCTTCGTCTCCTACGGGGGGTCTTCGCTCGTCGCCAACTACGCGCTCCTGGCGCTCCTCATGCGGATCTCGAACGAGGGGAATCAGCCGGTCGTCGAACCGGCCGTCCCGAGCTGGTCGAGCAGCACCGAGGCGACGGCGATCGTCGCCGGCGCGCCCTGACGCAGGGCGAGGGCGACGGCGTCCGAGGGGCGGCACGACACGGCGAACTCCGCGCCCGAGGACGCCACGACGACCTCGGCGTAGTAAGCGCCCTGCGTGTAGAGCGTGAGGCGGGCCCGCGTCACCTGCCCGCCGAGCCGGTTCACCACGTCGACGAACAGCTCGTGGGTAAGCGGCTTGGGGGTCGCCCGGCCACGCAGCATGTAGCTGATCGCGGTCCCCTCGGCGAGGCCGATCGGGATGGCGAGCCTCCGCCGCGGCGTTGCGAGCTCCTCCAGCACGAGGACCGGGTTCGGGTTCGGGAGCACCATCGCGACGTCGACGACGCGCACGAGGGAGAACCCGGCCCCCGGCCCGCCCGCCGTCTCGTCGGACTCGGTCCCGGGGACCTCGGTCCTGGGCGGCGTTTCCGCGGCGGCGGCGCGTGCTGCGTCGGGTCCGTCGGGGGGCGCGACGACCGCCCCCACCCCCTCGGCGGAGGCGGCGGGGGTCTTGGTCGTGGCTTTACGCGGTCTTGGGGTCATCGTGGGCGGCTCCGGTGCAGTTCGACATTAACCACGACGCCCGCGGCGAGGAAGAACGCGACGAGCGCCGAGCCCCCGTAAGAGATGAACGGAAGCGGGATCCCCGTGATCGGCATGATGCCGGTCGCCATGCCGATGTTCTCGAACACGGAGAGGGCGAGGAAGGCGAGCACCCCCGCGCACAACAGCCGCCCGAGGGAGTCCCGGGCGACCTGGACGGCGCGGAAGACGCGGTAGGCGACGACCCCGTACAGCCCGATCACCAACGCCGAGCCGATGAAGCCGATCTGCTCGCCGATCGCCGAGAAGATGAAGTCGGCGTACTGGATCGGCACGTAGGCGAGGTTCGTCTCAAGGCCGCGGAACAGCCCCGTGCCGCGCAGCCCCCCGGAGCCGATCGCGGTCTTCGACTCGATGACGTTGTAGTTGAGCGTCTGGGATCCGCCGCTGTCCTGGTGCAGAAACGCCGTCAGCCGGTCGAGCTGGTAGCGGTTGAGGACGTGGATCGCGACCGCGAGCGCGAAGCCGGCGATCGCCAGCACGACGAGCGCCGCCAGAAAGCGCAGGCGGACCCCTCCGACCCAGAGCATCACGAAGAGCACCGCGGCGAGCAAGATCGCCGTGCCGAGGTCCGGCTGCACGACGACGAGCAGCATCGGGACGCCCGTCAGGACGACAAGCGCGGCGACGTTGCGGACGTCCAGCACCCGCTCGTGACGCGATAGGTACACGCCCACGACGATGATGACGGCGAGCACGGCGAACTCCGAGGGCTGGAGCTGGAAACCCGCGATCGAGATCCAGCGCTCGGCGCCGTTTACGGTGTGCCCGACCGCCTTCACGCCGACGAGGGCGACGACGACCGCGCCGTAAAGCACGTAACCCCACTCCTCCAGCCGCCGGTAGTCGACGAGCGCGACGGCGACCATCGCGCCGAACCCGACGACGTCGTAGGCGATCTGGCGCTTCAGAAAGTACGTCGGCTCGAGCGGGTACAACGAACGCGAGGCCGAGTACACCATCACGACCCCCACCACCGCGAGCAGCACGATGGAGCCGACGAGCACGTAGTCGACGTGGCGCAGGACGGCGAAGGCGGGGTTGTCGGCCCGGCGGCGCGCGACGCGTCGCTCGAGGTAGTGGGCGGCCACGACCCGCAACGTTACCGGTGCCACGGGGCTGCGGCCTTGCAGCTCCGGGCCCGTCCGAGGGCTGCGGTCAGCGCCCGGGGTCGATGCCGAGCGCGGCGAACATCGCCTCGACGGGCGCCGTCTTGCCGGTGAAAAGCGCCACCTGGTGGGCCGCCTGACGCACGAGGAAGCCGAGGCCGTTGCGGACTCGGGCCCCCTGCGCGCCGGCGAGCGCCAGGAACTCGGTGACCGGGGGGGCGTAGACGGCGTCCACGGCGAGCTGGTCCGACCCGAGGTGGCCGGTGACCGCCTCCCATCCCCCGGCGAACCCATCTCGCGCCTCCCCGAACCCGACGGAGGTCGCCTGGACGACGAGCGCGGCCGAGGCGACCTCCTCGGCTCGGGCGACGCGCCCCGCTCGACCGGCGAGCGACGCGGCCGCTGCGGCCTTGGCGGCCGTCCGGTCGACGACGAGGATCTCCCGGGCTCCGGCGTCGGCCAGCGCGACGACGATCGCCCGAGCCGTCGAACCCGCGCCGACCACCGCGCAGACCGCGCCCGCCGGGTCGAAGCGCCACGTCGCCGCGAGGTCGTCGAGGAGTCCCGGGCCGTCGGTGTTCTCGGCGCGGGTGCGACCGCGGCGAAACACGACGGTGTTCGCCGCGCCGACCCGCTCGACGGTCGCCGAGCGCTCGTCGCAGGCGGCCGCTGCGGCAATCTTGTGCGGCGTCGTCACCGACAGGCCCCGCAACCCCCGGGTCCCGGCGGCGGCGATCGCCGCGGCGGCCCCGCCGGCGGGCACCCGGAAGCGCGCGTAGGACCAGTCGAGCCCCAGCGCGGCGTAGGCCGCGTTGTGGATCACCGGCGAGAGCGAATGGGCGACCGGGTCGCCGATGAGGCCGGCGGCGAGCGTCGTGCCGGCCGGGACGGCCGAGTCGGGCTCGATCACTGCTGGCGCGCCCGGTCGATGTAGGCCTGGAGGATCACCGCCGCCGCCCCGGCGTCGACCGGGGGACGCGCCCTGCCGCCCAGCTGGGCGCGGCGCCGCGCCACCCGCCCGCGAACGGCCCCGCCGCGGCGGCCCGACGGGTCAGCCTCCTGTTGCCGGCGGCTCGCCTCGACCGTCGAGAACCGCTCGTCGATCGTCGCGACGGGCACGGAGAGCACGGCCGCCAGCCGGGCGGACTCGGCGATGACCCGTCCCGCCGCCGGTCCGATCCCGCCGTCGAGGCTCAAGGGCACGCCGACGACGACGACGGTCGCGCCGAGCTCGCGGGCGAGCTCGGCGATCGCGTCGTGGTCGGCCGCCTCGTCGCCCCGGCGCGCGAGGACCCCTCTCGGGATGGCGACCGTGCGCGCCGAGTCGGTGACGGCGAGGCCAATGCGCACCGCGCCGAGGTCGACGCCGAGGCAGGGACCCGGCAAGCCGGCGCCGTCGCTCACCGCGCGCCCCTCAAGAAGACCCGAGCAGCGTGTGCAGCGTCCCCAGCGCCGCGTCGACGGCGGACACGTCGCGTCCGCCCGCCGTGGCGAGCTCCGGAGAGCCGCCCCCTCCCCCTCCGACGACCGCGGCCGCCGCCGACGCGACGGCACGGGCGTCGATCCCACTCTCTTTCGTCGCCGCGACGACGATCGCCACCCGGTCGTCCCCGCTCGCGCCGATGAGGCCGACGGCCGCGACCCCGTCCTCCCGGCGGACGGCGAGGGCGAGCTCCCGGAGCTCGGCCGGGTCGATCCCGTCCCGGCGGGCGACGACGGTTCCCCCTTCGGCGGTTGCGGCGAGCTGTCGCGCCTCGGTGGACCGGAACTGGCCCTCGAGGCGCCGGAGATCGTCGGCGAGGATGCGCTCGTGCGCAACGAGGCGCTCGACCGCCTCGCCGAGCTCGTCGGGCGAGGTGTGCAGCGCGGCGGCCACCCGCGCCACGACCGATTCCAGCCTGCGGAACTGGGCGAGCGTCCCGGTCCCGGTCGTCGCCTCGATGCGGCGCGTGTTCGCGCCGATCGAGCTCTCCGAGACGATGCGGAAGGGCCCGATCGTGCCGAGCGCCGAGACGTGGGTCCCCCCGCAGAGCTCGACGGAGTCCGGGCCGGCGTGCACGACCCGGACGATCTCGCCGTACTTCTCGCCGAAGAAGGCGATGGCGCCGGCACGCTCGGCCTCGACCCGCGACGTCTCGTCGACCCGCACCGGCGAGTCGGCGAGGATCGCCATCGAGACCATGTCCTCGACCCGGGCGAGCTCGGCGGGCGTGACGGCGGCGAAGTGGCTGAAGTCGAAGCGCAACCGGTCCGGCGCGACGAGCGACCCCTGCTGTCGCACGTGCTCACCGAGCACGGCGCGCAATGCCCAGTGCAACAGGTGGGTCGCGGTGTGGTTGCGCCGGATCGCCTCCCGGCGTTCGACGTCGATCGTGGCGACGACCTCGGCACCCGCGGCAAGGACCCCCGAGGTGACGTAGCCCGTGTGGCAGGTGATCCCGTCGGCCGACGTCGCGTCGAGGACGCGCAACGAACCCGTCGGTCCGACGAGCGTCCCGGTGTCGCCGACCTGGCCCCCACTCTCGGCGTAGAAGGGGGTGCGGTCGAGGAAGACGTCGAGCAGTTCGGCGCCCGGGGGTGCCTCGTCGCCGTCGACGTTCTCGAACCCCTCGGCGTCAAGGCGGGCCTCGACGCCGAGGACGCGGGCCGCGCACGAGGTCTCCGTGTAGCCGACGAAGACCGTCGGCCCGAACTCGGCGAGGACCTCGCGCGCGCCCTCGTGCCGCGATTCCGCGGCAGCCTTGCGCGTCGCCTCCCGGCCCCGGGCGCGCTGTTCGGCCATCGCCGCCTCGAATCCCTCCCGGTCGACGGCGACACCGCGCGCCCCGGCGACCTCGACGGTGAGATCGATCGGGAAACCGTAGGTGTCGTGGAGCTTGAAGGCTGCGCCGCCGTCGAGGACGCTCTCGCCCTTTTCGAGCTCGGAGTCGATGAGCTGCGAGCCAGCGCGCAGCGTCCTGCGGAACGCCTCCTCCTCGTGGCCGACGACCGTCCGCACGAGCGAGGCGTCGCGGACGAGCTTCGGGTAGGCCGCCCCGAGCGTCGCGACGACGGAATCCGTGAGATCGGGCAGCACGATCTCGGTGACGCCGAGCTGGTGGGCGCGGAGCGCGGCACGGCGCAGGACGCGGCGCAGCACGTAGCCGCGCCCCTCGTTCGAGGGGAAGACACCGTCGGAGACGAGGAAGGTCGCGGCCCGGGCGTGGTCGGCGAGGATCCGCAACGCGACGTCGGTCGGCTCGTCACGGCCGACCGACGATCTGGTGAGCGCCGCGGCCGAGTCGACGACCGGGGCCAACAGGTCGGTCTCGAACAACGACCCGACCCCCTGGAGGAGCGTGAGGATCCGCTCGAGCCCCGCCCCGGTGTCGATGTTCTTTTTCGGCAGCTCGGTGAGCGTCCCGTCGGCGGCGCGCTCGAACTGCATGAAGACGAGGTTCCAGATCTCGGTGTAGCGCTCGGAGTCGCCCTGGGCGGGGCCGCCCGGCGGACCGAAGGATTCCCCGCGGTCGAAGTAGATCTCCGAGCACGGCCCGCACGGACCGGTGTCGCCCATCTTCCAGAAGTTGTCCTCGCCCATCTTCTGGATGCGCTCGGCGGGCAGCTTCGCCGCCTCCTGCCAGATCCCGGCCGCGTCGTTGTCGGACTCGTGGATCGTCACCCAGAGCCGGCCGGGCTCGAAGCCGAGGACCTCGGTCACGAGCTCCCACGCGTACGGGATCGCCAGCTCCTTGAAGTAGTCGCCGAAGCTGAAGTTGCCGAGCATCTCGAACAGCGTCTCGTGGCGCGCCGTCGTCCCGATGATGTCGATGTCCGACATCCGGAAGCACGGCTGGATCGTCGTCGCCCGCTGAACGGGCGGTGTCTCGTCGCCGACGAAGTACGGCTTGAACTGCACCATGCCGGCGATCGTGAACATGACCGACGGGTCGACCGGCACGAGGCTCGCGGCACCCAGCGCGGCGTGGCCCCGTTCGACGAAAAAGCGGGTGAACGCCTCCCGCAGCTGGTCGCTCGAGATCGTCATGTCCTCACCGTGCCCGGTTCTCCTTCGGTGCTGCTCGCCCGGACACGGCGTCGTGCCGGAGGCTGCGCAGGGTCGCCAACCGCTTCGCGACCCCGGCTTCGGCCCCGTGCTCGGACGGCTCGTAGTACTGCCGTCCGACGAGCTCCGCCGGGAGGTAGTCGGCCTCGACCCAGCCACGCGGGTCATCGTGAGGATACTCGTAGCCGACGCCGTGTCCGAGCGTGGCCGCCCCGGGGTAGTTCGATCCCCGGAGCGCGGCCGGCACGTCGCCCACGGCCCCGGACTCGACGTCGGACTGCGCCGCCCACAGGGCCGCCGCCGACCGGTTCGACTTCGGCGCCGTGGCGAGGTAGACGACCGCCTCGGCGAGGTTGAGGGCGGCCTCCGGCAGCCCGACGCGGTCGAGGGCCGCCGCGGCCGCCTCGGCCACGACGAGACCGAGCGGGTCGGCCATGCCGACGTCCTCGCTCGCCAGGATGACGAGCCGGCGGGCGACGAAACGCGGGTCCTCGCCAGCGGCCAGCAGGCGGGCCAGCCAGTAGACCCCGGCGTCGGGGTCCGAGCCCCGCACGGACTTGATGAGCGCGCTGATGAGGTCGTAGTGGGCGTCGCGCCCGTGTCGGAGCGCCCGGGTCGTCCGCGCCGCCTCGACGTCGTCCCGGCCGATCACCAGGTCTCCCTCCCCGCGGGCGCGGGCGACGGCGACGGCGATCTCGAGGGTCGTGAGCATCGCCCGGGCGTCGCCGTCGGCGAGGTCGCAGCAGGCACCGAGCGCGTCGTCGTCGACCGTCGCCCGCTCCAGCTTGGCCGCCCGACGCCCGAGGAGCTCGAGATCGTCACGGCCGATCGCGTCGAAACGCCACAGCGTCGAACGCGAAAGCAGCGGCGACGTGAGCGAGAAGAACGGGTTCTCGGTCGTCGCTCCGATCAAGACGACGACGCCCTCCTCGACGCCCGGTAGGAGCGCGTCCTGCTGGGACCGCGAGAAGCGGTGAATCTCGTCGAGGAAAAGAATCGTGCCCCGCCCCGTCGTCCCGAGCTCGCGCCGCGCCGCTTCGAGCGTCTCGCGGATGTCCTTCACGCCGGCCGAGGTCGCCGAGAGCTGTACGAAAACTTTCGCCGAGCGGGCCGCGACGATCCGGGCGAGCGTCGTCTTGCCCGAGCCCGCCGGCCCGAAAAAGACGGCCGAGGAGAGCCGGTCCGCCTCGATGAGCGCCCGCAGGGTCGCGCCCGGACCGACGAGGTGCTGCTGGCCGACGAAGTCCTCAAGGGTCGCCGGACGCATCCGGGTGGCGAGCGGCGCCACCCGGGACAGCTCCTCGGCGGCCGCGGCGTCGAACAGGTCGGAGGTCGGTCGCTGCGCCATGGCCGACGCGCCCGCGCGCCTAGCTCGCCCCCGTCGGGGACGGGGCCGGTTTGGCAGGCGGGTCGGCGACGACGCGCACGCCGATCTCGGCGAGTCGCCGGTCCGAGAGGGGTAATGGCCCGCCGGTCATCGGGTCCGAGCCGGACTGGGTCTTCGGAAAGGCGATCACCTCGCGGATGTTCTCCTCGCCGGCGAAGATGGCGGCGAGCCGGTCGAGCCCGACGGCGAAGCCGGCGTGCGGCGGGCCGCCGTAGCGGTAGGCGTCGAGGAGGAACCCGAACCGGGACTCCGCCTCGGCGGTCGAGATGCCGAGCGCCGAAAAGATCCGGCGCTGCAGCTCCGGCCGGTGGATCCGGATCGAGCCGGAACCGAGCTCCCAGCCGTTTAGCACGAGGTCGTAGCTGTGGGCCCGGACGCTGAACGGGTCGGACTCGATCCGGTCGAGGTCCTCTAGGTACGGCATCGTGAACGGGTGGTGGGCGGCCTGCGGGTTGCCGTCCTCGTCCACCCCGTCGAACAGCGGGAAGTCGACGACCCAGCAGAACCGCAGCGCGCCCCCGACCGAGGCCGGGCGCCCGAGCTCGAGCCGCAGCTGCCCGAGGACCTCGCAGGCGCGACGGTGCTCGTCGGCGACGACGAGCACGAGGTCTCCCGCGGCCGGAGACGCGGCCTTGACGATGCCCTCGAGCTCGCCAGCCGTGAGGAACTTTGCGACCGGGCTCTCGAGCGCGACGGGGTCGCCGACGGCCCGCATCCAGACGAGGCCCTTCGCGCCGAGCGACTTGGCCTGCTCGACGAGCTCGTCGAGGCGGGCGCGGCCGAGCCGGCCGCCGTCCGGCACGACAATCGCCCTCACGGCGGGGGCGTGGAAGGCCTTGAACCCGCTGCCGGCGACGACCGCCGTGAGGTCGACGAGCTCCATCCCGAAGCGCACGTCGGGCTTGTCCGTGCCATAGCGGTCGAGAGCTTCGGCCCACGTCATCCGGGCGAACTCCCCCGGGCGCTCGCCCGTCGCCGCCTCGGCCGCTTCGACCATCGCGTCGGTGACGAAGGCGAGGACCTCGTCCTCGCCGACGAAACTCGCCTCCACGTCGAGCTGGGTGAACTCGAACTGCCGGTCGGCCCGGAGGTCCTCGTCGCGCAGGCACCGGGCGATCTGGTAGTAACGGTCGAAACCGCCGATCATCGACAGTTGCTTGGCGATCTGCGGGCTCTGGGGCAGGGCGTAGAAGAGACCGTGCTGGAGCCGCGATGGCACGACGAACTCGCGGGCGCCCTCCGGCGTCGGCGTCCAGAGCAACGGCGTCTCGATCTCGACGAAGCCCTGGCGTTCCATCGAACGGCGGATCGCCGAGTTCACGACGGCGCGCAGCCGCAGGTTCGCCTGCATCCGGTCGGTCCGCAGGTCGATGTAGCGGTAGCGCAGCCGCAACGGCTCCTCGGTCTCGACCCGCTCGTCGAGGGAGAACGGCAGCGGCTCGCACGTCGCCAGCGTCTCGACCGTGCAGTCGCCGAGCTCGACCTGGCCGGTCGAAAGCGCCGGGTTCGCGGTGCCCTCGGGGCGCCGACGAACCGTGCCCGTCACGCGCACGACGTACTCGGGCCGGATGGCGTGGGCTCGCTCGACGACGCACTGGATGACGCCGGTGTGGTCGCGCACGTCGAGGAAGGCGAGGTGCTCGCCGTGCTCGCGTCGGCGGGCCACCCAGCCGCAGACCGCCACCTCCGCCCCGATGTCCGCCTCGCGCAGCGCCCCGCAGTAGTGCGTGCGCATGCCGAGCCCGGCCGCCGGGTACTCGACCCCCGTCACGAGATCCACCTCCGGACCGCCGCCTCGAGATCACCGATCGCGACCGACTCCTGCTCGCCTGAGCCCGCGCCGCGCAGGACACGCAGCGTGACCGTCCCCGCCGCCCGTTCGGCGGCGCCGACGATGGCGGCGAGCCGCGCCCCGCTGCGGTCGGCGAGGCCGAGCTGGGACTTCATCGAGCGGTGGTCAAAGGCCCGGTCGGTCGCGATCCCGGCGGCGCGCAGCCGCGTCGACACGTCCCGCGCCGCCGCCCCGTCGAGCACATCGACGACGAAGACGTCGAGGTGGTCGCCGACCCCGTCGAGATCTCCGTCGAGCTCGCCGGCGAGCACGACGCGCTCGATGCCGCACCCGAACCCGATCCCGGGCGAGTCCGCGCCGCCGAGCGCGGCGACGAGCTTGTCGTAGCGGCCACCGCCCAAGACGACGTCCTGCGCGGCGTCGAGGCGCGCCGAGGCGAATTCGAAAGTCGTCCGCGTGTAGTAGTCGAACCCCCGGACCAGCCGCTCGTCCCTCTTCCACGGGATCCCCTCCGCGGAAAGGCCCTCGATCACGCGGCCGAAGTGCTCACGGCACGGCGCGCACAGCGCGTCGCCGAGCGCCGGGGCCGCGGCGCAGACCGCCACGCAGGCCGGGTCCTTGCAGTCGAGCACGCGCAGCGGGTTCACCGCCCAGCGCTTGGCGTGCTCGTCACAGAGCTCCGGCTCGTGGCCGGCGAGGTAGTCCCGCAGCGACTCGCGATAGGCGGGCAGACAGGCGTCGTCGCCCATCGAGTTCACCCGGAGCTCGACGCCCGTCAGCCCGAGCGACGCGAGGAAGGCGTGGCCGAGCACGATCACCTCGACGTCGAGGTCGGGATCGGCGCTCCCGATCGCCTCCACGCCGACCTGGTGGTGCTGGCGGTAGCGGCCGGCCTGCGGCCGCTCGTAGCGGAAGGCCGGTGTCGCGTACCAGACCTTCCACGGAAGAGTCGGGTGGTGTTCGACGAAGGCGCGCACGACCGAGGCCGTGCCCTCCGGCCGGAGCGCGAGCAGCCGGCCGCCCTTGTCGGTGAACTCATACATCTCTTTCTGCACGAGGTCGGTCGCCTCACCGGCACCGCGGCGGAAGACCTGCGCGTCCTCGAACATCGGCGACACGAGGAGCCCGTAGCCGGCGAGCGAGGCGGCACGCGCGAACCGGGCGACGACGGCCGCGAAGCGTGCGCTCTCCGGCGGAAGGACGTCCTTCGTGCCCTTGGGCGCCTGGAAGGCGCTCACGAGTTGCTGGCGCGCAAGGACCTGCCCTTGCCCGGCAGCAGGCGGAAGGCGTCATAGACACCCTCGAGCCCCCGCAACGCGACGAGGACCGAGTCGAGGTGCGCGCTGTCGGCGAGCTCGCACTCAAATCGCATGCTCGTCACCCTATCCGGTGCGGTCTCGGCGGAAACTGCGACGATGCCGACGTGGTGCTCGGCGAGCACCCGCGCCACATCGGCGAGCAACTCGGAGCGGTCGAGCGCCTTCACGCCGATGCCCGCGGTGTGCAGGCCGACCTGCGCGGCGTCCCACTCGACTTCGACGAGCCGCTCCCGGTGCTCGCCGACGAGCGAGAGGGCGTTCACGCAGTCGGCGCGGTGGACCGACACGCCGCGGCCGCGGGTGACGAACCCGACGATCCGGTCCCCCGGCACCGGTGTGCAGCACGCCGAGAGGCGCACGAGCATGTCGTCGAGGCCCTCGACGAAGACGCCCGCGCCGGCCGGCTCGCCGGCGCGCCGCGGCTGCAGAACGGTCGTCGGCAGTTGCTCCTCGCCCTCGCCGAGCAGCTCGCGCCGCAGCCGCTGCACGACAGAACGCCCCGAGAGGTGGCTCTCGCCGATCGCGGCGTAGAGCCCGTCGAGATCGGCGTAGCCGAGCGAGTCGGCGAGGCGCTCGAGCGCCGTCGAGCCGAAGAGCCGCCGCACCGGGAGGCCCTCCCGGCGGAGCTCCTTCGCCAGGTCGTCCCGGCCGTTGTCGATCGCGTCCTCGCGGCGTTCCCGGCTGAACCACTGGCGGATCTTGTTGCGCGCCTTGGCGGAGACGACGATCTTTAGCCAGTCGCTCGACGGGCCCGCCGTCGGGAGCTTCGATGTGATGATCGCCACGGTGTCGCCCGACTGCAGCCGCGTCTCGATGGGGACGAGCTTCTCGTTGACACGCGCCCCGACGCAGCGGTGGCCGACGTCGGTGTGGATCATGTAGGCGAAGTCGATCGGCGTCGCCCCGGTGGGCAGCGTCACGATCTCGCCTTTCGGGGTGAACACGTAGACCTCGTCCTGTTCGAGGTCGAGCTTCAGGGTCTCGAGGAACTCGATGGGATCGGGGGTCTCGCGTTCCCAGTCGACGATCCGCTGCAACCACTGCATCTCGTCAGCCGACGAGGTCTCGCCGCGGTGGGCGGCGTCCTCCTTGTAGCCCCAGTGGGCGGCGATGCCGTGCTCGGCGCGCAAATGCATCGCCATCGTCCGGATCTGCACCTCGAGGGGCTTGCCGCGGGGACCGACGACCGTCGTGTGGAGCGACTGGTAGAGGTTGAACTTTGGCGAGTTGATGTAGTCCTTGAACCGGCCCTGGACCGGCGGCCACAGGGCGTGGACCACACCGAGGGCCTCCCAGCAGTCCTTGTCCGAGTCGACGATGATCCGGATCCCGACGAGATCGTTGATCTCCTCGAACTCCTTGCCGCGCACGACCATCTTCTCGTAGATGCTCCAGAGGTGCTTTGGCCGGCCGGTGACGATCGCCTCGATGCCGAGCGACTCGAGCCGGGCCCTTAACACCTCGAGGACCTCGGCGACCTCGGCCTCGCGGCTCGGTGCCCGGGTCGCCACCATCTGGGCGATCTCCTCATAGCGCTTCGGGTGGAGGGTGAAGAACGAGAGGTCCTCGAGCTGCCACTTGATCTCCTGGATGCCGAGGCGGTGGGCGAGCGGCGCGTAGATGTCGAGGGTCTGCTGGGCGATGCGGCGTTGCTTCCAATCGGGCATCACCGAGAGCGTCCGCATGTTGTGGAGCCGGTCGGCGAGCTTGATGACGAGCACCCGCCAGTCGTTCGCCATGGCGACGAGCATCTTGCGCACCGTCGCCGCCTGCTGGGCCTCACGCGAGGAGAACTTCAGCCGGTCGAGCTTCGTGACCCCGTCGACGATCTCGGCGATGACGGGGCCGAACTCGGACTCGATCTCGGCGACCTTCACGGGCGTGTCCTCGACGACGTCGTGGAGGAGCGCGGCGACGGCGCTCGTCGCGTCGAGACCCAAGTCGGCGACGATCTGCGCCACGGCGATCGAGTGCGTGATGTACGGCTCGCCCGAGAGGCGGCGCTGTCCCTCGTGCGCCCGTGCCGCCATCGCGTAGCCGCGCCGCACGATCTCGGTGTCGATCCCCGGGTGGCGGTAGGCGAGGGTCGCGATCAGCGGCTCGATGGAGCTCACCGGTTCGGGCTTCTCGTCGATGCCGACGAGGAGCATCGGGGTGGTGAGGTACTCCCGGTCGATCGGGCCCACCGCGTCCATGACACAGGCTACCGTCGTCGACCTGGTCACGGGGGCACCGTCCGGTCCCGACCTGGCCGTTCGCGCGCCCCCGCCGACCCTGGTCAGCGGGGGACGGCGGCCGCCGGGCCGCGGTCGAGGGCCGCCCCGGGCGGGACCGCGATCTCCTCGGCCGGGGACGGCGGCGGGGCGGGGACCATGCCGTCGAGCAGGTACGCCCAGACGAAGAGGTTCGCCGGGTACATGAGGTAGCCGAATCGCGTCGCCGGGGCGAGGAGCGTGGCGAGCAGCATCGCCCAGGCCGTGAAGCGCACGACGGCCGCCGGCGAGCGCGGCGTGAAGCGCCGCAGGCCGTAGGCGACGAGACCGAATCCCAGGAGGGCGAGGACGGCGATGATCAGCCGCTTGTGGTCCGGGAACGTCGAAACGAGGACCTGCCCGAGCAGCGGGCTCGCCGCCGGCGACTTCACCGAGGTGAGCCCCAGCGGGAACTTGATCACGTTCAAGACGAACGCCGCCGGATTCGTCGCGAAGCCGATCCCGATCACCGGGACGGCAACGAGGCAGACCGCCCCCGAGTACCGCAGAAGGGCCGGACGACCCTCGCGGTCCCGGATCGCGAGCAGCATCAAGACGATCACCGGCCAGGCGGTGAACTTGAGCGTCGCCGCGGCGCCGAGCACGAGGCCGGCGAGGACCGGTCGTCGCTTCGCGGCGAGCACGAGGCCCGCCAGCATGAGGGCGAGGACGGGCAGGTCATCGCCGCCGGTAACCATCGGCAACGCGCCCGACGGCAGCACGACGAGGAACTGGAGCACCCGGCCGCGGCGCCCGACGGTCGCGCCCCCGACGACGAGGGCGAGCGCGCCCACGAGCAGACTGAACCCGGCGAGCGTCACGCGGGCGTCGGTGAGCTCGGGCGGACCCGCCGCGGCATTGGCGAGGCCGAAGGGCGCCATCCCCGGCAGGTACGGGTAGAACGAGTTGGCGTCGATCGATTTCGCGTCCGAGCGCGGCGAGACACCGACCGTCACCGGGTGGCTGAGGTACGGGCTGTGGCCGGCGGCGAGGCGGTCGCCGGCACGCTCGACGACAGCGACCTCGGATTGCGCGTTCGCCCCGGGGCGGGCGTCGGCCCGCCAGACGAGCTCGGCGACGAGGGGTACGAGGACAGCGCCGATGATGAGCGCCACGACGACGAGGCGCCGCACGAGATTCACCGTCGCCGTCCGCAGGTCTCCGCGCCTCGCCGCGACCGCCACCGCGGCGCACACGACGGTTCCGACCCCGTAGGCCACCCCCGCCATCTGGCCCCACTCGCGGTAGTCGGCGGAGATCGCGAAGACGGCGTTCGCGACGGCGAAGATCGTCGCACAGGAGTAGAGGAAGACGTCCTTTTCGACCGGAGCCCACGACATGACGCGCCGATACGCCGAAAGGACGACCTCTGGCATCGGTCCGAATCGTACTAGTGGGGCGGGAGAGCCCCGTGAGGCTAGAAGCGGGGCGCACCGTCCCGCCTCCGGAAACCGGAGGCGGGACTCGGCGCCACGAGCGGTCGGGCGGTTCCGCTCAGCGGTTCGGTTGCGGGGTGTAGCGGAGGTACTTCTTGACCGCCTTGAACCCCTTCGGGAACTTCTCCTTGGCGTCCTCGTCGGACACCGCCGGGACGATGATCACGTCCTCGCCGTCTTTCCAGTTCACCGGCGTCGCGACGGAGTAGTTCGCCGTCAGCTGCAGTGAGTCGAGGACCCGCAGGATCTCCTCGAAGTTCCGACCCGTCGACGCCGGGTAAGTGATGGTCAGCTTCACCTTCTTGTCCGGGCCGATGACGAAGACCGACCGGACGGTGAGCGTGTTGTCGGCGTTCGGATGGATCATCCCGTAGAGATCGGCGACCTTGCGGTCCGGGTCCCCGAGCAACGGGAAGTTGAGCGTCTGCCCGGTCGCGTCCTTGATGTCGGCGACCCAACCCTTGTGCGAGGAGACCGAGTCGACCGAGACGCCGAGAACCTTGGTGTTGCGCTTGTCGAACTCGCCTTTCAAACGCGCGACCTCGCCGAGCTCGGTTGTGCACACCGGCGTGAAGTCCTTCGGGTGCGAGAAGAGGACCCCCCAGCTGTCGCCGAGGTAGTCGTAAAGCGTGATCTCCCCTTCGGTCGATTCCGCGGTGAAGTTCGGGGCGGTGTCGCCTAGTTGCAATGCCATCGGTTTCTTCCTATCCAGTCGGGTCGCGCCTGCCGCGCTGACCACCGTGTCGGCCGTGTCCGGCGAGCCTAACGGCGCCGCGAAAATTCCTGACTACCTCGACCGCCTCACTCGGCGACACGGGCTGCGGCGCGATCGGGCCAGCTCAAAGCCCCGGTTGCGGGGTGTAGCGGAGGTAGTCCTTCACCAACCGGTAGCCCTGCGGGAACCTGACTGCAGCATCGGCGGTTGAGACCGCCGGCGCGACGAGGACCTCGTCGCCCGGCCGCCAGTTCGCCGGCGTCACGACCGGATGCCGGGCGGCGAGCTGCAGGGAGTCAAGGGCGCGCAGGATCTCGGTGATGTTCCGCCCGGTGCTCATCGGGTAGTCCATTAGGAGCGCAATGGTTTTCCACGGGCTGACGACGACGACGGAGCGGACCGTGAGCGTGCTGTCGGCCAAGGGATGGATCATCCCGTAGAGGCTCGCGACGATGCGGTCGGGGTCGCCGAGCAACGGGAAGTTGAGCGAGTGGCCGGTTACGTCCTTGATGTCGCCGCACCAATCCCGGTGGGACGTGACCGGGTCGACCGAGACGCCGAGCACCTTGGTGTTACGACGTTCGAACTCGCCGATGAGACGGGCGACCTCGCCGAGCTCGGTCGTGCACACCGGCGTGAAGTCCTTCGGGTGTGAAAAGAGGACCCCCCAGCTGTCGCCGAGGTACTCGTGGAACGCGATCGTTCCCTCGGTCGAGTCAGAGATGAAATCGGGCGCGTGGTCGCCTAGCCGCAGTGTCATGTTCTCCCCCAAGAGCACAGCCCGCGACACCCGTTCCCTCATCGACGGATGCCCGCAGAGGCGTCATCTGACTTCGCTCGGAAAAATCATAGCGACGACGTGTGACACATCAACCGTTCCGATCTGGGCTGCTTCGCGCCTCCGAATGGGCAACACGCTTGCGCCACCGGTGCACAATGAAAACGACGGCGCCGACCGCCACGACGACGATAATCGCGGTTGACGCCCGACCACCCCAGGTCAGCACCTTCTCGTACGACTTGCCGACGGAGTAACCAGCGAGCGTGTAGGCGGTCCCCCAGATCAGCCCGCCCGTCGCGTTGGCGGCGAGGAACGTGCGGTAGCGGACCTCGGACGCCCCGGCGACGCCGGGAACGAGGGCGCGGAACACGGCCGCGAACCGGCCGACGAAGACGGCGTAGGCGCCCCGGCGCTGCAGGAAGTCACGGGTCCGTTCCACCCCCGTGTGGTCCTTGAGCGGGCGGTGGGACAGAAGCACCGGCCCGAAGCGCCGGCCGACCTCGTAGCCGACGCTGTCGCCGACGATCGCGCAGACGACGACGAGGGTGCAGATCCAGGTCAGGCTCACGTGGTGCTCCGAGGCGAGCACGCCGCCGAACACGACGGCCGTCTCGCCCGGGAGCACGAATCCGACGAACAGCGCCGCCTCGCCGAAGCACAGCGCCCCGACGAGCGCGTACGCCTCCCAGCCGCCGAGCCCGAGAAGCGGGCTGAGCAGCGTGTTCACGCCGTCGCGACCCGTGCCACGGGCGAAACTGTAGGCGGCGCCGCACGGCCGCCGACGGAGCGGGTCGGACTCGCTCCTCGCCGCACGATCCCGGCCGGGCGCCCGTAAGAATGCCGGGGTGAGCAAAGGCGCCGCTCTTCTCGTCACGACACTCGACAACCAGCGGGAGCACGTCTTCGGCATCCTCGAGGGTCTTACCGACGGGCAGCTGCGCCGCCCGGTCCTGCCGTCCGGCTGGACGTGCCTCGGCATGGTGCGTCACCTAACGCTCAGCGTCGAGAGGTTCTGGTTCCGCGACATCGTCGCCGGGGAGTCGTTCGATCCGGCGGATCCTGATCTCGACGCCGATGCCGCGTGGCGCGTCCCCGCGGAGATGTCGACCGAGGCGGTGTTCGACCGGTACCGCGCGGAGATCGCGCGCGCGAACGCGATCATCACCACGACCTCGCTCGACGCCCCGCCCACGAGGTGGCCCGACGACCTCTGGCCGACCTGGAGACTGCATGATCTAAGGGAGATCGTCCTCCACGTGATCACGGAGACGGCATGCCACGCTGGTCACCTCGACGCGACGCGCGAGCTCATCGACGGACGCCTCTGGATCGCCTGAGGCCGCGTCGGGCGTATTCCTCCCCGAGAAGAACCTCACAGCGATGAAGGTCGCGCTTGCGCTCGGACCGCCGGGATCGCAGTACGACGAGCGCGCGTGACGCACGTCGCACGCGAATCAGTGACGTCCGCTGATCCCATCAACGAACCGACGCCTCGCGCCGCCTCAGTTGCTCCTCTTCGGGATTGAGGATCCGGGCCAGATGGCGCCGCAGGGGGTCAGATCGGGGGCGACGCGCCGTTAGGGTGCACAACGCCCGGTCGTTGACGGGTGCTCGGCGCAGCGCGAGACGCCCGGCGAGCCTGGTTCTCCACGACAAAGACGACCACCGAACCGTCCCCGCCGCGACGAGACGGACGGCCGGATCGAAAGGAGCGACGATGCCGACCCGAAACAAAGCACCCATCGGGTCACCCTGCTGGACAGATTTGTGGACCTCTGACGTCGAGGGCAGCCGCAAGTTCTACGCCGAGGTCTTCGGTTGGAAAGCAGAGGAACCGAACCCCGAGTTCGGCGGCTACTTCATGTTCACCCGCGACGGCGTCCCTGTCGCCGGCGGGATGGGCGACATGGGGGACATGCACGCCGACAACGCCTGGAAGATCTATCTGTGCACCGACGACATCGCACGGACCGCCGCGGCGGCCGCCGCGGCCGGTTCGAAGATCGCCTTCCCGCCGACGGCGGTCGCCGACCTCGGCTCCCAGATGGTGTTCGTCGACCCGACCGGCGCGCCCCTCGGGGCCTGGCAACCGGGCACCTTCCCGGGGTTCACCGTCCTCGGCGAACACGGTGCCCCGGACTGGTTCGAGCTGCACACCCGGAACTACGAGACCGCCGTCGCGTTCTACCGAGACGTCTTCGAGTGGGAGACGGCGACCGTGAACGATTCCGGCGAGTTCCGTTACACGACGATGCAAGACCCGAACAGTGACGGATGGCTTGCGGGGATCCTCGACGCTCGCACGACGCTCCCCCAAGGCACGCCCCCGCACTGGTCGACCTACTGGAACGTCGACGACGCCGACGCCGCCACGGACAAGGTCCGGGCGCTCGGCGGTTCCGTCGTCACCGGCGTCGACAACACCCCATACGGCAAGGTCGCGACAGTGACCGACCCCGCCGGGGCGTACTTCCGGCTGCGGACGCCGCGACGGTAGGGACTTCCGCGCCACCATCTCCGGCGCCGTGAGGCATACCCTGGCGCCGTGCGACGCAGGGTCATCGTGGTTGTCGTGTTGGCCACCATGACCGAGTTCGTCGGGGTGGCGCGCCGTCGCGGCTCTGTTTTCGGCGTCAGCACCGTCGTGCGCTGCCGGCGCGGGCACCTTTTCACCACGTTCTGGATCCCGGGCGCGTCACTGAAGGCGATCCGCCTCGGCTGGTGGAGGTTCCAGCGCTGCCCGGCCGGCAGGCACTGGAGCCTCGTCACCCCGGCCCGGGTGTCGGCGCTGACGGCCGAGGAGCGGCAACTCGCTGCGCACCTCCACGACGTGCGCCTCCCCTGACCCGGCGGTTCCCGCGGCTGCCGGTCGGGGGTCCGATTCGGCGGTGCTGTTCGCGGAGTCCAAAGGGCAGCCAGGATCCAGCGACGGCGATTCGGCCGACCCGAGTTCGTGTCGGTCGCGACCGTGTGCCAACATCTCCCAAATTGTTCCGCCAGCCCGTACGTGAGGTGCCAGGGTCATGGTGATGGGAGACATCGAGACATTCCCGGTTGACGGGCGCCGCGCCCGCGGCGAGCGGACGCGACTGAGGGTCATCGAAGCCCTCCTCGACCTCGTCGACGAGGGCACCGTCCGGCCCACGGCGCAAGAGGTCGCGACCCGCGCCGGGGTCGCGCTCCGCACCGTGTACCACCACTTCGAGGACGTCGAGGCGTTGCGGCGGCTAGCCCTCGACCTGCAGATGCGCCGGCACGCGGAGATCCTCAAGCCCGTCGACACCCGACGCGCCCTCACCGAACGCATCGGGACGGTCGCCGGTCAGTGTCGCAGACTCTTCGAGGTCCTCACGCCGATCCGCCGAGCGACGATGTTCGACGAGCAGAGTTCCCCGGAGATGGCCGAGGGCATCGCCTTCTGCACGCGGACGCGGCGAAACCACGTCATCGCCACGTTCGCCCCCGAGCTGGGCGGCCGCGGTGCGGACTCCCGTGTCCTCATGGACGCGATCGACCTCGTGACGTCCTGGCCGATGTGGGAGTACCTGCGCGCCGCGCTCGGCAGGTCCCCGGCGTCTGCGACCCGGGTGATGATCGCCTCCCTCGAGGCCCTGCTCTCGCCCGCCGCATCGTCACCGGCGACGAGCGAACCGGGTCGGGGAGTCACGAAACGACGGCGGGGCGGGACGGAATGACCTCGGCGCCGATCATCGGCACCGGCACACCGGTGGACGTCGAGGTCCGCCGCGAGCAGCTGTCGAGCCCGGCCGCCGTCGCGCTCATCACGGCCCTCAACGCCGAGCTCTCCGGGCGCTATCCCAATCGCCTCGACTGCCACTTCGACCTCGCCGAGGGCGAGGTGGAGGCCGGTCACGGCATGTTCGTCGTCGCGTCGATCGGCGACACCGACGTCGGCTGCGGCGCCGTCCGGCTGATCGACGACGGTGTCGCCGAGCTGAAGCGCATGTTCGTCGTGCCCGAATTCCGCGGATGTCGGATCGCGACGGACGTCCTTTGTGCCCTCGAAGCCGAGGCCCGCGCCCTCGGCGCGAACCGGGTCGTCCTCGAAACAGGGATCCGCTCGCCGGAGGCGCTCGCCCTCTACGGGCGGGCGGGTTACCAGGAGATCGCAAAATTCGGGCCCTACGTCGCCTCGTCGATCAGCGTCTGCATGGGCAAGGACCTCGAGACAGCCTGAGCCCGCCCAGCCGGGTTCGCGGGCCACCCGGCGGTAGCCTACGAGGGCCTCATCGGCCGTCATTCGGAGTTCCTCGAGGTCCGCCATGCCTGAAGATGACCTGCAAAGAGTCGCCGATCTCGCGAGACAGCTCAGGGTTGACTCGATCCGTTGCACGACCGCGGCGGGCGCGGGTCACCCGACCTCGTCGCTCTCGGCCGCCGATCTGCTCGCCGTGCTCGTCACTCGCCACCTCCGCTACGACTGGACGGCGCCGAGGCGGCCCGAGAACGACCACCTCATCTTCTCGAAAGGTCACGCCTCGCCGCTTCTGTACGCGGTCTTCCGGGCCGTCGGCGTCGTCGACGAGGACGAGCTCATCACGACCTACCGCCGTTTCGGCTCGCGCCTCCAGGGCCACCCGACGCCGATGCTGCCGTGGGTCGACCTGGCGACGGGGTCGCTCGGCTTCGGGGTCGCCGCGGCCGTCGGCGTCGCGCTGGCGGGC
>Ga0326727_10006847_pt1 | contig 30782 bp, 28 predicted proteins | sample MB2enrmetagenome_FD_207643 | JGI IMG/M metagenome (GOLD analysis project Ga0326727, IMG submission 207643) | Lab enriched peat soil microbial communities from McLean, Ithaca, NY, United States - MB29MY | ecosystem: Environmental > Terrestrial > Soil > Wetlands > Peat | place: USA: New York... | reverse complement strand
AGAGATTGTTGATGCCAAGAGTATCTCGCATGAAGTCGTAGAGAAGCTAGACGCGCTAAAAATGCTGCTTGCAGGTTCTTAATCGGTGTCACTCATTCTGTGTGACCCCCTACTGCTTGTTCACATCCACGTAGTAAAGCTCCGTTGCCACCTGAAATTCATCCTTCGTCAGCGGCATCTTCATCCACTGCCACTTGGTCGTCGGATGAATGATCTGCCACTCTCCCGGCTTGCCCACGCGCACCGGCATAGCAAACTTCTCCTCGTCGGCTCGCCACTTGTAGAGCACCATGCCCGGCTCCTCGCCGAACAACAGCTCCAGCCGCGGAATCTGCGCGTGTCGCAGATATTGATCAAAAATCGGCGTCAGGTTCATCCCCGTGTGCTGATTGAAGTACGTCACCACGTCTTCCGTCAGGATGTTCTGATATTTGAAGTGTTGATAGAAGCCGTGCAATAGCGCCCACCACTTCGCGTCGTCGTTCACCACACTGCGCAGCGTGTTGAGCATCAGCGCGCCCTTGAAGTATTGATCCTGATCCGGTTCGGCATTCACGCCCCGTTCGGTAATGATAGGCCGCAGATTTTTCACCCTGGCCTTGTCCCCGTTCAGATACTTGATGGCGTCATCCTTGCCCCAGCGGTATTCGACGTACAGGCTTTCCAGATACGTCGTCCAGCCCTCGTGAATCCACATATCGGCGGGGTCGGCAGCCGTGATGCTGTTGCCGAACCACTCATGCCCGCTCTCGTGAATGATGATGAAGTCGAAACGCAGGCTGATTCCTACGCCCGTCCAATCGCGACCCAGGTAGCCGTTCTTGAAAAGGTTGCCGTAAGTCACTGCGCTCTGATGTTCCATCCCTAAGTAAGGCGCCTCGATCAGCTTGTACCCGTCCTTCATAAACGGATAAGGCCCGAAGTAATGCTGGTAAGCCTCCAACATTCCCTTAGATTGCGCGAACTGCACCTTTGCTTTCTCTAAGTCTTCGGGCAACACATAGTAATCCAGTGATAACTCGCCTAACTGGTCGGAAAAGTGGACATAACTCCCGATATTCAACGAAACATCGTAGTTATTAATCGGATAACTTACATGCCAATCCCAGCGCGTGTAGCCATCGCCCAGATCGGTCTTAGCCATGAACTTGCCGTTCGACACGTCCACCAGGCCGTTGGGAATCGCAACGCTGATGTCCATGCTTTCGACCTCATCGCGCCACTGATCCTTATTCGGCCACCAAATGCTCGCCCCGGACTCCTCGCATGCAGTGTTGATCCATACCCGCCCGGCAGGGTCCTTCTTAAAGGTCATGCCACCGAAGCGTCCCGTCTCCTCCGGATGGCCGGAGTAATAAAATTCAATGGAATAGACCCGTCCGGCGCGTAGCGTCTGCGGATAATCGATAAAGACCGCGCCCGAGTCGCGCTCGTATTTGAGCGGCGTCGTCCCCCACAGTATCTTGTCAATCGCCAGCGTCTCGAGCAGGTCGAGTTGGATGCGCGTGCCGTCAGTGAGCATCCGAAAACGAATCGTATTCTTGCCGCTGATCGTCTGTTTCTCCGGATCGACGCGGATATCTAGGTGGTAATAAAGCAGCTTGTTGTTGGCGCGATAGGGCCCATAGGCTCCGCGCAGCATCTCCGCGCGCGTAGGCGTGGGCGTGGGAAGACCTGTGTCGGAAGGCTTTGCGGGGGCCTTCTGCGCCGTGGCGGGTGCGGCGGCGGGTGCAACGGCGGGTGCAACGGCGGACGTAACCGTCTGGCTGGCCGCCTGCTGTGCGTTCTGGGCAGAGAGCGATGCTGCGGCTCCCAGGCCAATCACCAGCAGCCCGCACTGGCAGGCTCGAAAAACAAAAGATCGCATGGCAGTATCCTAACCGCTGAGCCGGCGCACCTCCCAGGCTTAATCGACCAGCCCCTGCTGACCACCCCTGGCGCGATGCGTTACAGTGTTAGTGAAAGCCTATGGACAAACTTCTTATCTCCGACGCACCCCGCCGCTGGGACTGCCTGAGCCTGGGCGAGGTCATGCTCCGCTTCGATCCCGGCGAGAGCCGCATCCACACCACGCGCCAATTCCAGGTCTGGGAGGGCGGCGGCGAGTACAACGTGGCCCGCGGCCTGCGCCGTTGCTTTGGCCTGCGCACCGCCGTCGCTACAGCCCTGGCCGACAACCCCGTAGGCCGCCTGGTCGAAGACTTCATCCTGCAAGGCGGCGTCGATACCTCTCTCATCAAGTGGGTTCCCTATGACGGCGTCGGCCGCCAGGTCCGCAACGGCCTCAACTTTACCGAGCGCGGCTTCGGCGTGCGCGCCGCCGTCGGCTGTTCCGATCGCGGACATACCGCCATCAGCCAGGTCAAGCCCGGCGATTTTGACTGGGGCACAATCTTCGGCGAAGGCGCAGGCTCGCGCTGGCTCCATACCGGCGGCATCTTCGCCGCCCTCTCCGCCTCTACCGCCGAAGTTGCCATCGAGGCCATGGACGCCGCCCGCCGCCACGCGACCCCCGTCTCCTACGACCTCAACTACCGCGATTCCCTTTGGAAATCCATCGGCGGCAAAGCCCGCGCCCAGGAAGTCAACCGCGAACTGGTGCGCAAGGTCGATCTGCTCCTCGGCAACGAGGAAGATTTCTCTGCCATGCTCGGCGTCAAAATCAAAGGCGTCAGTGAGGACTTCGCCGAGCTGCCCATCGCCGGTTACGAAGAAATGCTGCGCGAAGTCGCCGCGGCCTACCCGAATCTGAAGCTCATCGCCAGCACCCTGCGCACCGCCCACAGCGCCAGCCGCAACGGATGGGGCGCCATCGCCATTTATCAGGACCAGATCGTCCACGTCCCACAGCGCGACATTGAAATCTGCGACCGCGTCGGCGGCGGCGACAGCTTTGCCTCCGGACTCATCTATGGCTTGCTCACCGGCAAGCCCATCGAGTGGGCTGTACGCTGCGGCGTGGCTCACGGCGCGCTTGCCATGACCACCCCCGGCGACACCAGCATGGCCACGCTGGCCGAGGTTGAACGCATCGTAAAAGGTGGCTCAGCGCGCATCGCCCGATAGCCGCATCGCCCGAAAGAGGAAACCATGTCCGAAACCACAGCGCAAATTATCGAACGTGTTGGCCTGATTCCCGTCCTGCGCGCCCGCAATGCCGCCCAGGCCCACGCCGTCGTCAAAGCCATGCTCACCGGCGGCGTCACCATCGTTGAAGTCACCATGACCGTTCCCGGCGCAATCGATCTTCTCAAGGAACTCAAGAAAGAATACGGAACCAGCCTCCTGCTCGGCGCGGGCACCGTCACCACCGCCGAACAGGCCGAGGCCACCATCGACGCTGGTGCGGAGTTTATCGTCAGCCCCAGCTTTCATCCTCAAGTCGTTGCCGTCACCAAGACCAGGAAAAAGCTCTCCATCCCCGGCGCGCTCACGCCCACCGAGGCCATCACCGCCTACGAGGCCGGCGCGGACTACGTCAAAATCTTTCCCTGCTCGGCCGTGGGCGGCGCCAGCTATCTGAAGGCGATTCTCGCGCCCTTCCCGCATCTCAAGCTCATTCCCACCGGCGGCGTCACGCTGGCAACCGCAGAATCGTTTCTCCGCGCCGGCGCGCGCGCCCTGGGCGTGGGCAGCGACCTGGTCAACCTGGCCGCCATCGATGCCGGAACCCCGGAGACGATCACCGAAGCTGCTCGCGCCTATTTGAAATTGGTTGCCCAGTTCCGCGAAGAAAGAGCTCAGAAAAAATAAGCCGCGCAAGATGAGCCGTCATGCAAGAGAATCCTTGCGATCCTGTTCATCTTCGTGAGGGGTATTGTGTCGAAGAAAGGCATTGAGAAAGAAACGAATGGAAAGTAGAACGGAGATCAATCCTGTCAGTGGACCAATTACTTGACCCCACAAATTGTCACTCGACCAGCCTGCTGCGGCGCTGAAGACTCCCATTACCCAGAAGTGCATCGCAAATATTATGAGGCCTGCTCTTTGAACGAATTTTGCTCTTGGATCACCCTTCCACAGGAACTCAAATACGTTTCTGTTAGCTCGTAAATAGTCCGGCCATAGATATGATCTCTGCCTGGCCTCTAACTCTTCGCGAATCTGCCCAAATGTAGGCGCGTTCATCATGAAAATCACTTTGTTCCTCAGATGAGTTCAATTCCCCACAGATCATGCAGATGCAGCACTCCTTCCACGGTTCCCGCCGCATCCACGACCACCAGTGAAGTGATTTTCCGCTCCTCCAGTATCGCCAGCGCCGTTGCCGCCAACTCGCCTCCCGCAATCGTCCGCGGATGGTCGTTCATCGCCTCGCCGGCCGTCTTGCTGAGCGCCGCGCCGCCCTCGCGCTCCAGCAATCTCCGCAGGTCTCCGTCGCTGATCACGCCGCGCAGCCGTCCACGCTCTTGCACCGTCGTGATGCCCAGCTTCTTCGACGACATTTCGTAAATCACGTCGGTCATCGCCGTCGCGGGCGTCACCACCGGCACTTCATCGCCCGCGTGCATCAGCTCGCTCACCTTGGCCAGCCGCTTGCCCAGCTTGCCGCCGGGGTGCAACTCCGCGAAATCCTCCGCGCGGAAGCCCTTGCGCACACTCACCGCAACCGCCAGCGCATCACCCAGCGCCAGCATCGAAGTGGTCGAGGCTGTCGGCGCAAGATTCAGCCCGCACGCCTCGCGCTCCACGCTGCAATCCAGCGCCACGTCGCTCGCCTGCGCCAGCGTCGAGTTCAAATTGCAGCAGAAGCTCACCAGCGCATCGCCTTTGCGTTTCAGCGTGGCCAGCAGCCGCAGAATCTCCTCCGTCTCGCCGCTAACCGACAGAGCCACCACCACGTCACCCGGCATCAGCACGCCCAGGTCGCCATGCACCGCCTCAGCCGGATGCAAAAACAGGGCAGGGCTCCCAGTGGAGCTGAGCGTGGCGGCAATCTTCTGCGCAATAATCCCGCTCTTGCCCATTCCGGTCACCACCACGCGGCCGCGCTCCTCGCCGCAGCGAAGAATCAGCTCCACGGCCTGGTCGAAGGCCGCCGCCATCGGCCCTTCCAGGCGCTTGGCCAAAGCCTCCAGGGCCGCCGCCTCGGTGCGCACCAAAGCCGCTGGCGCGGGCGTCCGGCCTGCCTCTCGATTCCCTGAATGGTGCTGTTTACCTTCTTCGCTCATCGGTTATTGATGGTAACAGCTTTGGCGCCTGCGATGCGGCCAACTGCCTTCGACTTGCCCGAATCGAAGACACGGCATGGAATACGTACAATAGAAAAGAGGCCCATCCCCGTGAAGCGCAACACCCTGGTCATCACCACCGTTCTCTTCATCCTGGCCGCCTTTGCCTTGTCAGGCTGGGCCAACTGGGAGTACCGCAGACAGGCCGCCGAGCGGCTGCGATCCTCGGCTGCGCAGGGCGAATTGGTTGTCGATGCCGCAGGTACGCAGCAATACAACTCCCCGCTTCTGGGCAAGCCCGCGCCCCCCTTCACTCTCGAAGACCTAAGCGGCAAAAACGTCTCGCTCTCTGACTATAAAGGCCGCGCTCTGGCCATCAACTTCTGGGCCACATGGTGCGCTCCCTGCAAGATCGAGACCCCCTGGCTCATCGATCTGCGCAACCGCTACGCGGCGCAGGGCTTCGAGGTGCTGGCCATCTCCGCCGACGACATCGACCGCGGCGACCCGCAAAAGCTGAGCGGCGAAAAGCAGGAGATCGTGCGCTTTGTCCAGCGGATGCAGATGCCCTACCCGGTGCTCATCGACGGCGGCTCCATCAGCGATCCTTACGGCGGCCTCGACGCCCTGCCCACCACCTTCTTCTTGGACCGCAACGGCGCCGTCGTTGCCGCGCAAATGGGAATAACCTCAAAGGATGAACTCGAAAGGAATATCAAAAAAGCGCTGGGAAATTGAAAGATAATTATGCAAAGTGATTTCAAGTTTGTATCATCAATGCGCTTTGTATCAGGGCACGACTTTAGTCGTGCCGCAACAGCGCCCTATTCAAAAGGGGTTTTTAACCCCCGTGGGAATGTCGGGTTCGCAACTGAAAAGTGCTTGATTGTGACCCTGAGGAACATATCATGATTGCAGTTAAATCAGAAATCCGTATTGCCATCGCCACAGCCCTCGCGTTGGCCTCTGCGCTCTCCCAGGCTCAGGGACCGCTCTTCGATGCGACTCCGCGCTTAACCGCCAAGCCCGCCGTCGTATTCCTCTATCCAGAGCAGGTCACCATTCCTGCCGGCAAACCAGCCACTATCGCTCTCCACTTCCGCATCGCGCCGGGGCTGCACATCAACTCTCACACGCCCAGAGAGCAAGAACTCATCCCCGCCACCTTCACAATTCCAGAAGGCTCCGGCGGCCGCCTTGTTAGCGCCGTCTACCCGCCCGGCACGGACTTCACTCTCCCTCTTGACCCCACTACCAAGCTCAGCGTTTATACCGGCGAATTCATCATTCAGGCGCGCATCGTGGCCGCGCCCGGAGACCACCTGGTCGAGGCCAAGCTCCGCTACCAGGCCTGCGATAACAACGCCTGCATGCCCCCCAAAACGATTACCGCGGCCATCGATATCATCGGCAAGTGAGAGCGACCGCCCGTCTTGCTATCTTGTTGCGGAGGCTTTTTCAATGCGAACGGCAACGAAAGCAGCGTTCATATTGGCAATCGCGGCTCTGGCGCTGGGAGTATCCACTATGATCCATGCAGCCTCCCTGACGGTAAAGACCGAACAAGGCAAGGCTCGCGGCAAGACCATCAACGACGGCAAGGTAAAGGCATTTCTCGGCCTGCCCTACGCCGCTCCTCCAGTCGGCGATCTGCGTTGGCGCCCGCCCCAGCTTCCGGTGAAGTGGAAGGGCGTGCGCGATGCAACCAGCTTCGGCCACCACTGCGCCCAGAATCAATTTTTTGACGACATGATTTTTCCGGACAGCGGCCCCAGCGAGGACTGCCTCTATCTCAACGTCTACGCGCCCGCTGGCAGCAATGCCAGCAGCAAGCTGCCGGTCATGTTCTGGATTCACGGCGGCGGCTACGCGGCCGGAGCCAGCTCCGAGCCGCGCCACAACGGCGACTTTCTGCCCCTCAAGGGCGTGGTGCTGGTCACCATCAACTACCGTCTGGGCGTCTTCGGTTTTCTCGCCACGGATGATTTGGCCCGCGAGGCCAACGGCTCTGCCGGCAACTACGGCCTGATGGACATGGTGGCTGCCCTTCAGTGGGTCAAGGCTAACATCCGCAACTTCGGCGGCGATCCAGGCAACGTGACCATCTTCGGCGAGAGCGCCGGCTCCTTTGCGGTCAGCACGCTCATGGCCTCTCCGTTGGCGCGCGGACTCTTTCACAAGGCCATCGGCGAAAGCGGCGCGGCCTTCGCTGATACGCCGCTCACCGGCTCTCTTGAAGCTGAGGAAAAGAAGGACGGCGAGTGGGTGGCTTCGCTCGGTGTTCAATCGCTGGCCGAACTGCGCTCCCTGCCCACGGAAAAGATTCTCGCAGCCACCAAAGACAAGCTGATCAACGGCTACCCGCCTTATGTGGATGGCCGCCTTCTCACCGAGCCGTTGGAATTGACTTACGCCGCCGGCAACCAGGCTCGTGTGCCTCTGCTTGCGGGATGGAATCGTGATGAGAACACTTCCCTGGCCAAGGAAATGACCGCAGAGAAGTGGAAGGCCTATGCGCTCGTGCATTTCAAGGAGCGAGCCGAGGAGTTCCTCAAGCTCTATCCCGGCTCGACCGATGAGCAAGCCCTGCGCTCGGCCATCGACTACGGCAGCGACGCCTTCATCGTCTTCGGCACATGGAAGTGGATCGAGGCGCACAGATTAACCGGAAACTCGCTCGTCTATCGCTATCACTTCGAGTTGGTCGCGCCGCCCAGCAAATTCCACCCCGGCTCTTTCGCCTTCCACTCCGATGACATCGAATACGTCTTCGGCACGCTCGACACCCGCCCCGGCGCCGTCTGGCGTTCCGAGGATCGCATACTCAGCGAGCAGATGATGAGCTACTGGACCAACTTCGCGCGTACCGGCAACCCCAACGGACCGGGACTGCCAACGTGGCCGAAATACGACAGCGCCGACTCGCTCATCCACCTGGACTCGACCATCATCTCCGGCCCGGACACGCTGCGCCCGCGCTATGAATTCCTGCTGAAGGGAATGCCGGAGTTTCAGTTCTGAGTCTTCGAATTGTGTTGCAAAGTTACGGCAGAAATGAACGCTGGCCAGGAAGAGTCCGCAATTTGTACAAATCCGCTAACTTGCTGTATTTGTTTACACTCCTCAACCGATGAGTTGGATAATACGATAATCTCATGAGTAGTTAAGAGCAAGCTGCTCGTGAAAGTTACCGTTTTTCGATCTTTGGAGAGACCCGAAAGCAGCGCTCTTTCTCATCCCAATAGACGCGATCCTTGTTTGCGTTCCATGCAGCAAGCCATTGGTCCTGAACAAACTTTCTTCCGTGCTTCTTGAGAAACTCCCGCCAGCAAGGCTCAGCGGCAACATCTTCGCCACAGTCGTGATTGAGCGCCTCCAACCCCGGCATCGTGAAGGTGTGCCAATCGGAATCGGTGAAGAGATCACCCAGGATGAAGTAGGCTATGTCCCCTTCAGTCGTCATATACCAATAATCTTCGATTGGCTCTTTCGATTTGCGGGTACCGGTGAGTTGGGAGATAAGGATTGGGATTGCATCCTTCCCCTGCGCGATGATCTGATTCATCATCTTCGATTCGCAGTATTCCTTGTCTTGTAAACGGCCCTTAGCGCGGCAAGAGTGATTTACTTCATCAAAGTCCCAAAGAGGGAACTTGCCTGGCTTCTGTGTCGCGTTCTGACTGAACGCGGTTGCGCCAGACAGCAAGGCAAACGAGAGAAAGACAATTGCAATAGTCGTACCGATTCTCGTCTCGCCGGACACTCTGTTCTGAATTCTCATTTCTAGTTTCCTGACGAAGGTCAGCGCAGCCTACTTGACCCCCGCGGCTGACGCAAATCCGGCCGCTACCGCCGGGGGAATCGTGCTCGCCGGTGGCGGCTCCGCAAAGGAGGCGTTCTTCGCGTTGATCGCGTTGGAATAATCCGGGCCGAGGCCGAGCTTCTTGAGCGCCCTGGCGTCAGGCAGCAGTTTCGTTTGCCAGCCCTGGTCGGCCTGGTACTTCTGCATGGCCGCCTTGGTTCTTTCATCCCATTGGCCGTCAGCCTCGCCAGTAAGATAATGCTCGCGGATAAGAGCCTGCTGAATCTCTGCTACCCTGTCTGGCGCGATAACCTGCTGGCCGCGCGGACGGCGCGCTCTCGATCTTCCCTTGTGGGCTCCGCGCGCCGGGGTGACGTGTGCCTGGCTTCCGTGCGTCTGGATCCCATGCGTTTGCATGGCGTGTGCCTGATTAGCTTGCGTCTGGGTGGTGTGCGTCTGATTAGCGTGCGCCTGAGCGGCATGCGGCGCGGGTTTGCTGCTGGAAGCAGGCTGAGCTGTGGTTCCGAATGTCGGCGGCGCGGCCAGGGCTGTGAACACTGCCAACGCCAGGCTTGCTCGAAAACTCAGCACGCGCTTCACCTCTTAGTCGACAATATTCATTAAACCTTATCGTAAGTTTAGCGAATATTCCTGCATCGTAGCAAGAAAATACTAGATTTAATCCCGGGAATCCAATGCGTTACGGGAAAAGGGCGCCGGAGGCGTTACTCCGCCGTCGGCGCCCCTCTACAGCGGTTCCACAATTGATGTACACCGAAGCCACTGCCGCTGAGTGGCTTTTTCCTCAAGAAAAAGCCACATTGCACGATACCAGAGAGTGCACTTATTTTGTGGAACCGCTCTAAACGCTACTCCAGCGTTCCGCCGATCAGGTTCACGCCATCATCGGGGTGGCGCGGATCCATAATTTCAAAGACCACGTCGTCGCCCGTCTTCAGTTTGCTCACCACGGCGTTGAACTGTTCTCTGGTTCCGGTCGGCTGCTTGTTGATGCGGGTGATGACCAGGCCCGGCTCCAACCCTTGCAGGTCGGCGAAAGAGCCGGTGCGCACCGATTGAATCATTACACCGGGGCTGTGCACCTTGGCGGCAATGGCCGGTGTCATCTCGCGGACCACGATGCCCAGTATGGTCTCGCCGGCGTCGCCTTTTTCGTTCGGGTTGTTTTCAGCCTGCTGTTCGCCCGTCTCGGCAAAGACCTTGTCGCGGTCGCCGATAGTCACTGTGATGTCGGCCTGCTTATCGTCCCGCAGGTAGCCTAGCCGGATGCTCGAGCCCGGTCTGCGGCTGGCAATTTCGTTCACCAGGTCGTCGCCGTCCTTGATCGAGCGCCCATCGATGGTCAGCAGGATGTCGCCCGACTTGAGGCCGGCCTTTTCCGCCGGGCCGCCGGGCTGAATCGACTTCACCACCACGCCGTTCTTGAAGCCGTAGACGCGATTTACGGAGCCTGATAGCCCTTGATTGAAGATGATCCCGATTGACCCGCGGACCACCTTGTGGCTGCTCCCGATCAGGTCGTTGTAGATATCCACCACCGTGTTGGATGGCATGGCGAAGCCGATTCCCTGGTAACCGGCCGACTGCGTAAAGATGGCCGTGTTCACTCCGATTACCTCGCCGTTCATGTTCAGCAGCGGTCCGCCGGAGTTGCCCGGATTGATAGCCGCGTCGGTCTGGATGAAGTGCTGGAACTGGCCGCTCGCACCCGGCTCAATCGTCCGGTTCTTGGCTGAGATGATGCCCGCCGTGACCGTTTGCGAGAGCGCAAACGGGCTGCCGATAGCCTCTACCCAGTCACCCACCTGCGCCGTATCGGAGTTGCCCAGCTTCACGGTCGGCAGCGGCGTGCTGGTCTCGATCTTGATGACCGCCAGATCCGTGGCCTTGTCCATTCCAATCACACGCGCCGGGCGGCCTTCATCTGCATTGTCCGGGTCCGTCGATAGCTTGACGTAGATCTTGTCTGCCTTCTCCACCACGTGATAGTTGGTGATGATATAGCCCTTGGGATCGACGATGAAGCCCGAGCCCAGAGACTCGCGCACCTGGCCGTCGTCCCCGCCCTCCATATCTGGCATCTGACCGCCGAAAAAGCGGAAAAAGTCTCCCCACGGACCCTGCCCCTGCTGCGGGCCCTGCTGTTGATCCTCATCCTGATCCTCGTCGCCCGGTTGCTGGGGCATCGGTTGATTGCGGCCGCGAAAATGGCGCCGGTTCTTGTTGGAGGACTGCTTGGGCAGCGTCTGGGTGTTGATGTTCACCACCGCCGGCCCAACCTTCTTGGCTATCTCCACAAACTGGTTGGGAGCCACCGTGGAATTGTTCACTTTCAGCGGCGTGGCGTCGGCGCTGTCGTTCTGCTTTTCTTGTCCGCGGACTCCGTGAGCGGCATAGGAGCCGGCCACGATGGCCGCCGACAGCGTGGCAAGCAGGATAAACACGGATGCAAGACGGCGCGTGCGCAGCCGTTCAAAAATCGATTTCATAGCTTCGTTGACCTCATTCGGATAACCAGCCTCGCGGCCGGGTTGTTCTTGTTGTTCACATTGTCCTGTGTTTTCTGGTGGTTGTATTGCTTTCATGCACAACCTTCAGTATAGCCAGTGGCGGGCAAACCCGTCTGGCCGCCGGTTCCTGGCCCTTAGGCGTTAAGAGCCGAAAGCCATTCGCCGGAAATCAGTCCGGTATCTGTCTCTTCTCTATAGACGCGCTTCTGCCAAAAGGGTCGCGAAGGGGCTGCGCATTGGTCGAGGCGCCTACCCCAACTCCACGCGGCCTACTCCAACTCCGCTATGAGTTGATCCAGCAGCTTCTGTATCTGCTCTGCCTTGCGCGGGTTTATATTTGTAAACTCGATGCCCGCACGGGTCTTGCACTCCTCCTGGTGACGAACCACGCCCGCCAGCCGCAGTGTGTATCCCCGCAGATGCAGCAGCACCTCGACACTGGCATTGTCCCCCGCTGGAATGGCGCCATCGGCCTCAATGCGGCATCCCCCCAGCCCCAGATCAAGCAGGTAAGTCAGGGCCTTGGTCCCCTCCGGGAAGATGCCAATCCATGCCGTTCCCCAGCCGTCCGCGCGCGGGTGAGCGCGCCGCTCCATCGCCCCGCTCTCCGCCGCCGGCCTCCCCTGCTCAGAATCCTTTTGCGTTGAATCCATGCCTCTCACCGATGAGATTCGCCCCAACGCAGCCCGTCCGGACAAACCTCCCCACAAGATTATCGGCCAGCTTCTCTCTCCGCGCAGTAATTTGTTTTTCTTTAGTAATCCCGCCCACGCCTGTCATCCTGAGCGGAGCGAAGTGGACCGGGGTCCCCGGTGAGCGATCTTTGCTCGCTGGGGTGGAGGGACAGGTCTTCGTCCGTGGGGTGGCAGGGTGAAACCCTGGGTCAGCATTCCCGATTGATTGAGCATCCCGTAGGGCCGCTGCGAAGGCCAACCTCAATTTGGTGGCGCGAAGTCCAATTTCATGTAAATATCGTCTTACTATGAAACGACGTACGGTCCTCCGACTTCCCCTCGTCGCCGCCGCTTTGGCATCCACACGTTCTCTCCTCCTCGCCCAGTTCGATGAATCGCGCCGGCAAAAGGTTCTTGTAAAAGCGGGCGAGGACCGCGACAACAAGCCCTTCAAATTTCTCGACGCAACCTTTTATGTCAAAGTCTCAGGCAGGGACAACGAAGGCCGTTGCGTAATCTTCGATACCCTGCGCCCCGAAAAGATAGGTCCGCCTCTCCACTACCACATCGACGTCGATGAGTGGTTCTTCGTTCGTGAGGGCGAGTTCAAGGTCAGGGCAGGAGACGAGATTGTGCGCGTGAAGGCCGGCGACTCAGTCTTCGTGCCCCGCAATATGCCTCACGCTTTTGTAAAAACCAGCGAAGGTACGGCGCGACTCATCGTCATGCACCAGCCCGCCGGGACCATGGAAGAGTACTTCCGCACCGCAAGCAACTTTCCCGATCAGTCAGCGGCGTTCAGTCAGAAGTTTGCCGAGCAAAACGGGATTCGCATTGTAGGACCAGCCCTCGCTCCGGACTGACATCTGCTAGGTGACCCATACTTTGCGTTTTTCTGGCAAGGGTAGGAGACCACACGTCCCTGCCCAATATCCCAGGTCTCGCTCCTGAGACCTGGGATATTGGAACGTTAGCAGGCCAGAATCGGTAGGCCCGGGCTTTCAACCCCGGCTATCCGCCGGCCATACGTGAACGGGATTAACCCCTCAAAAACTCTTCACGTTCTGTATATCCGCAATTATTTCAGTTAATTAGGCGAGATTTCGCACCCTGTATCCGCGTTTGTACCCGATTTTCATAGTTGCCGGTATATCTCGAGCCACACATTTTGCACTTCCCAAAGCCCCCAATTACGCAAAAAAGTGTAGCTCTAAATGCACTCATCGTATCGCGCGCCTTACCCCTTATTGGCTTTATTTATGCAAAATATGAAGGAGAGATTTTTTCTTGTTCTCTTGCTTGTAATCCATCGCTGGTCCCAGGTCATTAGGGGGTGCAGGTTGCGGGTTTACTGGTGATGCTTGAGTCTCCGTGCCCCACGGCATAACCACGTAAGGAAGGCAGCCGGGGCCTTCCGCGCTTGCCTTGAGCTTCCCCTGCGCTATGCCGGACACATAGGGAAAAACGGCCATCACCGCGTGCCCCTCCCCGTTCGTCGTCAGTAACTGGCTGGTGGATGAACCTTCCGACTCCAACACCAATGGAATCTTGGCTTTTGCGGGAAACCGGTCGATAACGATCAGAATTGCCGTTGCATCAGGCTGGGCGATTCTCGCTTCCAGCCTGCACCCCTGATCCTCCGAATATAAAGGATTGGGAACCAGTGTGCCGTAGATCAAAAGCTGCATGTCTCGCGATGTGAGAAGATAGCGTGTCGGCACCGCACTATCGGTCACTGTCTCGATGACCAGTTCATCATCTTCCGCCTTGTAACTCGACTCCTGCTCGGGCTTCGGCTTGTGAATCATCAACAATCCTTGTCCATTCAAATAGAAATCACGGGGATCAACCGTGGGAGAACTGGTGATGGACCAGGAACCAAAGGAGTAGACCTTGTTTTCAGGAGCGCCTTCGGCATAGACCCGGTAGCGCGCCGTACCGTGGCCTCCCGGTAATACCTGCTCGTCAATCTTAGCGAAACGCAAGTGCAAACCAGCCGGATTCAAGCGCGATCCCGTCAGTTTCAGGTCGCCTGTCCCCGCATCGTCCCACCGAGCCTGACGCTCCAGGAGGGTATGTAACTTCTCCGAGGGAGTGGGGAGGCCTTTGAAGTTGAAATAATTTAAGACATTCGATTGCTTCAAGTCTTGTCCATAGGAAAAGAACTGGGAATGGAACGCGACGCAGAGCGAGATGCTGGCAAAAAGCCGAGCCGACTTGAACATAATCTATAGTGTCGGCCATAATCTACCCAAACGCAACCGGGTTGGGGAGAAGCTTTAGTTACTCTTTTGTTACCCTTCTGAGTAATCTTGGTATATAGTCGTCCCGCATTGCGATACCAAAACTCGCAAAGTGAGGCCCATCACATCCCCCAACCTTCCTGCTCACTAGCATCGTAAACATGAACGCAGAGACCCTCATTCTGATTGCGCCCTGCTCCCTTCTTTTGGGCGCCGCGCTGCAAATTCTGGTAGCGCGGCTGTTGAACGCCCGGACAAAGGGGATTCTGGCCTTTCTCACATGTTTGCCGGCAGTAGCTGCCGTGGCCGGGCTGGTGGGGTCGGTCAAGGCTGGCCACGCCGTCGATCTGCCTGTCCTTCCTAATGTCCTTCATTGGGATGGCCCACTGGCCCTGGTTCTCCACGTGGACGCTCTCAGCGTCCTTTTTGCATTGATGGGGACAGGCCTGGGCGCATTCGTGCTCCTCTACTCCATCGGCTACATGGCCCACGACAAGGCCGCCACCCGTTTCTATGCCTCCATGCTGGTTTTCATCGCCGGTTTTGTCGGCCTGGTCTACAGCGCCAACCTCTTTGTTTTCTATCTCTGCTGGGAGTTGGTCGGCTTATGCTCCTTCAGCCTGGTGGGCTTCTGGTACACCAACCGCGAGGCCGTCGCCGGCGCGCGCAAAGTGCTGCTAATGACTCACATCGCGGGCTACGGATTGCTGGCGGCGATTCTCGTGGTCTATCACCGCACCCACAGCGCGCTCTGGACCGATCCGGCCGTCGCCCACGCCTTTACCGGCGGCATCTTTGTGCTGATGCTGGTGGCGCTGGTGGCCAAATCCGTGCAGTTCCCGCTGCACACCTGGATTCCCGAGGCCATGGCCGCTCCCACCCCAGTGAGCGCCCTGCTGCACGCGGCTTGCTACGTGAAAGCCGGTGTCTACCTGGCCGCCCGCATGCACAGCTTTGGCGCATGGCCGCAAGCCGGAGGCTTCGCCTGGGGGAATCAATCCCTGATGTGGATCGGCACCGTCACCATGGCCGTGGGCGTGATGTACGCCATGGTGCAGACCGATCTGAAGCGCATGCTGGCCTACTCCACGGTGAGCCAGATCGGCTACATGATGATGGGCCTCGGCATCGGCACGCCGCTGGCCATTGCCGCGGGCCTGCTGCATTGTTTGAACCACGGTTTCTTCAAGGCCGGATTATTTTTGACTGCCGGCTCCGTGCAGCACGCCACGTGCACGCGCGACATGAACCAGCTCGGCGGACTGGCGCAGAAGATGCCCAAGACGACGCTGTCGTGGTTGATCGGCGTGGGCAGCATGATGGGCATTCCGCTGATGAGCGGCTTCGCCAGCAAGTGGATGCTCTACGCGGCGGCCTTGCAGGCTGGATGGGCCGTTCCCGCCATGATCGCCTGGGCAGCCAGCCTGGGCACGGTCTTTTTCGGCGCCAAGGCCACCAGCGCGGTCTTCCTCGGTCCGCTGACCAAGGCGACCAAAGACGCCCACGAGTCTCCGCCAACCATGGTCTGGGGAATGGGATTCCTGGCCGTGGGCAGCGTCATTCTGGGCATCGCGCCGCAGTTGGCGGTCAATTATCTGCTCAATCCGATTCTGTTGGCGCTGAAGCTTAGTTCGGTGGATGTAACGTGGTTTGGGTTGTCGGTGGGAGCGGGCAGCTTCTCGACCATGGGCGGCCTGGTGCTGGCTGTGGTTTCGCTGATACTCGGCGGCCTGATCTACGCCGTTGCTTATGTTGCGCGTCCGTCCAAGGTTGAAGGCGGCGCGGCGCTGGCTGGCGGAGGCGTTTTTACCGGCGGAGAGCCGTTGTCAGAGCAGGGAAGGCTCACGGCAGGCGACTTCTCCAGCATCTTCCTGCAAAACTGGCATGAGTTCTTCCGCTGGTCCAACGTGGATGCTGTTTATCTGGGCGTCTGGCACGGCTTGCAGGCTGTTTCGCGCGGTTTGGGCGTAGTAGTCTCCTGGATGGAGCGTTATGCGTTGGCGCTCGTCGTTGTGCTGGCGGCGGTAGTGCTGGCGATCGTGCGCTGGATTGTCCCTGGGAGAGCATCAGCGGTTTGGTCACTCGGCGTCTCTCAAATGTCTGTGCCGCTGGTTCTGGCTTGTAGTATCGCCGGGGTTGCATTAATTCTGGCTGCTCTCACCAACGCAAAATGGTTACGCCTCGCTCCGTTAATGATTCTGGCAGGCACGGCCACCGTAGTGGGCCTGCTGACTACTGGTCCATGGATGCGCCTTGGGCTTCTTGAGCTGGGCGCGCTGTTGACTGTGGCGCTGGTCTGGCAAAGCGCGCGTACTCGCACTGCAAAGCTGACCTACCTTGTCGTAGTTCTCATCTCAGCCGTATCGCTGGTTTCGAGCGACCTGTTGCTGGAGCACGGACAGCCAGTTTGGGCGCGTGCGCTCTTGCTGACCAGTGTCTGCGCCAAACTAGCCGCAGTTCCGCTCTTCTTCTGGCTGCTGAGTCTGGCTGACGAAGTTCCGGCTCTGGTTCTAGGCCTGATTATTGCGGTTGTCGATATGGCCGCCTTCGGCGAGTTCTCCGTTGTCGCTTATGCGTCTCCGGATTTGCTTACTCCTCAGGGGTTCCTGCTGGGCGCGGCCGTCGCTACTTCGTTCCTAGCTGCTCTACTGATGCTCACGCAGCGTAGCCTTAAACGCCTGCTGGTGCTGTCCACAGTTGAGGATGTTGGCTTCCTGTTCTTGGGAATCTTCACTTTGAATGGTTTTGGATTGGACGGTGCGATGATCGCGGCCTGTACCCACGCACTTGCCAAGGCGCTGCTCTTCATCTGCCTTAGTGGTCCCGAGGCCGATGGCGCGCTGGAAGGTGAACACACCGGTCTGGCCACGCGCTACCCGGTCGCGGCTTTTGGCTTCCTCTTCGGAATGTTGGCCATGCTGGGAGTGCCGCCGACGCTCGGCTATATCGGACGCTGGAGACTCTACGAGACAGCCGTGCAGATCGGCTGGCCGCTGGCAGCCGTCTTCATTCTCTCGTCGATCTTTGCCCTGATTGCATACACCTTGGCGCTGACCCGCGTTTGGTGGGGTCCTGAGCATGTGCCGCATCCACCTTCATCGCCGCCGCATCCAACAAGGGAGCCATTCCTGTTGCAGGCCGTCATTGTTGCGCTTGTGGTGCTGATCCTGGCTGGCGGCATCTGGCCTGATTCGATACAAATGCTGCTTGGAGGGAGACCATGAAGCTCTGGAGTAAATTGATGTGCTATTGCCGGAGCCACAGCCCATGGCTCTTTCACATGAACTCGGGCAGTTGCAATGGTTGCGATATTGAAATTGTTGCTGCCCTCTCGCCGCGTTACGACGCCGAACAGTTGGGCGTACGGCTGGAAGGCTCGCCGCGCCACGCTGATATTCTCTGCGTCACAGGCCCTGTCACCCACAACGCGGTGAATGCCATCAAGACGGTCTACGGACAGGTCTACGGTCCCAAGGCCGTGGTGGCCATCGGCTCCTGCCCGGCAACAACCAACGTCTTCATCGACAGCCGCACGCTGGCTGGGCCGCTTCACCTGCATATTCCGGTCGATGTCTTTGTTCCCGGATGCCCGCCGCGCCCCGACGCCATTATCCAGGGTGTTGCCAAGGCCGCCGGGATTCTGGCCGCGCGTGGATCGAAACCCCCGATTGCGGCCACTGAGCCCGAGATTGTAGGCGACCCCGGAGAAAATTGCGTAAGCTGCGCATGCAGTTCCACGGAGGTGCAGGCATGATGACGCCAGAGCTGTGGAACAGTCTGACAACGGCATTAGCCCGCCTGCTCATCTTTCCCGGCCTGCTCTTTGCCGTGCCCGCCGCGTGGTTCTTCCTCTGGGTAGAACGCAAGGCGGTGGCGCGAATGCAGGGCCGCATCGGCCCTCCCTTCATGCAGCCGTTTTTCGACTTCATCAAGCTGCTGGGTAAAGACACGCCTCAGCGCACGGGCGTGGGCGGCCTGCTGATGATGGCCTGGCCGCTGATTGCTGTTTCGGCGGCTGCGGGCGCGGTGGGCCTGTTGCCGGTGCTGCCCGCCTCGGGCGGCTTCCAGGGCGATTTGATTCTGCTGCTGGCGCTGCTCGAATTGCCTTCCATGTGCATCATCGCCGCGGGCTTCAGTTCGCGCTCCATCTTCGGCGAGATCGGCTCGGCGCGCGAGGCCGTGCTCAGTGTCAGCTACAACGTGGTCTTCCTGCTGGCCATCATCTCCATCGCCGCCTCGCAACACACCTTCAGTCTCTCGGCGCTGGCGCAACTTCCTGCTTCGCCGCTGCGCTGGCTGGGCATCGCGGCGATTCTGGTTTGCCTGCCCGCCAAGCTGCATCTCAATCCCTTTTCGCTGCCCAACGCTGAGCAGGAGATCTACTCCGGCCCCATGGTCGAGTACGCCGGACCAGAGCTGGCCATGTGGGAGCTTTCGCATGGGCTGGAATGGGTTGCGGCAACCGGGCTGGTGGCCACGCTGATCGCTCCTCACGTCACTCTCTGGTGGCTCGCCGCTTTCATCTTCGTCGCGCTCTCTTTTGCCATCGTGCTGCTCTTGTCGGTGACGGCGGCCGCCACGGCGCGCTTGCAGATCGATACAACAGTGCGTTTTTACTGGCAATGCACCATTATCTTCGCGGTGCTGGCGGTTGCCTCCGCGCTTTTCATGAGGTATAAAGCATGAATATTTTGACCATGCTGTGGAAGAACCTGTGGGGCGGCTCGCGGACGCTGCTCTTTCCCGCGCGCCCCAAGGTGAGCGAGCACTATCGGGGCCTGGTGCGCTTCGATCCCACGCTTTGCTCCGGCTGCGCCATCTGCAGAATGCGCTGCACCGCGCGCGCCATCGAGTTCAAGGCCGGCAAGGGAGAGTTCACCTGGAGTTACGATCCCGGCCATTGCACCTTCTGCGGGCGCTGCGTGGAGGGTTGCAAGGAACATGCGCTGAGCCAGGACTCGGAGTGCCCGCCGATATATCTAATTCCCGGCGAGTTGAAGAAGTCCTATACCATTGCCCGCAAGCAGACCGTCAAGCCGGCTGTGGTTCCGGCGGCTGTTGCCGCGGGACAAATAGAACAAGCGGCTAACCCTGCTAATGGAGGCGCGCAATGAGTTCGCTTGAGACGATTCAGAGAAAACTCGGCATCTCCGTATCCTTTGTTGAAATGGGCGGAGTGCATTGGCTCGCGCTGGATGCGGCGAAGGTGCGCGAACTTGCCAAGTCGATGAACGAAATACACGCGCGCTTCATCACCATCACCGCCTATCAGCTTCCCAAGGATGAGGGCTTTCGCCTGGAGTACCATTGGGACCTCAACGGCCAGTTGCTGGGCTTTTCCTTTCTAATCTCGGGCAAATCCATCGAAAGCATCTTTGATCTCACTGAGGCCGCGGACTGGATTGAGCGCGAGATTCATGAAGAATATGGCATCGACTTCACGGGCCGCGAATACGAACCCCTGCTTCTGCGCCAGGGAGAGACGCCGGGCGTGAACCTGCGCGACGCTGTGGCCGCGAGTAAGGAGAAAATATGAGCTACAAGATTCCCATGGGCCCGTATCACCCGGCTCTGGAAGAACCTTACAAGCTGGACATGATCTGCGAAGGCGAGACCGTTCTGGACGCCAAACTGCATATCGGGTTCAACTTTCGCGGCATTGAGCACCTGGCCGAGACGCGCAACCACATTCAGGCCATCGCGCTGATGGAGCGGGTCTGCGGCATCTGCTCGTTCATTCACACGCTCACCTTTTGCCGGGCGATGGAGGGGCTGACCGATCAGACGCCGCCGCCGCGCGCGCAATACATTCGCGTCATCATGGCGGAGCTGGAGCGGCTGCACTCGCACGTGCTCTGGGCCGGCATCGCGGCCAAGCTCATGGGCTTCAAAACCATGTTCATGACCTGCTTCGAGATTCGCGAGAAGGTGATGGACATTCTCGCCGCCATCAGCGGCAACCGCGTCAACTATTCGATGAACCGCATCGGCGGAGTCAATCGCGACATCACCGACCCTGAGTCAATTTTGATGATGGTCGAGAAGCTGGAAGGCGAGATGGCGCGCACCGTCATTCCCATCTTCACCACCAGCAGAACGGCGCGCTCGCGTTGCGCGGGCATCGGCGTGCTGACCAAGGAACAAGCCATCGCCTGCGCCGTTGTTGGGCCTGTGGCGCGAGCCTCCGGCTTGCCCCAGGACCTGCGGAAAGACGCGCCGTACGCGGCCTATCCGGAGATGGAGTTCGACGTGCCGGTCGTGCCCGATGGCGATGTGCGCGCTCGGCTGCTGGTCCGCGCTCTTGAGATCATGGAGAGCTGCAAGATTCTGCGCCAGGCGCTGGCCAAGCTGCCGCCCGGCGAGTTCCACACCGGCGACGAAAAGTTCAATTTCATCACAGGAACCTCCACGGCGCGCGTCGAAGCGCCGCGCGGAGAAGTCATGTACTCGGTCTCCTGGAAAGAAGGTTCGCGGAATCCTGCCCGTGTCCACGTGCGCACGCCGACCTTTGCCGTGATGCCGGCGATACGCTGGATGGTGAAGGGCGCGCGGCTCGCCGATACGCCGCTGATTCAGGCCTCCATCGATCCCTGCTACTCCTGCACCGACAGGTAGCGCAGTCCGGATTGCAACGACAGGCTGAAGCGTTCTGCTTCGGCCTGTCGCCGTTTGTGGCAGACTCTCAGAATCCGGCCCAGCGGAGATAGGCAGCGAGGATAGGTTGTCCCCACAAGCTGCTCACGATGCCGCCGATGCAGAGAAATGTGCCCAGTGGCAGCTTGCTCAGCGCCCAGTTTTCCGACTCCCGACGCGCTGACGGCACAATCAGCAGAACAATCGCAACTAAAGCTCCGAGAACAACGCCCAAGCCAAATGAAAGCAGTGCGCCGGGCAAACCGAGCCATGCGGCTAACAGCGCCATCAGCTTGGCGTCACCCAGACCGATGCCCTCTCGACGGCGAATCAGCCAGTAGAGCCACCGAATGAGAAGGATTAGGCCGGCGGCGATGAGGATGCCAAGCAGCGCGCGGAATGACGCTTCAAAGAGAAAACGTTTTTGTAGACTCAAGGCGCCATAGTAGCTAAAAACATTATCAGAAGACTTTTTGATTCGCAGGATAAATGCGACAAAACCTATTGCGGTTCCTGGCAAAGTTATCATGTTGGGAAGCCAAAGGTGCTCAGCATCGAATACGGCGAGTCCAACCAGCATCCACGTAAAAAGCATCATTCCAACATCAAATTGAAATGGGAAAAAGGCTTCTTTAGAACCCCAAGCGATAAAAGCCCATAGCCCTCCAATTGCCAGCTCGACCAGCGGATAGCGCCAGCCGATCCAGGCGCGGCAGGTTCGGCAGCGGCCGCGCAGAGCGAGCCAACTGATAAGCGGCACATTCTCCCACCAGGCAAGCGTGCGGTTGCACTGGCGGCAGTGGGAGCGCGGCTTGACGATGCTCTCGCCCGCGGGCCAGCGGCTTAGGCACACGTTCAGAAAGCTGCCGAAGGCCAGCCCCAACAGCCCCGCAAAGATGGTTCCCAGAATGCGAATCATACGCGAAATTGAGTATACCGCCCGGCATAGACGGGGTGGACTGATGTCGTGGATTCTCGAATTCCAGAAGCTGGAACAGGGACACCTCGCCGCAAACACTGAACTTTTCGGTGCGAACATTATTAGGTCTTGCAATACTACGCAGCAACGATAAAATTGGGAGGATTGAAAACAGAAAGAGGAGATTCCGATTGATTATGTCTAATGTTCTGTTATCCACGGCAGCGGTGTTATTGATATTCACAGCTTTCGTGCATTCGTTGTTGGGTGAGCAGCGTCTTATTGGTCCGTTGCTTGCACGTCGCGAAGGTGTTCTGGCCAGCAGCCTTGCCCGCTTCGTTCTTCGCTTTGTCTGGCATTTGCTCAGCATAAACTGTATCGTCCTTGCTCTGATTCTGGTGCAACTGATTCAGAACCCAATCACGGCAAGACATTGGGCAGCGGCAGTAACTGGTGTGGCTTTCACTGGCGCTGGACTGTTCGACGCGGTGGCTAGTCGCGGCCGCCATATCGGTTGGCCACTGCTCACAGGAATCGGTAGCGCGGCTCTCCTATCGCTTCTGTACTAATCAAACCGCATATATCCAGCACTGTAGACTAGGAGTGCATGGATCCAAAGCCCGAGCCCTACGCCAAAGAACCTTCCTCCTTGCGGTATGCGACCGATGCGGAGCGGGCGGCGGCTTTGTTTCAGCAGTCGGTGGACCTCATGGCGCGGCTGCGGGCTCCCGGCGGATGCCCCTGGGACCGCGAGCAATCCTTCGATTCCATACGCAAATACACGCTGGAAGAGGTCTACGAGGTCTTCGACGCCATTGAACGGCGCGACTGGCCGCACTTGGCCGAGGAACTCGGCGACCTGCTCCTGCAAGTCCTGTTTTATGCCGAGGTGGCAGCCAACGACGGCCACTTCACGATTGCCGACGTGCTCGACCACCTGAACAACAAACTGATTCGCCGCCATCCTCATGTCTTTGGCGAGGAGGCTTCGCGAGATGCGGGCAACCGTGCGGATGTCGATGCGGATGTAGAAGGCTCTTCGTCAGCAGTGCTGCGCAATTGGGAAGAGATCAAGGCAGCGGAAAAAGCATTGCATGCAGCAGACGCGCCTTCGGCGGCATTGCATGCAGCGGACGCGCCTTCGGCGCAAAAGCTCCCAGAGTCGCGACTAGATTCAGTACAGCGTGCGATGCCGGCGCTGGCCGAAGCTGCCAAGCTGGGCAGCAAAGCACGGAAAGCCGGCTTCGACTGGCCGAACTGGCGCGATCTGCTGCCCAAGCTGGCCGAGGAGACGGCGGAGCTGGAGGCCGAGGCTGCTTCGGATGATCCCAAGCGCAAGCCGGCGGTCGAGGCGGAACTGGGTGACCTGCTGTTTACCGTGGTCAACCTGGGCCGCCACCTGGGCGTGGATGCGGAGATGGCTCTGCGCGGCTGCAACCGGCGTTTTCGCGAGCGCTTTCGCGCCATGGAGCTGGCCTCCGAGAGGCCGCTCGAAGAGCTTTCCGCCGCCGAGCTGGAAGAGCTGTGGGTCGCGGCGAAGCGAAAGCTGGCGGAGGCCGCGGTTGAATCCGAGATTGAGGCTCAAACCTAATTGCGATTCACAGCGTGAAGCGGTGAGCTAGAATAAATCCGCATTTTCGATCGAAATGCGGCGAAAGAATGGCACAATCGCGGACTGACCCATGCTATTGAGGCGAAGAAACGGAGAATCTGACCCCCGGGGGGAGGGTATCATTTTGCGGCTGATTTTCGAGTTAACCCCTTTTTAATGAACGTGGTATGGGCAACCTGGGCGGCGTAAAGAAGCCTTGCGCCATCAGGACCAGCGATTGCACCGACGAGCATTCCCTGAGCTACGCAGGCGATAAAATCGCGGATGTTTTCCTCTCCGGTTAGTGGAGGCATGGCATGACGGTATGCAATGCCACTTTCGTGCGAGATATAGATATCGCTTCTGCCCGTCTTCTCTGCAATTTTATAAGCGCATGACCAAGCGCTCATGCAATGGGCGATGGCGGGGTTTTCAGGTACAGCGATAGGTTCTTCTGTCTCGCTTTGGGCCGGGGTGGTTTCGATGTCTTCGGTCATACGGGTTTCCTTGGAGTCTGGATTCCAGACGCTTTTCTATATTGTGCGCGGGATGAGGGTAATTATCTGCAAGGACTTGCCGTCCAGGCAATCTACCTGCGGTGCGGGACTGGCCGTCCAGGCGGGCGCGCTTCGCGCATAGGGTTAGTGGTAACCCAGATCCCCAAATGCGAGGGACCCCTCGACTGCGCTCAGGGCAGGCTCTCCACCCCACGGACGAAGACCTGTCCCTTCACCCCAGAGAGCAAAGATCGCTTTCCTCACCCCAACGAGCAACAATCGCACGTTGGGGACCCCAAGTCGCCGGGGACCCCGAGTCCGTGGGGACCCCGGACCTGGGGCACCCGGAGGTTTGGTTCTAACTTGCAAGTGAACTACACGCGCGCGTATCGATCAGGGTTTGGGTGTTGCAGGCGCTGGTTTTTTCGGCGTAGTTGCGGGTTTTGCAGGAGCAGCAGGTTTCGCCGGGGTTGCGGGTTTTGGCGCGGGGGCGGCGGCCGGCGGAGGCGAGGTTCTGAGGTACATGATTTTCATGGTCCCGCCCCCGCAATGGCCGACTTCTTTACCTTCAGCTTCTTTATCCTTGGCCACGATTTCCAGCGTGTATGCCTTGGCGCCGTTGGCTTCAACCTTTTTGGCAATCTCAGCCTTCAATTCCTCACAGGACTTGGGACCCTGGGCATAAGCCAGCAGCGATGCAAAGAACAGGATAACGACGGACGCTACGAATTTCATGGTGCAATCTCCTTGATTTGGAATGAGATAAAAACCGGGGGTAAGAGTAGCTCATTCAAGTTGCCGGCGTCAATGGCGGAATTTGCGGTGCCAAAATTGGGCGATTTCGCGACGTCCCAGCCACACCCGTGTAATGGGGCTATTCGAAGTCCAACACTCAAAAAACGCTCTCAATTCTTCTTTGCTGATTCCGGACGCGCGGAGCGCAGGATGAGGAGGGCGATGAGATTCCAGAAGAGGACGGCGACGACAATGTAGAACAGGATTGCGGAGATCTGTTCCTGATTTTTGGCAACGAGTAATTCCCGGTGCGCAATGATGTTCTCGTACGACTCGTTGCAACCCCGATAGGAGACAGAAAGAAATCCCAGCAGGGCGGGGAAGAGCAATCCGCAAGGAAAGAGGCGTTTGAGGATGGTGGGAAGATGCTTGCCCGAGGCAGCGGCGGCGACGGCAGCGAAGGGCCGACGCAGATAGAGATACACCAGAACGCCCGCCGCGATGGAGAGAGCAGCGCAGACGAAATAGGACACGATCAGATAATGCTCATTCGTCAACTTTGACCTTTAGCGAGGCAATGAGAATGGTGATCAGAATCAGGTAGACGGAAATAAAGATGACCAGATTCTGAAGGGTTGAAGAGAGGCCTGAAGCGCCCTTCCAAATGTATTCCATGAAGCGAGATTCCGGCTTCAGATCAAAGGAGATTCCAATGGCGCCGGAGAGAGCCGCAAGATAAAGAAGGAGAAGAAAAGAGCGCAGATAGAAGGAGATGCCCGCCTCGAGCTTGAGGGTGTGGCGGAGCAGGCCGTTCAGGCTGGAGCGCAGCAGAAGAAAGAGGCCCGTCGGGATAGCTACTGCGAAGATCAGCAAGACCAGATAGGCGATTATATTCAGGTCCATGGTGTTGTTCCCCGTTTCCAGCCGGAAATGTCAATCGTTTTTCGGCTACGGAACAGTATAGCGCCGGTGGCCTTCGCCGGGCCGGGTTTTTGCATTAGATTCAGTCTCACAGGCTCAGGCAGGCCGGACAGGGAAGTCACGCGCTGGTTCTACTGCCGGGACGCCTTCACCGCCTCGATGAGCGCCGGAACGACTTCCATCAGGTCACCGACAATGCCGTAATCGGCGACCTCGAAGATGGGCGCGCCGGGATCTTTATTGACGGCGACGATATACTGCGAGCCTTTGATGCCGACCAGATGCTGGATGGCTCCGGAGATGCCCAGGGCGAGGTAGAGTTTGGGCGCGATGGCCTGGCCGGAGCTGCCGATCTGCCGTTCGGCGGGCAGCCAGCCGTTGTCGCAGATGGGGCGGGATGCGCCCAGCTCCGCGCCGAGGGCCGTGGCCAGCTCCTGGGCGAGCGGAATGTTGGCGGGATCTTTGATGCCGCGTCCTACGCCGACGATGAGTTGCGCTGAGCCCAGGTCCACGGTCTGCGCCGCTCCGCGGAAACGCTCGCTGGGGCGGGTGCGAATCTGGGACGGCTCGATGGAAGGCGAGAAGAGGGAGATTGCAGCCGTGCCGGGTTGGGCCGCATCGGCACGAAAGGCTCCAGCCTGCACGGAGACAAAACAGGGGCCATTACCGGAGTGGCGATAAGAGCCGCTGAGACGGCCTTGCATCAGTTGCCGGGTAAAGAGAGGGCCGTCGTTGATGGCGGTTATGTCGCCGATGAGCGTCTGACCGAGACGCGCGGCGAGCTTGGGAGCGTAGTCGCGCACCTGGTAGGTGTGGGGGAAGAGCACGTAGTCAGGCTTTTCGGCGGCGAAAAACTGTTGCAGCGCGAGGGTAAAGCCGTCTGCCGTGTAGGAATCCAGCAGAGGGTGCTCGATGCGGACGACTTGGCTGAGAGCTTTGGCGGCAACTTCGGCGGTGAGCAGCTCTGTATGTGCGCCCAGGATGGCGGCGTGTACGGACAGGCCGGTGAGCGCGGCCAGCTTTTGCCCGGCGGCAACGGCCTCCCAACTGATGCGGCTGACGCGCCCGTCGCGATCTTCGATGACCACCCAAATGCCGCTCATAGCACCCTCGCCTCAAACTTGAGTTTTTCCACCAGCGCGATTGCGGCATCTTTGGGTGTGCCGGTGAGCATCTGGGTGAATTTTTGTTTCTGCGGCAATGCGACATGCTCCAGAATTACGACGGGCGACGAGTCCGCGGCCAGCTCCGTAGCGTGAAGCAGTCGCACCTCTTTGGTTTTGGCGCGCTTGATGCCCATCAGAGTGGCGTAGCGCAGCTTGTTGCCGCCGGACTGAATTGTGAGCACGGCAGGGGTGGGCAACTCGATCAACTGAAACCAGCCTTCTTCGAGCTCGCGCTTGACGGTCAGGCCGGTTTCGGTTTTGTCGACGTGCAGAATGAGTGAGGAGTGGGGCAGGCTGAGCAACTCGGCAAGGATGACGCCGGTCTGGCCCTGGCCGAGGTCGTCGGACTGGAGGCCGGCGAGGATGAGGTCAGGGGCTTCGGGCTTGATGGCGACGGCCAGGAGGCGGGCCACGCCGAGCGCGTCAAGTTTGTTGAGATCGGCGCAGTCGATGTGGATGCCGCGGTCCGCGCCCTTGGCCAGAGCCTCGCGGAGGGTCGAGCCGACGCGCTCCGGGCCGGCGGAGAGTACGATTACCTCGCCGCCGTGTTTCTCTTTGAGCTGGAGAGCCTCTTCGAGGGCGTGGGCGTCGGACTCGTTGAGCGCGTATTGGAGGCCGGAGTCATCGATCCATTTTCCGGCAGCGTCGATGCGGATTTGCGCATCGCGCTCGGGGACTTGCTTGATGGCGACGATGATTTTCATGCTCTCGATCTCACGTTCATCATAACCTGGCAATCAGGTTTCGGCCGTTGGCAAACTCCGAGCAGTCAACTGGGCAATGTCGAGCAGTTGCGGAGAGGTTTCGCCGCATTCCGCAAGCGCATCGCGGAAGATGCTGTTGCAGAAGGGGCAGGCGGTGGCGATGGTTTGCGCGCCGGTGGAGACGAGCTCGGCTGCGCGGACCTGGCCGATGCGCTCGCCGGACTCTTCGCCCAGGAAGACCAGGCCGCCGCCCGCGCCGCAACAGAAGCTGCGGGCATGAGAGCGCGGGGCTTCGACGAGTTTTCCGGCCAGCTTGACGATGGCGCGCGGCTGTTTGTAGACGTTGCGATAGCGGCCCAGGTAGCAGGGGTCGTGGTAGACGATTTTTTCGGCCTCCGGGGCTAAAGCCCCAGCATGTCCGTAGGCCGCATTCCGGGGGTTGAAACCCCCGGCTCCCTCCATTGGCAGCTTGTCAGCGAAGCGCGCAAGAAATTCGCTGTGATGCTCGATGGCGGGTGGTGTGCCGTATTCTTTCCAGTCTTCCTGAATGGTGCGGACACAGTGGGGGCAGATGGAGACGACCTTTTTGACTTTGCTCTGCGCGAAGACTTCGAGGTTGGATTCGGCAAGCTGCCGGAAGACGAGGTCGTTGCCCAGTCGGCGGACCGGATCGCCGCAGCATTTTTCCTTGCGCAGGACGCCAAAGCTCGCGCCCATATAGTTCATCACTTGGGCGAAATCGGCGATGATCTCGCGGCCTTTGGGGTCGTAACCGCCCATGCAGCCCAGCCAGAGACAGTATTCCTGCGTGCTGTCGAAGATGGGCAGGGCGGCCTTTTCGATGAACTTGTCGCGCTCGGCTGTGGGCAGGCCGTGGGCATTGGCTCCGCGCTCAAGGGCGAGGAAGAGTTTGGCGCCATAGTCGTCCTGCCATGCGCCGGTGTTGACCGCGCCGCGTCGCAGGCCGATGAGGATGGGCAGATGCTCGATGCCGACGGGGCATTGGAATTCACATGCGCCGCAGGTGGTGCATTGAAACGGCACCTCGGGTGCGGCCAAACTTTCCATCAGCGGCGCGTCCGAAGTTGGGCCTTGCTCATTGAGGTAGCTTCTCAGGTTGAGAATCACCTCTTTGGGGTCGAGCAACTTGCCGGTGTTGGTGGCGGGGCAGTGCTCGGTGCAGCGGCCGCACTCCACGCAGGAGTAGGCTTGCAGGCTGACGAGGCGCGTCAGATCCGTGCCGGCGATGAGTCCGAAGTCCTCGTCGCCCGCGAGAGGCGGAATCCGGCTGAAGCCGCCGCGGGAGAGAAAGACAGTGGCCGGGCTGAGAACCAGGTGCAGATGCTTGGTGTGCGGAATGATGGGCAGAAAAATCAGAATGGCCAGCGTGTGTACCCACCAGAGAATACGCGCGGCGGACGAGACGTCGGCGACAAAGAAGGCGGCCAGGTAGGTGACCATGAGCAAGAAGATGAGCAAGGCGATGAGGCCGGATTGGTAAGAGAGCTTATCGCCGAGCCAATTGGGGCGGACGAGGAAACGGCGGATGAAAAGGCCGAAGATGCCCGCGGCGCAGAAGAGAGCAAAGACGGCGGCGAAATCAAAGTAGAAGCGGCCAAAGCGGCCGTCGGGCGAGAGAAAGCCATGGCCGAAGCCGGCGGCAAAGTGGTTGAGCGTGACCAGCGCGAAGGCGCAGAAGGCCCAGAAGACGAAGGCATGTGCCAGCCCGGGCAGCGGGCGCTGACGGATGACCTTGGCCTGGAAGGCGACCTCCCAGAGAAAATCCCAGAGGCGCTTGCCGATGGGGAAGAGGCGAAAGCCGGCGTCTGGCTTGGATTGGAGAATTTTGCCGAGGAGGACGCGGAGACGGAGCCAGAAGGCGGCAGTGGAGGCGGCGATCAGCAGGACAAGGAGCAGCTTCTCCACGAGAGAGAAGTGTTGCGGTTCAGCCAGGGTTGCGTTCAGAGGGAGCATAAGCGAACCAAGCTAAGATACAGGATTGGCTGGATGTCTGTCGCGGGGGAAGCGAGTTAGCTCCTTTGGAAGGAACTCAGCAGCGCACAATTTTGGGCGAATCGATGCCTTTGGTGGCGTTGCGGGTGTCCACTATCAGTTGTGACTGATCGACAATGGCCTTGAAGTCATAGGCGGAGTGGTCGGTGACGATGACCACTGCGTCATATTGGCCGAGATTATCGAGCGGGGTGTTGGTCATGTTCAAGGCGTAGTGGCGGCCGTGGCCCACAGTGGCGAAGAAGGGGTCGTTGTAGGCGACCGCAGCGCCCTTTTCGCGCAGCAGCTCGATGATCGTCAGCGAGGGCGACTCGCGCAGGTCGTCAATGTCGCGCTTGTAGGCCACGCCCAGCACCAGAATCTTCGCTCCCTTGATGGGTTTGCGCTGCTCGTTAAGGGCAGCGGCGATCTGCTCGATCACAAAGTAGGGCATATTGGTGTTAATCTCGCCGGCCACATCGATAAATCGGGTGCGGAAGTCGAACTGCCTGGCCTTCCAGGAGAGATAAAAGGGATCGATGGGAATGCAATGGCCGCCGAGGCCTGGACCGGGATAGAAGGCCTGGAATCCGAAGGGCTTGGTTTTGGCCGCGTCGATCACTTCATGGATGTCGATGCCCATCCTCATGGAGAGCTGCTTGAGTTCGTTGACCAGGGCGATGTTGACGCAGCGGTAGATGTTTTCCAGCAGCTTGGTCATCTCAGCAACCGCGGTGCTGCTGACGGGCACCACGCGGCGGAAGATTGCGCCGTAGAGGGCCGAGGCCAGCTGGGTGGCCGCCGGGCCGCATCCGCCGACGATCTTGGGAATGTCGTGTCGCGCCACGTCTGTGTTGCCGGGATCTTCGCGCTCGGGCGAAAAGGCTACATGGACACCGGAATCGCTGAGCGAACGCGAGACTTTCAGGCCTTTAAGGTTGCCGGCTTCCAGCAGGGGCACGACAATTTCCTCGGTGGTGCCGGGATAGGTGGTGCTTTCCAGCGCAATGAGCTGGCCTTCATGCAGCCAGGGAGCGAGCGAGGCGACTGTCCCTGTTACAAAGCTCAGATCGGGCTCGTGGTACTCGTTGAGCGGGGTGGGGACGCAGATGATCACCGCGTCCATCTGGGCGGCCTCGGAATAATCCGTGGTGGCGTGGAATCCTGCCTGTTGCGCATCCTGAATCTCGCCGGGAGTAATGC
>Ga0326727_10006846_pt1 | contig 30790 bp, 26 predicted proteins | sample MB2enrmetagenome_FD_207643 | JGI IMG/M metagenome (GOLD analysis project Ga0326727, IMG submission 207643) | Lab enriched peat soil microbial communities from McLean, Ithaca, NY, United States - MB29MY | ecosystem: Environmental > Terrestrial > Soil > Wetlands > Peat | place: USA: New York... | reverse complement strand
CGTACTTGATCATGGGGGGCTTGAGGTTGGGATTCTCCTGCATCCGCTGGAGCATTTTCTTGCGGTTGTAGCAGATGAGCCGGTCGCTCCAGTCGATGTCCTCGTCGGTCAGACTGGCGATGTCGCCCTGGGACCCGCCAAGCAGCCAGCAAAGCTCGTAAAAGTCCCGGCGCTCCGGGTTGATTTCACGCCCGATGATGCGTCGGTGCTCGTGCTCTGTAATCCCCCGCTTGGGCTTGAATCTGACCTTCGGGAACTGCTTTTTCCTCAAGATCGGCCAGGGCAGCCAGCCCATATCCAGCGCGAAGTTCTGGATGCGTCGCAGATAGACGTTGGTGCTGACCGTGCCCTTTTGGAGCACCGCCAGCAGCAGATCCGGCGTGGTGCTCAGGAGGGGTTTCTCCCGGATGAGGCCATACGCCGTGTCCTTGCTCGCGGTGGTCCACCGGTAGTGGCTGTCGCTGCCCGCAGGCCTTGATGCGATGATCGCGTCCGTGACGTCCTCCCAAGTGCGGGTCAAGGCATGCGGGTCGCTTCCGGCCAGGTAGACATGGGCCATGCGCTGGTTCAAGTGAGGATTACGGTTGGACTCGTTCAAGGCATGGAGCAGCTTCTCGGCCTCGTCACGATCCGCCGTTTTGAGCGACTTGCGCAGGCCGGTTTCGATCTCTTCGGCGTAATACCGGCCGGCGCGGCTGTTCATCTTGAGCAAGCGGTACTTGTTCACGCGGCCCTCCATTGTAGGCGGCCGGCCCCGGCCGCCGTTAAGGTTTTGTGGGCGGCTTCAGCCGGCTTAAGTCGTTTTGTGCCTTTCGCATTTGCGCATACCCGCGGTTTTACGGTGTTTTCGCCAGGTCCGAAAACCGGGAGGGTCGGTTTATAGCCGTCTACGGCATTCTTAAGCGCGCTACAGTCTGCTAATGGGGCAGGTTCGCGTTTGGGTTCGCGTTGCGCCGTTGGACTTTCGGAAAGCCTTGAGGATGAGCCTGTTGAAGATGGAGGCGAGGGTCGGAATCGAACCGACGAATACAGCTTTTGCAGAGCCGTGCCTTACCACTTGGCTACCCCGCCGTCTCTACTCATCCTATTACGCCTTTTCCTCAACGCAAGCTCTGTTTCGCCGCTCTCTTCGCCCTGCCCGCCCTTTCAGGCCCGTAACCAAGCCGCCCCCGATTCTCCCACAGCTCTTCCGGCTTAAAAATCCCAAATGGTGTGATGATGCCTGTAATAAGTTCCACCGGAGTGACGTCGAAGCCCGGATTGCGCGCGCCGCTGGAGGGATTGGCCACGCGCACGTAAACCAATTCTCCGCCTCTGGCTTTCCTGTCAAAAGTCGATGAACGTGTCGCGCCCCATGCGCCCAAGACTTCGCTCCCCTCCCGCTCTTCGATCGGGATGTCAAAGCCGGATCGCAGGTTCCAGTCGATGGTGGAAAGCGGAATGGCGACGTAAAACGGTATGCCGTGCCGGCGCGCCAAGACAGCCGTCGTGTAGGTGCCGATCTTGTTCGCAACCTCGCCGGTGCGACCGAGCGTCCGGTCGCTGCCGACGATGACCAGGTCAATCTCGCCGCGTTGCATAAGGTGGCCCGCGGCGTTGTCGGCGATGATTTGATGCGAGATTTTTTGTTGGGCCAGTTCCCAGGCGGTCAGCGTGGCGCCCTGGCAACGGGGCCGGGTTTCGTCGCAGAATACATGGAATTTGCGGCCGGCTTCTTGCGCGGCGTAAAGGGGCGCCGTGGCCGTGCCGATATCGACGAAGGCCAGCCAGCCGGCGTTGCAATGGGTCAGCACGCGCGCGTTTTGGCGGATGAGTTTGACACCGTGCCGGCCAATATCCCGGCAATGTTGAACGTCCTCGTTGGCGAATTGCTCCGCCGCCGCCAGGGCAAGGGATTGTTGTTCCTCGATCGTGGCGCCGGAGCGCATGGCCTGGCGCACGGCAAGCATGGCGTTGACGGGATCGACGGCGGTGGGCCGGGCGGATTTAAGAGTTTGAAAAACGGTTTCGACGCGGTCAGAGAATTGAGCGAGGCTGCCCCCGCGAAAGGAACGCGCGCCCTGCGCCAGTCCGTAGGCGGCGGTCGCGCCGATCGCGCCGGCGCCGCGCACGATCATCTGGCGAATAGCCGCGGCAGTGGCGCGGTAATCCGGCAGGGAGACGATTTTGAATTGATGGGGCAGGAGCCGCTGTTCAATCAGGGTCACGGCGTTGCGCGCCGCATCGAAGGTGACAGTGCGATAGTGGCGCGTGGTTCCGTGGACGGTGACATTCATATAATGACGCTGGGAGGAGAGGACAAAGCGGCATCGGCGCCGGGATGGCCCGCCGGCGGAAACAGGCTCAACGAGCGCGCACCTGTATGGCGCGCACTTTGGCTCGAATCCTTTTGTAGTCGGCGTGTTGGCGGAGGTTCTTGAGGTCGGGGTCCTGGGCCATCCATTTGAAATCGCGGTAGCCCAGATTGATGGAAGTTTCCAGCGCCTCGACGGCCAGTTCCAACTGCTGCGTCAGCGAGTAGCTGCAAGCCAGGTTGTAATGCACTAACGAGTCGTCCGGCCGCAGCCGCGCCAGGCACTCGTCGATTTTGAGCCCTTCCGCGTAGCGTCCACGCCGGGTGTAGTCGTCGCCCAGTATCTGCAGCGCTTCGATGTAGCTCGGCGCGCGGCGGGCCAGGCCTTCCAGGAAAAGGATTTCCAGGTCCAAATCCCGCGTTTGTTGCCTCGTCATTCTTTTTCGCGGCCTGTTGAGTTCTTTCGCCATAGCAAACCTGATTATTTAACCAGCAAACCCGCGTAAATGTCAAATTCTTGCAACATTTTGCTTGGAAGATGACGGGCCGGGGGCTTGTGTTATCGGAACTGAGATCAACATGAATTGCTTCGTCACAGGCGCCTCCGGTTTTATCGGGAGCAATTTGGTGCGCCAACTCGCCGCGGCGGGGCATCACTGCAAGGTGCTCGTGCGGGCCGCGAGTCCGGCCCGCGGCCTGGCGGGCGTGGATTGCGAGCAGGTCGTTGGAGATGTCGCGCAACGGGCTTTGCTGGAGAAGTCGATGCGCGGCTGTGAATGGTGCTTTCACGTGGCCGCCAGCTATCACTTGTGGTTGCGCGATTATCGGCCGATGTATGCCGCCAATGTCGATGGCACGCGCCAGGTCCTGGAGGCCGCCGGGGCCGCGGGCTGCCGGCGCATCGTCTATACCAGCACCGTCGGGTGCATCGGCCTGCCGCGGGAAGGGCAGGGAAAGATCGAGCCGACCGATGAGGCGACACCGGTGAGCGGCGAGCAGATGCCCAATCACTACAAGCGCTCGAAATGGCAGGCTGAAGAGGTGGCGCGGGAGCTGGCGGCCAAAGGATTGCCAGTCGTCATTGTCAATCCCAGCGCCCCCATTGGACCGTGGGACGTCAAGCCGACGCCGACGGGACAAATAATAGTTGACTATTTGAATCGGAAGATGCCGGCGTACCTGGACACGGGGTTGAATTGGGTGCATGTGCGGGACGTGGCGGCGGGGGAGATTCTCGCGGCGGAAAAGGGGCGGGTGGGGGAGCGTTACATTTTGGGCAACGCCGATGGCAATTGGACAATGCGCCTGACGATGGAGGTTTTGGAGGAACTGACTGGCGTGCCTGGTCCAAAAATCCGGGTGCCCTACGGCGTCGCGCTGATGGCGGCATATTTCGACGAGGCTCTGGCGGCCATTACGGGCAAGCCGCCCAAGGCCCCGCTGGCGGGTGTGCGCATGGCCAGGCACAAAATGTTCTTCAATCCCGCCAAGGCGATCCGGGAACTGGGTTTGCCGCAGACTCCGCCGCGCCAGGCCTTTGCCGATGCGGTCGAATGGTTCCGGGCGAACGGATATGTGACGGTTTAGGATGAGTGCTCCGCGGACGAGCTTTGGCGCCGGGCCGCCTCCAGACGCCAGACCCCCGCTGCCCGCGAAGGGAAAACGCCCCGCTCGCGCGAGGCGTTCAAATTTCCGCTGGCGTATTTTATTGTTTACGCTTCAACTTCGCCGGACCAGTCGCCCAGGCGCAGGAACTCCCGAATTTTTCGGCGTTCATAGCGATTTTTTTGGGCTTTGGCCGGACGATTGTCGGCTTGACGGAAGGGATGTTTAGTGTTGCGAACCGTATCTTGAATCACGTTCAACGATTTTGTCATACTCACTTTCTTCATTCCTTGGCGGCGGGACGTTCTTTCGCGACCCCGCCGGCAACCGCGCGCCTGCATTAGAGCGGTGGCGTTGTCCCCTTGGCACCGCTCCGGTCACACGGCTTGCTCAGGACAAATCGTCCTGACTTCCAACCTTTATCTAACCTCGTTTTTCGCAAAGTCAAGTGACATCTTTGCAGTTTTTTTTCGATGGCCGGGAACTCGGCGGCCCGGATGCCCGCGATCACCAATTGGCCGCCGGGCTGGAGCAGGTTGCCAAGCTTCCGGGCCTGCGCCAGCAGCAAATCCGCCGTGAGGTTCGCGCACACGACGTCATAACGCCGGCGCGCGACCAACCCTTGCCGCGCCAGGTCGGCCCGCCGCAGTTGGAGACCGCGCACTTTGTTCTTCTTGACGTTCTCCCGGGCGGCGCGCACGGCCTCGGGGTCGGAATCGAAGGCTGCCACGGGGCGATAGCCGAGTTTGGCGGCGGCGATGGCAAGGATGCCCGATCCGGCGCCAACGTCCAAAAGCGACTGGGGCTGGCCCGGCCGCCGGCATTGCACCAATTGCTCCAGGCAAAAGAGCGTGGTGGGATGGTGTCCGGTCCCAAAACTCAAGCCCGGATCGAGGATGACCACCCGCTGGCCGCGTCGGCAGCGTCGCCGGCTCCAGCCGGGTTTGATCAAAAGCCGCCCGCCGATCGAGATGGGTTTGAAATGGCGCTTCCACGATTGCGCCCAGTTCTGCCGCCGCAGCGGTTTGATGGTGATCCGCGCGCGGCCCGTTTCCAGGCCGCACTCCCGCACCCTCTCCAAGCCGTCCGCCAGGCTGCGCCGCAATGGCCGCGCCGGCTCGGGCAGCCGTCGCGGGTAAGCCGTGACAGTCAGCGCGCCTGTTCGCTCGTCGCGATAGACGGATGGGGCGTGGTCAAACGTTCGCTCCAGCAGGGCGGCCACGGCTTCCTCCGCTTCCGCGCGCGTCACAATGGAAACCTGCCACATTTGTGGCCGCGTCAACCGCAAATTATTTCAACGACGCAAGGGCGGCTTGGACGCCCGCGAAGTTGGGCAGATCCTTCGGGCTTGGCGTTTGTTCGGCGTAGCGCACGACCCCCGTTTTATCGATGACGAAGGCGGCGCGGGCTGCGGTGTCCCCGATGCCGGCGAGGTTGGGAAAGAGAACATCGTAAGCGCGAGTCACCGTTTTATTGAGGTCGCTGGCGAGCGGAATCGCGATTTTTTCCTTTTGCGCCCAAGCTTCCTGGGCAAATGGAGTATCAACGCTGATGCCAATGACAGCGGCATTGAGACCCGTGTATTGCCCGAGGCCGGCGGTGATGTCGCACAATTCCTTGGTGCAAACGCTCGTGAACGCCGCGGGGAAAAACAGCAGGACGGTGTTTTTCTTGCCCAGATTGTCGCTTAATTTGACATCCACCAAGCCGGTGGGCGTTTTGGATTTGAGGGAGAAGTCCGGTGCTTTAGTACCAACTTTGATAGCCATATAGATTATCTGTTTTAAGTTTGGGATTTCCAACCGATCAAGTTGCCGAACTTATAGGGACTGAGGTCGATGAGGCAAGGAGAAATTTCACGCTTATCGTTGAAGAGGCGCGTCTTGACACTGCCACCAATCACATCATGGTGGCGATCCTGCGGTTTGGGTGGCGCGACCGTCCCGGTCGCCCGTGGCTGGCGTCTCGCCAGCCACACCCCCCCATGTATTCGCATTCTCGCGGTGGTCATATCGAAATGCGCCATCGTTAAAGAGCCAGATCCACTTCTCCACCCTTGCCCTTCCGCAAACCCAGCCCCGACTCCCGCATGAAAAAGAATGGCGTTCCGGGGCCGCTTTCTTACAATCCGTCCGCAATCGAGTCCAATGAACCCGCCTGCCCATTCACGGCGCACCTTATGGATTTGCCTGGCCCTGGCGGCCGTCACCCTGGCGGCCTATGCCCCTGCCTTGCGTTGCGACTTCCTGACCTTTGACGATCAGGCCTATGTCACCGAAAACCGCCATGTCATGACGGGATTGACCTGGCAAAGCATCGCCTGGGCCTTTCGCAACGTCACGGCGGGCAATTGGCACCCGCTGACCATGCTCTCGCACATTCTCGATTGCCAAATCTATGGGCTGCGCCCCTGGGGGCATCATTTGACCAATGTTCTCCTGCACGTCGCCAACACCGTTATCCTGTTCCTGCTTCTGGCCCGCATGACGGCGGCCCTCTGGCGCCCCGCTTGTGTCGCGGCGCTCTTCGCCTTGCATCCGGCGCACGTCGAATCCGTCGCCTGGGTCGCCGAGCGCAAGGATGTTCTTTGCGCGTTTTTCTGGCTGCTGGCCATTTTGGCCTATGCGCGCGACGCCGAGGGCCAAAAGCGCGGAATTTATTATGCCGGCGCGCTTTTGTTTTTTCTGCTCGCATTGCTGGCCAAGCCGATGGCGGTGACGTTGCCTTGCGTCTTGCTCCTGCTGGATTTTTGGCCGTTGCGGCGGATGGCTTCGACCTCCTGGCGGCATTTGGTGGCGGAGAAACTGCCCTTCTTCGCTCTAACCGCCTTATGGTGTCCGATCACCATCTGGGCTCAACGCCAGGGCCACTCGATGGCGTCGGTCCGCGAGTTGCCGATGGCGGAGCGAATCGGCCACGCGCTGATTTCCTATCTCAATTACATTCGCGTCCTGGCATTTCCGCGCCATCTGGCGGTCTATTATCCGTATCCAAACCATGAGCCGGTCGCTTTGGCGGTCGTGGCGGGCGCCGTGCTGGCGCTTGTGACCGGCCTGGCTGTGGCGGCCGTTGGACGGCGGCCTTATCTCCTCGTCGGCTGGCTTTGGTTTTTGGGGATGCTCGTGCCGGTCATCGGCTTGGTGCAGGCCGGCGGGCAAGGATGGGCCGACCGTTACCTCTATCTGCCCTCCATTGGGCTGTTTGTGATCGTCGTATGGGCCGGAGCGGAAGCCGCCGCGCGCTTTCCTGCTGTCAAATACTTCGCCCCAGCCGCCCTGGCGGCATTGGCCGTCGCGACCGTGGTGGAACTGCGCTATTGGAAGGATACGCGGACACTCTTCAGCCGAGCGATGGAAGTCACCCAAGACAACTACATGGCCATGACGCTGGTGGGAAGCATGGAGGCCGACCGGGGCGATCTCGACGGCGCCATCAAACTCTACCGCGATGCTCTCCGCTGCCTGCCCAATTATCCCGAAGGCCATTTCTTTTACGCGCGCGCCCTGGAGAGAAAGGGGCAGACCGCCCCCGCCATCGCCGAATACACCAAGGCCCTCCAATTGCGCCCGGCCTTCGATCAAGCCCACCTCATGCTCGGCCTGTTGCTGGCTCGCCAGAAGAATTACGACGAGGCCGTGGCGCACTTCCAGGCCGCCCTCAAATCCAATTCCGATTCGGCCAGCGCCCAGAACGATTGGGGCAGGGTGCTCCAAACTCAGGGCCGATGGCAGGAGAGCATCGGCCATTACCAGGAGGCCCTGCGCCTGGACCCGGCCCTGGCCGAGGCCCACAACAATTTGGGAATCGATTATCTCCAGACTGGCCGCCTGGCCGATGGCGCCGGCGAATTGCGCATGGCGCTCAAATTAAATCCCGGCAATGTCGAGACCCGCTTCAATCTGGCCCAGGCCCTGAACCAGCAGCGCCAGTGGGCCGACGCCGCTCAGTTGCTCAAGCCGCTGGCTCTCGCCCAGCCGGCCAATCCCAATTCCCAATACCAATACGGCCTGGCGCTGGAAAATCTTGGCCAGACCCGCGACGCCATGAGCCATTATGCCGCCGCCTTGTTGCAGAACCCCGACTTCCCCGACGCCCTCAACGCCCTCGCCTGGATCATCGCCACCGATCCCCGCCCGGAATTGCGCAACGGCTCCCAAGCCGTCGAACTGGCCCGCCGCGCTTGCGATCTCACCGCCCATCAGCAGCCCGCGATGCTGCTCACTCTGGCGGCCGCATACGCGGAAACGGGACGATGGAGCGAGGCGCTGGCCGCCGTCAAACAGGGCGAGGCGCTGGCCGCATCCAAAGGGGACGCGGATTTGGAAGACAGGGCCAGCCGGTTGCGCCAGGCCCTTGCCGCGGGACAGCCGTTTCGCTCGCAATCAATAATGGACAACGCTGGCGCGCCTGCACAGCATCACTGACTATGAATCCCCCCGCCCCTTATTTGTCCGTCGTTCTGCCCTGCTTCAACGAGGGGCTGGTGATCGAGGAAACCCACCGCCGCCTGGCCGTCGTCTGCCGCGCTCTCGGGCGCCCCTATGAAATTATCGTTGTCAATGATGGCTCAACCGACGACTCCTGGACCAGGCTGGAGCAGCTCTGCGCGCGCGACCCCTCCCTGGTCGCCGTCAACCTCTCCCGCAATCACGGCCATCAACTCGCCCTTTCCGCCGGCCTGCATTTTGCCCGTGGCCAGCGCATTCTCATCATGGATGCCGACCTCCAGGACCCCCCGGAACTGCTGCCAGAGATGATCGCCAAAATGGATGCGGGCGCCGAGGTCGTCTATGCCCGCCGCCGCAGCCGTCCCGGCGACGCCCCGCTCAAACGCCTGTTCTGCGCCGCTTATTACCGCCTGTTGCGCGGCCTGGCCGACAGCCAGATTCAACTTGACACCGGCGACTTCCGCCTCATCAACCGCCGCGTCGCCGACCTCCTCGTGGCCATGCCCGAGCGCCACCGCTTCATCCGAGGCATGGTCAGTTGGGTCGGTTTCCGCCAGGCGCCGGTTCTCTACGAACGCGACCCTCGTTTCGCCGGCCAAACCAAGTATCCGTTTGGCAAACTGCTCCGCCTGGCCATCGACGGCTTGATCTCCTCCAGCCTCAAGCCCCTCAAGTTTGGATTCTTCGTGGGCGGCCTGGCCATTGTGGTGAGCGGGGTCCTGGGCGTGTACGCGCTCGCCTCATGGCTCTTTGTCAATAAAACCCCTCAGGGCTGGACCAGTATTCTGCTCGCCGTCGTCTTCTTCGGCGGCGTCCAACTCCTCATCCTGGGAATCCTCGGCGAATATGTCGGCCGGACTTTCGAGCAGACCCGCGGCCGTCCTCTCTTCCTGGTGGACCGCGTTGTCCGTGGCCAAGCCCCCCCGCCCAAAAATTAACCGAATCTGTTATCTGCGCGAATTTGCTTGTCCTCTAGAGCCTCGGCCACGGCGGAAGCCTTCCAAGCTTCGGCGCCACCCCTTTCCTTTTGGTCCCTTTCGTCCCTTTTCGAAGATCACGGCAAGCTAATCCGGTAAAATCGCCCGGGATAATTCGTCCACTGCGGATCGCTGAACGAGAACGAGCCATTGGTGAGCGCATTAGTCTGGAGCGGAAGCCAAACGGGATTGGCCAGATCGGTGCAGGCTTCCACCACGACCGTACCGTTAGTCGCCCAGGAAATGATGAAACTGAATTGGTTGGTTTGCACGCCAAATTCGGGGCATCGATTTCGCGAGGCGGTCGGGAATTATGGTTGGAGCAGTCATCAGGTTTTTTAACCGGGCGGCAGCGCTGCACCTGACGTTCCGGCCTCCTTGGGTTTAGGACAAAGCCTCGCTTTAAGGCTCGCTGGTGGCGAACCTTTCGGCGGCCTGGATTTCCAGGCTTTTTGGCGTTTAGGGGTTCGCCCCGGCGCAGGAGTTCGGCAATGATTTGCGAAAGTGCCTCACCTCCGGCAGGCGTGCGAGTTGCGTTAATTTTGACGTCACCCTTACGAAACCGATGTGCCCGCGCCTGTCTGTAGGAGGGGGCGGGGATTGCGGAAGCAGTTGATGGGGAACATCTTGTGAATGAATGGGTCGAAGGGGAGGACATGTTTCTGTCGTATATAAGTTTGCGAAAATAAAAAAATTAGTCTTTATAGTTGAAAAGTGACGCGCCATTGAATTTATTGCAAGCGGCGTTGGCGCAACGGGTTGGGTGCCACGGCCCGACTGGCGGAGGGTGGAAATTAGAGTTGAAAAAGTTGGAAACAGAGCGGGCGCCGGGCGGGCGTCCGTGGCGGTCCGGCGCATGGCGACGAGCCGGGGAACGATGTGCGGTAAAGCTCCCGGCTTGGCCAAGTTCGGGCGCGACAAGGGCGTTGGTGAGGTTTTGCGCGACGGGCAATGGCAACGGGCGACAAAGGGTAGCAAATAGCAGCAATTGCTGGCAATTTTGAGGTTTTTGGGGCAGGGTCGAAAGGAGACTCGCGCGGAGAAGGCGAAGGGCGCGGAGGTTGAAGAGGTGGCAATGATTTGGAAATAGAGCGAATCGTTTGAGGTCACAGGGAGGAACAGGAATGGGATTTAAGGAACGCACGTACGGGGAGGAGAGATTACGATTACGATTAGGAGGAAGGGATAGGACGCAGTAGCGGGGGCCGGTGGGGCGTCCGTGGCGGTCCGGCAGCGGGCGCCGGGCGATGGACCCGCCTTTGCCAAGGCTACGGCGGGCAAGCATATTTGTGCTCACGCGCAGGAGTTGATCACATTTTCACGAGGGGGGAAAACCGACTGGGGGAAAAAGCGCGGAATTTTTGGAGATTTTTTTGGGCTTGGCCGCAAGGAACGCATAGATCGCAAAGACGACGGACTGGGATAAACGCAATTCATTGATGGAGAGGAGTTTGGCCGCAAAAAGGCGCAAAAGACACAAAAATGGGGAGCGTTTGGGGAGGATTGGAAGCGCGAAATTAATTTCAGCTCCAGATTAACGTCAATTGAGCAGGCCGGAAGCGACTTGACTCTCCAGCCCTTCGCGCGCAACGTTGTCTTATGAAGACGATGGCGCTCATCTCGGCTGGGTTGATGTTCCTGTGCGAATGGGCCGCGCCGGTGGCCGCCCAAGACGCCGCTCCACCGCCCGAGTCCAGCGTCGCTCTGCGCCCGGCTGCCGAGCTGGACCAGATGCTCAGCCCCATTGCCCTTTATCCCGATCCATTGATCGCAGAAATCCTGCCCGCTTCGACATTCCCCAGCCAGATCGTCATGGCGGACCGTTACGTCAGCGAAGGCGGCGACCCCGACCAAATCGCCCAGCAACCGTGGGATCCAAGCATTCAGGCCCTGGCCCATTACCCGACTGTTCTCAAGTGGATGGATGACAACCTGCCTTGGACAACCCAACTGGGACAGGCTTTTGCCACACAGCAATCGGATGTCATGGACGCCATCCAACGCCTTCGCGGCCAGGCCCAAAACCTCGGCAATTTGCCCAGCACTCCCCAGGAATCCGTCGTCGCCGACGGTGGCGACATAGAGATCGAACCGGTCAACCCGGACGACATGTATGTGCCGACTTACCCGCCGGACACCATTTACTATCAACCCGGCATTTATTGCACATTTGGTCTGAGCCTGCCCATTGGCTTGTGGCTGGGTTACGATTGGAATTGGCATGACCGCCATCTGATTGCCTGGGGACCAGACCACCCGCGCCCCGGCAATTGGTGGCATGAATCACCCGGCCAGCGCCATTCCTATTTGACCCAGCATAGCGCCCCAGTCTGGAATCACGGCGGCGGCACAATCGTTGCTCATGCGGGCTGGGAACGCGGCTACGCGTCTCCGGCTGCTGTTGCCCACGCGGCGCCCGCGCTGCCGCGCAGTTTTGCTCCCTCGGCGCAAGGCAGCGCGGCTTACCGCCCAAACACGCGCCCCTACAGCCCGCCGCCAGCCATCTATACGCCCCCGCCGGCTTTCAATGTCTCCCGCTCCTCCGCGTCTCAACCGGCGCGCGGTGGCGGCGAACCTGGAGCCTTCGGCGCCTCCCAAAGCGCGCCCGAGGCCCGCGAATCCAGCAGTCGTGGCCAGAGCAGCCGCGCCACTATCTCATCCGGCGGTGGCGGCGGCGGCGGCAAGAAACGTTAAAGGCAAACATGAATTCTTCCACTACCGACAGGATATTGGGCATGGCACGGCTGGGAACCATCATATCTGCGTTGCTTCTGGCAACAACGCTCCGGGCCGCTCAGGAGGAGCGGTTCGGGACCTCCGCCCAGGCCATCAAGGCCTTCACCGCCGCCGCCACGAACAAGGACACCAACGCCTTGGAGGTCATTTTCGGCCCCACCATGCGTGACTTGGTTTCGCCGGACCCCGTCCAGGTCAGCAACGGCCTTGCGATCTTTTCCCGCCGGGTTTCCGAGAAGGTCGTCGCCGTGCCCAAATCCGACTCCCGTCTTGAGTTGAACCTCGGCAATGACCTTTGGCCCTTTCCCATCCCGCTGGTCGTGCAGGACGGCCAATGGTATTTCGACACCGAGGCCGGAAAGGAGGAAATTCTCAACCGCCGCATCGGGCGCGACGAACTGGACACCATTCGCGTTTGCCGGGCCTGCGTGGACGCCCAGCGCGAATATGCCACCACCGACCGCATGGGCGATGGAGTCATCCAGTACGCCCAGCATCTTCGCAGCTCCCCCGGAACGCATGACGGACTGTATTGGCATGCCGAGGCCGGTGAGCAGATCAGCCCCCTCGGCCCGCTCATCGCCCAAGCTCACAGCGAGGGTTACCGGCACCAGTCCAAAATCATGACTGACGACCAGGTTCCCTACCACGGCTATTATTTCAAAATCCTGACCCGCCAGGGGCCTCATGCGCCCGGCGGCAAATATAATTACATCATCAACGGCCACATGGTGGCCGGATTTGCGCTGGTGGCTTGGCCCGCGCAATGGGACAATTCGGGCGTCATGACCTTCATCGTCAACCAGCAGGGCAAGGTTTATGAGAAGAATCTTGGCCCGGATACCGCCAAACTCGCCTCCAAAATGACCGCCTACGATCCGGGCCCCGGCTGGAAACCGGCCGGCGAATAACCCGTCACACGATCGTCTTGATTCCTTAACAGTGTTGTCACGGTATTTCCATTGACATCATTTGGCGGTTTTGCCATTGTCCGTCATTGTTTTTGGAAAAGGAGCCCGTCGGGCATTTTTCCCAAGGCGGGCGCGGCCACGGCGGGCCGCATTGTTCTTTTAGACCGGGGAAGTGTATCAGGGATTACGGAGACCTTTGATCTCCGCGCAGGAATCAGCGCCAGTGATTGTTCCCAATGTTGCGGTAGTACTTACTTAGAACCTTATGAAGAAAAACTTACTCTCAGCTCTCGCTCTCGTCGCTTGCGTCCTTTCGGCCCAAGCCCAATATTTTACCCAGGGTAATCTCGCTGTCGTCCGCGTCGGAGGCAACGTCACCACCAACGGCAATCCGGTTTTCATTGATCAATACACCACCGGGGGCAGTCTTGTGAACTCGGTTGACTTGCCGACCACCGGCCCCAGCGCGTTTGTGCTCGATAACAGCACTGGGGAAGGCTATGTCACACTTTCCCAAAACGGTATTTACCTGGTTTTGGGCGGATACAATGCCCCTGTGGGCACCGGATACGGAACCGAGTATGGCCTCAACGGCACCGCCTCGGCAGCCGTTCCGCGCTCCATCGGCACGATTGATGGTTATGGAAATTACGTGCTCCAGATCACCAACAATCTGGCCTTTACCGCTTGGGCCATTACCAGCGCCGTTTCCGATGGAACCAATAATTTCTGGATGGCCGGCCAATCCAGCGACAATCAATATCTCGGAGTGCTTTACGTCGGCACCCCCTCCTCGCCCACCACCGTCAACGTGGCCAATACCGGCGGCGAGGAAGAGGCCGTCCTGAACATTTTCAATGGATCGCTCTTCATCGACAGCAGTTATTCGCCCAACGGCATCTACCAGATCAACGACGTGAACCCTCCTATCACCCCGTTGCCGGAAGACACCAATTCTGTCACCGATGTCATCCCCCTGCCCGGTTCCAGCCGCAACGTTGACTACGTCTTCGATCCGGGGATGACGACCTGCTACTACGCGGACAGCAGCGTCGGCATTGTCAAATTCACCAACAACGCCGGCACCTGGGTTGCCGCTTACACTAATTCCGCCGCCACCACCGGTTTTACAACCAAGGGCGCGCGCGGCATTACCGCCGATTGGACGCAAAATCCAGTCGTCGTCTATGCCACGACCGCTGAATCCACAGGCAACCGCCTCATCGAGTTGGTTGACTCCGGCAGCGCCGCCGTCGCCACCCTCATTGCGCAGGCCCCTACCAATCACGTCAGTACGACCAACGTTTTCCGCGGCGTCCGCTTCACGCCTGCCGCGCCGCCGATGATCACCGTTCAACCCGCCCCCATCGTGCAGAGCGCCGACGGCACGGCGACCTTCTCGGTGACAGCCGCAGGCACCCCAACTCTCTCCTACCAGTGGTACACCAACGGCACTCCGGTTCCTGGCGCGACCTCTTCCTCCCTCACCGTGAATTCCGTGACCACTTTTGAAAGCGGAACCCTTTTCTCTGTGGTTGTCACCAACGCCTATGGCACGGTGACCAGTTCCAACGCCCTGCTGACCGTCAACCCCAGTTACTTCATTCCCGGCAATCTGGTTGTCGAGAATATCGGCGGCCCGGGCCAGAATCCGCAAAATACCGGTTCCACTGGTACTGGGGTCACGGTGAGCATCCTGCAATTCACCACCAATGCCGGCCAATCGGCGCCCGTCAGCACCCTGACCCTTCCAACCACCGGCCCCACCGCCTTCAGCGTGACCGGCGGCTTCACCGAGGGGTTCATGTCCCTTGATCCCTCGGGCGGACACCTCGTCATTCCGGGTTACAACAGCGCCATCCCGCTGGCGGGCGGGCCTGCCGCTGCCTCCGCGTTAACCGCGCCGCGTTCCATCGCGCTCATTGACGGCTACGGCAATTACACGCTGCCCATCGCCAACACCAACGCTATGAGCACTTATAATATCCGTGGTGGCGCCTACGACGGCATCAATTTCTGGGCCTGCGGCAATGGCGCGCCCTCCGGCAGTCCCAAAGGAATCCTCTATCTCGGAACCAGCGGCGCGAAAAACACGGAAGTCCAGGTTGGCATTACCGGCAGCGGCAATGAGCGCTGTTTGAATGTTTACAACAATACCCTCTACGTCAGCACCGGCTCCGCCTCGCGCGGCATTTTCGCCGTCCCCGGCACGGGTTTCCCGCCGACCACCGGAGCCAACACAAACACAGTCGAAACCATTGTTATGGGCACCGGCACCGTCAGCCCGTATGATTTCGTCTTCGACCCCGCAAACACCACTTGTTACGTCGCCGACTCGGATCTGGGCATCGTCAAATTCACCAACAACGCCGGCACCTGGGTTTCCAACTACACGCTCTCGGCGGCCACTCCGGGTTACCCCACCGTCACTGCCGTGGGTGTCACGGCGGACTTCACCCAGAATCCGCCAGTCATTTATGCGACGACTGGCGAGTCGGTCAGCAACCGCCTCATCAGTATCGTTGACAGTGGGGCGACCGCGACCGCGACGTTCCTCTACCAAACCGCCGCCACGGCGGCCGGCACCAATGTTATGCACGGTGTCCGCTTCGTCCCAGGCGTGCCGCCCTCGGTTTCCGGCCAACCGGCCAGTTTCACTCAGGACGCCGGCGGCAACGCGACCTTCACCGTCACCGCTACCGGGACACCCACTCTGACCTATCAGTGGTTTACCAACAGCACTCCGGTTCCTGGAGCCACCACTTCCACACTTGAGCTTGACAATGTGACGCTCGACCTGAATGGAACGATGATTTATGCGGTCGTCTCCAATAATTACGGCTTCGCCACCAGTTCCAACGCCACCCTGACCGTCCAGCCGCAGGGTGCTCCGCTCAATGTGACGATCCTTCCGCCGACCAGCCTGACGGTTAACGCCGGCGGCACGGCCACTTTCAACCTCTCCGCCGTGGGCAGCGACTTGACCTTCTATTGGTACCAAAACGGCAATCCGATTGCCTCGACCACGTCATCGAGCCTGGTTATCAGCCCAGCTTTTGCCATCGATGACGGCACCTACACCGTCACCGCCACCAATAGTTTCGGCGGCGCTTCCGGCAACAATTCCGCGACTCTGACGGTCATCGACCCGGTCATCGTGACGCAACCGGCCGGATCGACCAACCTCCCCAGCGGCAGCGCTTCTCTCTCCGTCGTCGCTGTCGGCACGCCTACTTTGACCTACCAATGGTATTCGAACAACGTGTCCATTGCGGGTGCGACCGCTTCGACGCTGAATCTCAACAACAACGGCGTTTCCGTTGCCGCATCTTACTCGGTCGTGGTGACAAACGGCTTGGGCAACTCTGTCACCAGCGAGAGCACCATTGTGGCCTTTTCGCCTTACCTGCTCTATGAAACATTCAGCTATCCCAATGGCAACCTGTTCGCCGAGTCCCCATGGACGGATATCAACGGCTCCAATCCCGAACTGGTCACCAATGGCCGTGTCCAGATCAACCAGGCCAACTTCACGACCGACGCGCAACGGCTTTTCACCCAGCCGGAAGGCGGAACGATTCTGTGGGCCAGTTTCAATATCAATTTGACCACTCTTCCCAGCAGCGCCAACGGCACCTACATTGCCAACCTGGAAGACACCAACTTCGGCTTTTACGCCCGCGTCTTCACGCTCACGTCCAATGCTTTCCCAGGCACTTACCGGTTGGGCATCGCCAACAACGCCAACGACTATTCCACAAGCACCAAGAAAGGCGGACCCGCCGCCGTCGTGCCCTTGGATTTGGCTCCCGGCATTAATTATGAAGTCGTCCTTTATTACGACATGGTAAATCAGTTCTCGGGGCTGGCCATCAATCCGGCCAACTACGCCCAGGACGGCTATGTCTTCACTCAAACCCCTGTAAATTCCGGCCCGGCTCTGGACTCATACACCCCATCCGGTTTGCCGATGGCCGCTTTTGGCTTGAGACAGCGCGAAAACGAAGGGGTGCTGACCCTGGGCAACTTGGAGGTGTCCTTCGACTACAATGTCGCCGGCTCCGGGTACGCGGCCGTTACAGCCGGATTAACGCCGGCCAAGCCGGTCATCGGTTTCCAACCTCCCGGGGTCACCAATTACTCCGGCAACAGCTTCCTGACCGAGGTGGCTGCCTCCGGCATCGGCGCGCCGGGAGTTGGCCTCAGCTATTCCTGGTATCAAAATGGGGAACTCTTGACCAATGGGGCTGATGGCGGAACCATCGAGGGCGCCACCAACGCCGCCCTCGCCATAAGTGACTTGAATTCCACCAACGCGGGCACCTATTACGTTATCGTGTCCAACTCGGCCGGCATGACACAAAGTTCCAATGTCATTGTCTCCGTCAATTCAACGCCCACGGCGCCGTTCTTCACCAGTTTCTCGCCCGTCAATGCGACCAATAGCCTGGGCACCAGCGTCACCTTCACGGGCGCCGCCGCGGGCACCGGGCCGTTAAGCTACGCGTGGGAATTAAATGGGAGTCCCCTCAGTGATAATGGCTCGACGATCATCGGATCGCAGACGCCCTCCTTGACGCTGAGCACCTTGGTGACCAACGAAGCGGGGACCTACACGCTGGTCGTCACCGGCGGCACCAGCGAGCAGGCCTCGACGAACGCCTATTTAACCGTTGTTCCTCCTGCTTCCGTCTCCATTGGCTATCTGCGCACGCTCCTCAATCCGACGACCTACACGGCGGACGACACGGTTGATAACTTTACCGTCACAGGTGTCATCACGACGTTCACCAATCTGACCAGCGGCAATACCGCTTCCTATTACCTCCAAGACAGCACCGGGGGCTTGAACCTGTTCCTGACCGACGGTTCCACCTTCCGGCCTATGGCTGGCGATGTCGTGACCGCTACCGGCACTTTGTCCGTCTATGCCGACAACTTCGAACTTGATGTCACGTATGGTGGCGCGGTGCAGACCGCCCTCATCCTGACAAATAGTGACGGCAGCATCCGGACCAATGCGCTGCCCAATCCAATTATCCTGCCGTGGGGCTACATCGCCGCCAACCAGAATTATGTCGAGACCAACATCGAGGGATCCCGCGTCATGTTGACCAACGTGTTTTTCGAGACTCCGGGCGTTCTCTTCAGCAACGGCGTCATTTATGCCGTCACAAACAACACCGGGCAGACATTTAACATCTACCTCTCCGACCAGGACACAAACCTCAACAACGTCATGGTCCCGGCGTTCGCTTATTCCGTCACCGCGCCTCTGGTTCAGGACGATACGACATTCGAACTGGACCTGACCGACGTCTCGGAGATTGTCAGCGCCCCGCCGCCCGCTCCGACTGTTTCCGCGGCCGCCGTCGCAGCCAATGGCGCCAACACGGTCACTCTGACCTGGACCGCTGTTCCGTACTCGTATTCCTACAGCGTCCTCTATGCCACAAACGTGGCCGGTCCGTGGGGCAGTCTGGCCTCGGGCCTGGCCTTTACCAACACGCTGGGAACATACACCGACATCCAGCGCACCAATTCGGTGGGGTTCTATGAGGTCACCAGCCCATAAAAAACGGGAGGAATCCCCCTAAATAAACGCGCCCCTTCGGCCTTGCCGCGGGGGCGCATTCGCATTATGATATCCCCAATGAAAAATCGTGGTTTCACACTGATTGAGTTGCTGGTGGTCATCGCGATCATCGCCATCCTGGCGGCCATGCTGCTGCCGGCGCTCTCTCATGCCAAACAACAGGCTCAGGAAACCGCCTGCTATTCCAATCTCAAACAATGGGGCGCCGCCGAACAGATGTACATCAACGATAATCACGACTTTCTGCCGGCCGACGGGATGGGGGACAGCTCAGACTACGCCGGAACGGATCCTTACGGTTCCGCGCTGGATCCGGGAGCCTGGTTCAATTTGCTCCCGCCTTACATGGGAGAACATCCCCTGTCTTTCTACGCCAACAACAAAGTCAACTATATGACGGGCACTCCCACCACCAAGGTGCCCGATTACATGCCGTTTCCGGGCGGCGCCGGCAGCAAGATTTGGTTCTGTCCTTCCGCCACGATGAGCATCTCGGACTTCGCCGCCGTCGATGAAGGCGCATGGCCCAGCGTCGGCCTGTTCGCTTACGCCCAGAGCCTGGACCTGAATAAAATCATCGGCTCCTGCACCAGTGCCTCCGACCTTGGCAGTGAATACGGTCCGTATCCAGCGATGGGCAAGGTAAGCATCCTCCCCAAGCCCGCTGCCACCGTTCTGCTCTTCGATGTCGCCTTTAATCCCCTCACCGAGGTTGACAACGGGAACCCCAATTACAATTCGACCAACCCGGGCCTTCGCTTCAAAAACCTGGCCTCGCGGCATTTTCTGGGGGCGGTGCTTAATTTCTGTGACGGCCACGCCAAGTTTTACAAAGACTATTACTTGACGAATAACTCCAATTTCGACACCAAAATAGAAGCCCCGGTGCCGGATGTCATTTGGAATGCCGCACACCGCGCCTACATCGGACATTAAGCGCCCCGACCCTTAATTCGTTTCGGGGGCCTACGCCCCCATCCCCTCTTCGAAGGATCCCGCGGCGATCGGGAAGCACAAATTGTCCCGCACGTACGCAATCCCGTTGGCGCTGGTCTTGTCGAGGTCGCGGTAGGCGCTCTCCGCCTCCACGATCAGCGGCGCCGTCGCGCTCTTCATCGCCGCGCAATACCGTTGCGGGTAGCCGATATGGATCAGCAACTCCACGTAGCGCGTCATGTTCAAATCCCCGGAGGGGATATCCACAAATTGCATCGCCCGCTTCTGCCAGCCGCCCTCCATCATCCGCAACGGCAGCCCGGGACGAATCACATAATTTTTGACGTGGCACGCAAACACCCGCGGGGCGACTTTCAAAAACCGCGTCTCCCAACTCTCCCCCTCCCAGCAGTGCGAGGGATCGGCGTTGACCGTCAGGCACGGGTCCCCGTCGCACGCCCCCACCAGCATGTTGAAATCGTCCGCGCACATCGCCGCCGTGCCGGGATGGATTTCATGGGCCAGGAAAAGGCCCAGCTTGTTGGCCTGCGCCCGGATTTTGGCGGTTTTTTTGACAAATCGCTCCCGCCCCTTGGCCAGCAGATCGTAGTCGCCCCCCTTCCAGAAGCCCCACGGATACCCCGTCGCCAATTCCCACCCAAAAGCCACGCCCCAGAACATCGGCAGCACTTTCACCTCCAGGGCCGCCGCAAGGTCCAGCAGCCGCAGGATATAGGTCTCGCTCCATTCCTCGATGTCCGTCGGCGATTTCTTCGCCACGTCCGGGGGCAGAAACGGGCCTACGGTCGGGCTTTTGGTCCACGCCGTGGTATGCACCCAGAATGGGCAATGGCAGGAAATGCCGTCCAGGCTCAGCCCGCGGGAGGTGAAGGCCTCCTTGATTTCCGCCGCTTTCTTAAATCGCGCCCCTTCCTGCAACATGAAATTGGACGGTTGCGCCCCGCTGGCGCCGGAGGCCTTGGCGTAATCCAAAAACTGGGTCAGTGATTTTGCGCCGTGCTGCGCGCCTTCGATGCTGGCATGATAACATTTTTCGCCCATAAGTTTTAAAAGTTAGATGTTCGCTTGATGCCGGCGAGCCTAATCCCACCCCCCTAAAAAAATCAAACTCTTTTTCATCGGCAACTCATTGACGCGGCGCCTCCCTCTCTGGTATCTTGCGGGCGGATGAATATGTCCGCATCAAGAAAATTGTCGTTTATGAAAAAAAATCCATCGCGCCCATTAATCGCATTGAGTCTGCTTCTTCTGCCCAACCTGGCGTCGGCCCATATCCTGCCCGGAAGCTCCCACGGGTTGCAGGCTGGATTGCTGCACCCGTTGACCGGCTGGGACCACCTGCTGGCCATGTTCGCTGTCGGGATGTGGGCTGCGCAACAGCGCGGCCGCGCCCTGTGGCAGATCCCCCTCGCCTTTATCAGCGTGATGATTCTTGGCGGGGTGCTTGGAGTCGCCGGCGTTTATTTGCCTGGTTCCGAATGGCTCATCGCCGCGTCGGTCCTGGTGCTCGGCGGATTGATCGCGACCGCCACCCGCTTTACGCCAACCCTGAGCATGATGGTGGTGGGACTCTTCGCCCTCTTTCATGGCTTTGCCCACGGCCACGAAATGCCCGCGGCGGCCAGCGCCCTGTCCTTTAGCATCGGCTTTGTGATCTCCACCGCGGCTTTGCACGCCTTGGGTATCGGAGTCGGCTTGGCGCTCCAGCACCAGCCGCGCGTCACCCGCCTGGCGGGCGCCGTCATCGCCGCCGCATCGCTTTGCTTCTTTGTGCGCTGATCGCACAGCGCCGCGCCGATATTGGAGCGTGTGATAAAAATCGCCCGGTCGGGGGACCGGGCCTACAGGACAGCGGATTTATTGCCATTTCCTGCAGGCCGCGTGTCCTCACGCGGCGTCCCCGACGAATTTCAAATCAGGCTTAGAGCGTGCTCTTGCCGGTAGCTCTCACCCGCGCCCAGCGCGCCTTGGCAACCGCCGCCAGTTTTGCCCGCGTCGCCGCGCTGACCCTGCGCTTGCGCGCCTTTTTAGCTGGAGCGGTCGCACTGGCCCCTCTGGCCTTGGCCCAACGCGCCCGTTGCGCCGCCGCAATGCGCGCCCGGGCCGCCGGCGACATGCGCCGCCGTTTGCGCCCCGGAGCGGGAGCCGCGGTGCTGTCGCCCGTGACGGCTTCCATCTTCGCCTCAAGGCGCTCGATTCTTTCCTTGATTGCAACTACTTTGCGCAGTTGACCAACACTAAGATTCTGCAGGTTTATCATATAGATGCGGGCAGATTGTTAAGTCCAGCCCAGCATGTCAAGCGAAGTTTTTGAGCTATAGCACTTTTTTCTAGTGGAAAACCCGGTGTCCTCTTGTCAGTCTTGAAGCCTATGCGCGCCCTGAATGTCTTATGGCTGGCTTTTCTGATGCTATTGACTTCCTGCGCAATGCCCGCTTCCCGCGGCCTTCCTAAAATTCGGATCGACTCACGCGGTCGCGGCTTTGTTGACGCTCACGGCAAACCCTTCGTTCCTTTTGGCCTGACTTACTACCGGCCGGGAACAGGCTGGGCGCCGCAGGTCTGGAAGAAGTTTGACGCCGATGCCACGCGGAAGGATTTCGCGCGCATGAAAGAGCTGGGGGTCAACTGCGTCCGCCTCTTCCTGAGCTACGGCTCCTTCTACACCCAAGCGGGCCAATTGAACGCCGACGGCCTGGAGAAGTTCGACCAATTTCTGGCCATCGCCGAGGCGGCTGGCATCTACGTCCATCCTACTGGACCGGACCTATGGGAAGGCCCTCCCAACTGGCCCGTGGGGGGCATCGATGATGAGCGGACGCTCGCCGCCCTGGAATCTTTTTGGAAGCTTTTTGCCGCACGCTACCGCGGCCGCAACGTCATCTTTGCCTATGACCTGCGCAACGAACCGTCCGTTGGCTGGAGTGACTCCGGCGTGACAGAGAAAGCTAAACTGCTGGAGATTCAAACCTCGCGCGAGCACATCGCCGACGAATGGACCCGGCGCCAAACCGCCGCCATCAAGTCCGTCGATCCCTCCGCGTTGGTGACCGTCGGCCTGCTTCAATGGTCGGTGCCTTCACTCCTGCCCGCCATCGGTCAATACTCGGCCTTCCGTCCCGCCCGCCAGGCGCGTTACCTGGATTTCCTGACGATTCATTTCTACCCGTTGGAAGACGGCGGCTACAGATACGGCTCGACCGAGGGCCTCGAACGCAACCTCGCCTACTTGGAGGGAGTCCTGCGCGAAGCCGCGCGCCCCGGCAAACCGCTTGTGCTGGGAGAATTCGGCTGGTACGGCGGCGGCATTCCCCATTTCAACAACGGCCAGTTTCCTCCCGCCACCCAGGCCCAGCAGGAGCGATACGACCGCCGCGCCGTCGAGACCTCCGCCCCCTTTGTTTGCGGCTGGCTCCACTGGGGACTGTACGACGATCCCGACGCCCAGGATTGCAGCGAATTGATCGGATTATTGACAGCCAGCGGCCAACCCAAGGCCTGGGGCCTCACCTTCCGCAATCTCGCCGCCGCCCATGCAGGCCACTGGTGCCGCGCCAAAAAACCGCGCTTCCGGCCGGATATGGATTGGGAGGCCTGCCTGACCAGTCTGGCGGCGGAGAACCAGTTCCGCCAAAGCTATTTCCAGGCGTTTTCGCGGAACCCCTAAAATTCAAACGCCGCCTCCCCCAGCCGCGCCGCGATTTCCCCCAGCACGCGCCGTTCCTCCGCCGCATCGCGCGCGGCAAAGGTGACACTCAAGCGCAGGTAGGCGCCCGCCTCATCCCACGGCACTGTCGAAATCAGCTTCTCGGTGATCAGCCACTGCGAAACCTCCTCAGCGTTCTTGAATTCCCAATGCCGTCCCTGCCCTGCCGCGCCTCTCGGCGCCTTGACGTAGAGGAAAAACGATCCCTTCGGCTTGACAGCGGCAAAACCGCATCCTTGCAACACCTCGACCAACCCGCCCATGCGCCGAGAGTATTTGGCCGCTATCGCGTCCGTGATCTCCGGATGATCGAAGGCGTGGGCCGCGGCGTGTTGAATCGCCAGAAACTGCCCCGAATCCGAGTTGTCCTTGATGTCCGCGTAGGCCCGCACCAGCCGTTCATTGCCGGCCACGAACCCGCATCGCCAGCCCGTCATGTTGAAACTCTTGCTCGCCGAATGCAGCTCCACCCCGACCTCCCTGGCTCCCGGCGTCGCCAGGAAACTCAGTGGTTTGCCCTCGAATACCAACCCCGCGTAAGCCGCATCATGCACCACTGCTATCCGGTTTTTCCGCGCAAACCCAACCACCCTGGCGAAAAACTCCGGCGTCGCCACCGCGCCCGTCGGGTTATTCGGATAATTCAACACCAGCGCCTTGCTTCGCCGCAATACCTCCGCTGGAATCGAATCCAGATCCGGCAAGAACCCGTTGCTTTCCAGCAAGGGCAATTGATGCACCAAGCCGCCATAATAACTGGCGTGCGTGCCAAAGACCGGGTAGCCGGGAGTTGTCATGAGCGCATAATCCCCCGGATTGATCAACGCCGCCGGCAGAAGGGACAGCGCCGCCTTGCTCCCGATGGAGTGAACGACCTCCGTTTCCGGCTTGATGCCCGGCACGCCGCACACCCTCTCCAGGTAGCGCGCCGCCGCTTCTTTCAATACATCATCGCCGTTATCCGCGTAGCCGCGATTTTCCGGCCGTCGCGCCTCCCGCGCCAACTTGGCCACCACCTCTGGATACGCCATCTCATCCGGCTCTCCCACCCCAAGGTCGATGATTTCCGCCCCCGGGTGGGCGGCCAGCGCGGCGCGCTTGGCCCGTTTGATCTTCTCGAACTTATAGATGGCGGTCGATTTCCCGTAATCCCTCCCGCCGATGCGCTCGGCGAACAAATCCTGCAAATAAGAGTCGGACATAATCAGAGAGCAAACTACCGGCTACTCCCCGGCAAAACAAGCCGGCCCGCGCGATGGGAAACTTCGCGCTTTCCCTCAGCAGAGAATGTGCTATCATTGATGGCAGAACATTATGATGTGATATGCCACAACTCATTGTCAGACAAATCGAGGAAAAGGTCGTGACGAAACTCAAGGCGCGGGCCGGCCAGCATGGTGTGTCAATGGAAGAAGAACATCGGCGCATTCTGCGGCAGGCATTGCTTGGAAAAACGGCCGGACAACTCTCATTCAAGGAGGCTCTGCTCGCCATGCCCAATGTCGGCGAGGATGCGGATTTTGAGCGGCGCGCGCAATTCGACCGGCCTGTTGAACTATGAGCGGATTTCTCCTTGACACAAATGTTCTGAGCGAACTGCGCAAGGAAACGTCTTGCGATCACGGCGTACGCCGGTGGATGGGAGAAGCACCCTCCGAGGATTTGTTTGTCAGCGTGCTGGTGCTGGGAGAAATCCGCCAGGGCATCGAGCGGATTCGGCTGCGCGATCAGGCTCAGGCCCGAGCTTTGGAAAAATGGCTGCTCTTGGTTTCAACGCAATTTGCCGACCGCCTGTTGCCGGTGGACGAAAAGGTGGCTGATCAGTGGGGGCGGCTCGGCTTGCGGCAGCCTGTGCCGACTCTGGACGCGCTTCTGGCGGCGACAGCGATGGTCCATGACTTGGTTGTGGTCAGCCGGGACGAAGGCGGCTTTCGCAATACGGGTGCTCGAGTGATCAATCCATTTTCAAACGATAAAGCGAGGTGAGACTGGCTATGGCTGCTGCCCGGCATCGAAACAGGCCGCGATCGCGGTGAATTGTTCGACTTGACTCCGCTGCCAGGACTCATCCCGCCCCAATTCGCCCGCCATCAGCCGCGCCGCCTCCGGGGCCATCGACATCGCGGCGGCCGCGTTGAGAAAGAGCGCGCGTGCGCGCCGTGCCAATGCGTCTTCCACCGTCCGCGCCATTTCCTCCCGCGCCGCCCACACCACCTGTGCACCGGTCACCGGCAAGGCGGGATGCAATGGCCGCGCAAGAGCCGGTTCCTTTTGCCCGATCTCGCCAATCCGCTCCAGGTCCGAACCGTAACTGGCCGCGGGTCCGCCGGCGTCCGGCCCGCCCTGGTAGCCATGAATCCGCAACTCGCGCGTAACACACGGCCTGTCCTCCAGGTTGCCCAGCACCACGGCGTGATCGACGCAGTCCTCCGCCATCTTGCGGTAGGTCGTCCACTTGCCGCCCGTGATCGTGAGCAGGCCCGACTTGGAGATCGTGATGCTGTGATCGCGCGACAGGGCGGCGGTGGCGGAATTCCGGCTGGTGTTGACCAGCGGCCGAATGCCCGTGAACACGCTCAGAATGTCCCCGCGCCCCGGACGCCGGGCCAGATAGTCGCCCGCCGTCTCCAGGATGAAGTCAATTTCTCCGGGCAAAGGCCGCGGGTCCAGGCTCGCTTGCGCGACCGGCGTGTCCGTCGTCCCAACAATGACGTGATCGTGCCAGGGAATGGCGAACATGACGCGGCCATCGCGGGTGTGCGGCACCATGATTGCCGTCGTGCCCGGAAGGAACGAGCGTTCCAACACGATATGCACACCCTGGCTGGGGCTGATCATCGCCTCCGCCGCCGGATCGTCCTCCCGCCGCAGTTCGTCGCAGAATGGGCCGGTCGCGTTGATCACACAGCGCGCGTCAACACGATATTCGCGCCCCGTTTCCCCGTCGCGGAAGTCCAGGCCGGAAATCATCCCCTCGGCGTCCTTGCGCAGGCGCGTGGCCCGGGCGTAGTTCAAGAGGCAGGCGCCCCGCTCGGCGGCTGTTTGGGCCAGATTGATCAGCAGGCGGCTGTCGTCAAACTGGCCGTCGTGGTAGAGCACGCCTCCGCGCAACCCCTCCCGCTGCAAGGTCGGAATGCGCTCCAGCACCTCGTCGGACGAGAGCAGGACAGAGCGGCCAAAGCCATATTTGCCCGCCAGCATGTCATAGACCTTGAGGCCGACGCCATAGAAGGGCGCCTCCCACCATTGGTAGTTGGGCACCACAAAGGGCAAATCCCGCACCAGGTGCGGCGCGTTGCGCAGGAGAATGCCCCGTTCCTTCAGGGCCTCCATCACCAGCGGAACATTGCCCTGCTGCAAGTAGCGCACGCCCCCATGCACCAGCTTGGTGGACCGGCTTGAAGTCCCTTTGCCGAAATCGCTTTGTTCCACCAACACGACACTGTAACCGCGGGCGGCGGCATCCAAGGCGATCCCAACGCCCGTTGCGCCGCCGCCAACGACGGCGATGTCCCACGGTTGCCGGGCGGTGGCGGCGCGGCGCAAAAACGTGTCTCGATTCATAATTGCCTCAGACCGACAGCCCCGCGCAAGGAGCACACCCACCCCCCTGCATGGCGGCGGGCATGCTCCCCGTTCCTCCCCGATGGCCGAGGTGAAAAACCCCGGCGATTATTTTGTCTCCTTGCCCGGCCACAAGGCGACGAGCAGGACGGCCGCCACCACCAAAAACAGGACAAGCAGTCCGCGTCCAGCAAAAAAGCGCCCGTGCATTGCAAACAGATGAATCACTTTCATAATCACTCACCCCCATTACGGATTCGGCCAGGCCATCTTGCGCCCGCGCTTGAAAAACCACCGCACACAAGCTACCTTGCGGGCGTGATCGGTTTGAAGCTCATGTTGTCGGCGGCGCTGATGGCCGTCGTGGCGGGTTGCGGTGCCCGTGCCCAACAGGCTCCATCCACTCCCGCGGCGGCGGATGCCGCTGCCCCTCAACCCTCACCCACTATGGTGCAAGTACGATTTTTGGATGATAAAAGTCTCCCCGGCCCGCTGGTTTCAACGGCAAAAGTCGTCAAGACCGACGCGGAGTGGCGCAAGCAACTGACAGCCGAGCAATACCACATCACGCGCGGCAAAGGGACCGAGACGGCCTTTTGCGGGGCCTTTTACGATCAACATAAGCCGGGCATTTATTATTGCGTTTGTTGCGGGCTGCCGTTGTTTACGTCGGAGGCGAAATTCGATTCCGGCACCGGCTGGCCCAGCTTTTTCCAGCCTGTGGCCGGGGAAAACGTTGTCACTCACGAGGACAACAGTTTCGGAATGCACCGCACGGAGATTTTGTGCGCCCGATGCGATGCCCATCTTGGCCACGTCTTCCAGGACGGTCCAAAGCCGACCGGCTTGCGTTTCTGCCTCAATTCCGCGTCCCTGACCTTTACCGAGAATCACAATCTCAAAGACGCCACCGCGCATTGAGAATCGGCGCAAGAACCACCGCGCGACACGATTGATTCAATGGTGCTATCGCCATCGCTTACCGCGCGAAGATCTGCCGGATGACCTCCTCGATGGGGACTTCCTCAATGTCGATGTCATTGACCGGCACTTTGTCCAGCAATTCCTTGCAAACGGCTATCACCTGGTCGCGCTTGACCTTGATCTGGATGCGGTTGGAGCTTTGCTCCACCACCTCGCCGTAGCGGCCAAAATCCACCGCGGGAAAACTGGCGCCCGTCCGCCACGAGATGGTGACGATTTTAAAATCGGCGAACCGGTCGATCACTTCCGCCAGGCGGCCGTCGAAGGAGATTTTTCCGTTGTCAATAATTATGACTCGCTGGCACAGTTCCTGGATATCGGTCATGTAGTGGCTGGTGAGCATGATCGTGATTCGCCGGCGCGTGTTGTAGTCGCGCAAAAACTCGCGCACCGTCTTTTGCGATACCACGTCCAGGCCGATCGTCGGTTCGTCCAGGAACAGGACTCTGGGCTGGTGCAGCAGGGCGGCGATCAGTTCCATCTTCATCCGCTCGCCCAGCGAGAGTTCGCGCACCATCACGTCCAGCTTCTCCCTCACGTCCAGCAGATCGGTCAATTCGCCCACCGTGCGCTCGAAGGCGCGGGCCGGGATGCCGTAGATTTTGCTGTTCAGTTCCAGCGATTCGCGGGCGGGCAGGTCCCACCACAATTGGTTCTTCTGCCCCAGCAACAGCGCGAATTGCCGCCGATACCCGTCCTCCCTCTCCCACGGCGTGAAGCCCAGCACCCGCGCCGTGCCGGCGGTCGGATACAACAGGCCGGCCAGCATTTTGAGCGTTGTCGTCTTGCCCGCGCCATTGGGGCCCAGGAAACCGACCAACTCCCCTTCCTCAATGGCAAAGCTGACGTGATCGACCGCCACCGTTTGCTGGTAACGTCGATGGAAAAGGCCGCGGACGGCTCCCCCAAATCCAGGCTCCTTTTTGTAAGTGCGGAATGCCTTGGTCAGACCTTGGACTTCGATCAGTGCCATCCCATCTTGGAATCAGCGCAGCAGTTGTTTTTCCAGATAGAGAACGACCTGGCGCACGTGCGCATCGACTTCCATGCGGTCTTTGACCAGGCGGCAGGCGTGCAGGACGGTGCCGTGATCGCGGCCCCCGAAGGCCTCGCCGATGGTGTTGAGGGAGCTTTCCGTCATCTGCCGCGATAGGAACATGGCTATCTGGCGCGGAAAGGCGATGTTCTCCGGCCGCCGTTTGCTGCTCATGTCCGAGATGCGAAGGTCAAAATGGTCCGCCACCTTCTTCTGGATGATGTCGATGTTGACCATGTAACGCCCCTCCTCGTGCAGCACTTCGCGCAGCAAGCCCTCCACTACCTGCAAGGTCACTTTCTTGCCTGTAAGGGAGGCGAAAGAGGCCACGCGTATCAACGCACCCTCCAGGCGCCGCACGTTGCTGCGGATCCGGCTGGCCAGGAAACTGATGATTTCCTCGGGCAATTCCACCCCCATCGCTTTCTCCTTCTTTCGCAGAATCGCCATGCGCGTTTCCACGTCGGGCGGCTGCATTTCGGTCACCAGGCCCCACTCGAACCGCGAGACCAGCCGATGCTCCAGGTTTTGAATTTCGGCCGCCGGACGGTCACAGGTCACGACAATCTGTTTGCGGCTCTCGTGCAGCGCGTTAAAGGTGTGAAAAAACTCCTCCTGAATGCGCTCCTTGCCCGCGAGAAATTGGATGTCGTCAATCAGCAAAACGTCGGTCTGGCGGTATTTGCGGCGGAAGCGCACCAACTGGTTGTTTTGCAGGGCGTCGATGTACTCGTTGGTGAATTTTTCGGAGGAAAGGTAGGTCACGCGCGCCGTTTTCCTGCTGGCCGCCACAAACTGGCCGATAGCATGGAGCAAATGGGTCTTGCCCAGGCCAACGCCCCCGTAGAGGAAAAGGGGATTGTAGGACTTGCCCGGCGCCTGGGCCACCGCCATGGCCGCCGCGTGGGCATGATTGTTGTTTTCTCCGACGACAAACGTCTCAAATGTGTTTCTCGGATTGAAGGCAATCTCGCGGGCAACCGCGCTTCCGCGGTCCATGGCCTCTGGAACAGCCTTGGCCTTGGCCTTGCCCTCCTCGGCCGCCGGGGCGCTGACCGAATGAACGGCCGAATTGACCCGGAATTTCGCCTTGAGATTCTGGCCGCAGGTCTGCATGATCACATCATTGATCAATCCCAAGTAGTTCTCCTTGAGCCACACTTCGCAGAATTCGTTGGCCACTTCCAACGTCAAACTCTCCTCTTCCAGCCCCGCGGCCCGGATGGGAAGGAACCACAAATTGTAAATGTCGGCGGTCAACATCGAGCGCAACTGGCGCTGCGCCTCCTCCCAGATTTTCTCGGCGGATGCTTGCATTGGAATCGGTGCCAAATGGTCAAAATTCAACAATTATTCACCGGCACTTTTTTCCAGCACAAATCGGGCCTTTCCAAGTGGCTAAAAAGTCGTCCGTTAATCGGATTTTGCGCCCGAAACCGCAATCGCGTGCCACTTCCTGTAAGAACCCCGGCAAATAAGTTGCAAGTGCCTGAATATGAACATGTTGAAACTGTAACATTCTGTCAATCATTCTGTCTCCCGCGTGCCCTCTCTGCCATTGCTTGTTTGCTTCGGGCGGGCACGGTTGTTCTAAACAAACTTTGCCAGCCTGACGAGGAGAACATATTAACTCTTATTCACGACTTATTCACAGCCCCAAAAACCCTTTAAAATCAAGGCTTTCGCCCGCATTCACCCCTGTGTCGATCCTTGCTCTCATCGGGCGATCTCCTCCTCTAGACGTCGTAGTAGAGGTAGAACTCGTAGGGATGGGGGCGCAGGCGCAGGGCGTCGGCTTCCTTGCGCTTGGCGTCGATCCACATCTCCAGAAAGTCGGACGTGAACACGTCGCCTTTGAGCAGGAACTCGTGGTCCTTTTCCAGGTAGTCCAGCGCCTCGCCCAAACTGGCCGGCACCTGGGGCACCTTGGCCAGTTCCTCCGGCGGCAATTCATACATGTTCTTGTCCAGCGGTTCG
>Ga0326727_10006844_pt1 | contig 30805 bp, 27 predicted proteins | sample MB2enrmetagenome_FD_207643 | JGI IMG/M metagenome (GOLD analysis project Ga0326727, IMG submission 207643) | Lab enriched peat soil microbial communities from McLean, Ithaca, NY, United States - MB29MY | ecosystem: Environmental > Terrestrial > Soil > Wetlands > Peat | place: USA: New York... | reverse complement strand
CGGTCGGCACATTATTGCCATTGCCTGTTTCCATTTACACCTGTCTGCGTTGCCTCTCCTATGAATCACGGGCAGGCGCCGGAGAAAGCGTACACCCCTATGTCCGATTATCAGTCATGCTCCCTTGCCGTGCGCTGGGGAGGATGCTTCGGACCCATTGCCATTGTTATTGCTAAGCTTCTCGATATACTTTCCAAGCTCGAATTTAGGGTCACGGCACAGGCGTGTGAAGTCAGTTAGCCAGGCTCCAGCCAGCCGCTGGAAGCTGTGACGGTCTCTATAGATGCAAAGGTTGTCGGGCGGGCCCGCGGCGAACTCGGTAATCGCATTGAAGACGGCGTACGCATTCTCTCCCAATTCATCTGCATAACGGTCGCATAGGGCCGTCAAGCCTTTCTCCAAGGCATCCCAGTCTTTCGCTTGTCGACTGTCTTGTTTGGCATGTTTCGGCTTGCGAATTAGAAGAATACCGAACATTAACGGTTCGAATTGGGCGCGAGCAACGGTGCAATTCCGAAGCGCACCGAGATACCCCAAGAAGCTCGCGCTTAATTTCGCCAGCTTTTCATGGTCAATCTCAAACTTGATCCCTCGTCCTATCTCCCTTTGCAGGTGAGTAAACTTGAACCGGATAATCGACTTGGGCAGGATCAACCCGTTCGAACAGACCTTGCGGTAAAAGCCTATGTCAAACGATAAGGCACGAAGGCTGTTGTAGCTGTTCGTCACGCGGATGAACGGGCCAAAGGCGTCTGGACGGTCCTCGGCGGGAACAAAAGTAAAGTCTAGCGTCGTCGAGTTATGGGCCAGATCGATGAAGCAGTGCCCCCCGGTCGCCGGCGCATCGGTGGCTCGTACCTCCCATTCGCCCGGCTTGGTCTCCGGGAACACAGTGCGGCAGCACTCATCGGCCAGGTCCAGCGCTTCGCGGTTGCTGACCAACCGGTAGCCGCTGCTCACAACGCCCAGTACGCGGCCGCTCTCGCGGTTGATGATGGCCTTCTTCTCCGGCACTGGCAACCTTCGTTCGCCTGCCCCAGTCTTGATGCTCACGAACACGGGATGCACTTCCACGGGAAATAAAACTTTATCGAGCTGGCTTAGCCTTGGCATTATTCGATCCTCCTTGCAGTCTGGTGAAGGAGTTAGGGTGCTATGAGTACTGCCTTACCGGTCGGACCTGTTCCTTTCGGATGTCGAAAACCACTTACTTCGTCCACGCTCTCAACCTCGCTACCGCCTCCGCCACTTCCCGGCCCTTCGCTTCGATGACGTCAAGGAGTTCTTCCGCGGTCCTCGTGTCCTCTTGGTCCTTCGCGTTCGGGTTGACCGCCTTCAGGTCGTAGCCTTTTGCCTCGATCTCAGGGCGCGTCACGGTCCAACTTCTCTCGCTCTCTTCTCTTGCGGGCAACAGGCGGAAGAAATCGTCAAAGCGGTCGAGGGTAAAGGGCGTTTTCTTTCTTACCTTGATGTCGGAAAGGTCGTAATACCACACCTTCTCCGTAGGTCCGCCCTTCGTGAAGAAGAGTAGGTTCGTCTTGACCCCTGCCCCTGCCGCGGTGAAGACGCCGGCAGGCAGACTCACGATGCACCAGAGGTCACAGTCATCAAGGAGTTTTCGTTTTGTTTGGACAAAGGCCGTTTCATTCGTGCGAAAGAGGATGCCCTCGGGAAGGACAATCCCGCACCGGCCCCCGGTTTTCAGACTGTCAATGACGTGCTGAAGGAAGAGACCCTCGGTGGAGCCGGTCTTGTAAGCAAAGCGGTTTTGCGCGTCCTTGCCTTCTTTCCCACCAAAGGGGGGATTCATAAGGATGACATCGTAGAGGGCAGGCGCGTCCGTGAAGAGACCCCCATAGGTTTCGGCGCCGGTCAGTGTATTGCCGTGCCATATATGGGGCTGGTCGATGTTGTGCAGCACTAGGTTGGCAAGGGCGATAGGATAGATGGCGTTATCTTTTTCCCTGCCGTAGAACGTGCGCAACTTGAGCGTCTCAAGCTCTCCCGGGTCGGTGATCTTGCTGTTATTCTGCCCCGCCATGTGCTCGTAGGCTTGGGCAAGGAAGCCGCCGGTCCCGCAGCCCGGATCATAGACAACCTCCCCTATCTTCGGGTCGATGACCCGGACCATTGCCCGGATGATCTCGCGGGGGGTAAAGAACTGCCCCCCGTCGTTGCCTTTCTCCCCCATCTTCAGCAAAAGCCCTTCATACACCTGAGAGAGCGTAAAAACGTGGGTGAGATCAACGTTTTCGGCGCTGATCTCATGAACCTTGTCGAGAATGTCCTGGAGGTTTCGCTCGGTATCGATTCGAGTTTTCTCGATGCCCGAGAAGATTTCGCTTATTACCTTCTGGCGGGCGGCCGCGTTTGGCACGTCCTTGAGGGCCTTAAGGTGCGGAATAAGCTCTCCGTTCACGAAGCCGAAGAAGCCCCCGATGGTCCCTTCGTTCAGGTCCCCCCGTTTCTTCCCTTCAGGGGCCGCCCAATCCTGCCAACGATAGGGCTGTTCTAAGGAGGACCTATACTCCTGTCCTACCGCCTCTGCTTCCTCGGCCTCCCTTGTCTCCCGCTCGTCGAGGATGCGCAGAAAAAGTATCCACGTCAGTTCCGGAACATACTGAAGGGCGCCGGCGCAGTTCGAGCGCCGCATGATGTCGCAGATGTTCTTGACGGCGGCATTGACGGACTGCTGTGTCACGAGACGTTTTCCGTTGCCATTCCCGTTGTTGTTCTTTTTTTGTCCCCGCGCCATATCAGAGTTCTCCATTGAATGCCCGGCGTAGAAGGGCGGCGGGTAGGGCATTAATCGTTTCCAGTTGCGCTTCCGCCGCCACACGGAACCTGTCCACGTTTGCCGTTTGTTCCTTAAGCAACCGTGTAATCCGTTGCTGCTCTGTGATAGCGGGAGCAGGGATAGGCATTTCACTCATTGTGGAAGCGCTTATGTTTACTTGACCTATGGCTCGTGCCATGTTTTTCTCAATGAATTTTCGTCCTGACTGAGAGTTGATGTACATAGATACAAAGTACGGGCTGACCCTTTCTGGAATAAGGCGGAAGCGGATTAGGTAGGACGCGAATACGGCCTCTGTATCAAGATCATATACTGCCGTTTTTCCAACCAGTTCAGCACTATTGGTTCGGTTGAAAAGCAAATCTCCGCACCTCAACATGTATTTAAAAGATTCGTTCTGAGGCAAATCGACGTGGGCTACATTCAACCAGCGTATACGTCCCTCATGAATGTGATACATACCCAAGATGGGAATACCCTTTTGTTCGCCGTTGGATTTCTGCGACGTTCCATACTGACCGGAACCTTGGCACATCTCTCCTAGCTTCATCCATCGCCAGCCATCGGGCAGTGAAACGTCTGGTTGAGGAAAGGCTTGACGGAAGTATGCTGCTTGCAAGGCTTTGGCCGCTTCAAGTTGGGCTTGAATTGCCGCCCGCGCCTGCTCGACCGCCTCCATCTGCTCATCGAGGATGCCTGTGATACGCTTCTGTTCAGAAAGAGGCGGGAGCGGGAGTTCCAGGTCTGACAAATAGCTGTCTGGTACTCGTCGTTGTCCTACCGCTCCTGTGAAATGATTAGTCGCATTCTTGAGAACGTGGGGCTGTCTAAGAAAAAAATGAATCCATTCTGAGCAAACGTCAGTACGGGGCCGCACAACATGAAACTCCGTTGAACCAAAGCCAAGTCCGTCCGATAATCCTCTTGCAATGGCGTGTTTTCCATTTTCCATGCAGGGCGTGATCTTCGCAAACAATACGTCACCATCCGCGAAGCAGGTATAGCCCTTCTTGATCTCGGCATATGGACGCACTTCTGGTCTCGCGATAATTCCCGCCCGATCATCAACGGCGGACATGGGAACAAAAGATGTCGGCGCACCGTCTTGACGATCCACGAATGGGCGTGGCGGGTTCACTTGGCATACCTCCCGCAGCCTGATCCGTAGCCACCCTTCGGGAAGTTCCTTCTTCAAAAGGCCGATACTATTCACGCCCTAAACATCCTTTCCTTCGTCTCACGGAGGATCTCCGCCGGCTTGCCTAACACCTTGAGCGCCGCCAAACCTCCCGCGCTTGCCACTTCCGGTATCTTGAAGATGTGCGGGTTTTCAAGGCTGTCGGTCCCGGCGCGGGTGAACTGCGAGGCCATTGCTTTCAAAGTCGCTGCCGTGGCAGGGGGTAGGCCGGAGAGCCATGAATCGTTCTTGTAGGCAAAGGCATCCGCTCTTTCCGCCCTTGTGCGCGGGCTGAGGCCGTAACCAAGCTCCGCGAGCACGTCATAGAGGTCATATTCCTTCATGTCCTCCAGTTCCTGGACAAGAAGGGCTGAACGACCCGCATCCGGCATTCGCCCGAGGAGGCCCCTCCGTTCCGGAGGAGCAACCCACCGGGTACGAAATTCTTCAATTGTCGGCGCTTCCCGTACAAGCTGTTCGGCGACTTTCTGCTTGTACTCTTCCACCGTAATCGGCGTCGCCTTGCCGTCTACCTGCGTCACGATATACCTGCCCGCGTCGGTCACGCGCACTTCAAAGCCCTCCACGATGAGGGTAGGTTCCGGAGGAATAGGCGGCCCGTCGGGGCCTTTACCCTTGGGGGGACGGAATTTCGTAATGAATTTCCCCCCGAAAAGGCGCGTCGCGTCCGTATAGTCATAGACATGGAACATGAGCTTCCCTGTCGGTGCATCAATCCTGGTGCCTCTCCCGATCATCTGATAGAAAGCAATGGGAGAGCGGACGTATTTGAAGAAGACGATGTTGCGGACGGCCGGAACGTCGACTCCGGTCGTGAGAAGGTCCACGGTCGTTGCGATGAAGTAGGACCGCGAAGCCCCGCGCAGATCGGCGAGGTACTTTGCGCCGCCGACACTCGCCGTGCACTTGAAAGCGTAGTTGCTGCACCGTTGCCGATTATTCTCTCCGCACCACTCGGCATAGAGATTGTTCATGGCGGCGGCGACATCGTCTGCGTGCCGATCCCTGCGGCAGAATATGATCGTCTTCTGTTCCGCGCCTCCTGTGGCAAGAAGATGGGCAAAGAGGTCTTTCGTCATGGCCCCTACACGCTCCGGCATCAGGAGACCATCCTCGATATCGTCTGCCTTGTAGTGCTCCTTGGCCTTGTCGTGAAGAACATCCTCGCCCGTATTGGCGTCCTTGATCACCTTTTCGGCCAAGTCCTTCCTGTCAATGCCGGACTCGCGCTCGTTGACCGTCTTGTTGTCATGGAAGAGGTCGAACCTGTCGATCTCGCAGGCTGCGAGGTATCCATCCTCTATGCCCTGGCTCATGTCGTATTCATAGACAGGCTGGCCGAAGTGCTTGATATTGTCGGCGTTGATCTGCGCATCGGCAAGAGATTCCCTTGTCTTCTCGCCGAATTCTATCTGCCGGGGGGTAGCCGTGAGGCCGACCTGGACGGCATCAGGATTGCGGGTGAGGACCTGTGACCATTTGCCCCACGCGGACCGGTGGCATTCGTCGATGACGATATGGCTGAAATAGTTTTCCGTCGGATAGAAGGTGGTGAGGACGTTTGCCGTGCCATCTTCGGTGTCTATGTCGAGGGTCTGGTAGGTGGCGACATGGACACGGGCATTCTTCGCGTTATTGCTCCCATCGGGCTTTCTATAGACCTCTGCTGCCTCGGACCCGAATACATTCTGCAACGCCCCTAAAGCCTGGCTGCGCAGCTCGTCCCTATCGCAGACAAAGAGCGCCCTCTTCAGAAGGCCCGCGTCGGCGATGCGCTTGAGAAGATGAACGGCGATAAAGGTCTTGCCCGCTCCCGTGGCAAGGGTAAGAAGCGCCCTTTTCGGCTCGCCTGTCCTTTCGCAACGGGCTATTTTCTCAAGGGTTGCCCGTATGGCTGCATCCTGGTAGTAACGGCGCGTCGCCTCGCCGCCGGGGTAACGCTTAAGCAAGGGGAGCGCCGCCCGATCGGAGAGCTTGAAACCCACGCCCTCTTCATAACGGGCCTGAAGGCTCGCGGGCGACGGGAACGCAGAAAGAGGCTTTGGGGAGGTGGTCATTCCCGTGAGATTGTCATACTCCACGAAAAGATGGCCGTTGCTGGAAAAAACGAAGGGGACATTCATTCGCTTGCAGGAGGCATAGAGCTTCGCTTGTTCAAGGCCGTGGCCGGGCGACAGGCTTTCCGCCTTTGCCTCTATGAGAGCGACGGCGACGGCCTGAGTCTCCTTGTTGACCTTGATTCGAAGGACGTAATCGACGCGGCCTTTGGCCCTTTTCCGAGGCTTGCCGTCGTTGCTGATCTCGATGGCCCCGGCAGTCACTTCCCGGAAGATGAGTTCTTCGGTCCACCCGCACCCGTGAAGGGCTGGATCAATCAGTTTCGCTCGGGTGTCCGCCTCTCCCATTCCCATTTCCGTTCTCCATTTTCGGTTTCCTTTTCCGTCTTGACTACTTGCCCCATTCTACCAACTTAACTTACCGAGTTTCAACAAGATTGCCTCCCAGCCCCTGAAAATCGATCCTGGGGCCTCCTGGGCGATTCGCTCTCCTCGAAGATGGGTAGCCGGGGCCTTCCATGGCTGCAGAACCAATTCCAGGACCCTTTCTACGCTCGCGTCGTCTGTCGGTAATGATAATAGTCGGGTACCTCCACGAAAAACGAGTTTTTGATCTTATTCGTCTGTTTTTAAGAGACTGCCGCGAGCGTCCTCGAAGGGGTAAGGGCCGGCCCGGGGGTGATGGTGGCCGCAAAAGGGTCCCTGTCCCCTTCCCCTGACATCTGTCAGGGGTGGCATAGAGACCGTGCTTGCGGATGGAGGAGAGAACCTCGCGAGCAACTCACTTTTGAATGGGCGGAGCCCGCGGCTTGTCGTTGAAACGGAGAGGGAGAAGCAACTGCCCAGCAAGATACCCGATGATCCGGAGATTAGGTGCTTGCTTTTTTCACTCAGAGTGATAATATCTGTTTTGCGGATTCTCTCCCATGATTTGTGGTAGCCCTTGCCCTTCAATGAAATGGGCAAAGGCGGGGAATGAGGGCGTTTTATGGCATACATGATGCTTGTGTTCTTTACATGGAGTCGTGTACGGCCGATAATATTGATGTGTCCGTGATCCAGGAGGCCCCGGCATGCAGATAAAAGTCGGTGCAGTGAGTACCGATTTGTCCTACAACGTTTTCTTTGAAGAACCGCGGTTTGAGTTTTTAACATTGGAGGGGCAGATCAAATGGTTCGGCTATTTTCGTAAGGACTTCTCGCTCACTCTCAATGACATCAAGGTTAATAGGGAGGCAATGTCGAACAATTTTTTTCATTTCAGCAAGGCTTACGGTAAGGCATTTCTTGATGTTTCGTACGGGCTTGAACAGGTTCATGCATCCATCAGCAATCCATCCCAGTCGGAACAGTTGTCTCGGCTATACTCGGCTTTGACCGCATCTTTTCAGGAAGCTCCCATCTCCAGCCAAAGATTCATGATACAAGAGCAATTCTCGACTGATCAAGGCGCCGCCTCTTATCTCAAAGAATTAAATCCTGGTATTCCTGGCGATTTTGCGGGTCATCTGGAGGCAAACATGGTCGGATACACGCTTCGTTATCCCGAGAGCAATTTGACTATCGACATCGTTCTCGCGCCTTCCATGTTTGTCCCGAAGGGCCTCTATATGCACAGAACACTCACGTTTACACCAAGCTTAGGCGATTATCGGCAGACCATTGATATCGTTCAAGAAAGACTTGCCGAGATACAAAAGGTGCTCGGAATCGAGTACGAAGGCGAGGTGCTACATGTCAGCCTACCTTGATACTAGCCAAAATAGACCCATTGATGAGTGGCCGCGGCCACTCAGGCAACCAACCGGTCTTGAGCAGCCGCCGTTAAGAAACAGCGAGTTTTGGTCCCTAGATCATAGACTAGGAAAACTATCCGCTCAGTGCGACCGGCTGGCAGAAGAATTACGGAAGGTAAAAACGTCCTTGTCGGTTGCTGTGAAGATACAATTGATTGCAGGCAGAACATTGACAACGCCCTTGGACGTGATCGTGGAACCCGATGACGAAGGTTTTATTGCTCGATGTGTGGACCTGCCGCTTTTTGGCTATGGCGATGACCAATACGAAGCCGTGGAGTGTCTCAGAAAGGAAATTGACAGCCTCTATCACGATCTGATCCAGGATGAGGATGCTACGGAGGAGTGGCTTCAGATCAGGCGGTTCTTCGAAAAAAACGTAACCTGATGAAGAACGCCAGTTTCGATACACTCGTCGTCAAGAAGCGCTGTGAAGATAAACTGAATATCGTGTTTCGGCACAACGGCGAACTTAACGGATGGTTCATATCGGGGCGTCTGAAGGTGGCCAGGATAACGATCCCGAAAGGGCGAAAGCCCATTCCCCCTAAGACCTACAAATTCATGGCCAAACAACTCAAGCTGACCGTGGAGGAGTTTGATGGCCTACTCGAATGCCCGATAGGATACAATGAATACATCCAGATATTGATAAAACAGAAAGTCATCCCTGACCCAGGCGAATAATAGAAAACTGTTATTCCCCGCAGTCATCTCCAACTTCGAGGATCTGGAAGGGTTACAGGTCATCCCTTTTTTGTTACAGGCTAAAGCCTGCATGGGGTTTTCCAAAGTCTCGGGAGAACTGGAGCTTTGGCCTCTGGCCATTTGAAGCAGAGGTCTCTACAACTCTTCGTGCTTCGGGGAAGAGAGGGGCAGGCACCGTGCATAATCATCCGGGGTCGCCAGTCGATCTGAAAGTCTGCCCTCTTCCATGGGCGTGTCAGTGTGCCGGAGAGCTCCCCGGAGGTCCTCCTCGCGAGGGTCGCCCCTCTGCTATCCTTCTGCCCGCCCACTTCACGCCCTGAGCGCGCCGCCGCCGTTGTTGCATCCTCGGATTATTTGCTCCGTGCCAAAGGCGAAACGCCCACGATGATCTTGAGCCAGCCGATCTTCCTGTCTTCGAATGCGGAGGGAAAGACGTTGAAGGCCTCGATTCTGATGGGCGTCAGGAACATCTTGAAGAAGAATTTCTTCGTTGAGACCTGATGAAGCATCCCGTAGTAGTCGGAAGGGAGATCGCCCGTGAGCATGCCGTGGTCGCGCAAGGTCCCCGCTATCCTTTTCAAAGCGAGGGGCTTGTGCTTGGAGCTGACGAACGCGGGATCGACGACGTTCTTCGATTTGGCGTAGGCAATGGCTTTATTGTAGAGAAAGTCGGGCGTCGCATAGACGACGCTCTTGTAGGAAAATATCTGGCAGGACCTGCCCCTCATGACGTTGATCTCCGGCTCCAGGAGGGCAAGGTACTCTTCCGGGACGAACCACTGCTCCCATGACTGCCAGGCGCGGGCAGAGTGCATCCTCACCTCTTCTTCCCTCGCCAGGGCGTCGGCTTTCCTGAGAACCTCCAGCAGAAGATTCTCCTGGTCTTCGCCCCTGTGGTGGTTCAGGATGGCTTCCTTCAGCGCGTGAAGCATTTCTACCTTATAGGAAGCGAACACCTCTTCTACGACGACGGCGCCGATGATGGGATGATCCGCCATGGCGTACCTCTCCACGTGTTTTTCCCTGTAGGCCGGTATCTTGCCCAGATCGTGGGCCAGGCCCGTGATCACGAGGTGGGGCGTCAGCCCTTCCCAGTCCCGCCCTCTCTTGCGTTCGCGGTAGAGCTCAACCATCATGCGGGCCACCCTATAGGAGTGCTCAGCGAGGGACACCAGCGAGAGGAACTTCCCATCGAGGGCGGCGTCAGCGTCGTAGCGCTTCAGCGTCTGGACCACCGAGGGGCAAAAGCCGTGTTCATCGAGTATCCCCACGAGATCATAGGCGATCTCCAGCAAGTTGGAGGAATGGAAGCCGTCCTGATAGGGTTCGACCATTTCAGCGAGGAAGCGCTCCGCTCTCATCGAGAGGCCTGCCGGCTTCTCGGGCAAAGGCGGGAGGGTTTTCTTGAGGGGTTGGGATCGAGGGATAGGCGGGGGCTCAGCGAGGGAGGAGGCAGTAGGAGCCTCATCGGTTTTCACCTTCTTGGCGGCCTCCGCTTTTTCCGCCTCGGCGCGCTCCTCGAGATGACGGATTATCCAGTCGAGGATCACTTGGAAGAGTCCTTCTTATGCGCTGCGTAGGACCTTTGGTGGCGCAGCCTGTCCTTGACCTTCCGGCCCGTCCTTATGAGGAAGGGCATCATCTTAGAGTTGACCTTCAGGTAGTAGACGCACTCCGCGGCCACGCGCTTCGGGGTCAACGTCATGTCCTTCTCGAAGCGCTTCGTCATCCACCTGATGATCTTCTCGTACCTCTTCGTTTTCGCGATCATAGCCTCGATAAGCTCCGCGATGAGATCATCATCGTTGCCCAGGTGAAAAGCCAGAGCCGTCATGAAATGCTTCTGTCCCTGGATTGGCAATTCGCTTAGTTCCTTCGCCGTCGCGTCCGCATATTCCTTCAGCTCTTCCAAAGAATTCCTCCCCATATATAATTTCTATATGTTACCCCCAGAGAAAATGCGGAGAGGGGATCTCCAGAACAAGCATCGGCCTCCGGTCCTTCTTGGCTCTCTTTGGATGCAGTTCAGTCCCCAAAACGACACATTCCAGGGGACCACGAACTGAGGCGGCCGACAGTTGTGGGTCGAAGGTTTCGTTTTCCAGTCCGCTCCGCATTCGGTTCTTTCCTGAAAAAGACAGCCGTTTGAATCTCGGAGGTCCTGTCTAGGGTGCAAGGAGAGAGGATTGCGGCGGTGAGCCGAACATTCCTCTCCCGCGGGCAGGCTACCGCCCTTCGGATTGCGTGGTATATGGGCAGGACCCTTTCCCAATTTTTTTTCCTATGAGAGTATTACTTGGTGCCTCTCGAAGGCGCGACAATTCATGAAAATGTTGCTGTTGCTTGAGAATAGCGGTAGAATGACCTATCATGACTATGCTACGCGACAAAAAAGAGGGGAGGCATGGAGGAAAGTCCTGAGAAAAACAGGGGAACCTCGAAGCGGGAGCGGGACGCGAAAAGGCAGAGGGCGTACCGGAAGCGGAAGAAGGGGAAGGGGAAGTATGTGACCCTGTTCGTCCCGACCGAGATTGCACGGAAGATCAAGGGGAAGCCGGCCCTTCTCGTCAGGCGCTTTGCCGAGCTGTCCGACGTGATGGACCGTCTTGAGCAGCAGGACAAGGAAATTCGGGAGTTGAGGTCCCGATTAGAAATGAGAAAAATGAGCCTCTCGCTGAGATTCGAAAAAAGATTAATTGCAAAGCGGTTCGGAGAATCCAGCGAAAAGGACTCGCTGATGTGGGCCAACGACGAGCGCCGACGCCTGGCGGAATTGCTGGCGGAAGAAAGGAACGAGAGTGAACGCCTCAAGAAGCGCGTCTATGCGATCCTCGATGCGGCAGGGGGCTTGGTAAAAAAGGCGCTGGACGAATCGGAAGACTACCTCGATGTAATCCGCGCCGTCAACAGCGCGTTATTAAATCCACGCATCAAGAACGAACAGAGGAAAGCGGCGGCGATCGACAGAATAAGGCGGCAGTGCGGGGCCGTGATCGAGAGGAGCCAAAAAGTCCACGAGGACAACAAGGCCGCATGTCGTCGGCTCTTCGATAGCTGGTCCCCGGATAGGCTCCACGAAGCCGTCGACCCACTGTAAGCGCCCGACTGTGCATGCCGCCAGACGATGCGGCGAACCACGCCGCCTTAGGCCGTTGCGGTGGTATAATGGTAGAAATGTTACCCATCTTAACCGAGCAGAGAAGCCGGTCAGACGATTGTGCAGTGGTCAAAGGAATGTGAAAGAGATTGGGCAGAATAATGTGAGAGGCTACACCACTGAACAGAAAGGAGCGTGAAAGCATGGCTGACGACCTATACAGCCCCACTTATAAAAGCAGCAGGGCACTGATCATCGGTATCAACGATTACTTGCATGTTTCCCCGCTCGATTACGCGGTTAACGATGCTGAAGCCGTGAAGGACGTCTTGACGGTCAACTTCGGTTTTCTGCCGGAGTGCCTCATGGACAAGGACGCCACGAAGGAGAGGATCTTGTCCACGTTTCTAGCCTTTGCGCGTCCGGACGTCCACCCTGACGATCGGTTGCTTTTCTTCTTTGCGGGGCACGGACATACCGTGTCAGGCAATAGAGGGGAAGTAGGCTATCTCGTCCCCTATGACGCCGACATGGATAACCTGGCGAGCCTGATAAGATGGGACGAACTGACGAGAAATGCCGATTTAATACGTGCGAAGCATGTATTTTTCATAATGGACGCCTGCTACGGGGGACTTGCCATAACCCGTGCCTTACCACCGGGCGCGATGCGTTTTCTCGATGATATGCTGAAGCGATATACGAGGCAAGTGTTGACGGCGGGCAAGGCAGACGAGACGGTCTCGGATGCGGGCGGGCCGCTACCGAAGCATTCGGTATTTACGGGTCATCTCATCGAAGCTTTGAATGGCAAGGCCGAAACGGCTGATGGGATCATGACGGCAAACGGGGTAATGTCTTATGTGTACGAGCGTGTCTCTAAAGACCACGGCTCTCAGCAGACGCCTCACTATGGATTCATCGCGGGCGATGGCGATTTCATATTTAAGGGTTTTGAAGTCGGAGAAAAAGAGGCTGGTCCTGAAGGAGACAAAAACGTGCTCGTAGCCGTTCCTGCGACGTTGCCGAACCCCAAAGACGATGGGTCCGGCTACATAGAACTTACCAAACAGTATTTGTCTGACCCCAAGTACCGCATCGCTCTTGACGATCTCGTGACGAGAAAAATGCGGGAGTACATATCGAACTACACCAGGAACGAATTTACGCATGAGAGACAAGAATTTACGGCGGATGAGGTGCTCAAGCGGCTCAAGTTTTACGAAACGCTCATAACCGAAATTCAGTCGATATCGATGTGCGTTTCTCACTGGGGAGCAGAGAACCACAGTAGCGTTTTGAGAAAAATATTTTCCCGAATTAGCGATCCCTTGGACTTGAAAGCAGGCTCGGTAGGTTGGCTTAACCTGCGATGGTATCCCGTGATGCTTCTGACATATGCTTCGGGAATCTCCGCCATCGCCGGCGAGAGGTACGATAATCTATCCGAGATCCTGCTAGCGGACGGGAGGTCAGCCGAAGCCTCGCCCAGGCAAGAAAATCTAATGCTGACGCTCGGAGACGCAGCTCAGGTGCTCCATGAAGTCTTCAAGATGGTTCCGGGACAAGAACGAAACTATGTGCCAAGGAGCGAGTATCTTTTCAAGCTATTGCAGCCAGTCCTCGATGACTTGCTCTTCCTCGGTAGGGACTACGAGAGCGTGTTCGACAGGTTCGAAGTCATCTTTGCCTTGGTCTATGCCGACATGTGCATGCGAAAGCGGGATCACTTATGGGGCCCTCCGGGTAGGTTTGTTTATAAAGGCCGCATCGGTTCGAGCGGCCCGTTCGAGGAGTTAACTCGCGAAGCTGAACGAATGGGGAATGACTGGCCACTTCTGAAACGGGGTCTCTTTGGCGGATCTGTCGACAGGTTCAAGGAGATCAAGGACAGTTACAAGGAGTTGCTTAACAGCGGCGGGTGGCGGTAAACCTCTGAGCCCGTCCCGAAGGAGACAGGGGGTGACACATGTGATGAGTATAGTGTATGCGGTCCCGAACGGCGAGAAACGCAACCGACCGTCAGCAACTCCTTTCACCCTCACCTAGCATGGGCGATGCGGTCACCATGTCCCATATCGGCGAGTGAGGATTCCCAAGGGTGAAGCTTATGCGTATGGGCGCTACGCTCAGGACGTAGAAGGCCCCAAAATCGATCGTCCCGGCAAGACCCGACCAACTCCACCGCCCAGGTCTCAAACGCGCCTCTCTTGCCCCTGGCGCATTGCAATTATAGGCCGCCAGGAATTTTCCGAAGGCAGCCCGGCCAATATCATTGCCGACGGCCTGCATGACTGAGACAGAGTACCCACTACGGACCCTCTCCCGCAGGCCGAGGGCAGGCTCCAGGCCTACTCCGGCTATGACCGTGACGCAGGCAGGGAGCGTCGTGCGGGCTCGCTGGTGCCCTTTTGCCCGTATGGGGCAGAAAGGCGCCGCTTTCTGAAAATCGCTTCGAGAGCGGGGGTTTTGGGGAAGGAGGCGAAGGGGAGATCACTCCACACCCGGCTGCCAGACCCGCCGCGGCATCCGTTTCTATGTCTGGTTTGCCTTCTTCGTGGGGCTTAGTTTGCGGGCCTCGCTACGAGGTATAGACGTCATGCATAGGCCGCTTACGGGACCCACGAGAACCGTTCGCTGAACCAGTTGGTGTTTTCCGGTATCGTTAGATTCAGGACATGCGCTTTCTTCTGGTCCGGTTCGGGCATTGTCGCAACGCAATCAGGTCCATGGCTTATCTCTACATGCTTATAAGGACTACCTTTTCAACGGCAGTCCCTTCGTCCACCTCTTCAGTGATTGTGGTCCCCCTTCCGAGGCCCTTGAACAGCAGCCTCCCCTTACCGAGCCACTCAACTTCTTTGATGGCGCCCGATCCGTCATTCTCGACATATACTACGAAATCGTCGTTCCGGACTGTGGAAATTGGCACCATGAGGATGTAAAGGTAGGAGCTGCGGCGAAGGTATGGATAAAGGGCATCTGTCGAGACCTTGAGGCAGAACACCTTGTCAGGCGCGTGCGTCGGCAGCGAGGGCAAGCGCTCTATCTCGTGCTCGGCCGGATGCTTTATGACGGCCCCTCTGTCCGCGATAACTCCGACGACCGCGACGCCGGCATCGGGCCTCTTCAGAAACTCAGTCCTGTCTATGTTGAATATCCTTGACCACTTCTGCTGAGCCTTAGTTCCGAAGCTGACGGCTGCGGTTTCTACCTTGCCGATGTAGCCCGTGCTCACGTCGCCCACCTCAGCCGCCTTCGCTTGCGTTAGACAAAGGCCCTCTCGGATTCGAATGAAATTCCAGGCTATCAGTACATCATCAGGAGCGGAGGCCAGCTCCACAGGCGGTATCTCCTTTATTCTCATTTGAGGCTTCGTTCCTAGCATGTTGCTCTTATTCGGAATATTAGCACAAAAAGCGACTGCATATGTAATTATCCTCTTTGGAACCGGAGGGTTAGCCTGAACGTGCTGGCCTCGTACTCTATGACGGCCCTGTTCGAAACGAGGAGTATATAGACCCGTAGCGTCGGAAAAGAAATGCTGATATGCTGATATGATAATCCGAAGGAGGAGACAGCCATGGGCGACAAGACAGAGCTTCACATTGTGCGTCTTCGGGAGGGATTGAAACAACTTGAGGATATACGAAAAATGCCACGGCCAGGACGCACGCCGGAGTTCAACAACTGGAGGCAGAGAATAGCGCATAGCCTAGAGGAACTTTTCTCTTTAGGAAATGCTTATACAAAGCGATTTAACCGTCTCGGTTTTTACAATATAAGGGCCGTCATAAGCTTTGGAGTTGGAGGCCCATCGCGGGGGCCTGGCTGGGATTCAGGGGATCAACGCAGGTTTGAAGAAGATACAGTTATAGCCGAGCAGATCATTGGGGACGCTCTTGAGGAGCTTGAGGTATATTCTCCGTCAAGCCGCCCCGCAGAGAGTAAAACACCCGCGAAACCTGTTCCTTCAATTATTTTCAACATCAATAATGTTCTCTCGCAAACGACTGAGGTGCACATTAGTCAAATATTACAAAACCTTCAGAGCCTATCCTTGTCTGATGAAGGCCTCCACGAGGCAAAAGCCCAGGCAAAGGCCCTGAGTGATGAGGCAAAGGGGCAACAACGCTGGCCCTTGTTGGCCAAATCACTCGACGCTCTTAAGGCTCTTGGGAAGCCTGTTTACGAAACGGTTGCCATTCCTCTACTGATGGAAATGTTAAAGAAACAGGCCGGACTGTAGGGAGAGAACAGGCAACATTAGGCCCTAACAAGGAGAAGCCATGTCTGAAGAGTTTCATCGCTACCTTAACTGCATGTGCCGTGGGATGTCAGAACTGTGTTCCCCTGAGATTGTCCTGATGCCGGCCAGCGGAGTCATTACACCGGATTTCTTAGTGAGCATGGAGCAGATTTGAAACTTGCCCGAACTTTTCTGACCTGCTGCCAAAAAGTTATGATGACTTGAAAAAATGGTGGTGGAACAAGGGCAGGCCACCTTGGATGATATAGACGAGAGTGAAGACCTTAGTCTGAATGGAATGGAGGGGCCGGGTCACCGGCCCCTATTTGGAACAGAACAAAACACTCTTCCTGGTCTACCTATATCGTAAACATCCCTTTTTGCAATAAATAATAGCCGTTACCGGTAGTCGCAAAAGCCAACAGAGCTATTTTCTCTAGGACATCGCCGGTGTCGGCATCATTCTTAAGTCTGGCCGCTAACTCTTCAATCTCGGCTCCCAGCCTATCAAAAAAATCCTCCTTAAGCGGGAAGCTCTGCTCTCCGCCCTTCATCGCAACCACTCTCCCCAGCACATTTGAATGCACAGTTGTCAGCAACATATAGATAAGAGCCAGATGTGAATCGAAAGCAGCGTTTAAGATTCTGGATACTGTTCCGAAGGTGCTGCTGAAATAAAACAGTTTCGCGTCGAACGGCACATTCTCCTTCATCATCTTTGCCGCAAAAGCGAAATCTTCGGTTATTGCTTTCTTATATTCAGCCTTCAACTTTGTAGCCATATATCATTCCTCCTTGATAGTTCTCGTAAGCGTCACGCCTTAACCAGCTACAAGCGCAAGCGGGGGGCGTTCTTCATGCTCGCCAACAGTGAATCCCGCCAGTTTGGTGTTGACATAAACTCCGGTGCTGGCCACGAAACCGGTACTCTGTATCTCTGAAGTTCCACTCTGCGCTACCGTTGCTACAAGGCTTGCTTGATAAAGTGCCCTGCCATGAGGTGTCAAAACATAATGGATGTCTGCACTTATTCCCTCTGTCGCAGCATATTTCAACCAGGGACCACGGGCGCTTGCCATAATCGGACAAGACCTTGTATTCTCGCTGACCTGTTTAATCATCTCTTGGCATGCACCTATCACCTTCGTTGACAAGTCTCTCGTCTCGGTTCCTTGCAAACCCTCTGCTATGAAAGTGAGTATCAACTGGTTCTGACTAACCCCCTCCTCTTCGGCCCTTTCGATCACTCGCGCATGCAATGATTTTGGCATCCGTACGGTCTGCCTTCCCGTAGTTTCCGGTTTTTCCACAGGTACGGGGACTTTGTATCCAGATTCAAGAGCCACCTCAAGCCATTCATCCTTAGCTTTCAGTGCTTTCTCTACAGCCTGCGTCACGGTTTCGGCATCCGCCATGCAGCCAGGTAACTCGGGAAACTCCACGAAGTACGACTTTTCCTTCGAATTATATTGCACGACCATCTTGTAGTTGAGCCTTTTATACTCCTCCAGACTCATCATTTCTTCTCCCCCTCCTGGAGATCTATGATCAGGTCTATTGCCTTGATGCATACTTTGATGTAAGGTTCTTTGACCTTGTCACTATGGGGCTTAGGCACTTGAGGCATAATCGACCCCTGCTTGGCTAATGTAGGATGAGGAAAACAAGCTCCTTCTCCCGTCTTCTTCTGCTCGAATCCCCAAGCCTTCATCAGAGTCAGCAACTCGTTCCACCTGACATCACCAGGGGCCGCGCGTGCCTTTTCCAGGAGCTTATGTTTCCGTGACATCGATATAGAGCCCAACCCCCTGCTTTCCCGGGTCCTATGACACCACAGGTAATGTCATCATGCCATATTATAATTTTTCGGCTCGACCGTGTCAAGACTTAAGATCGATTGCTTGGGCAAGGCAGATATAGGAGAAGAAAGGAAGTACATACCGTCTTCTTGCTTTGACAAAAAAGGGCCGGGCAACCGGCCCTCTTGTATGAAGTGGCTATGAAGTACAGACGCGAAACACCGTGACATCAGCATGAATCAGTCCGGCCCCGTTTCTCGATTTCCCCTTGTTTTGCGCGTCTGTGCGCAGTAAGCGCGAATCACCAAAGCCTGATAGAAACGATTCGTAATCACTAGGTCCGGGGTTCAAATCCCCGCGTCGGCTTCAATAACGTCAACAACTTAGAAATTCCTTTAGCATTGCAGTCGACCATTGTGTCTGCATTTTGTTGCCGATTTTCCGGTCCCGCGCTATCATATAGAGTCCGACCGGCAAGCTGGTAATCATCACGGTCTATATACCATGAGAATGAATGGGGCACTCAAATGATATGTGAAATCTGTGGGAAGGAAGGCGCACGTATTCGCCAGGCTACGAGAACCTATGGAAAGGGGGAAGACAGGTTCGTTATTAAAAACATTCCCGTCATAACCTGCCCGCACTGCGGGGAGGGTTCTTTTGACGCGGAGACCCTTCACAAGATCGAACGGATCAGAGTACGTAAGAAAGGTGTGACAACTCCTGAGCATTGGAGCTATGATGTGTAAGGTACGATTGAAGGAGAATGTCCATGAAAGATGATATTTCGGCGGCGCTTTTAGCCTTTTACGGCAAGATTCTCGAACCTGAATTCCGATCTATAAAAGAAAAGCTGAACGAACACGACGACAAGTTCAACCGGCTTTTCGATCATATCGATGCGGTTTATCAACGCCTCGAAAGGTTGGAAGAGGAATACCATTTGATAGTCCACGCGATAGAAAGGTTGGAAGATCGAATGGAAAAGCTGGAAAGCCGGATGGAACGGATAGAAGGCCGGATGGACAAATTCGAAGGCCGGATGGAGCGACTGGAGAAAGCAGTCGCCGTGAGTGCCTACAAACCCGACAAACTACAGAAAGAGATCGCATCGATGAAGACAAAGATTTCGGACTTGCAGAAGAGACTGGAACAGCTTGAGAAGAAAGCGGCCAGGGCGTAGTGCGCTGCCACGTGGTGAGTGGGTATGTACGCAAAGGGTTGTGACATGCGGGCTGCAAAAGACAGCGACTTCTTCGTAATCACCAGGTCAGGGGTTCAAGTCCCCGCGTCGGCTTTAATAAATTCACAAAGTTAGGGAGATTTGGGAGTCACCACCGGTCACCACAAACGTCAACAAGTGACAACATGGACCTGCCCGGCGCCAGGATTGATGCCGGGCTTGCCTGTTCTCCCTTACGCCGCCGCCTTGAGCGTGACGCGCATGCCCGCCTTCGTCGCGAGGATGATGAGCATTTCGAGACTGAATTTCTCCCATTTGCCCCTATTCAGGTCCGAAACCCTGGACTGGCTGACCCCGAGGATTTCTGCCGCCCTGGCCTGTGTAAGCTTCTTCGCTTTGATATATTTCCTCAAGCCCGCCATGAGATCGGCGCGCATCTGAAGAATTGCGGCCTCATCGGGAGAATATCCGAGATCAACAAAAACATTGCCCGACGATTCAACGACGTTCTCACTCATATAGTACCTCCAATCTGCTTGTAGCGGCGTCGAGCCAGGTCGATATCATGTCCGCTCGTTTTCCCGGTCTTTTTTTGGAACGCGTGAAGCACGTAGACTGCATCACGAAGAGTAGCCAGATAGATAACACGCCACTCCCCCAAGACCCGGATGCGTATTTCCCTTACCCCCGGCCCGACCGACTGCATTGGCTTCCAATCCCTCGGCTCAAAACCGTTCTGGGCCGCGCGAAGCTCGAAGCCGGCGGCACGGCGGGCTTCGTCGGGGAAGTTCCGAAGATCGTCAAGACTGGACCCTATGAACGCAAGCCGCTTCACCGCCATGGGAATATTATATAAGTTTTTATATCTTTGGCAAGTCCATCAATCACGGTTTTCCTGTTCCCGCCCTTTCCACGGCGGAGATAAACGCCTTTTTGATATCCTTGAACGGCTTGCCATTCTTGTCGTGAAATAGGTACTCGCTCCCATTCCTGGAAAAAAGCCTGCCAAGGACCGCCCTGGCCGTGCCATTCAAGGGCACGTACCTTCTCTTTCCGCCCTTGCCGTCCTCCACCTTCAGCTTTTTTCCATCAACCAGTACGTCCTCACGCTTAACCTGTCGGGAAACATCTTCCTTTCCTCGATTTCCCCCGCAAGTCTTCAGGGACTTGCTCCATCTTTCCAGGATCATCGCGGCACCAGCCCTTTCGCCTCCAATTCCTCGTAGTTTTTCTTGACGCTCGGTGATGTTCAGTATAACATATAAGACAATCTGAAAAAGCCACACCATGGGCGACCATAGGACGAAAGGCCAATGGATCTCGGTTGTCCACCTCTGCTAATCACCAATAAGACTGCCACGCCGCCAAGTACTATCCTAAAAACGAGGAGGGGGTATGCGGAAGAATGTGGTAGCTTTTTTTCCCGGTTATTACTTTTGAGGCCGTTGGGGCACTAGCCTCCAGCACGGCGAAAGCGGCTCTCATTCGCAACGGAGTTAACAACTGAGGCGACCCCGTCGACGACACGGCCCTCAACATCACGTGGTGCGACTATCGCGTCTCGGTTCGTGAGCGGCACTCCTGGGACCGAAAGAGCTTCGAGGTACCGACCGAGAGTAGCATGAACTGCTTTCTACGCTGTCCTATGCAACGTTCATCTCAACCCAATGCCCCCGATCCGGGAGCACCAATTCCTTTTTGGGAAGGAGAACCCATGAGCATAAGACCAAGGTGGCATGCATCGATCCTGCTGTCGTGCCTGTTTGCCCTGCTGGCGCTGTGTCCCGCCTCTACATGGGCCGATATCCTCTGGAGAAACACCGCTAACGGTTCGAATGTCGTCTGGTACATGAACGGGGTAGACATGACGAACTGGGCGAGTCTCCCCACCGTCACCGACCAGACCTGGACTATTGTCGGTGTGGGTGATTTCAATGGCGACGGCAGCCCCGATATCCTCTGGCGCAACACCTCAACCGGCGCCGATGTCGTCTGGTACATGAACGGAGCGACAATGACCAGTTGGGCGAGTCTCCTTACCATCACCGATCAGACCTGGAAGATCGTCGGTGTGGGTGACTTCAATGGCGACGGCAAGCCCGATATCCTCTGGCGCAACACCTCAACCGGCGCCGATGTCGTGTGGTACATGAACGGCGCGACAATGACCAGTTGGGCGAGCATCCTCCCCACCGTTACCGATCAGACCTGGACTATCGTCGGCGTGGGTGATTTCAATGGCGACGGCAAGCCCGATATCCTCTGGCGCAACACCTCAACCGGCGCCGATGTCGTCTGGTACATGAACGGCGCGACAATGACCAGTTATGCTGCTCTCTCGGCCGTCACCGACCAGACCTGGCAGATCGTGGGAGTAACAACCGGGGCGCCGCCCCAGCCCCCAACCACCTATACCATCGGCGGGACGGTCTCGGGTCTCTCCGGCACGGGACTAGTGTTACAGAACAATGGCAGCAACAACCTGCCGGTCAGCGCGAGCGGAAGCTTCACGTTCAACACACCCATTGCCAGCGGCGGCACTTATAACATCACGGTTCTTACGCAGCCCTCCAGTCCGGCGCAGACCTGCGTGGTGACAAACAGCAGCGGGACGGCCAACGCGAATGTCACCAGTGTTCAGGTCACCTGCGCCACCGGCTCCGACATCAGCGGTCTGACCTACCAACTGCTAACCCAGAGAGCTGTTGCTAACCAGGGGAGTTTTTATGTCTATGTGGATCAAGACTCCGGTTTCAACCACGGTTTCCCTTCTGGCTTCTTCGCAACCACAGGCAATCCTGCGAACCTCGGGACGATCCACATCGACACCGGCTGCGTTAGCGACCCAAACGCAGCAAATGGGTGCTCAACAGATCCGAATGCCCTGGACCGTACGCGCGGGACGGTAATGCGAGTTTCCTTCGATCCCCAAACATCGGGAAACTTTGCCGGTGTAAACATTGAGGAACCAGAAAACTGGGGAGTGCTGAAGACCGGTAACGGATATGATCTCCGCGGAGCCGGCAGCGTGAGCTTCGACGTCAGTTCGCCCGACGGTGCCATGGTTCAATTCGGGGTTGGTGGCTGCAATACACCGTTCACGCAGCCAATTGCGTCAACGTGGACGACAATCACCGTAGCGTTGAATTCCGGCTCCCTTACCTGCACACCCGATCTGTCCAATGTGCACATTTTGTTTGCCGTCGCCACAGACAACGCTCATGCTGCCAACGGAGCCACAGTTCTTATCGACAACATCCAATTCACTCCTGTTCCAACCGCTCACCAATCCGCTCTGGGCTTCCCGCTTGGCAACCAGACTTTTGGAGTGTTGCCCCAGCAAAATGCTCCCACACCGTTGGATCAGGTGCTGCGCAATCTCACGACGATTTATGAATCCGCACTGACAGAACTGGTACTGCTTAAACGTGGCACTCAGCAAGACTTGTCTAATGCTCGGCTAATTGCCGACACGTTCGACTACGCGTTGCACCACGACAGTCACGGTGACCCTATTCCAGTCGCGCCGGATGGATCTGTAGCGCTCCATAACGGCTACGAGAACGGCGACATCGCTTTGTTCAACAATCAACAGCCGCCAAAGCAAGGGCTAGCCGGCGATATTCGCTTGGCCGGTTTCACGGCCACCACCTTGTGCGCTCCATCCGGGTACTGTCTTGTACTCGATGGCGCTACTGGTGGAAATAATGCCTTTGCGATCTTGGCGCTTGCGGCTGCCTTTGAGCAGTTTGGCGATACACGCTACCTGAATGACGCGTTGACGATTGGTAACTGGATCGCAGGCAACCTAAGGGATAACACAGGCACCGGCTACGGAGGATATTTCCTGGGCTATCCCGATCTGGGAGTACCGCCGCCAAAGCCTCTCCAGACCGGGAAGTCCATTGAAAACAACGCGGACATCTTTGCGGCGTTCACTGCCTTAGCCACCATCGAATCTCAACTCGGCAATTCGGGCGCCGCAGCAAGCTGGACGACTGCGGCAAACGTCGCGGGTGACTTTGTCATGCAAATGTTTGATTCGACTAAGGGGCGGTTCAACGTCGGAACGGTACCGGCAGGCACTCCGCCCTCACAAGGGATTTGCCCGACCGGACCTCAAAAGGGCACCGAGGTAATAAACGTCTGTGACTTTCTCGACTCCAATACTTTCACGACACTTGCACTAGCCGGATCGCCGCGATATCAGAATCAGCTCGACTGGCGACAACCTGTCCAGTATGTCTTGAATAACTTCGCACAGACCGTAACTGCCGGTGGGACAACGTTCCAGGGTTTCAATATCGTTTCCTCCCCTGTTTCCGGCCCCAACGGAGTCGCCTGGGAGTTCACCGGTCAAGCCATCGAGGCAATGCGCTATGTGGACAAGCTCTACGCAGACAATCATTTCGAGTCGTTCGCTAACACGTACCTCGCCCAGATTGCTCAAGCGCAGACTTCAGCTCCGTTTGGAGATGGGTTAGGTCTGGTCGCCGCTACGCTTCAGGGCGGTGACACGCTGGTCCCGTCTCAGCAGTGCCTTGAAACGCCTTATCAGTGCATTGCGGAGAGAGTTGGACTCGCCGCGAGTGTCTGGGCCACCCTGGCCGACCAAAAACTGAATGTCTTCATACCCTTTTCGGTGTCCGGTCCCTAGGGAGATTGATGCCCTGACCGATCACCAGCCGCTCCCCTTCCGGCCCGTAGAGGTCGAAAGACTGCGGGCCCTTATGGTCCGATAAGCCAATGCCATCCACAGAAGCGCGGCGACGAGCAAGACCGCGGGGAGGATGAGGACGGCCTTCTGCAGGTCCCTGTCCAGATGATCCGCGAGGCGGCCCACAATCTCCGGCGACCACATGTCTCCGAACAGATGGATCATGAAAATGGAAACGGCCATCGCACTGGAGCGCACGTTGACCGGGACGGCCTCAAGGATCACCGTATTGACGGGCCCCGTGCAAAAGAACAGGAGGAAGATCGCCGCTGCGAGAAGGCCCATGGCAGCCGGCGTGTTTGCCGTAATTATCCCGAAAAGCGACAGGGGGGCCGAAAGCAAGACAGAGCCGCCGAGCATGAGGGCATATCCCGCGGGGGTGCGTCTTTGCCACCAGGTTGCCCCGAAACCGCCGAGCAATGTGCCCGCGAGCCCAGCGATGACTATCGTGCCGCCGAAAAACATATCCGCCCTGGCGAGTGAGAGGCCGTGGGCTCGCTCGAGAAACGTGGGCCCCCAAAAAGCAAAGGCGCCCAGCGCAAAGGTGTAGGCGACATAGCCCCAGACGGCGAGGCTGTACTCCGCGTTGCGGAAGAGCCGGAGCACCTCGCCGGGCCCAGGTGGTGGAAGGCGATTGTCGCCAGGGGCGTCCGATTCTCCACGGTCGGGCTCGCGGACGAGCAGCAGCATGAGGGCCAGCAGGAGCCCCGGCGCCCCCGCCCAGAAAAAGGCGTGACGCCAGCCCGCGTATGCCGTGACCTCGCCCCCGAGGATATAACCCATTGCCGACCCCACGGGAATTGCCACGTAGAAGATCGTCAGCGCGTTGTTCCGTGCCGCACGCGGCCAACTGTCCGAGATGAGACCAGGGCTCAGAGTCGCGTAGCTCGCCTCTCCCACACCCACCATAACCCTGTAGAAGAGGAGCATGCCGAAACCATGGGCTGTGCCGGTCAGCACCGTTCCTCCGCTCCAGACCAGAATCCCCAGAATGATAAGGAGTCTTCGGGAAACACGATCACCCAGGTAGCCGAAGAAGGGAGAGGTAAGAAAGTAGCCGACCATAAACGCGGTGAAGAGCCTGCCCGAGTCCCCATAGCTCACGCCGAACTCGGCGGCCATGGGGGTGCGGACGGCGTTCAGCACATACCGGTCCAGGTAATTGAAGAGGTTGATCCCTGTAAGGATGCATAAGAGCCGGAGGGACGTCGTTTTTTTCACAAGAGCCCGTCCGAAGAGCAAAAAAGGAGCCGGCTCACTTCATCCGGCGGATACGGACCTCTATCTCGGGGGTGTCCTTCAGCAGCGTGACGAGCCGGGAAGTATCCGAATCGCCGTAATGATAAGGGTAGAGCACCTTCGGCTTGAATGCCCTCGCCCCATCGGCAACCATTTCCGGCGTCATCGTATACGGCAAGTTCATGGGCAGGAACGCATAATCGATGTTTTTCAATGCCTTCATCTCCGGGGTATTCTCGGTATCGCCCGCGATGTAGACACGCGTCTCCCCGAACGTCAGGACATAGCCGTTCCCGTCCCCCCGCGGATGATAAAAGGCCCCGTCAGGCCTCTTGTGGACGAGATTGTAGGCGGGCACCGCCTCGATCCGTATCCCTATAATCGTGAGGACGTCACCGTTTGTCATCACCGTACCGCCCCCTACCTGCTCGGCGCATAGCCTGGTGAGCACCACGACGGTCTTCCCGGTGCGCACTTTTTTCAGCGCACCGGGGCTCAGGTGGTCGCGGTGCTCGTGGGTGAGGAGAAGCAGGTCGGCCTTTGGGAACTGCCCGTAATCAGCCAACTGATCAAAGGGGTCGACATGGATGATCTTGCCGCCGAACCGCAGCATGAGTGATGCATGGCCGATAAACGTGATCTCCAGGTTACCGGCAGACGTAGTGATGGTATCTGTTTCAAACGGCTCACCAGCAAGGACTGAGCCCGCGCAGAAAACTACTAACCCCAGGGCCGTCAACACCGCCGCTCCTGTCATCACATTCCTCCTTTTCGTCTGTTTCGGTCGGTTCTTTACATTCTAAAGGGCAAGGAGGATGGTGTCAAGAAATTGCCTCTTCCGCTCTGCCGCCAGCTTTGCACCTGATTTCTGCCGTTCTGCTTTGCCGAGTAGAGAAGATCGTCGGCGAGCCTAAGCAAATCTGAAGAAATTTGGTCCTTTTGAGGGATCAGGGCAGCCACTCCGAAGCTCAAGGTCACGTGATCCGCCACCGTTGAAAAACGATGGGGTATCCCGATATCATCCATTTTCTCTCTCACTTTGTACGCAACTGTCTCGGCACCCTTCACGGCGGTATTGGGCAGGACACACGTAAACTCCTCGCCGCCGTAGCGGGCTACCAGGTCTCCCGGTCGCTTGACAACGGAAACCAGGGCATCCGCGACCTGCCGCAGGCAGTCATCTCCCTCCAGATGCCCGTAGTGGTCATTGAACTCCTTGAAAAAATCTATATCCATGAGAACAAGCGACAAGGGGAGCTGCTCCCGCATGCAGCGGCGCCATTCACGCTCGAAGAACTCGTCAAAGCGCCGTCTGTTTGCAATGCCTGTCAATCCATCAGTGGCGGAAAGATTTTCTAGCATAATCCTGTGATGCCTCTGCTCGGTAACGTCGCGGAATGTCCAGATCCTCCCGTAGTGCTCATTGTCTTGGCCCACGACGGGGGATGAATACGCATCGAGAACGATGCCGTCCTTAAGCTCGAGCTCCATATGGACCGTCTCGTCCGGGTGGCTCTGAAGGAGGCCGATCTTATTAAAGAACTCCCTCGGATATTCGATGGTGCGCATGAGATGCAGGATCATCCCTTCATCGTCGAAGTTGCCTTCGGGGATTTTCCACATATCGATCATCCTCTGGTTTACGATGACCTTCTGCCTTTGGCGGTCCAGGACCAGGAGGCCGTCCCGGGACGAATTCAGGAGGGTCTGGAGAAACGTTGTTTCCCAGCGCAGCGCGTGCTCGTCGTGTTTGCGGTCGGTCACATCATGGAACGTAAATATGCGCCCATAATATTTGCCGTCCTTGGCGATAGGAGCTGAGTATCGCTCCAGGATAGTCCCGTCGATGGACTCTGTTTCATCCACGCTGGTCTCGTACGGATGAGCGTAAAGGTACTCGATCTTTTCGACGAACTGTTCGGGGTCCTTGACAGTGGCCGAAAGAGATTGTACCCGGTTTCTATCATCCTTCTCGTTGGCGAGTTCCTGGGGAAGCTTCCTCAAGTCGATGTAGCGCTGGTTCTGGAAGACCTTCCGTCGCTGGTCATCCACGACGAGGACCCCATCGCAGGAAGAGTGCACGAGGGCTTCGAGGAAGGCTGTTTTCAGGGCCAGGGCTTCCTCTGCGCGCTTTTGATCGGTGACGTCCTGGTTGGCGCCGTAGTACCGGGTAACACGCCCCGCAGCATCCCTGCTGACGTGTATGCGCGCCAGGATGTGGCGCACCTCGCCGTCCCCTCGGATAACACGGTGCTCGGCATCGTTAAGGAATTCACGTTGCCTGCTTACCAGGCGCTTTTCCGCTGTCTGCTGAAAGAGCGGCATATCGTCCGGATGCACGAACCTCTTGCCGTACTCCTCCCTGGACATCCGATAGCCGCCTTCCCGTTCGGCCGTGGTGCCGTAAAAGGCGTAGAAGGGGTCGTTGAAAATGAACTCCCCGGTTTCCGGATCAACCTCCCAGTAAACAATGCGGGCAAGGTCCATCGCTTCCGATACCTTGAGCTGGCTGGTAAGCAGCGCGTCTTCCGCCTCTTTTCGTGCGGTGATGTCCTCGATCATTCCCTCGTAGTACAGCACAGTGCCTGCGCTGCTCCGGACAGCGCGGGCATTCGTGGAGACCCAGATACTCTTCCCGTCCTTTCGCACACACTGCAGCTCGTAGCCTTCCACAAAACCCCTGTCTCCGAGACATTTTATGAATTCCCTGCGATCCTGGGGATACACGTACAACTGACTCCCGATGTCCGTGACTTCTGCCATCAGCTCTTCGGCCGATCCGAAACCAAAAATCCGCGCAAACGCGGGGTTGGCGCTCAAAAACAACCCCTCCGCCGTGCTCTGGAAAATCCCCTCGAGGGCATGCTCGAAAATGGACCGGTACTTCTCCTCTGCCTGCCTGAGCGCCTCCTCGGTCCTCTTGCGCTCGGTGATATCGTAGGCAAAGGTGATGACGCCGGCGATTTCCCCTTTCTTGTCATAATAGGGAATCTTGTCGTACTGGGCCCACCCCTTTGCCCCCGCGGACAGCGCGTATTCCTCTATAGCCCCCAGCTTTGGCTTCCCGGAGCCGATGATCTCTCTAATGTCGGCTTCGATCTTCTTTGCCTGATCAAAGGAGAAGACTTCATACACACTTTTCCCGATAATGGCTTCGGCGCGCACGCCCAAATCGCGCACGACCGTACTGTTGACGCGGTGGACCCGCCCCTCCATGTCAAAATACCAGACTCTCGCCGTTATTGAATCAACTACTGCCCGGTATTTCTCCCTTTGTATCCTGCGCCCTTCCTCCAGTTGTGTGCGCTCGATGTCCGCTTTCGTGAGCGCGGCGACCTGCCGGCGCAGTTCTCCCAACTCTTCGAGGAGTTTCCTTTTCGACATAGCTTCGTCTTTCATCAAGACACCTTGACTTCGCACTGATTATTTATCGGCGGAAATGTATAGCATCTTAACCATCGCTCCCTTCACAATCGAAACGAACGACTGCCGTGCCCGCTGTCGCCGGAAGCCCGCCTGGGCAGGATGACAATGAAAGGAGCAGAGAACGGCCCCGTCCGCATGTGCGATTTGTGCTATATACTTGACTTGCCGCGTCTTCGGTCTATAATGGAAAATAGAGAGGCATCGGCCCTTTTTGAGAACATCATGGTGCGGGATTTTTGTTCGACCGGCACGATTGAGCGGCGAAACAAGCTTTTTTCGGTTTTTCAACCCTAGGGGAGTTAAGTCATGTTAACCAGAGCGCGTCCGGCAAAGGCAAAGGCTGGGAGGGACTTGGCTGCGGAGCGGTTGGACAGGACCTTCAGGAATACCCTCACAAAGGTTGAGGACCTCGCCAGGAAGAGGATCCTCCGGGCACGCGATCCGCTTCGGACGGGCCTCATGCTGGCAAGGGATATTCGCAAGGTGGCGGACAGCATCGACGCCGATGTCATCGCCCAGGGCATCGATGATACGGAAGCAGGCATTGTCCGCGAATCGGGGGCCAAATAGGAGGCGGAACAACCCCGCCTACCGCGCGGGTCGATCAGGCTGATGCACCCATGTTGAGCCGGGGCTCCGAACAGGTGGGGGCGTAAATTCCCCTTCCCGGAATTTGACGCGATCTATCCACATGCCTGTCATTCAAGTATCGAAGGACTCTCCCGGCTCACGTCGATGGCTAAGATGTGTGGAGAAAAGAGTCGCACTGACGAGCAGTATAAGTGCAGTACTTGCGGAGGCGCACATCATCAAGGCCATCGGAAAGACCGTTCCATCGTGTAAATAGCTGACCAATGCTGAAGCGAGGGCCCCAACGACCATCTGCATGGCTCCGATCAATGCTGACGCACTGCCCGCATTTCGAGAAAACCGTTGCAACGCCAATCCCATCGCGTTCGGCATGATAGAAGCGAAACAGAACAAAAAGCAGAATATGAGGCCGAGCGTTGCCATTTTAGAAAGACATCCCATATAGTTTCCGGCCAGCAGGAGCAGGCTTATTGCGGATTGAACAACGGTACAGACGAGCAGCACGCGCCTGATGTCGTACCTTTTGAGCAGCACCCTGTTGACGTGGTTGGCGGCAACCAACGAGCACGCATTGGCCCCGTATATCCAGCCGAATTCCGTTGGAGTAAAACCAAATAGATTGATGAATACGAAAGGAGAGCCGGTGATGTAAGAAAAGAGGCACGCTGTCGCTGCTGAGGCTGCCCCGGCGTACACGATGAATTCTCGCTCTTTAAAGACGTTGAGATACTCCCGAACTACATTCCCCGGTCGAAGAGAGACGGACAGGTCCGCCTGCTTGGTCTCATGAAGCAGCCACTGCACGGCAAAGAGCACGACTACGGCAATTGCGGCCAGGACGCCGAAGATGAATCTCCAGCCGAGTAGCGTGACTACCATGCCGCCTATGGTCGGAGCGATAATAGGGGCGATGCCGAATATCATCATGAGCACGGACAATGCCCGGGCTATCTCGCTTCCGGAAAATAGATCGCGGACAACAGCCCTGCTGCCTACCATCCCTACGCATCCGCCTAGGGCAAGAAAGAACCGTAGGGCGATCAGATAATCGATGGACGGCGACAATGCGCAGCCGAGGGCGGCAAATATATACAGGAGGAGCCCAAGGACTATGGGTTTTTTTCGCCCATAGCGGTCGAGCATCGGCCCGCACGCCAACTGCCCTAGCGAGAAGCCGATAAAGTAGCTGGTGAGGCTTAGATCGACGTGGGCCATATCGGTTCTCAGGCTATGGGCTATTGCCTGAAAACCAGGCAGATACATGTCCGTGGAGAAGGGACCTATGGCTGCCAGGGCGCCAAGGACGAGCATGATCAGGTTGTGTTGTTTCCTGTCGGTCACCCTCTCATCCTGCTCGTGCCGTGTAACTCATGATCCGCTCCATCCTTCGATGTTTCATGCTATCCGGGAGAAAAGCGACCGGGCCCTTCTTGCACATTCCTATCCGGGCTCCGCTCTTCCGGGCGGAGAGCTTCAATTCCCCTCTTTCGTTCTCTGGAAGGCTTCTGTGCCGCCGATCCTGCTATGAGCGACGGGTAGCAGCGTTTGACCGGAACGGGCGAGGTCATAGAAGTTTATGCCGGGAATCAGTTGCGATTCAAGCATAAAGTGGAAGATTGCATCCGGCAGCCTTTACGCCGTCGTTCGGGAGCCTGCGACAGTGCATTTCGATCTGTACGGGCATCGTGACATGCAGAGGCCGAGCGGCGCCTTCCCGTCGATCAGGGTGCGCCACTGCTTTGCGGTCCTTGTCTCGCCGTACTGTATTCCCAGGCCCTTCAAAATGATGGCGTCCCACTTTCTCACGGCCTCTTCATTGCCGGCAGGACTCTCGCAGCGGTCACCCTGACGGTTCCGGCAGACCCGGCATATCTGGTCTACCCCTTCTATTGCCTCAACGAGGGTCTTTTCGTGTGACCCGATGATCTCGATGGCCCTCCGCGTCGCC
>Ga0326727_10006843_pt1 | contig 30808 bp, 20 predicted proteins | sample MB2enrmetagenome_FD_207643 | JGI IMG/M metagenome (GOLD analysis project Ga0326727, IMG submission 207643) | Lab enriched peat soil microbial communities from McLean, Ithaca, NY, United States - MB29MY | ecosystem: Environmental > Terrestrial > Soil > Wetlands > Peat | place: USA: New York... | reverse complement strand
CAAGAAAGTTTCCGCGCTGCGGGTCTGGGGACAGCGCGTTGCCATCGGGTTGATTGCCCTGCTCACGTTGAGTTCACCGCTGTTCGCGCTGGTTTGGGGTTTGAGAAAGCTCTGCGGCAGACTGCATGACGCCGGCCCGCCATCGGTGCGGGTCATGCCTTTGCTCAGTGCAGTGCTGCTCATGGCACTACTTGGCTTTCTTGCAACCGCGTTGTGGACGTTGGTCTTCGGCGACCTCATTGGTGAGATCATGACATGGGGCGTTCCCTCTTTGTTCACGGTCAGCATCATGCTCCTCACCATTGCCTTCCCTGTGGCAGCGGCCGCGAGTCTCTATGTTGTCCATCGTGAAAGGCACGCGGCCATGAATCGCATGGCTTATTGGCATTCAGTCCTGGTCGCAGTGGCCGTGGCTGCCGTCGCAATCTATATGGGCTGCTGGGGCCTGATTGGGCTGTGTCTTTGGGGCCAATGACGAAAAGAAACCCGACGATCCCGGTTTCTGACATTCGTCATTCGTCATTTTTTCCGCCCTCTGCCCAGGCGCGCCAACTGGCGGGGCGTCAAGAGCCAATCCAGGCGGGCGCAGGGGCCGAAAGAGAGCTTGTTGACGGACAATTTGCAGAAGCCACCCTTGCGCAGGTCGATGGACAAGCCGTCCTTGCCCGAGAGCAAAACCGAAATCAAACGGGTCAAAAAAGGTTCGTGCCCAACCAGCACGATTTGCGTCAGGTCGGGGAAATTTTCGTTGATTTCGCCGATCACCGCCCTGGGTTCCGCCTCGGCAATCAGGTTTTTGCTCTCGAACACTTTCTTCGACTCGAACACTTCCCCAAGTATTTCCGCGGTGCGGAAAGCCCGGAGATAGGGGCTGGTCAAAATCAAATCAAAGGACAGATCCAGGGATTGGATGCCCCGGGCGACAGCGAACATTTTTTTCTCGCCGTCGCGCGTCAGGGGGCGCGTGTCGTCGGGCCGCCATTTCGGGCCGCGGGCACAGGCTTTGGCATGGCGCAGAAGAAACAGGTTCATGGCTTGTGCGCCTCATGCCGGATGTCGCGCGCCTCGCACAAATAGACCACTTCCTGGGCGATGTTGGTGGCGTGATCGGCCACCCGTTCCAGGCTTTTGGAGACGGTCATCAGGTTCAGGCACCGGGAGATGGCAGAGGGATTTTCCGCCATGTACCCGGAGAGTTCCCGGTAAAACTGGCGGTTGATCCCATCCACCTCCTTGTCCCGCGGGATGACGGCCCGGGCTGTTTCCGGCAGCTTATTGACAAAGGCATCGAGCGATTCCTTGAGCATGCCCAGCGCGACCGCCGCCATGTGCGGAATGTCCAGATACGCTTTCAACTGCGCCTCCTGGTTCAATTCCACCGCCCGCCGCGAGATGGTCGTGGCCTCGTCGCCGATGCGCTCCAGGTTCTGCGAAATTTTCATGGCCACGGTGATGAGCCGCAAATCCGGGGCCGGCGGCCCCTTGGACAACAATTGGATGGCCAGCTCGTCAATCTCGATCTCGTACTGGTCCATGATGTCGTCATTGGCCTGGACCAGCAGGGCCAGCTTGTCGTTGCGCTCGGTCACGGCCTGAACGGCCTGGCTGACCGCGCTCTCCGCGTAACTGCCCATGAACAGGAGTTTTTCCTTCAGGCTGCCCAAATCCTCGTCAAAATATTCTTGCATACAATCGTATTCCGGCCGCCTCAACCGAATCGGGCGGTGACACAAACCTCCATCTACCAGCCGGACGGACCGGCAAAAATCCTACAATCTTCAGATGGAAAGGGAATGGCATTTGTGTGACGATTGTGTGACAGAAACGCCCGGCGTTGGCCGTGGATTCATGCCTGCCACCTCCCACCCGCCGTCAATGGATGCGTTTGCTGCTCAACACGCGCATCAGGCCCAAGGCGACGGCAACAGCCCCCAGCAATTGAACCATGCTGCCCAACCCATAATAATGTGCAACCATCAGGGCGCACCCGAGAAAAAACATCAGACTCACCAGCCTTATCATAGACTCTCCTTGCTTGCGATACACTGTCCCTGTTGTGTGATGCCCGACAACCCGGCTTTGTTCCAAAGCGGGTTTTTCGGGGTTTGAGAAACTATCGCCTTTCCCCCGGTTTTGACAACAAAAATTTTTCGTCCATAAAAGCTTTCCTGATCCGCCACGCTTTGGAAAAGCCCAAATCATCCATCGCAAAAAACCGGTCCTGAAGGTATCCTGCGCGCATGAATTTGTTGCCGTTTGGCGAATTGCCGGCTTACCGGCCGCGCCGCTTCGTTCCGGAAAAAATGGATTTGGGGGATTGGAGCCGGATCGCGCCCTTGTTCGACAAGCTCGAAGCCGGCGCCCCGCAGTGCCAAACCCCCGCCGCGTTCGAGCGCTGGCTGCTGGATGGCAGCGAAGTGGCCGCCGCGCTCGATGAGGAGTCTTCCCGGCGCTACATTGCCATGACGTGTCATACCGAAGATGCCGGGGCCGAGGCCGCCTACCTGCATTTTGTCGGGCAAATCGAGCCGCAAATCAAACCGCGCCAGTTCAAGCTGGCCCAAATTTTTCTGGCGCATCCGATGCGCGCCCGGCTGCCCCGGGAGCGCTGGTTTGTTTTTGACCGCGCCACGCAATTGCAGGTCGAGTTGTTCCGCCCTGAAAATGTGCCGCTGGAAACCGAGGAAGCCAGGCTCTCGCAGCAATACCAGAAATTGTCCGGGGCGCTCACGGTGCTGTTTCGCGGGGAGGAACGGACCCTGGCGCAAATGGGCCGCTATCTGGAAGAGCCGGACCGGGCCTTGCGCCAGGAGGCGTGGGAATTGGCGGCCAACCGGCGTTTGCGGGAGGCGGAAGCCTTCGAGCACATTTTCGAGCAACTCTTGAAATTGCGCGGGCAAATCGCCGCCAACGCCGGTTTCCCCAATTATCTCCAATACGCCTTCCGCGCTCGCGGCCGCTTTGATTATACGCCGGAGGATTGCCGGCAATTCCATGAAGCCATTGACGGGGAAGTCATGCCGGCCCTGCGCCAATTGCAGGCGCAACGGCGGGGGCAGCTTGGCTTGGCGGCATTGCGCCCCTGGGACCTGGCAGTCGATCCGCTGAACCGTCCAGCCCTTCGTCCCTTTGAACACATTGACAAGCTGGTTTCCAACACCGGGGACATTTTTGTCCAACTCGATCCCAAATTGGCCGGGCAATTCGCCTGGTTGCGCGATCTGCGTCTGCTGGATTTGGACAATCGCAAAGGCAAGGCGCCGGGCGGCTATCAATCGACCCTGGCCGAAGCCCGTTTGCCGTTTATTTTCATGAACGCCGTCGGCATTCAGCGCGACGTCGAAACCCTCCTGCACGAGGCCGGACACGCCTTTCACGCCCTGGCCGCGCGCGGCGAAGACCTCCACGCCTACCGCAGCGCCCCGATTGAATTCTGTGAAGTCGCCTCCATGAGCATGGAATTGCTCGGCAATGAATTCATCGAGAAGTTTTATCCGCCGGGCGACGCCCGGCGCGCGCGGCGCGATCATCTGGAAGGCATCGTGGAAATCTTCCCCTGGGTCGCGACGGTCGATGCCTTTCAACATTGGATTTACACTCATCCGGGGCACAGCCGGGCCGACCGGCAAAAAGCGTGGGTCGAATTGATGGACCGTTTTGGAGGAGACGTGGACTGGACCGGTTACGAAGAGGCGCGGACCAACTTATGGCATCGGCAGCTCCACATATTCATCCATCCCTTTTACTACGTCGAATACGGCATCGCCCAACTCGGCGCGTTGCAAGTCTGGGCCAATTCAAAAAAGGACAAGGCGCAAGCGTTGGAGAAATACCATCAGGCTCTCCGCCTCGGCGGTTCCCGTCCGTTGCCCGAGTTGTTTGAGGCGGCGGGCTGCCGGTTTGACTTCAGCCGTCAAACAGTCGGGCCGCTGGTCAAACGGGTCGGCGCGGAACTGGCAGCGTTAAGCTGAACGCGGGCCTTTCCACGAAGGCTTGCCTTTGGACCAATTGTATTGTTGTCTTCAATGATGAGAACCCTTGCTTGCGCATGGTTTGTTTGCGCCACGGCGCTGATGGCTGCCGAACCGCCACCCGATTACCCCTTTGAGCCGGTGCCCTTTACCGCGGTGCATTTGACAGATTCGTTTTGGGCGCCGCGCATCGAAACCAACCGTCTGACGACCATCCCGTACGCCTTCGGTAAATGCGAGGAGGCGGGGCGGATGGACAATTTCATCCGCGCCGCCGCCGTGCTGCGGGGCGAGCCGCTCAGCAACACCAATGTGACGGGTTATCCTTTCGATGATTCCGACGTCTATAAAATCATCGAAGGGGCCTCTTACGTTTTGGCGACGCAGCCGGACCAGAAACTGCGCGCTTATCTTGACAAGGTGATCGGCGAGATCGGGGCCGCGCAGGAGCCGGACGGCTACCTTTACACCGCCCGCACCATCAATCCCCGGCATCCGCACAAATGGTCCGGCCCGACGCGGTGGTTGCGCGATCCGGACGGAAGCCATGAACTTTACAACGCCGGGCACCTGTTCGAGGCCGCCGCCGCGCACTGCCAGGCAACCGGCCAAACCAACCTGCTCGGCATCGCCCTCAAGGAAGCCGACTTGCTCTGCGCCACTTTTGGCCCCCAAACCAACCAACTCCATCTCTGGCCCGGACATGAAGGGGTCGAAATGGGCCTGGTCAAACTCTATCGCATCACCGGCCAGCGGCGCTATCTGGACCTGGCGAAATACTTTATCGACGTCCGCGGCCCCGGCGGGGACCGGTACCATCAATCCCACATCAAGCCGGTCGAACAGACCGAAGCCGTCGGACACGCCGTGCGCGCCGGCTATCTTTACAGCGGGATGGCGGACGTTGCGGCGCTGACGTCCGATCCGCGCTATCTGAGCGCCATTGACAAAATCTGGGAGAACGTCTGCGGCAAAAAATTGTATGTGACAGGAGGCATCGGCGCCGTCCCGGGCCGCGAAGCCTTTGGCGCCGACTATTTCCTGCCGAACATGAACGCCTACTGTGAAACCTGCGCGGCGGTGGCGAACGATTATTGGAACGAGCGCCTGTTCCTGCTGCATGGCGGCGGGAAATACGCCGATGTCCTCGAACGCACCCTTTACAACGGCCTGCTTTCGGGGGTGTCGCTGGATGGAAAGCTCTTCTTCTATCCCAACCCGCTCGCATCGGACGGCCGGCACGCGCGCAGCCCGTGGTTTGGCTGCGCCTGCTGCCCCGGCAACATCACCCGCTTCATGGCCTCCGTTCCCGGCTATTTCTATGCCCGCCGAGGCCGGACGATTTACGTGAATCTTTTCGCCTCCGGCGTTGCGGAGATCAAGCTTGACGACGGCTCCGCCGTCACGCTGACCCAGGAGACGCGCTATCCCTGGGACGGCGCGATCCGGCTCACCGTCCAGCCGGACAAGCCGGGCAAATGGGCGATTCGTGTGCGCATCCCCGGCTGGGCGCGCAACGAAGCCGCGCCGGGGGATCTGTACACGTTTGTTGACAAGCTGGACGCCAGTCCGGCGCTCCGCGTCAACGGCCACCGGGCGCCCATTAAACTTGAAGAAGGTTATGCCGTGCTGGATCGCAAATGGAAGAAAGGCGATGTGATTCAATTGGACCTGCCCATGCCCGTCCGCCGGGTGGCCGCCAACGAGCAAGTTGAAGCGGATCGGGGCCGCGTGGCATTGCAACGCGGCCCGATTGTCTATTGCCTGGAATGGCCTGACAATCCCGGCGCCAGCGTGCGGGACGCGGTCTTGTCGGACGAGGAAAAGGCGGCGGCTCAATTCGAGCCGGACCTGCTCAACGGCGTGGAAACCATCAAAGCGGGCCGCTGGAAGGCCATCCCCTATTATGCCTGGGCCAACCGCGGCAAGGGTGACATGGAAGTCTGGATCGCCCGTGCTGTGCCGGCAAACCAATGACACCGCCTGTAAACGCCCCTTGCCATTGACATAACGGCGTCTTTAAGCCACGTTCCCGGATTCAAGTGTCACGTTGTGTTGACGATATTGAGCATAAACAGATGGGAAAAGCGTTAATCATCGCGGAAAAGCCGTCGGTGGCGTCCGACATTGCCAAAGCTCTCGGAGGCTTCGCCAAAGCGGGGGACTACTACGAAAGCGAGCGTTATGTCTTGTCGTCCGCCGTCGGCCATTTGCTGCAGCTTTGCCTGCCGGAAGGCGTCGAGGTCAAGCGCGGCAAGTGGACTTTTGCCCATCTGCCGGTCATTCCGGAACGGTTCGATTTGGAGCCGATCGAGAAAACGGGGGACCGGCTCAAACTGCTGTTGCGCCTGCTCAAACGCAAGGATGTGGACCGGCTGATCAATGCTTGCGACGCCGGCCGCGAAGGGGAATTGATTTTTCGCTATATCGTCCAATATGCCAAAGCCAAACAGGCCATCCAACGGCTCTGGCTCCAGTCCATGACTCCGGCCGCCATCCGGGAAGGCTTTTCCGCCTTGCGCGATGGCGCGGCCCTGCAGCCGCTGGCGGATGCCGCCGTCTGCCGGTCCGAATCCGACTGGCTGGTCGGGATCAATGGAACGCGCGCCCTGACGGCCTTCAATTCCAAGACGGGCGGTTTTCAACTGACCACGGTGGGGCGCGTGCAAACGCCCACGCTGGCCATCGTCGTCGAGCGCGAGGAGAAGATCCGCAAATTCGTCCCGCGCGATTATTGCGAGTTGCAGGCCACCTTCGCCGCCAGGGCCGGCGAATACGCGGGGCGCTGGTTTGATGAAAAATTTGCCAGGGACAAGAAGGACAATGACCCCGACCTGAAGGCCGAACGGATTTGGGACCGCAAACAAGCCGAGGCCATCCGCGACAAGTGCGTTGGCCAGCCGGGCCGGGTCACCGAGGAAACCAAGCCGAGCACGCAGTTGTCGCCGCTGCTCTACGACCTGACCAGCTTGCAGCGCGACGCCAATGGGCGTTTCGGTTATTCGGCCAAGAACACGCTGGCTCTGGCCCAGACTCTTTATGAACGGCACAAGGTGCTGACCTACCCCCGGACCGATTCGCGCGCGCTGCCGGAGGATTACATCGGCACCGTCCAGGCCACGCTGGAGATGTTGTCCGGCACGGCCTACCGCCAGTACGCGGGCGAGATTTTAAAGCAGCAATGGCTGCGCCCCAACAAGCGCATCTTCAACAACGCCCGGGTTTCCGATCACTTCGCCATCATCCCCACATCGCTCGCGCCGAGGCATTTGAACGAGCAGGAACAGAAACTTTACGACCTGGTCACCCGGCGTTTCCTGGCCATTTTTTATCCGGCGGCCGAATTTCTGGTTTCGACGCGCATCACCCGTGTGCGGGAGGAACCGTTCAAAACGGAAGGCAAAGTCATGGTCAATGCCGGCTGGCTGAATGTCTATGGGCGGGAGGCGCAAGGGGAGGACCAGGGTCCGCGCCTGGCGCCGGTGCAGCCGGATGAGATTGTCAATACTGTAAAAATCGACCTCGCGGCCACGCAGACCAAACCGCCCCCGCGCTACAACGAGGCGACGCTGCTCTCGGCGATGGAAGGGGCCGGCAAACTGGTCGAGGACGAGGACTTGCGGGAAGCGATGAGCCAGAAAGGCCTGGGCACGCCGGCGACCCGCTCGGCCATCATCGAGGGGCTGATTTACGAGCAATACATCCTGCGCAACCATCGCGAATTGCAGCCCACGGCCAAGGCCTTTTCATTAATCAACCTGCTGCGCGGGCTGGGCATCCCCGAATTGTCGTCGCCGGAGCTGACGGGGGATTGGGAGTTTAAATTGAAGCAAATGGAGCGGGGTCAATTGGGCCGGCCCGACTTCATGCGGCAAATCGCGGAGATGACCCGCCAGATCGTCCGGAAGACCAAAGGGTATGAAAGCGACACCGTGCCGGGCGATTTTGGCGAAGTGAAAGTTCCGTGCCCCAGGTGCGGGGGCGTGATCAAGGAGAACTACAAAAAATTTCAATGCCAAAAGTGCGACTTCGCCTTGTGGAAAATTGTGGCGGGACGCCAATTCGAGATCCGGGAGATCGAGGAGCTGATCACCCGGCGAACGATCGGCCCGTTGCAGGGCTTCCGCAGCAAATTGGGGCGGCCTTTCGCCGCGATCATCAAGCTGACGGCGGAGCTGAAACCGGAATTCGATTTCGGGCAGCAGAATGACGATAATCAGGCGGCGGCCGAAGCGCTGGATTTCAGCGGCCATGAATCGCTGGGCAAATGTCCGCAATGCGGTTCGCCTGTTTATGAGAACGGCATGAATTACAGTTGTGAGAAGGCCGCCCGGCGCCAGGGCTGCACCTTCCGCACCGGCAAAATCATTTTGCAACGGTCCATCGAAAAGGAGCAGGTGAAAAAACTGCTGGCTGGCGGGCGCACCGATCTGCTGGACAAATTCATTTCCAAAAAGGGCCGCCCGTTCAAAGCGTTCCTGGTGGTGGGCAAGGAGGGCAGGGTCGGATTCGAATTCGAGCCGAAAAAGGAAAAAAAAGCGGAGCCGGCCAAAGCGAAATAGCCGGCGCCCCAATCAGATTGTCTGCGCCAGAGAGGGGTGAAAAGTTTAAAGATTACAGTTTCCAACGGCGCCAGGCTTTCCTTATTCTCCGCCGGTCGAGAATCTATGGAACCACATCGCATCGGTTTAATCGGAGGAAGCGGCCTTTATCACATCGAAGGCTTTACGGGCCGGAAATGGGTCCGGCTCAAGACCCCCTTTGGGTCTCCGTCGGATGCCTTTCTGACGGGTCAATTGGCGGGCCGGGAAGTGGTCTTTTTGCCGCGACACGCCCGCGGCCACCGCATCCTGCCGGGCGAACTGAATCATCGCGCCAACATTTACGGAATGAAAAAGCTCGGAGTCGATTGGATTCTCAGCGTCAGCGCGGTGGGATCGTTGCAGCGGCAATACAAACCGCGCGACATTGTGCTGCCCGATCAATTTGTGGACCGGACGAAGCGGCCGTCCGCAGACACTTTTTTTGGGCGGGGCATCGTGGCGCACATCGCCTTTGCCGATCCGATCTGCCCCGAGTTGCGGCAACTGCTTTACAAAAGCTGCCGGGCGGAAGGGGCGCGCGTCCACAACGGCGGCGTTTACGTGAACATGGAAGGCCCGGCCTTCAGCACCCGCGCCGAATCGCTGACCCATCATGCGCTGGGTTACGATGTCATTGGCATGACCAGCCTCGGCGAAGCCAAATGCGCCCGGGAAGCGGAGATCGCCTACGCCATCCTGGCGATGGTCACCGACTACGATTGTTGGAAAACCGATGAGGCTCATGTGACGGTGGAAATGGTCGTGGCGAATTTAACGAAAAATGCCGACCGGGCCGGGGCGATCCTGGCGCGCGTCGTGCCTGAAATCCCCGGGGAACCCAACTGGCCGTGCCACCAAGCATTGAAAAACGCCATCATGACCGACCGGAAATTGTGGCCGGCAAAAACAAAGGCGGCGTTGCGGCCGCTCCTGCGGAAGTATCTGTAGATGGATCCCCGCCTTTTTCCGGGCGGCGGCTTCAGGCCTCTTGCTATGGATTCTCGTCCAGCACTTTCTTTCCGCAATAAGGGCAGTTCTTGCTGGCGATGACAATCGCCTTGAACTGCGCCAGGGGTTTTCCACAGTGGGGACAGGCCACTCCCATATCCCGGTCATTTCTTCTGGTCAACGGGATCATGGCGCCGATGGCGAGCAGGAATGGGACAGCCACGGGGAGGACCTTTAAGAGGTTCGGAGTCGGTCCGGCGATTCGGGAGGCAAGAAACGCCTCAAACCGGCGCTGAAACGGGCCGTAGGCAATGATGAATCCAAGGGCCATCAACAGCGGGATTATGAAAATGGCCGCGGCGCGCCTGTTGTAACTGTTCGCCGCTTTTATGAATTGATCCTTGCTCATGTGCCTTCAATTTCCCGGTCACGATGGGGCAAACGCCGCCCTGTGTGAAGTATAAATTGCGGCCTGTTGTGGAATCGGGCAGACTGCGGCGCGCCGCGCGGGAAACTTTTTCCTTGCCTGGTTGCCAAACCGGGTGTAGGCATATGTAAACTCAATTCAAAGGATAAAAAGGCTTCCTGATATGAAAACAACAGAGAAAAAATGGACAGTGTTCCTTTTGGCTTTGACCGCGGTCGCCGTGTCGGCCCTGGCTGAGGAGCGCACTCTCAAAGTGGGTGATCCGGCTCCAAAACTGCAAAACGGCAAATGGGTGCAGGGCAGCCAGGTGAAGACATTCCAGCCCGGCAAGGCTTACCTCGTCGAATTCTGGGCCACTTGGTGCCGCCCTTGCCGCCCTGCCATTGCCCCTTTGAACCGGATTTACACCAAATTCAAGGACAAGGGCCTGGTGGTCATTGGCCAGGATTGTTTGGAACAAAATGACACGCTGGTCGAACCCTTCGTCAAAAAAATGGGCGATAGAATGACCTACTGCGTCGCCCTTGACGACAAGACCAACAGCGTGAAGGGCAAAATGGCGGACACCTGGTTGGACGCCGCCGGATGCAACGGCATTCCCAGCGCATTTTTGATCGATACAAATGGCGCCGTGGCCTGGATCGGCCATCCCATGGAGCTGAAGCAGGAGATTATTGAACAAGTCCTGGCCGGGAAATATGACCTCCGAAAAGCCGCCGCGGATTACGAAAAAGACCTCAAGGACCAGGCGGAGCGGGAGAAGGAATTGGCGCCGGCGCGGGCCGCAATGACGGCCGTGTCCTGCGCGATGGGCGAGAGGAATTGGGATGAAGCATTGGACGACCTCGCCGAAGTGGAGAAACTCGTCCCCGAAAACCGCCGCGCCAGCCTGGAGGCCACTTTCGACATGAATCGCTTCAGGATTCTGCTTGGCAAGGAGGACTATCCGGCCGCGTACAAACTGGCTGCGAAAATAAGCGACACCCATAAAGACAACCCTGGGTTGCAAAATGGTCTGGCCTGGCAAATGATTACCGACCAAACCATTGAGAAACCCAACTTGGAATTGGCGGAGACCCTGGCCAATCGCGCCAACGAAGCGGCCAAGGGCGAGGATCCCGGAATCCTGGAAACGCAAGCCCGCGTGTTGTTCATGAGGGGAAAGAAACAGGAGGCCGTCCAGGCGCAAACCAAGGCCGTGGCGCTGGCCGAACCGGAGCAGAAGCAAGTCATGCAAAGCAGGCTCGACAGCTACAAAAAGGGCGAACTTCCAGCAATTGACGCGCCCAATTAAGAGGGCCGCGCACCCATCCACACCGCCGGGGGATCCTTGGGATGACCTCCAGTTTTACCCGGATTTTGCTTGAATGCGGCCCCGGCTCTGGCACATTGACCCGATGCGTTGCGAGGCCCTGACAATGGCGCTTCGTCCAAGGATGTGAAAGAATCCATTTTACCAAGGTTGCTTCTGCTGGTGGTGGCCGGCTTGGTCCCGGTGGCTCAGGCTTTGGCTTCAATCAACGGCCACAAAGTTGAGGTCCGCGATGCCGCCGCGGCACGGGGCGTTGTCGCGCAAGGGGGCCGGCTGATTGCCGATTACGGCGGTTTTCAACTTTATGATGTTCCCCAAATCAGCGCCACTCTTCCGGGACCGGTCGAAGTTCGGGATGGCTATAATTCAATCCTGCTCAACGCGGTCCATCTCGATACCGCCAAAGCCGGGGTTCAGGCTTTGAGGAAAACGGCGGGGGCTTTTGGCGGGAAACGAATGCATCTGGTCCAATTTGCCGGGCCTGTCCAGCCGGCCTGGCGCAAGGCTTTGTTGGATGCCGGGGTGCAAATTGTCAGTTACATTCCGCAGAACGCCTATTTGGTTTATGGCGATGCGGATGGTGTTGGGCGGGTGCAGGCCCTGGCCGCCACCGCGCCTCATATTCAATGGGACGGGCCTTATCTGGATGATTACAAAATCCATCCCCGCGCCCGCGCCGTGGATAAAAATGGCAATCCACGCCAGATTGGCACGGACCGATTTGCCATTCAATTGATGGCGGACGCCGCCGCCAATGCGGACACTTTGAAATTGATCGATCAACTCAAGCTGGCGCCCATTCAGCGGCAGCGTCCGGTCTTGAATTTTGTGGATGTGATTGTCCGGGTGTCGGCTGCCGATTTGCCGAAAATTGCCGCCCGGCCGGACGTGCTTTCCATCCAGCCTTATTCGCCGCCAAAAAAGGTTTGCGAGCGTCAGGACCAAATTGCAGCGGGCAATCTTTCAGGCAATGTGCCGAGCGGACCCGGTTACCTGGCGTGGCTGAAGAGCAAGGGCTTTGCCCAGGCTCAATTCACCGCGTCCGGCTTCATCGTGGATCTGTCCGACAGCGGAATAGACAATGGGACAACATCTCCCAACCATTTCGGGTTGTATGACGGAGGCGATATCAACAGTGCCAGCCGCGTGGTCTATAACATTCTGGAAGGGACTCCGAATTATGGAAGCACACTGCAAGGCTGCGATGGCCACGGTAACATCAATGCGCATATTGTAATGGGTTACGATGACAGCGCGGGTTTTCCATTTGCGGACAGCGCGGGTTATCATTATGGCCTGGGGGTCTGTCCGTTCGTGAGCGTTGGCTCGTCCGTTATTTTCGATCCCGATTATTCGACGAATCCCGATGACACGACAGTCATTTCCACGGCGTATCACAACGGCGCGCGCATCAGCAACAACAGTTGGGGAGACTCCGACTCAAGCGACGACGGGACCTACAGCGTTGACTCCTTTGAGTACGACGCGCTGGTGCGTGACGCGCAACCGGCTGACGCGCCATACCCCGCCCCGGGCAACCAGGAAATGGTCATTGTCTTCGCCGCCGGCAATGACGGCCCCGTCGCGGTGTCGATCAGTCCGCCTGGCACGGCCAAAAATGTCATCACTGTCGGCGCGGCGGACAATGTGCAGCCCATTGGCGGAACCGACGGGTCCGGGGTGAGCGATGCTGAATCGGACAATGCCAATGCGATCATCAGCTTTTCCGGACGCGGCCCGTGTCTGGATGGCCGGCTCAAACCGGACCTTATGGCGCCGGGCACGCACGTCAGCGGAGGAGTGCCGCAGGCCGAACTTACCGGTCCGGTTGGAGATGGACAAGCTCTGGCTTGCTTTCCTGAGGATGGATCCGGCGTTTCCGGAGGCCCTGACAACAGTCTGTTCTTCCCGACCAACCAGCAGTTTTACACCGCTTCCTCGGGCACCAGCCATTCCACTCCTTGCGTCACGGGCGGTTGCGCGCTGGTGCGCCAGTATTTTATCAACACCAATCTCCCTCCGCCCAGCCCGGCCATGACGAAGGCGTTCCTCATGAACTCGGCCCGTTACATGACCGGGACCGGGGCCGATGATACTTTGTGGTCCGACAACCAGGGCATGGGTGAGATGGACCTCGGCATGGCCTTCGATGGCACGCCCCGCATTTTGCGCGACGAAGCTTCCGCGGACATGTTCACCGCCACCGGCCAGACTCGCGTCTTCACCGGCGTCGTTGGCGAAACGAACCTTCCCTTCCGCGTCACCGTCGCCTGGACCGATGCGCCGGGAAGCACGACTGGGGCCGCTTACAATAATCATCTGGACCTGACCGTGGCCGTCGGCGGCGTGACGTACAAAGGCAATGTCTTCAGCGGATCCAACTCCATCCCCGGCGGTTCGGCCGACACGATGAACAACGTCCAAAGCGTATTTCTGTCAGCGGGCACTTCCGGTGGCTATACCGTGACGGTCACTGCCGCCAACATTAATTCGATCGGGGTTCCGAATGCTTCCAATGCGTTGAGCCAGGATTTTGCCCTGGTCATTTACAACGCCGGCGCGGTGGCCTCCCTGGCCGCGGCAGGACAGACTTTGACGACGAACGAGCCTTGCACCAATGGAGTGGTCAATCCCGGCGAAACGGTCACGGTCAATCTGGCCTTGCAGAATGTCGGCAACACCTCTACGACCAACCTTGTCGCCACCCTGCTGACGAGCAACGGAGTGGTTTTTCCGACCAACTCGCAAACCTACGGCGCGTTGCCCGCCGGGGCCTCGGCCACCAACGCGTTTTCATTTTTCGCCGATGGAGCGTGCGGGCAAACGATCACCGCCGTTCTGCAACTTCAGGATGGCCCGGCCGATCTTGGTACTGTCAGTTATAGCTTTCAACTGGGTCTGCCTGTCACCACGACGACAACGAACTTTACGCAGAACTTTGATGGCGCCACCCCGCCGGCTTTGCCATCCGGGTGGACCACCAGCAATTATCCAGCCTCCTCCGACCTCACCAATTGGACAACTGAAAGCACGAACGTTGCCATGTCGTCCAACGCGGTTTATTGCCCCGATGCCCCCACCCCGGGTGAGGTTTATTTGTATTCGCCAACGATCGCCATAAGTGCTGTAACCAACGAGGGGGCCAACCAACTGAGTTTCCTCAACGATTTCAATCTGGAGGAAACCTATGATGGCGGGGTGTTGGAGATTGCCATTGGCGACAGTGCCATCGCCAGCGGCACTTTCACCGATATCCTGGCGGCGGGCGGCAGTTTCGTCACTGGCGGTTACAACGGCGGCCTGTCGGATCTGGGGGACCGGCCGCGCGAAGACAATCCGCTGATCGGCCGCCAGGCTTGGACCGGAAATTCCGACGGCTTTATTACAACCGTAGTCAACCTTCCCGCCGCTGCCGGCGGGACGAATATTCAGCTCCGGTGGATTTGCGGCACGGACAAAGGCAACTACAACCTGGTTGGCACAGGAGGTTGGTGGATCGATGACATTGCCATCAGCCAGCCCGGCTTCGAATGCACCAATTGCCCCGCCACAAATGTTTCGGTTCCCACCATTGTCTTCCCAACCAACGGGTACCAATTCACCGCCCTCTCGCCCGTGGTCATGGTCACCGGCCTGGCGCCGGAAGATTATTCAATCGTCACCATTTCCAATAACGGTGTTGCAAACATGACCGTTACGAATGATGGCAACGGGGTTTATGCCGCGCTGGCCGCGCTGAGCTTTGGCTCAAACACTTTGACGGTTTCGCAGGGCGGGACCAACTCCAGCAACGTCGTCATTTACATAACACTTGGGCCGCCAATTCTTGACGTGCCGGCGGTTGCCAACCCGCAGGTGGCCGTCAGCGGCATGGGCGCGGCGGGAGCCACCGTCCAGCTTTATGAAGACGATTCCACCAATGGCACTCCGCTGACGAATTTTCTGGTTGATGCGTCGGGCAACTTCTCCGGTTCAATCACTTTGCCGCTGGGCAACTTCGCGCTGACGGCCACGGAGGCGATCAGCGGCCAAACCAGCGCCATTTCGGCCCCGGTTTCGGTCAGCGTGGTGTCCGTGCCGCCGCCGAAGATTGTTTCGCCCGTCACCGGATTGGTGACGAACAAAGTCTCCCTGAGCATCAGCGGCACGGGAGCGTCCGGAGCGTCCGTGACCATTTACGACGTCACAAGCAACGGCACGAACCAGCACCCGGCGACCGTGAACCGCGGAGGGAAATTCTCCGCTGTGGTGGAGTTGGCCGATGGAATGAACACCTTCTTCGCCACCCAGGAACAGAACGGCACCAACAGCCCGGCCAGCGCCCCCGTCCTGGTCGCCGATTATTTGGCCCCGGAAATTCTGGTCCAGCCGGCGGACCAGACCAATTTTCTGAAAGGCTCCGTGACCTTTTCGGCGGAGGTCGTCGGGGCGGCTCCGCTGAAACTGTTTTGGCAGACCAATGGGGTGAAAATCCCGGGCGCCGTCAGTCCGAACCTGACGCTGTCAAACCTCAAGACCAACGAAACGAACTACAGTTACAGCCTGACCGCGTCCAATAAATACGGCGTGGCCAACAGCAGCGAGGTGACACTGACCCTGGTGACCAATCCATTCACAACAAATCTGACCGGCGCCTACTACGGTTTGTTCACCAATTCACCGGCGCAATTTGAAAGTTCGGGCCTGCTCACCCTGAACCTGACCTCCCTCGGAAAATTCACCGCCAGGATTTTGAGCGCCGGAGGCAGTTATTCCTTTTCCGGCGGGCTGTCGGGCGTTGGCTGGTGGTCGAACCTTGTGTCGCGCGGGTCGGGAAAAACCCCGCTGACGGTGGTGTTGAATTTGGACGTGACCAACGGGGTGGAGCCAATCCTCGGCACGGTTTCCGCCGGGACCAATTGGAGCGCGGCATTGGAGGCGAACCGCGCGACTTACAACGCGGCCAACCCATTCACCAATCAGGGCAAATTCACCCTGATTTTTGGCGGCGCCAACAATGGCGCGCAAAGTCCCGGCGGCGACGGTTACGGGACGGTCAGCATAAGCGCGAAAGGAATGGTGTCGTTGAGCGGCGTGCTCTCGGATGACACCAGTGTCGCTCCGGGTGCCGTCAGCGTTTCCAAAGACGGGCGGTGGCCGCTCTACATTCCGCTTTATGGCAGGTTCGGATCTCTGGCGGGCTGGATTGATTTCACCAACCAGGGCGCCAGTCTTGCAGATTTGACGAACAGCGGCGTCTGCAGTTTTGCAGGCTCCAACGTCATGTGGTTCCGCACCAATGCCGACGGCAAACTTTACACCAACGGCTTCACTAATTCCCTCACCGTCATCGGCTCGGTCTTCTCGCCGGACAACAATGCAGCGCTGCTGGATTTCCCCAATCTGGAGGTCATTCTCAGCGGAGGCGGCCTGGTGGATGTCTTCAGCAACAGCGTCATTCCCTCGGCCGGCGGCAAGTTCACCGCGAGTGGCGCGGGAATTTCCGGTCTGACCCTGAGCCTGAATCCTGCCACGGGCGTCATCAAAGGCAGCTTTGCCGGCCCGGCGGCTGGGGCCGTGCCGATCAAGGGCGTGGTCCTGCAGGAACAGACCAATGCGGGCGGGTTTTTCCCGGGCGCCCCGAACAGCGGGACGTTCTTATTGACACCGCCGTAAAGGGGCGGCTCAGTTCTTGTGCGCCCCGATTTGCGGCGCGCTAGGATTGGCTTCCGGCCCGAAGTAGCGCAGCACCACCAGCGGTTCCACGCTGCTGGTGTTTTCAAAGGTCACGCCGGCCCGGGCCGCGCTTTCCGTGCAGAAAACCTCGTCCTCCGTCAGTTCATGGAAACGGATCAGTTTGGGGCAATCGAGATTGAGCCGGTTCATCCGCCCCTTGCCCTGCACGGCGATCAGGCCATAAGCGCCGGAATCGGCAATCCGGCATTTCGCGCCGGGATCGACGGTCAGTTCCTTGGCGGTGAAAAGTTGTTCGCCATCGATCTTTCCATAGACGATCCACCGGTCCATGTAGCCTTCGCTTTGCGTGTCGGCCACCGGGACCGGTTCCAGGTAATGATTGTCCTTGAAATGTTCGTCGGTGTTCCCCTTCCAATCCAATTGCCCGACCAGATAGTCCAGGTCGTTGTGGTACTTCTTTGGCACGTCCTTGACCAGCAAGGCCCAGGGGACCTCGCGGCCCTCGACCAGTGATTGGTACATGCTGAAAACATCGCTGCCCCATTGCGGTTCATAGGTGCAAAGCGAACCGGGCGCGTGCAGAATGCAGGGCGGGATGAGCCAGCCGGTGCCGGGCTTGAGGCGGTAGGCGCGGCTCAAATCCAGGATGCCGTTGTCGCCCTTGTTCCAATTCTCGAGGCAGCGCCGCACGGCGGCCCGGGTCGTGCCGGGTTCCAAGCCCATGAATGTGCAGGGGAAATTGTTGCCGGTGTTATTGTGCTGCGCCGGAAAATAATAGGACTCCGGTTTGCCTTCCAAGCCGAGCAGGGCGGCTTGTTTGGCGTTCTGGTGCATGTGATGCGGAATCGGCCCCATGTTGTCGAACAATTTGGAATAGACGGGCCATTTCTTGTACCGGCGCCAGAGGCTCTCGCCGATAATAGTAGCTCCGCACTCGGCCACCGCTTGTTGCAGCGTAAAGCGTTGCCGCCCGGCCACGACGCAGCTCAATCCTTCGTCCGGCGTCCGGTTGTCGTTGGCGGCGGGCGTGGTCGAACCGAACCAGCGCTCGTCGATGCCCCCGCGATTCAATCCGAAGGCGTAGAGGTCATCGGGATGCAGTTTGAGCCGTCTGCCGGGTTGAAGGAACGAGCGCGGCACCCAACACGGCGCCAGCCGCAACAATCCCCCGCTCTCGGCCAGGGCGGATTCGACGATGGGGGCGACCTTGCTTTTGACCTCTTTGAGCGACGTGACTGTGTTCATATTCTTTATTCAGCCAGTGGATTAGTCCCTTTTGCGCGGCGTGTAAAGCTTGACGCGCATTTTGTCGCGGTATCTTATTGTCACCCGAAAGTTGAGAACCGATTATCCCGCTGTGGTCTGCCTTGTGATGCACCCGCCGTAATGGATGACCCGTTCATGGCACAAGTCCGCAGAATATGACCGGCCAACAATCTTCGCCAAAAGTCCCCGCCGACGCGGGCCGCTGGAATCAACGCTGGGGGGTGCCGGCAGTTTGCCTGGCGCTGGCCGCGATCACCTTCGCCGTTTTCGGGCAAACGCTGACTCACGAGTTCGTTAACTTGGACGACGATCTGTATGTATATGAGAATCCGATGGTCGCCCGGGGTTTAAGCATGAAGGGCCTCGCCTGGGTCTTCACCCATGCGGACTGCGAATTATATCACCCGCTGACGATGCTTTCACTCATGGGGGATTACCAACTCCACGGACTCCACGCCGGCGGGTATCATCTCACCAATGTCCTGTTGCACACCGCATCGGTCATCCTGCTGTTCCTCATATTGCGCCAGATGACCGGCGCGCTTTGGCGCAGCGCGTTTGTGGCGGCGGTGTTTGCGATTCATCCGCTGCGGGTGGAATCGGTGGCGTGGGTGGCGGAGCGCAAGGATGTGCTCAGCGGTTTTTTCTTCATGGTCACGCTCGGCGCCTATGCCCACTATGTCCGCAATCCGAAGTCACCGGCCCGCTACCTGATGGTTGCCGCCGCGTTCGTGCTAGCCTTGCTCTCCAAGCCGACGGTGGTGACGCTGCCGTTTGTGCTGTTGCTGCTGGACTACTGGCCGTTGCACCGGTTCGAACCCCGAAAGCTTTTGGGGTTGATCCTGGAAAAGATTCCCCTGCTGGCGCTGGCCGCCGGGGCGTGCGCGATGACTGTTCTGGCGGCGGGAAAAGAGATCACATCCCGCGGCGCCATTCCCATGCCCTTGCGCATCGGCAATGCCTTGGTTTCCTATGCCGTCTATCTGCGCCAAGTGGTTTGGCCGGGAGGACTGGCGGTTTTTTATCCCCAATTGGAGAAAGGTTACCCGGTTTGGACAATAGCCTTTTCATTCCTGTTGCTGGCGTTGATTACGGGAGGCGTTTTGGCTTTTGGGCGGAAGCGCCGCTGGCTTTTGACCGGCTGGTTTTGGTATTTGGGAATGTTGACGCCGATGATCGGCATTGTTCAAGTGGAAGAGTTCATGCATGCGGATCGCTACACCTATCTGCCGCAGATCGGGATTTATATAGGGGCGGCGTGGCTGGTGGCGGAGTACAGGGTGAGCCGTGTGGCCTTTGAGGGCCTCATGGCTGGCGTGCTCGCCGTGTTGATGGTCTGCGCCTGGCGGCAGACCGGGTATTGGAAAAACAGCGAAATCTTGTGGACCCACACACTGGCCTGCACGACCGGCAACTACATCGCCCACAACAACCTCGGCGACGCCCTTGACCAAAAAGGAAGGGTGGACGACGCGATCCCGCAGTTCCAAAACGCCCTCCAAATCAATCCTGACTTCGTGGAAGCCCACAACAATCTCGGCGCGGCTCTTTTCCAAAAGGGAAAAGTTGATGAAGCGATTGTCCATTATCAGGAGGCGCTGAAAATCAAGCCCGACGACGCGAAAGCACACGACAACCTCGGCATCGCTCTTTTTCAAAAGGGCAGAGTGGACGAGGCGATTACCCATTATCAAAACGCCCTGCAAATCAATCCTGGCTACGCCAAAGCACACTACAATCTCGGCATCGCTCTTTTTCAAAAGGGCAGAGTGGACGAGGCGATCACCCATTTCCAAAGGGCGCTCGAAATCAACCCTGACGACGCGAAAGCCCACAACGACCTCGGAACCGTTCTTCAACAAAAGGGCAGAGTGGACGAGGCGATCACGCAATACGAGGAGGCGCTGAAAATCAAGCCGGACTTCGCGGAAGCCCACAACAACCTCGGCTCCGCTCTTCGTCAAAAGGGCAGGGTGGACGAGGCGATCACCCATTATCAAATCGCCCTGCAAATCAATCCTGGCTACGCGGAAGCCCACAACAACCTCGGCGCCACTCTTCGTCAAAAGGGCAGGGTGGACGAAGCGATCAGCCATTACCGGGAGGCGCTGAACATCAAGCCAGACTTCGCGGGAGCGCACTACAACCTCGGCAACGCTCTTTTGCAAAAGGGAAACCTCAGCGAAGCGATCGCCCATTTTCAGCAGGCGGTGCAAATCGGACCGGCCGACCCAGCGGCCCAAAATAATCTGGCCTGGCTCCTGGCCGCTTGTCCGCAGGCGTCGCTGCGCAACGGCGCCAAGGCGGTGGAACTGGCCCAACAAGCCAATGAAATGGTTGGCGGAACGAACCCCATTTTTCTTCACACTCTCGCCGCCGCCTTCGCCGAAGCAGGGCGATTTTCGGAGGCGGTGGAAACCGCGCAACGCGCCTTGCGCCTGGCCGGGCAACAATCCAACACGGGGCTGGCCAGGCAACTGCAATTGGAGATCAAACTCTACGAAGCAGGCACCTCATACCATTTCCCTGCACAAACACACTAAGGCATTATGTAGTCCGCAAAATATGACCGGCCAACAATCTTCGTCAAAAGTTCCCGCCGACGTGGGCCGCTGGAATCAACGCGGGGGGGTGCCGGCGGTTTGCTTGGCGCTGGCCGCGATCACCTTCGCCGTTTTCGGGCAAACGGCGGGTTTCAACTTCGTCAATTACGATGATAAAAGCTATGTGTATGACAACCCCGTTGTTCAAAGAGGTTTGACCCTGAAGGGAGCCGTCTGGGCGTTCACCTTTGGAGAAATCGGCCACTGGCACCCGCTGACGTGGCTCACGCACATGGCGGACTGCCAGGTCTATGGCCTGTGGGCGGGCGGCCATCATCTGACCAACGTGGCATTGCACGCGGCGGCGGCGGTGCTTTTGTTTCTGGCGTTGAGAGAGATGACGGGGAGCTTGTGGCGCAGCGCATTCGTGGCGGGGGTGTTTGCCATTCATCCGCTGCGGGTGGAGTCGGTGGCCTGGATTGCGGAGCGCAAGGACGTGCTGAGCGGGGTGTGCTTCATGCTGACGCTGTGGGCTTATGCGCGTTATGCCCGCCGGCCCACGGGCTGGCGCTTCGCCGTGGTGGCGCTGTCCTTTGGCTTGGGACTTTTGTGCAAGAACATGCTGGTGACACTGCCGTTTGTGTTGCTGTTGCTGGACTGGTGGCCGCTCCATCGGGTGAAGCTGGCGCCTTTTTGGGGACTGGTGAAGGAGAAGATTCCGTTGTTCTTGCTTTCGATTGGGTCATGCGTGGCGACTTTTCTTGTGCCGGAAAAAGTGCTTGACTCTGAGCGGATCCCGTTCCTTGAACGCCTCGGCAACGCCGTGGTTTCCTATGGCGTTTACCTGCGGCAAATGGTTTTTCCGGCGGGATTGGCCATCCCCTATCTCTATCCGCCAGTCGGTCTGCCGCTCTGCAAGGTTGCTCTGGCCTTTGTTGTGCTGGCGGCGATTTCCATCAGTGTGCTGGCGTGCCGGAAAAGGCGCCCATACCTGCTGATGGGCTGGCTCTGGTATCTGGGAATGCTGGTTCCGGCGATTGGGATTGTTCAAATATCGTACTATGCCCGTGCGGATCGCTACACCTATTTGCCGGGCATCGGGCTGGTTCTGGCGGGGACGTGGATGGTGGGGGATTGGAGCCTGGGGTGGAAACATCGGCGGGCGGCGCTGGGCGGTTTGATGGCCGCCGTGATGGGAGCGTTGATGGTCTGCGCCTGGATACAGACCGGCTATTGGAAAAGCAGCGAAACCTTGTGGACCCACACGTTCGCCTGCACCACGGGCAATAACGTCGCCCACTACAACCTCGGCCTCGCTCTTGACCATGAGGGAAGGGTGGAGGAGGCGATCGCCCAATTCCAAAAGGCATTGGAAATCAATGCAAACAGCGCGGAAGCCCACCACAACCTCGGCGCGGCACTGTTCCGAAAGGGAAAAGTGGATGAAGCGATTGTCCATTATCAGGAGGCGCTGAGAATCAAGCCCGACGACGCGAAAGCCCACTACAATCTCGGCATCGCTCTTGGCCAACAGGGAAGAGTGGACGAGGCGATCACCCATTACCGGGAGGCGCTGGAAATCAACCCCGATTACGGGGAAGCCCACAACAACCTCGGCAACGTTCTCCGTCAAACGGGAAGAGCGGATGAAGCGATTACCCATTTCCAAAGGGCGCTGGGAATCAACCCCGACGATGTGACAGCCCGCAACAACCTCGGAACCGCTCTCCAGCAAAAGGGAAGAGTGGACGAGGCGATCACGCAATACCAGGAAGCGCTGAAAATCAAGCCAGACTTCGCGGAAGCCCACAACAACCTCGGCTCCGCTTTTCTTCAAATGGGCAGAGTGAACGAAGCGATCCCCCATTTCCAAATCGCCCTGCAAATAACTCCTGAGTACTTGGAAGCCCGCAACAACCTCGGCTCTGCTCTTCGTCAAACGGGCAGAGTGGATGAAGCGATCACGCAATACCAGGAGGCGCTGAGAATCAAGCCAGACTCCGCGGGAACGCACTACAACCTCGGCAACGCTCTCTTGCAAAAGGGAAACGTGAGCGAAGCGATCGCCCACTTTCAGCAAGCGGTGCAAATCGGACCGGCCGATCCAGCGGCTCAAAATAATCTCGCCTGGCTCCTGGCCGCTTGTCCGGAGGCGTCGCTGCGCAACGGCGCCAGGGCGGTCGAACTGGCCCGGCAGGCCAATGCGCTGACCGGCGGAAAAAATCCGATCATTCTCCACACCCTCGCCGCCGCCTGCGCCGAAGCCGGGCGGTTTTCCGAAGCGGTGGAAACCGCGCAACGCGCCTTGCGCCTGGCCGGGGAGCAATCCAACACGGGGCTGGCCGGGCAACTTCAATTGGAATTGAAACTCTACCGGGCAGGCAGCCCATACCATCTCCCTGCACAAACACACTAACGCGCTCTTCAACCGGCGTAAATCTGCAGGAATGAGACCGGGCTTGTGGCGCGGGCGGCGTCGGCGGGGCATTGGGCCGGGATGAGACAGAATTGGCCGGCGGATAGGTCAAGGGTGTCGCCGCCAGTTTCAATGCGCAAAGACCCGTCCGTCACGCCGATGATCTCCATGCGGCCGCCAACCAATGGCAACGCCTGGCTTCCGGCCATTTGCCGGAGGCTGACCTCGAAGAGCTCGTTCTTAACCAGGGGCCGAATGGTTCCGGGATGGGCCGGGATCGTTCGACGGGGCAGCAAGGACGGTTCGATGTCGGCAAAATCAATGCTGGCCAGCGACTGTTCCAGATGCAATGGCCGGCCTTTGCCATGCTCATCCAGCCGGTTCCAATCGAAGACCCGGTAGGTCGTGTCGGAATTCTGCTGGATTTCAAAAATCATCGTCCCCGCGCCCAGGGCGTGGACGCGTCCGCTCGGCAGAAACATGGCGTCCCCGGGTTTGACCGGGATGCGGTGGAAACATTCGGCGACGCTCTGGCGGGCGAGCTTGCTTTCGAATGCGGCGCGGCTGACCCCCTTCTTCAACCCGACGAAGAATTCCGCGCCGGGAGCGGCCCGGGCCACGTACCACATTTCCGTTTTGGGTTCGCCTCCCAGTTCCGCGGCCTTGTCCGGGGGCGGATGAACTTGAAGGGAAAGCGTTTCCCGGGCGTCAATGATTTTTATCAGCAGCGGGAAGCGCGGCGGCATTTCCCGGCGCGGCCCGAGCAACTCCGCCGGGCATTGTTCCATCAACCAATGCAATGTTTTCCCCTGCAACGGGCCGCGGGCAATGACGCTCTGGTCCCCTGGACGGTCGCTTATTTCCCAGGATTCGCCGATGCGCCCCTCCGGCGGCAGCGCCTTCGCATGGAACGTGGCCAGGTTGCGTCCGCCCCATATTCGTTCCTTGAAAATCGGCTGGAAAGTCAGCGGATAGAGCATCGTGCGCGGAGGGGTCGCGGAATGAAACGGTTCAAACGGGCGGGGCGGGAGCGTCGCCGTTGCCGGCGGACGCCGGAGTCTCCAAGCCCGGCGCTTTTTCCTTCTTTTCCAGGAATCGGCCGTAAGCCCGGTATTTTTGATAGCGCATTTTCAGGCGATCGGACGCCGGGAGTTTTTTCAAGGCTTCCAAGTTGTTGAGCAAGGCGGCCTTGAGTGTCCGGGCTATTTCCGGCAACTGGTTGTGAGCGCCGCCCAGCGGTTCGGGGACGATCTCGTCCACCAAACCCAATTGGAGCAAATCCCGGGCTGTGATTTTGAGGGCCTCAGCCGCCTTCGGGGCGGCGGAGCGGTCCTTCCAAAGAATGGCCGCGCAACCTTCGGGACTGATGACGGAATAATAGGCATTTTCCAAAATCAACACCCGATCGGCGAGGCCGATGCCCAAAGCGCCGCCGGACCCGCCTTCGCCAATCACCGCGGCCAGGATGGGCGGTTCGAACAACATCATTTCGCGCAGATTGACGGCGATGGCTTCAGCAATGTGCCGTTCCTCCGACGCGATGCCGGGAAAAGCGCCCGCCGTGTCGATGAGGGAAATAATCGGCAAACCGAATTTATCAGCCAGCCGCATCAGGCGCAGGGCTTTGCGATAGCCTTCGGGATGGGCGGAACCGAAATTGCGGTGGATATTCTCCTTGGTGTCGCGGCCTTTTTGGGTGCCGATGACCATGACCTTGTGATCGTCCAGTTTGGCAAAACCGCCAATCATGGCGTGGTCATCGGCAAACAGGCGGTCGCCGTGCAGTTCGGAGAAATCCGTAAAAATGGAGGAAACATAATCAAGCGCGAACGGACGTTTGGGATGGCGCGCAATTTTGATCCGGTCCCAAGGGCTGAGTTGGGCGAATATTTGGCGTTTGGTCTCCTCGATTTTCTTCTCGATAATGGCGACCTCCTCTTCGAATCTGATGCCCATCGCATTGTCCCCGGGATGTTTCTTGAGTTCTTCCAGCTTGCGTTGCAACTCCAGAATGGGCTTCTCAAAATCAAGCTGATGTTTCATCAGCGGCCAGTTTAAATTCTGCGGCGCGGGGAGGCAACGGTAAATTTGAGGGTTCCATTGGCCCTTTACAACTGGACGCTGCCCGATTATTCTCCCGCCTTTCTGATCATTAGCACAAAAATAATATGAAAAAGAACATACTTCTTATTGTTGCCATTGCCCTCGTTGGCACTGCGACATTAACCTTGAACAGTCTGCGCGCCCAAAACGGGCCTCCGGCCGGGCCTCCTCCCGCCGGGCAGCCACCGCCTCCAGGCATGCGCACAGGACCTCCGCCGGCATTCAGAGGCCGCCCAGGCAGCAGTTACCGCCAAGCCATCGGGATTTTAAGACGGGTCAAATCGGACTTGGAACGTTCCAAGGAAGACTTCGACGGTCATCGTCAGCCCGCCATGGATGCGGTGGACAAAGCGATGCAGGAACTGCAAGCCGTCCAAGACTCCATCCAAGCCGCACAAGCCGCCGCCGCAGCCAAAGCCGCCGCTCAACAGCAGAACGCCCAGCAGGCTCCGGCGCCAACTCCTGCCCCAGCCCCGGCTCCTGCCCCGGCGACACCGCCCCAGTAAGGTCGGGCTGTCTCCAAGACAGAACTCCGGGCCAGGCTTGGCGCGGGTTGCGCAAACTCGCGGCCAGGCTCTGGTCATCCGGCTGGTTCGGCCCTTTTCGATTCGCCTTCCGGGCATCCGCACAGGCGCCCGGGATTTATGGATGGAATTGAGGGCTGGGGGCCGGACCGGAATTTGTCCCGGAAGCTCCCGCCGCGCCAACTTCGGACGCGCGGGAAGCGGACGAGAATTTGGCCCGCATCGCGGCTCGTTTTTGATCCAAATCATTCAATTGCCGCACTGTCTCGCTCTTGAGCCAACGGAGGCTGGAAGCGCCAAATTTCGCGTCCGATGCCAGCCGCCCGTTGGACTGGCTTTGGTTCACATAATTGAGCAAAACAGCCAGGTAACGGCTGACCAGCGGGCTTAATTCCCGGCCAATGCGCCATTGCAAAGCCTGCAGGTCATGCGCATTGCGCTGCACGGCGGGTGACGCCGCCGGGGCATCCAGGGTCAAGTCGCACCGGAACGTGAACCATTGCAAACCCTGCAGTTCGCGCACCGCCCGCTGCAACGCGGGCAAAGCATCGGAGGTGTCCCATTCCAGGATGGCCTCCTGTAACGTCACGAGCGCCTTCGCAGGCATCCGCGACGGGGCAAAATGCACCTCGACCGGCACGTCCAGCGCCTCCTGTAATTTGCGCCAGCATTCCTGCTCTGTCCAAGGCTGCGTCAAATCCGCTTCTGTGAAACTGACACAATTCAACCCCCACCATTTTTCCACGTCCAGCAACCGGGCAAAATGGGAATGGAACGCCAGCAGAAAAGAGGTTTGCCAGTTCATGTGCCTGGGCAACTCTTCCAGCATCCGCCGCAGGCAGGACTGGCCGTCATTCAAATGCAGCAGGCTTTCGTAAAACAATTCCGCGCAACTGTCATACACCGCCTGGTCCTTTCCAGTCACGTTTGACCACTCGGGCCAGCTCAATTGCTGGAAAGTCAGCGGCGCATGCCCGCGCAACCCCGCCCGAACCGCGTTCAATCCTTCGATCCCCAGCTTGTAGTATCCCGCCGATTGCACGTTCGGCCGGATTATGAATGTCGGCACATTATAGGCCTGCAAATGCCCGCTCAGCCCTTCCACCAGCCAAAAGGGAATCTCCGCCGATTGGCTCCCGGCCCGGCGGTTGGCCAACTCCGCCAGCAACGTTTGAATCACCGCCCGCACCAGAATCCGCGGTTGAATGGTTTTGGGCAACTCCAGCTCGTAACTCCATCCGTCGGGACGGTGAACTCCCGTCAGCAATGGTCCCCGGTCCTCTGGCAGCGACGAATTTATAATCAATTCGATTTTGCCCTGCCATTCATCCTTCATCCCCAGTTCCAGCAGAAACAACTCCTTCATGCGCTCGCACGACACCGCCAGCAGCGCCGGCTCCAACGGGATTTTATCAGGCTGCGCCGTCTCAGACGCCGCGGGCGCCGTGACCAGAAAGGCCAGACTTCCCGCGATGGGAACACGCATCGCCACAGGTGAAGGAGCATAGGACGGACGGCCCCGCATTTCCCGCGCGGTGAATTGCCCGGAATAACTGCTGGCCGTGACGATCTGGCCGGCTGACTGGGCGGAAACGAGAGAGGCGCCAAACCACACACACAATGGAAGCACCAGAAGTTTCACGCCAAACTCAGGCCGCTTCCAACGCAACCAGAGGGCGAACGTCACGTTCAATTTTCCCCTCGCGTTCATATCGAGCCAGGCGCAAATCATAATCCGCCTGCAACCCCGTCCACAGTTCCGCCGTGGTGCCGAAGTAGCGGGCCAACCGCAAAGCCGTGTCCGCCGTAATGCCGCGCTTTTCCAGAACAATTTCGTTAATCCGGCGCGGCGGCACGTTCAAAGCCCGGGCCAGCGCATTCTGTGACAAGCCATGCGGCTTCATAAACTCCTCGCGGAGAATTTCACCCGGATGAATCGGGGCCAGCTTGTTCGTTTTCATAGTCGTCAATGATAGTCCACAATTTCCACGGCGAAAGCATCTTCACCCTGCCAGCGGAAGCAAATCCGATACTGGTCATTGATGCGGACGCTGTGTTGTCCCGCCCGATCGCCTCTCAGCGCCTCCAGACGATTGCCCGGCGGCGACCGCAAATCGTTCAAGCGCCGCGCCTGATTCAGCACCAGCAGCTTTCGTCGGGCAACGCGCTGAATGCTGGCTGGCAGCCGGCGCGATGCCTCGTCATTGAACAACCGCTCGGTTTCCCGACAGGCGAAACTGCGTATCATCCAGCACACTATAACGCTTGCCGTTATGCCATGTCAAGCGTCCACTACGCCTGTTTTTTGGGTAGCCTCCAAGGCACTGGCGCGTTGTTTGACGGCTTGCGAAAAGCGCGAAGCGTCCTGGAGTGCGCCAGTCCTGGCGCTCTGGAATTGGTTGCCAGTCCGCCCCGCCGCCGGTGCCTCGCTCTCATTTTTGCGCCAGATCCACGCAGATGATTTCCTGATCGTTGCGCGCGTACATCCGGCGATGGGCGAAGGCGGGATGCGACCACACCACCGCGCGGCCGGCATCCCGATTGGCCGGCTCAATGACGTGCGCCCGGCTGATCTCCTCATAGCCCTTGGGCGTCAGCCGGGCGATGATCAAATCGCCCTTTTCATTGAACAGGAAAAAGCGGTCCTGATTCTTGACAATGAAGGCGTTGGCCCAGCGCATTTCCCTGCCGTCGGCGGTGGTGGCGCTGAGCGTTTCCCAAATCCGCTCCCCGGTGCCGGCCTTGAGGCAGCGCAATTGTCCGTAGCTGCAAACGCCGTAAATGTATCCGTCCTCCAGGAACGGCGTGCTCAGGGTCGAGTGCAGCGCGTCGGTGTTCTTTTCGCTCACGCGCCGGCTTTGCCAGACCGTCGCCGCCGCCGGTTTGGAGCCATCCAGCCGGAGCATCCACGAGCCGTTGAAAAAGCACGTCAGAAACAGCAAATCGTCCATTTTGCGCGGCGTTGGAATCGTCATGCCGGCGCGAATCGGCTCCGGCGACTTCAAGGACCAATACACTTTGCCCGTCTCCGGATCCAGCGAGTTGACCGATTCCGGATGCCAAACGATCAGTTGCCTGACGCCGCCCGCCTGAAAGATCACGGGGGAACAGTATCCCGGCTCCCTGGCGCTCAACGCCCGCCAGATTTCGTGGCCGGTGTTTTTGTCCAAAGCGACCACCGTCGAGTTGGAGCCGCCCGCCAGACAAATCAGTTTGTTGCCGTCCGGCAGCGGATTACCCGCGAAACCCCACATCGGCGTCTTGATTTTGTAGTCTTCCTTGAAATCCCGCGACCACACCACGCTTCCCGTCTTCGCGTCCAGGCAGAACAAATTCCCTTCCGCCCCGAGCGAGAAGACTTTGCCCTTGCTGACCACGGGCGTTGTGCGCGGCCCGGCTGGGTAGCTTACGGTGTAGGGACAATCATATTCGTGCCGCCACAGGACCTTGCCATCGTCCGCATTCAGGCAAACAATCCGCTCCGCGCCGGGGATGCTCCCGCGCTCGAACGCGTTCGTTGGTTTGTCCGAAGCCTTGGCAAACAAGTGGTCGAAGACATAGACGCGCCCATTGGCCACGGCGGGGCCGGAATAGCCGGAGCCAATTTCAGCCCGCCACACCACCGGCGGACCGCCGGCCGGAAACGACCTGACAATGCCCGTCTCGCGCCAGACGCTGTCCCTCTGCGGCCCAAGCCACTGCGGCCAATCGTCGGCCCGGAGGCCGGCCGCGCAGCCCATCGCCAGTACTGCAGACCATATTCCACGCATAAAAAATCCTTTGGATTTCTTCCAACAGTCTGCCGCCGCCCCCCCGCCCTAGGCAAAGCCGAAATCATAAATAAAAACCAAAAACTCGAAGCGGCCTTCAGAAACGAAGGCCGCTTTTGTAATGCTGGATGGAAGGGAACACAGATTCCTGAAATTTTCCTGAAATTTTGGGATGGACAATTAGGAAGAGCGTTTAATATATTTGGCAAATGGATGAGCCTTACGCCTATGACATCTTCATGAGCCATAATATAAAGGATAAGCGGATTGTGCTCAAGCTGGTGCAAAGGCTCGAAGCCGAAGGAATGCACGTATGGCACTTTGAGCGTGAAATCAAGCCTGGCGACATCATCTGGGATAAAACCGAGGCAGGATTGAATGCGTCACAGCTCTTGATTCAGACGGTGTCGAAGAACGGTATAGGATCGGATTGGATGAAGCTAGAGCGCTGGTTTTTTTTTCAGCGTGACCCGGATAACAGTGAAGGGCGCGTCATCCTGTTGCGTTTAGACGACACCAAACCCAGTGGCCTTCTGGGTCTCTTCTCCTATTTGGATTGGCGTAAGAGATCGCGAGATGAATATGCTCGTTTGTTAGAAGTATTGAGAGCAAAAACGCCTAGGGGATCGGGCGCAATTGAGTACGCGAGCATTGCACGGGTATATGACTACTTCTTGGGCGGATACTACAACACCAAGGCTGATCTGGAAGCGGCGAAAGAATTAGTGAAGAGCTATCCAGATTTCAAAAAAGTGGCAGTTTCCAACCGTGCGTTTCTTCGCAGATCGGTCCGTTTTCTTGCGGAGGCGGGTATCAAACAGTTCCTCGATATCGGATCGGGGTTGCCAACCAGAGGGAATACTCACGAAATCGCTCAATCTGTCTGCCCCGATGCCAAAGTGGTTTACGTGGACAATGACAAGGGGGTTGTTGAAGCTTCCCGCAACTTGATTGGAGGACAACCGAACGTTCAAGTTGTGTTGGGTGATCTAAAGGATCCCGAGTCCATTCTCTCATCACCTGGGTTAAAGAGTATTGATTTCCGGAAGCCGGTGGGTCTCTTGCTCGTAGCAGTTCTCCATTTTATTACCAATGACGATCTGGCCTTCAAGTCTGTGCGAGCACTCAAGCGGAAACTGGTGTCTGAAGTGCTCCCCAAAAATCCGACCAGTGGTTAAGCTTAGAAAGCAACCACTGTATGACAGAGAAAACGAGCAAACGGACACGGAAACGGCACAGCGGGGAGTTTAAAGCCAAAGTCGTCGTCGC
>Ga0326727_10006842_pt1 | contig 30811 bp, 23 predicted proteins | sample MB2enrmetagenome_FD_207643 | JGI IMG/M metagenome (GOLD analysis project Ga0326727, IMG submission 207643) | Lab enriched peat soil microbial communities from McLean, Ithaca, NY, United States - MB29MY | ecosystem: Environmental > Terrestrial > Soil > Wetlands > Peat | place: USA: New York... | reverse complement strand
AAGGGCTTCGTGGCGCTGGGTCAGCCGCTCCAGCCGTTCGTCAATATCCATGTTCGTCTCCGCGCTTTGTCACTTCCCTAAGCTTACTGCACGCCCTGCCGTCTCAGCAAGACTTCAGGCTGTTGGCCCGCGCCTTCCACCGAGCCCGCGCTTTGCACCGTTTCTATTTGACAGACTAAGGGGACAACGCGGGTCCCTGTTTTCCATGTTTTCCACGCTGGGTCCATGCGGCGGGAGTCGGGGGCGGATTCGCCGCACAAATCAGAACCTACCCTAAGCTTGCTGCGAATGATATTATAGCGAACATGAACACTTTGGAATTGAGTGACGAACAGATCATTTCACTGGTGCGGGGGTTGCCGGCCGAACGCAAGCGGGCGGCCTTGCTGGCGCTTGCCCAGGACGCGCAGGCGGGCCGGGACGAGCGCTTGCGCTTCGGTGAGGCGCAGTTGCGCCAGACGTGCGGGGAACGTGGCCTCGATTGGGACCGCTTGTCGGAAGATGAGCGCGAGTCCTTCGTCGACGCCTTACTGCACGAGAAATAGCCTTGCCGCTTACCGCCTTGTTCGACACCAATATTCTGTTTTCAGCGACGGGTTTGCGGGGAAATCCCTTTCAATGCATCGAGCGGGCGCGCGCCGGCGAGTTCCCGGTCTTCACTTGCCCGGAACTGATGGAGGAAGTGTCCATCGAGCGGATCGGTTACAGAGCCGAAGCTAAGGCCTGCGCCGGCATCTCATCCCAAGTTCGCCCTTCGAGTTCCCGCCCGGCTTTCTTCTTTCTTGTTCCGCCCCATTGTTTGAAGAAGAAGGGGACGCGAGCGTCCAGGCACTGGTCACGAATCTCCGTAACCCAGGCTGGGTCCATGGGACGGGCGCCGGGACCGGATTCTCCGCCCACGATGACCCAATCGATGCCTTCGAGATTCAGGCCGGGCAGCGGTCCCAGCAGCGGTTCGAGGGACAGGAATCTGACCATCGCGCCGGTTTGGCGAAGGTGGTCGATGCGCGGCGTGTATTTGAGGCTCTCCACGCTGACGCCCATCCAGATGTGTGGCGCCCATGGAAGCATGGGCGAGAGTTCCAGCAATCGGTCGGACCGCTTGGTGAGAACCTGGAATTTGTGCCAGTCGGCGCGGCGCATCACGTCGAAGGTCTTGGCGATGAATTCCACCGGCACGTCTTTGTGGAACAAATCGCTCATGGAGTTCACGAAGATGGTCTGCGGATTCTTCCATTTCAGCGGCAATTCCAGGACGTTCTCGTGGAGCGCCAATTCGAAGCCGTCGGCGTAGTTCGGCTGGCCCATGGCTTTCAGGCGCAGGGCCATCCGCTCGGCGTAGCAATGCTTGCACCCCGGACTGATCTTGGTGCAGCCCGTGAGCGGGTTCCACGTGGATTCGGTCCACTCAATTGTCGACGCCTGCCCCATCCATCGCCTCGAAACTAGAACTCGAAATTCTGCTGGCCTGAACTGTATTTCAGGACTGCGATGATCTCGGCCATGGCAACTTCTTGGCTCGTTGACGATTTGTGCGATCGTCCGACAAATAGTAACGGCCTGACCAATAGGGAGCAAGCAGATTTTCGTCCCAGCACTCCGGCTAAAGGTCGGGAGACTGCAAGCGTTATTGCGCGAGCCGAATCTGCCAACGAATCAACGTTCGCGCCGGTATTCTCGTCAACAATAAGCGAAGATAAAGCGAAAGTCAATAACCCTATTCGCTGAGAAACCGGGACAAGCACGACATTTCCGATTTCTTGTGACCATCCTCAAGGATTCTGAGCTTCACGCGGCGTCGCCCCTGCCTGCGCGACCGCACTTCAAAAGCCCGGTAATGCTGAGTCTCGGGGTGTGCGCAGGTGAGCCCCAAAGGGGCGAAATAACGAAGCCCAGGCCAACGGCCTGGGTCAGCAAAACCCCCAACAACCCCCGAGCCCTGAAGGGGCGGGACAATCGTTTTCAATCCCACACATACCATTCGTCATAGGCAATTCCGGAAAGGGGGAAGACCTATTTCGCCCTTTCAGGGCTGGCGGCAAAATTTGGGGGTAATCTAAACCCAGGCCTTCAGCCTGGGCTTCGTTATTTCGCCCCTTTGGGGCTCAAGTCAGCAAAACCCCCAACAACCCCTGAGCCCTGAAGGGGCGGGACAATCGTTTTCAATCCCACACATACCATTCGTCGTAGGCAATTCCGGAAAGGGGGAAGACCTATTTCGCCCTTTCAGGGCTGGCAGCAAAATTTGGGGGTAATCTAAACTTTCAGGGCTGGCGGCAAAATTTGCGGGTAATCTAAACCCAGGCCTTCAGCCTGGGCTTCGTTATTTCGCCCCTTTGGGGCTCAACTCAACGGGACCCAAACCGATACCTGAGTCCGCGTCTTTTCCTGCGTGAGCACGCCTTCGGCGTGCCGTTGGGCAGGGCAAGCCCAGCCCCTACGAGGTGCTTGCTTCCGCCCGCCGGGGCGAAATCTCAGGGCTGAGCTCACCCTGCGCCAGGCCTGGCCGGGCGGGGAGCACCTCGGACAATTAGACGCCCTACCTCAAAGGTCTTTTCATGCCATGGGAAATCTCTAAAACGATACAGTAGGCTATGGCAATCATCTTGCAGGGGAAGGGGGCGGAGAGTTGCGTCAGGGTGAAATCGCGCAGTAAGGCTAGGTGGCAGGGAAAACGGCTAGTGGCTAGTGGTTAGTGGCTAGGCACCGGCGTCTCGGGACACGGGACACGGGATTCGGGACACGGGACTCGGGGTTAGGGATTAGGGGTTGGGGATTAGGGGTTTGGGACAGCATGGGCGGGGAATGGGGAATTAGAGTGCTGAAGGATTCAACTGCAATGAAAGACGTTGATTTTCTCCGGATGTGCCGCCTTATCAATGCCTTGGGGACGGCCCAGGGCGGATAATGCAAAAAAAGATGTTAAAAAAATACATTCGAAGCCGTTATGTGTATGAAAACAAACAAATCTCAGACAAAATGCCCGCGAAAAATTCGGACATTTTTGTATTACGTTCGGACATTTTTGTCTAACTGACACGGATTTTGCAGAAAATTGCGGCTTGGTCACGATAATATGCAAGTTCAATTGGGTTCTTCACGAGTTTCCTGCGGATACCCCGTCTTCGATCATTTGACATCCACGCCGTCGCGAAGTATCTTGGCCGCGTACTGCCGAGGGTCCTGATTGGAGACACGATTATGACGCTCCCCGATTTCAAGAATGAGCCCCTGAGCGACTTCAAAAACAATCCTGCGCATCGTCGCCGGATGGAGTATGCACTGGATGAAATCCGCGAAGAGTTAGGCCGCGAGTACGACCTGGTGATTGGTGGCGAGCGCATCAAAACTCCAAACAAGTTTTACTCTTACAATCCCAACCACCCGGAGCAAGTGGTGGGAGTGTTTTCGCAGGCGGACGCGGCATTGGCGGACCGTGCCGTGCACGCCGCCGGCGAAGCCTTCAAGAGTTGGAGCCGTACGCACGTCCAGAAACGGGTGGACCTGCTGCTGAAGACCTCCAAGATTTTATTGGACCGCAAGTATTACTACGAAGCGCGGATGGTTTATGAGGTCGGCAAGACGTGGCCGGAAGCGGACGCGGACGTGGCGGAGGCCATCGATTTCATTGAGTTTTATGCCCGTGCCATGCTGCGCCTGGCGGGCCCGCAGCCGCTCACGCCGGTGGCCGGTGAAAAGAATTATCTGCGCTACATTCCACTCGGCGTGGGCATTGTGATTCCACCCTGGAACTTCCCCCTGGCGATTCTCGTGGGAATGACCATGGCTTCGATCGTGACTGGCAACACGGTAGTGATGAAACCCTCCAGTGACGCGCCGGCCATCGCCTACAAATTTTTTGAGGCGCTTGAGGAAGCGGGCATGCCCCCGGGCGTGGTGAATTTCCTGCCCTGTCCGGGCGGGGTGGTAGGCGATACCCTGGTTGGGCATCCCCGCACCCGGTTCGTCGCGTTCACGGGATCAAAGGAAGTCGGGCTGCACATTAATGAGTTGGCGGCCAAGACCGCGCCCGGACAAGTTTGGGTGAAGCGCGTGATTGCGGAGATGGGCGGTAAGGACTCGATTGTGGTGGACAGCGATGCGGACCTGGATGCGGCGGTCGAAGGCGTGGTGGCCTCGGCCTTCGGGTATCAGGGCCAGAAGTGTTCTGCCTGCTCGCGAGTTATTGTGGTGGAGCCGGTCTATGACGTTTTCCTGCAAAAACTTCGCCAGCGAGTGGAGCAGCTTACGGTGGGCCCCGCTGAGCGTCCGGAAAACTATATGGGCCCCGTCATCAACGCCCAAGCCAAGAAATCGATTTTGGAATACATCGAAGTTGGAAAAAAAGAGGGCCGCCTGATTACCGGCGGGGGGGAAATCGCCGGGCCAGGGCATTTCGTCGCGCCGACGGTAATCGCCGATGTTCCCGCTACGGGGCGCATCGCACAGGAAGAGATTTTCGGTCCGGTCCTGGCGGTAATCCGGGCCGCGAATTTTGACCAGGCCTTGGCCATCGCCAATAACACCGATTACGGGCTGACGGGCTCCGTTTATAGCCGGGACCGGCGTAAACTGGATAATGCCACGGAAGAATTCTTCGTGGGGAACCTCTATCTGAATCGGAAATGCACGGGCGCGCTGGTGGGCGCCCATCCCTTTGGAGGTTTTAACATGTCCGGGACGGATTCCAAAGCTGGCGGGAATGACTACCTCCTGCTCTTTACCCAGGCTAAAACCATCGCCGAAAGGATGACCTTCTAAACAGGTTGATATAGTTGTTGTCGGATTGTAAATTATTTGCCGATGATATTGATAATCACATCGTAATCCTTCCCGCTTGCATTCTTGTTTTGTTTTCGTATAATGAGAGCGCCGGGGATGTTACCCGTCGTATTCATCATTTCGCAATGCATTGCCGGTTTTGAGTAGTGAGCATGAGTATTCCGCCGAATGTCGAACAGGTCGGCCCGCAGGCGCGCATTCAATCGGAGCTCTTGCGGCTGGAATCGCAAAAAAGGGAACTCTGGATCTTGGTTATCTTTGCGGGTGCAGTGCTTTTGCTGGGAGTTCTATCTTTCTTTTTCCCGCAACGGTTCTGGTCAAGCGACCCCTTGCATATCATCATCTCTCCGCAGGTGCTGTTCGTTATCATGGTCGCGATGGTGCTGGCTGCGTTGGTATTTGTTCGCCGGGAGCTTGAGGTCCGGCGGCTTCAGCTCGCCAACGTCCACCAGTACATGTCCTCGCAGGAGGAGCAGGCCGCCGGCATGATCGACGCGGTAACCAACGTTTTCACCCGGGCCGTCCTGCATGATCTTCTGACCAGCGAAATCTCCCGCGCCGAGCGCACGGGCCGCTCTCTGGCGCTTATCATGTGCGACCTCGATAACTTCAAGCAGATTAACGACCGTTACGGCCACCTGATGGGCGACTATATGCTTTCGCAGGTTGCCACCATCTTGAAATCCTGCGTGCGTGGCTCCGATTATGTCGTCCGCTACGGGGGAGATGAATTCCTCATTCTGCTTCCTGAAACCGACGAAAAAGGGGGGGAGTTTGTGCGCCAGCGCATGTATCAGGGCGTCGCCGAATGGGATCGCAGCAACCGCGTGGGCGACTTGCCGACTTCCATTAGCCTAGGTTTGTACATCCACGTGACTGGCCAAACGGCGGATAAGGACATTGCGGAAGCCGACGCCCGCATGTACGCGGAAAAGCAATCCGGCAAACGCGCCCCCGTGGCCGACGGCTCACCCCTTCAGCATTGAACTTAATCCCCGGAATATCCGAGAAAAAGCCCGCGGTCACAAAAGCAGTGACCGCGGCTACCCGCTAAAATCGCCGATCACAAATCGCCAATCACCAATGGTCCAATGGCCCGATGGCCCGATTATTTCACCACTTCCCATTTCTCGTACCCAAAGTCCCAGACGTCCAGGCTGAGTTTTTCCCCGACCAACTCACCCAGAACGTACTCTCCCGCCTCCAGAGGTTGGAGGGGCTTCAACGTGTAGAGATTGGGCGCCACCTGCTTGCGTTCGAGCGACACCATGGTGCGCTCTTCCTCGGTTTTCCCGTTTTTCCCGCGGCTGATTACCAACTCCTCGACCACGCGTGACTCTTTCCCCGGCTTCAGGTGTACCAATTCGAGTTTCGCGCCCAGGCCGTCGGCGGATTGGACATAAAAAACCGGCATCGGGTCGTTTAACCGGATCGCCGCTTTCGCACCGTCGAGCACTACGAGCGAGCGAGCTTTCACGACGGGCAGGGGAACGGCCAGCACCATGGCGGCCCGCCTTTTGTCGGTGACAACTTCACCCGCCGACTGTACGAGGCGCACCAAGCGGCGTCCGTCGACGGTGAAAATTCCATCGTCTCCCGGAAGGCGAATGCCGGGGGCCACTTCCATCCCCTGATCCGGGGGCTTGTAAAACCGCTCCTGGTCGGTTTGCTTGGCTTCCTCAAGCTGCTTCTTCTCCGTGGCTTTTGCTTCTTCCTGCGCGCGCTTGGTGGCCTCGAAGTCCACCAGCGAGGTAGGTACCTCTTCCCATTCTGAGCGCTCCACGCTGAAATAGCGCACCCGGTCGCCTTGCACTTCGTAGCTGGTAACCATCTGGTAAGTGCCGTCCTTCATGCAGAGCTTGATCGTCGCCCACACCACGCGTGGCGCCGCCAGCACGCTCAGCAGCAGCGCCGCGGCTAACAGGTAGCGGCTTGGCGATCGAGAAAGCATGTTAGGACCTACGCCCAGTTAGATGCGCACGATAGGTGAAGCGCACACGCTCCTCGGCCCTCTTCAGCTTTATGGACCGACGGCGCTACAGCACCAGTTGTTACCATATTTCGCAATCCTCAATATTAACAGAAACGCATTCATCGGCCGCACTTTCGCGTATGATGGGCGACATGATATCGACGGTGCTGCGCGGGGCTGGGCGCGTGCTGCAACTCGGTCTCCTCTTCTTTACCGTGGGGATGAACTCCACCCCGGCGCTGGCCCAGGTGAATTACTCGGTCCACTTTGAAATGGCAAAGCCCGAGGACTTGCTGGGGGAGCCCATCTTCTGCCAGTTCGTGATCCGGAACACGGGGAACAAAGTTTTCGCTTTTCGCTATCGCACTCCCACCCGCAGCCTGACCGTCGATTACGACCAGGAACCGCGATTTCTAGTGAGGGACTCTGGGGGCGGGCGGTTGCCCGACCCCGGGCCTCGGCCCTGCGGCAGCCCGCAGGGGACCGCCGTTTACGGCTTCGTGACCCTGCCTCCCGGGCAAGTTCACACCGAACGGTGGCTGCTGAACCAATGGGCGCAATTTGCTGCACCTGGCAGCTATCACGTGCGCGCGGAGCGCCGCTTGGCGCTGCTCCAGCCCGACCCACAGACCGGAAACTTCGCGGAGAAGCCTGTGGCCTTCGCGCTGGCGCTTGATGAACTCAGCGTGCTGGTTGTCCCTTCTACTCCCGCGCAGGTGGAGACGGTCTTCCATCCTTATCTCGACGCTGTCAAAAATCCCAAGGACCCTAACCCTGCTGAGGCGGTGATGGTGCTCACGTCCATGCCTCAGCCTTTCTTTTTCGATCAGTTGGTCGCGATGGCGAACGCCGGAAAGCCCGACCGTTGGGACCGGCGTGACGCTCTTGACGGCCTGGCGCGCCTGGACACGCCTGATTCCTGGGGGGCGATCCTGAAGCTGTTTCGCGGCGCCGATACTGCCGCAAGCTCTGGAAGCAAGGAGGGCGCGGAGCGAGCGGAGGATCCATTGCGCTCGTACGCCCTTCTTCTGCTGGCGGAGAAAGGCGATCCGGCGTTTATTCCCGCTTTCGTGGAGATGCTCGCCAAAAGTGCAGAGCCAATGCGGGGCGACATCCTGCGGGACCTCGGATTCTTTCACGACACGCGGGCCTACCAAGTGCTTTTCGACAATCTGCACTCTGCCCAGGTGACGGACCGGATGGACGCCATTCTCGGCTTGAAAAACTTGGGCACAAAGGAGGTGATCCCCGCCCTGCTCGCCGCCCTTAACGACCCGGAAGCACAAGTTCGGCAAGTGGCGAATTTTGCCCTGGAGGGAGTGACGGGCCACAAGGTTGCGGTTTCCGCCAATCCCTCGCGCGAGGAGTTCCAGCGCATTGCCGACAATTGGCACGCTTGGTGGCGTGAAAACGCCGGCAGCTTCTCTCCCCCGCGGCCTGCCGCCTGCCATGATTGGTGATGACCCAGAAACCGGTAGTGGTACGGTCTGAGTTTGTTTTTGGGTGACTTTCGCCAACGGTGAAGGTCTGCTCCCTTAGGGTCGCCGCATAGAGCGGCGCGACCACCGCCACGGGGCGATCGCCGCTCGCCCCTATCTCTGCTGGCCGAAGACTTCGCGAAACCTCACGTTCAGGTCATCGAGCGCGCGGGCGCAGTCACCCGTAAAGCTTGAGCCGTGCATAATGGCTAGCGTCGTCGGTTTCAGGTCAGCGAGCTTCTTGAGGTTCTGCGCCGTGAGCGGCGTGTAAGGGACGTAGTCCGCGAGAATGCCCGCCTGATATGCCTTCATCGCCTGATACGAGCGGTCCACGACATCGGCTGAGGTGAGCGGTTCAACGTCGCCGGTCTGGTGGAACAGGTCCGAACAGAGCAGTGTTTTCTGCGTCTCTTCGAAAAGTACGCCAGCGTCCCAGCCGTGCGGCAGATGCGGAGTCTGGCAGTAGCGGAAGCGGCACTTCCCCGTCGAAAAGCTGTCGCCGTCCGCGAGGGCGCGCGACTCGCGGCCGATGAAATCGTTCACACTCACGAGCGCGCCGACCTGGCTGCAGATCACGTCGGCCTTCGGCGCCACGGCCAGCCACTCGTTGAGCGCGCCGCACTCATCTGACTCAAAGTGGCTGAAGCTGATGTGGCGCAGGTCCGAAACGTTGATAAGCTTTGAGACCGCTTCGCGAATTTCCGCATGCATCCCCCGTAAGCCGGTGTGGAACAGCAGCGGTTCATCGTCTTTCACCAGAAAATGGTTGAACTGCAAATCGCCCCATTGAGCGTAAACTGAGATGCGATAGATGTTTGGGGCAATCTCCGTTGTCTTTGCCATGCTTTCCTCCTCCTTGTCTGTGGCGGACCGCCTTAGGTACAATGGTCCGCGTTTGATACTAGGATGTGTAACGAACAGCCTTCCCGTTACACATAAAAGATGTGTGGATGGACATTGAACTGAAGGATGCTGAGTTAGTGCGGCAAATCGCCTCCGGCAGTGTCCGCGAAGCCGAAGCCGAGCTGTTCCGCCGGATGGCGCCGCGTATTCGGCTCTATGGTTTGCGTCACTTAAGAGACGAACACGCCGCCGATGACCTGACGCAGCAGGTTCTTATCACCACGCTCGAAGCCTTACGGGCGGGTCGCCTGCGTGAACCAGAGAAACTCTCATCGTTCGTGCTGGGGACTTGCCGGATGACCGTGCTCGACCTGCGCCGCGGCGCGCAAAGAAAAGAACGCCTGCTCGAACAGTTTGGGGTGGATCTGCTAGCGCCGGTCCAGCCGCCGATGCCACGCCTCGACCATGACCTGCTCACGCGCTGCGTGCAGAATCTGAACGAGCGCGAACGCGCGGTGGTCGTCATGACTTTCTATGACGAGCAGACGGGCGCGGATGTTGCCAGTTTTCTGGGTGTCTCTGAAGCCAACGTGCGGGTGATACGCCACCGGGCGATTCACCAGTTGCGCGAGTGCATGGGGGTTGCAGTATGAGGGTTGGAGATGAGGGTGCCCCAGTGAATTGCTCGAATCCCATCGACGCGGCAGTACTCGCCGACTATTGGCTCGCCGCACTGGCCGATCCCGAAGAAGAAGCTGTCGAGGAGCATCTGCTCGCTTGCGACCGATGCGGGGCGCGGCTCCGCGAAGTGATCGCGCTTGCCGAAGGAGTCCGCAACTTGGCGCGCGAAGGATGCCTGCGCATGGTAGTGAGCGAGTCATTTCTTAAGCGTGCCGCGGAGGAAGGCTTGCGTGTCCGTGAGTACACCCCTCCCCCGGGAGGGAGCGTTCAGTGCACCGTGACAGCCGTAGACGACATTCTTATCGGGCGCCTGGCCGCGAACCTAAGCGGGGCAAAACGCGTCGATCTCTCGATCTGCGATGAGCGCGGCGTCGAACAACTCCGGTTGCCGGACATCCCCGTTCATTCCGGGGCAAGCAGCGTCGTCTACCAGGAGTCGATTACCTTCATGAAGGACGCGCCGACGACCACTTTGATCGCGCGTCTGGTCACCTTCGATGAAGCAGGCGGTGAGCGTGTGCTCGGCGAATACACGTTCAACCACACGCGCTCCTTGCCCGGCCCAGGTGCTTGGGAGTCAGTCTGACAGCCGAACAACCCCGATCATCTTCCCCGTGCTATGCCTCAACCGTAGCCGTGCGGCAGGTCTTGGCAGCGTGCTATTCTCCGTATGAGCGTAGCGCCGGCTTCTGATCGAAGTAACCCCGTTCCGCTGCCGTCTCCTGACGACGGCGTACTTGGAAACTATACGCTGATTCCGGTTCGTTCGAGATTTCAGGATTCCGCCCGGGAAACGCCCATTCTGGATGTTGGCCAATCTGCCCCGCCACCTAATTCCAAACTGTACCACTACGCAGACAACTACGCAGAAACCAGTTGCGTGGACCTTGGAAAGGGGGCAGAATAGTTCGTGCAGTTGGGAGCCGATGTGCCTTTTCGCTGGACGGAAGTCGCGGGTTCGCTAAGATGATTTAAGGAGTGCTCCCTGCCAGGCGCTGCACGCCAATTTTTTCGCCGGTGAGTGAGTACAGATTTGAACGAATAAGGGACCTCGAGCAGCTAGCCCTAGTCATCCACCCCGATTTGGAGAAGAATCATTGGAGCCAGCCTCCCAGCTCTTCCCAACCTACCGGCTTGATGTCGATAAGTTTCATGATCATTGCGGGGTTTTTGGCGTCTATGGACATCCGGAAGCCGCCAAGCTCGCCTATCTTGGACTTTACGCCTTACAACATCGCGGGCAGGAGAGCGCGGGGATTGCCTCTTCCGACGGCGACAATTTGATCTGCAAGAAGGGCATGGGGCATGTAGAAGAAATCTTCCCGAAAGACGTTATTGAGAGCTTGCCGGGAAGGCACGCCATCGGCCACACGCGTTACTCCACTGCCGGCGACACGGACCTGAGAAACGCCCAGCCGCTAAAAGTGAGCTGCCACAAAGGCCAAGTGGCGCTTGCGCACAACGGTAATCTGGTGAACGCCACGGCGATCCGCAAGGAATTAGAGGCGCGTGGTGACATTTTCCAAACCACCAGCGACACGGAAGTTATCCTGCACTTCTTTGCCCGCTCGCGGCAGACAGGCATTCCCGAAGCCGTCGCCGAAGCTCTCGACAAAGTGGTGGGAGCTTATTCCCTGGTCATGCTTTTCAAGGATGCGATTTACGGTATCCGCGACCCGCGGGGCTTCCGTCCGCTGAGCTTGGGAAAACTGGATGGCGCATACGTCCTGGCGTCGGAGACCTGCGCTTTTGATCTGATAGACGCCAAGTACATCCGCGACGTGGAGCCGGGCGAAATGGTGATTCTCGACAGCCGGGGCGTAACGTCGCTAAAGTTTGCCCCGCCTGCTCATCCTGCACAGTGCATTTTCGAGCATGTCTACTTTTCCCGTCCGGACAGCATGGTGTTTGGCCGCTCAGTTCAGCAGAGCCGCGAAATGCTGGGCCGCTGCCTGGCGCGCGAGCATCCTGTGGATGCCGACGTGGTGGTTCCGGTCCCCGACTCGGGCGTTCCCGCCGCCACTGGATTTGCTGAGGAATCCGGCATCCCTTTCAAGATTGGCCTGATCCGGAATCACTACGTGGGCCGCACGTTTATCGAACCGACTCAGGCCATTCGCGACTTCGGCGTGAAGCTGAAGCTCAACCCGGTGCGCAGCTTGCTAGAAGGGAAGCGGGTGGTGCTGGTTGACGATTCCATTGTGCGCGGAACAACCAGTCGCAAGATCGTACGCATCGTAAGAGAGGCGGGTGCTCGCGAGGTACACATGCGAATTAGCTGCCCGCCCACGGTGTCTCCCTGCTTCTATGGGATCGATACGCCGACCCGGAAGGAATTGATTGCGGCCACCCATTCGGTGGCAGAGATCCGCGAGTTCCTCGGTGCGGATACTCTGGGTTACGTCTCGATCGAAGGGTTGCGTCGTGCCGTTGGGGATAATCAGGGCCGCTACTGCCTGGCGTGTTACACGTGCGAATACCCCACCGCCATTCAGGAACCGCTCATCTCAATACGTAATCGGGATTGAAACGAATGGAAACACCTGAACCCAAGAGCGAAGAACTGTCTGTCCCCGAGGCAGACGTGGAAAGCAAGCCCGCTAAGCCGGAACGCCAGGAGACCGTGTGGGATACTCTCCGCTCCCTGCTGGTGGTGCTGGTAGGGGTTCTTTGCATCCGCACCTTTGTGGCGGAGGCCACCGTCATCCCCACCGGCTCGATGGAGTCGACGATCCTGATCGGCGACCACGTTTTCCTGAACAAGCTGCTCTACGGTCCACAGTTGCCTTACACGACGCTGCGCTTGCCGGCGTTCAAGGAAATTCACCGGCAGGAAATTGTAGCGTTTCGCTATCCCCGCAACCCTTCTGTCATGTATGTCAAGCGCGTGATCGGCGTGGGTGGCGACGTCGTGAAGATCCAGGGCAAGAAGGTTTATCTGAATGGACAGCCTCTGTTCGAGCCTTACGCGCAATTCCAATACCCCACCTCGGTGTTGCCGTTGCGCGATGATTTCCCTCCCACCCCAAGTCTGCTTGAAACCTTCCCTGCGTATGGAGGACTTGATCCCGCTTGGGCGCGGGAAATGCTTAGCTACATTCGCAATGATGGCCTGCACGTGCCGCCGAGTTTTCTGTTTGTGATGGGTGACAACCGCGACAATTCTGCCGACAGCCGCTTTTGGGGATTCGTGCCCATCGAGAACGTGGTGGGCGAGCCGCTGTTTGTCTATTGGTCCTACGACGCGCCCAGCAAAGACTGGATGGCAGATAACCTGGAGGCGTGGCTGAGGTTTCACGCCTCGATTGTTTGGAACTTCCTTACTCACACGCGCTGGTCAAGAACCGGACAAACGTTTTAAGGGCAGTGGTTAGTGGCTCGTGGTTAGTGGCTAGCCACTAACAAGCGGCGAGTAGTGGGGAGCGACCAGCTACTAGCAATCAACCACTAGCAACTAGCCACTAAGCACTAGCCACTGTCTTCTCCTATGCGCTATCGTGACGCCGGCGTCGATATTGACGCCGCAAGCCAAGCTAAGGCTCGCATCAAACAGTTGGCGCGCAGCACCTTCAGCCCCCGGGTTTTGCGGGAGGTCGGCGCTTTCGGTGGATTCTTCTCTTTGCAGGGACTCCCGCGCGACGCCGTCCTGGTGTCCAGTGTAGATGGCGTCGGCACCAAACTAAAGCTCGCCTTTGCCCTCCATCGCCACGACACCGTGGGCGCGGACTTGGTGAACCATTGCGTCAACGACATTGCGGTGCATGGCGCTGCGCCGCTTTTTTTCCTCGATTATCTGGCCACTGGGAAGATGCATCCCAAGGTGGTGACCGAAGTCGTCAAAGGTCTGGCCGGCGCCTGCCGCAAGGTGGGCTGCGCGCTGGTGGGCGGCGAAACCGCGGAAATGCCGGGCTTCTACCCCGAGGATGAATACGATTTGGCGGGCTGCATCGTGGGCTGGGTCAAGCGCCGCCGAATCATCGACGGCAGCAACATCCGGCCCGGGGACGCGATCCTGGGACTACCCTCACTCGGTCTGCATACCAACGGCTATTCGCTGGCGCGCAAGGTTTTGCTCGAGCAGGAGGGCCTGCCCTTGGCCAAGCGCCTTCCGGAACTGGGCCGGACGCTGGGCGACGAATTGCTCGCCCCGCATCGCTGCTACTGGCCCGTCCTCCAACCCCTGCTGGCGCGCGGCTGGTTGAAGGGCTTAGTACACATTACCGGCGGCGGCATTACGGACAACACCCCGCGAATCCTACCCCCCGGCGCCCGGGCGGAAGTTCGCTTGGGAAGTTGGCCCGTGCTGCCCATTTATGATTTGATTGCTCAAAGGGGCCACGTGCCATCTGACGACATGCTGCGAACCTTCAACATGGGCCTGGGAATGCTCCTGATTGTCTCCCCACGCGACCTGCCGAAAGTAACTTCCAACCTGAAAAAACGCCGTGAGAAATTCTGGAACATTGGCCGCATCGTTTCCGGCCGACCTGGCGTGAAGTACCTGCCCGGTTGATCCCCGCCTTAATTCTGCGTGAGTGACTTTAGTTTGCGGGCGCAGTTTTCATCGTGCGGAGCGATCTTGCAGGCTGCTTCTAACTGCTCGCGCGCTTCGGGGAGAAGCCCCAGGTGTTCGTCGGCGATGGCTAATTGGAAATGACCCGTGTAACTTTCCGGCGTCAAGGCCAGCACCTGCTGGAAGCGTCGGCGCGCTTTGACATAGTCCCCTTGCTCCAACCAGTACTGGCCAATAGCTTCGGCGGCAGGTGCATACTCCGGATCCAGCTTGAGCACGGTGGACCATTCGCGCAGCGCGTCTTGAGGCTTTTTGAGTTGGAGATAGCACTCGCCCAGATGGAATCGCGCCAGCGTGTTTTGCGGGTCTGATTTCAGAATCGACTGAAGCTTGGGAAGGGCTGCGGCAGTGTGCCCTTCCGTGAACTCCACGTAGGCGTTTTGGTATAGCTGAAATTCCGCGAAGCGGTCCTTGGGGTCGGGCCCGGAGTTTTCGATTTTGCCGCGCGGTTCGGCCGCGAGGTAACCGAGGGACTCAAGCTGCGCCAGCGTTTCCGGCGATAGGGCGGGGAGAGCGGAGCGCTGGGAAGGAGCGTAGCGAGTGAGCACCTTCGCCAATTCGTTCTGGAGTTCCGCCGCCACCGCAGCATTCTTGTGCAGCAAATTCACCCGTTCGCGCGGTTCGACATCGAGGTCGTAGAGTTCCGCCTTTGGCGCTTGAATGTATTTATATTTCCCCACGCGCAGGGCGCGCAGCGGCGCCCAACCAAAAGCGTCGTGGGCGTACAGGCTTTCGCTGTAAACGCCGCTGGGCCTCGCGGACTCCGCCGCCTTGAGCGCGCCGAGTTGGCTCGCGCCTTCGAATGAGGGGGGGACGGGCACGCGCAGATAATCCAAAATCGTCGGCGCCACGTCAATCAGGCCGACAGGCTCTTTGAAGGACGAAACTGGAAACTCGAAACTCGAAACTCGGGTCGAATTTCCAGTTTCGAATTTCGAATTTCGAGTTACCAGTTTCGATTTTCGATCTTTTCCCGGCCAATGGAGGATGAGCGGCACGTGCAGGGTGCTCTCGTAGATGTAATATCCGTGGTCAGTTTCCTGGTGGTCGCCCAGGCCTTCACCGTGGTCACCAAAAACCACCACCAGCGACTTGTCCCACCACCCGCTCTGGATTAGGTACTGCTGAAAATGGCCCATCACCTGGTCGACGTATTCGAGTTGCGCATCGTAGCGGGAGATTCCATGCTGGCGCGCGACTTCCGCCGGCAGGGTGTAAGGAACGTGCAAATCAAAAAGGTGTACAAACACGAAAACGGGCTGAGCGCGGTGGGCGTCGAGCCACTGGCGCGCGGCACGCACCACCAAGGCGCCGTCCCGCCGCAGGGACTGCGCCAGAGGATTGGTCACCCCGGTGACTTCGTGGCCGAAGGGGCTATCGTAATCCTCGAAGCCCTGGTCCAATCCGTAGCGCCGGTCCAGGAAGTCGCTGCCGATGAAAGCGGCGGTTTTGTAACCGCGCGATTGCAGCACGGAAGCGAGCGTCACCACTCCGGCGGGAACTCGCTCGCCGTTTTCTTCCACACGATTTTCGAACGGGTAGGTGGAAGTAAACAGCGACATGTGCGAAGGGAGCGTGAGCGGAACCTGCGCCTCGGCCTGGGAGAAAAGCGTGCCTCCTTGCGCGAACGAATCGATGTGCGGCGTGTGAATCTTGGTGTAGCCGTAGGCGCTGAGGTGGTCGGCGCGCAGGGTGTCAAGGGAAATCAGGATGACGGGCACCGGCGCCGTATCATCGGCCGCCGCGCGGGCATTCAGGGGAGCGCAGGTGGCAAGCAGCAGACACAACAGGAGAATGATCGAGTGTAAGATTTGCGGTCCGATGCACTCCATCGGACCATCGGACTCCGAAAATCGGATAGCTGATACTCCGGTGATCTGGCGACTGGCGACACCATCCGAATTTCCGCAAGGCGGGGCAAAGGGCAAGCAGTGGCTCATCTCGTCGCCAAACAGTATAAGGCTAGAAACTGAACCGTACTTGCAGATCGATTCTGCGGTTGGCGGCGTTGCTGGAGAAGAACCCTCCAGCCAGGGCCTCGGCCCTGCCAAAAATGGGTGAACTAAGGCTGCTCACGGGCGCGGCATAATTGACGTTGTTAAAAATGTTCCGCGCCGAGATGCTGAAGGTGAGGTTGAATCGGCGATTCGTCATGCCGCTTCCACGGCCAAACATACCACCACCGCTGCCCATGCTGCTGAGCCCTCCGGGTCCAAGGCCACGGCCACGCCCGCCCCCGCCCCCAGGCCCAGGCCCACCCATGTTACCGCCTTGTACTTCTTTACCGAAGCCGATGGTTTTGCTGAGGCGCAGGTTGGCAATGAACTGGCCGAAGCCAATTCCATAATTCCGGGGGATGATTGTCTCTCCGGCGACGGGCACAGTGTCAAACCTGCCCCAAGGCGTGCTGACGATGTTGGCGGGATTGGAAAGGCTCGAGGCGAAGGCAGGCCGTTCATTGAAAATGGTATCGCCGTTTAGTTCCTGGCCCGTGGTAATGTTGAAGGGCGAGGCGGAATTCGCAACCACGAATGGAAAGAGTTGAAACCCCCGGGGCAGATTCCAACTGCCACCCACGAAGAGGCGGTTACGTACATCATATCCGGCGCGCGCGTAATCCTCCTTCACGTCATACTGGTTCATGGGGAAGTTGTTGGCGCCGGTGTTGGTATACGCGTAACTGAGGGTATAGAAGCCGAAGATCGAAAACGTCGAGCCGCGAAGGTTGAAATTAGCGATCATCTGATTTTGGTTGTAAATGCCAGCGGACTCGTATTGATACAAATTGGAGAGGCTGGGGTTGGGCCGGGCGTCGCCGGGATTCGCCGGATCAGGCGCGTTGATGTTCCGCGAAATGAGCTGATGGTCGCCATGGGAGTTGAGGTAGGTCACGGAGGCCGTGGCGTTTTTGCTAAGTTGCCGCTCTAGCCCGATCCCTGCCTGGGTGGTATAGGGCGTGCGCAGATTGGGATCAATTTGATAGAGCGTGGGCGTAACCGCGCTTGCTGCGAGCGTGCTGAGGGGCGGAATGGTTGGGAAAAAGTTAGGCAAGGGGACAATGTATTCCTGCTGGTTAATTCCGTTTAAACGCTCGGCGTTGAGGATGTAGCCCTCGTTGAAGCGGTCGTAGAAGATACCGTAGCCAGCCCGCAGCACGCTCTTGGTGGACTTGCCTTTTCCCAGTCCCCAGGCGATGGCCACCCGCGGGGCGAAGTCCGCATGGTCATGAATGTGATCTTGCGTTTCGAAGCGCAGCCCACCGCTGACGGTCATATTGGGACGTGCCTTCCAATCGTCCTCCACGTACGGTTCGAGATCGAAATAGCTCACATGGGCAAGGGAATAGCCAGCGGTGAGGGAGAACTGGCTAGCCCCGCCGCCGTTGGCCTGAATCTGTGCGGGGGTCAAACCCGCGTTCAAGCCCTGTTCGGTTATTTGATAGGCCTGAATGGAGCTAAAGGTGAAAAGGCCGTTGAAGTTGGAGGTGGAAGTGGAGGACTCAGGGTCATCGCGGAACCGCGCTCCAAACTTCACGAAATGTTTGGACATGGAAACGGAGGTGTAGTCTTGAATCTCATAAGAATTTGAAAGGGTGATCTGCGTGCCAGCGCTCGATCCGCCCCCGGTGAAGGCGCCCGGCACGGAGATCGCCGGCAGCAAGCTGGCGGGGTTTTGATGCTCATAGTCGCGGGAAAAACGGAAACGAACCTCCGTGACCGCCTTCTCGTTGATTACTTGAGCGTCGCTGACCTGAAAGCTTTGCCACCTTTCGCCATAGTTGTAAGCGGCGGAAGGGAGGGTGAACTGTCCCACATTAGGATCGGTCCGGCTGTTATCCCAAAGCGAATAGCGCAAGGTCAGAGTATTGTTGTTGCCAAATTGAGTGTCAACTCGGGGGCTAAAGCTCATCTGCGTTTGCGGGGTGGGGATTGCCTCGATGAGAGGAATCTGATTGAAGTTCGGGTCCAGGATAATGGCGTTCACGATGGCGTCGTCTTCGATGTCGCGGCGCTGTCCGTCGAGATAGAGGGAGGTCTTTTTGTTGAGCGGCCCGCCCACATTTCCGTCAAACATCTCCGAGTGATAGCCCGGAATCTCGGTCGCAAAGGGATTCCGTGTGTTGAAGGCCGTGTCATTCCCGGTGATGAAGAGTTGACCGTGAAGTTTGTCGGTGCCTGGCTTGGTCAGGATTTCAATCCTCCCATAGCCCAACGAGTCATATTGTGCGGAAAAAGGATTCTGGTTGATGCGAATTTCACGGATGGAGGATTTGGGGGGCAATTGTCCGCCCGTAAACCCGTCGATATAGATTTGGCCGCCGTTGGGTCCCGCCGAGGGTCCCGCCAGGGCTTCGAGTTCCGATTCCAACTCATCGGGGTCGTCGGAGAGCGCTTCCAAGTCCTTGCCTTTGATCACCACCGCACTGGCGTTTTCCTCTGGGTTGACGGTGACCTTTGTGGTCGTTTCGGTCACCGTGATCTGCTGCTTTGCCACCGCCACCGACAATTGAGCGTTCACCACCTGCGGCTTGCCACGGGCGATGACGATGCCGGCCTTCACGAAATCCTCGAACCCCTTCAGGCTAATGGTGAGCGTATAGGTTCCCGGCGCCAGGCTTCGGAAGGCATAGTTCCCTTGTGCATCGGTCTGTACAACTACTTTCGCCCCGCTGGTTCCCACCACTGTAACTGTGAGGGCAGGAATGGCAGCACCAGAGGTGTCAAGCACTTGGCCACGCAGACTCGGACTTGAAGTCTGAGCGAAAACCAAGCCGGGAAGGAACAAGAACAAGAGCAAGAATCCAATTAGTATTCGACGAGCGTTGCGTAGCAAGGTTGCTTCTCCTCTAGAGTTGCTGTGCAGAACTCAACGAAAAGGCTATGTGTTGAGAGGCCGTTGCGGCTCGAATCTGGTCCCTACAAAGGATTTCGCCTGAGGGTACTTTGCGTGGGCGTCCTAGGGCCCACCTTCACCACCACCCTCACCGCCGCCGCCACTTAGACTCCAGCCGCCAAGATTCACATCACCGCCGCCCTTAGGTTGTGCGGCAAGAATCGGCTCGACGCCGGTAAGGATATATATGGCTGTAACTTCCGACGGAGTCTTGCCTTCCGAACTGAATATGACAATGGGTTCACCGCGTTTAAAATCATTAATAGTCAGGGGGGGCATATTCTCAAGCTGCTGAGTTAGGTTTCCCATGCCGCCGCGGCGCATCCCGCCGCCCCCACCCCCGCCTCGGGCCCCTCCGCCACCCTGGCCGCCAGTTCCGCCGGCAAAACCTGCACCCGCTGCGGGCTGACCTCCAGTCCCGGGCCCGCCCCCCGCCCCACCGGAGTTGAGCCGGGCGATCATCTGGGCAACGTATGGCGGGAGTTCGTGCATCTTGGAATCCGCATTAATATGCACCACCATGGGCTTATTCGTCGTCAAGTTCTTCACGGTCAAGGTGTTTGCTTGCGTGTCAACGGAAAGGACGGTCGCCCCGATGTTGTGGAAGGTTCCAAAAACCACCTTCTCAGCGGCGTATTGACTGCCGTCTTCACTCACGTTACCTAGAGCGCGCAACTGGTCGCCAGGCTTGACCGCGGCAATATTGCTGGTTTGGGCGTCAGCAAACTTGACGGAGTCGGGTGCGTACCGCAAGAGCACGGTATGTGGGGTGGTGGTCAGAACGACTGGGTGAGTCAAGTTTCCCGGTGTCGGTGGGCGGTTCGGCACGGCGATGGTTATTTCCATCTTGGCCGTGTCCACCGATTTCACCACGCCTTCGATCCCGCGGGTCTGCCAGTCCCGAACCTCCGCCTCATGGACGCCGGAAATGTCCGACTTTGTCATCACCACAACTCGTGCGGCTTGGATAGTTTGTTGATCTTCGGCGAGATGGCCAAGAACTACAGCGCGGTCACCCACACTAATATCGCTTACGGAAAGGGGAGTCGTCGACTTCAAATCCTTGGAACCGCGTAGAACCTTGACACTCTCGGGTAGCGTCACTTGAACGTCGCCTTTATCCGTGTGCAACGTAATATGTCCGGGTTGTACCTGAGTTATATCCCCGACGGCCTTCGCTGCCGGAGCAGCCGGTGGATTCTGCGCAGGAGGCTGCGCATTTGCTAAGCGGCCTGCCAGTAAAAATGCTCCTAAAACTATCATGATATAAGAACTTACCCTCTTCACTGGGCCTCTCCTCCCTTAAGAGAATTTAGACGGTTTTATAACATCTCGCGTTACCCATGTCCTTAACTTTTTTTACATCCTTGGCAGCTGATGTATTCGGATACATCATTCTGCTCCACATCCTCAGCCAAGGTTAGTCCAGCAATATTATTACAATTTGGGAGCGAAGTGCATGGATTTGCCTATTTGTCCGCTTGTGCGGGGACCCGGTCGGATGTAGATTACTGACCTGTCCGAGCAGCGCGGCTGCCGGCCGCATCCCCCGACGGATTTGACCACGGAGGCCACAGAGGTCAAGGCGAACAGATGCAGGGCTGACGATGCTTGTGAACGAGACGGTGAGATAAGGACTGGGAGGCCATCATGAAGCTCACAAAAACGGTGCAAAAGTCGCGACGCAATTTTCTGAAGCTCCCGCTCGCCACGGGTGCAGCGGTGGCGCTGAGGAGCGGTTGCGCGCCCGCCGCCGCAGTCTCGGGGGGGCGCGTCCTGATGAAACTGGGATGCCAGACTGCTCCCAGTAATCAAACCCACCTCCAATACCTCGCGCGGTATGGCGTCCGCAACATCTGCGGATATCCAGAAATCGGCGAGGGCCGTCTCTACGCCACCGTGGACGAGCTCCAGCGCTTGCGGGATCTGGCGGAGAAAAACGGCATCTCCATTGACTGCCTCGCGCCACCGTTTCTGGCGTCTTCGCACGTCGATCACACCCCCCATCCGGCCATTATGCTGGCGGACAGCCCCGAACGCGATCGTGACATCGAAGCGTTCCAAACCCTTATCCGCAATTGCGCCACCGCCGGTATTCCCTCCATCAAATACAACATGAGCCTTCTTGGCGTGCTGCGCACAGGGCGCACTCCGGGACGGGGAGACGCGACCTACAGCACTTGGCGGCTTAAGGACGCGCATCCCGATCCGCCGCTCACCCGCGCCGGGCACGTGGACGCCGACATGTTCTGGGAGCGGATTACCTATTTCCTGGAGCGTGTGATCCCTGTTGCCAACGAGTACAAGATTCGGATGGCATGCCACCCCCACGATCCGGGCGTGCCGCCGGAAGGCTACCAGGGCGTGGTCCGCGTACTGGGCACCGTGGACGGGTTGAAGCGATTCATCACGATCAAGGAGAGCCCTTATCACGGGTTGAACTTTTGCCAGGGCACAGTCTCGGAAATGCTCGCCGACCCTGGGACGGAAATTTTTGACGTGATCCGATATTTCGGTACCCGGAAAAAGATCTTCAACGTGCATTTCCGGAACATCCGCGGCCACCGCGATGATTTCGTGGAGGTCTACCCCGATGAGGGCGATATCAACTTTGTCAAAGCCCTCCAGGTTTATAAGGAAGTTGAGTACCCCTACATGGTGATGCCTGACCACGTGCCCGTCGCGGCAAACGACCCCGGGGGGTTACAGTCGTTTGCCTATTGCTACGGTTACATCCGCGCCCTGCTTCAGGCTTTGGATCAAACGGGGTGAAAGTCCCGCTGTTCGCATTTTCCCGGAAAGCATGATGGACGCGAGGCAAGACGGCGGAGCCTCACTCCGTTGGCGCCTCTTTGTAAAGCCGCGGAACGCGTTTGGGGGACAGGCGCGCCAGATGCATTGCCGGCGCGGGCCTTGACAAGACAACAGATTCCGGTATCATCCCACGGGCTGAAGGGTGCAGCTAGTGAAAGAGGGAGAACTTAAATGCCAAAATACCGATGGATTGGTGTGTTAGTTGTCGCACTTTTTACTTTTTCGAGCTGGCCTTGCGCCGGCCAGCAGCGGTCGCCGGCCGATACTGGGGCGCCGCAAGTGACGGTCTCCCATTCAGCCGGGAAATGGGTGGTGGAGGGCAGAAAGAACACGGTGGAGTTGAATGAAACGGATTTCAGCGTCAGCGTTCATGCCGGACCGGTCACCTGGAAGCTGGTTCCTTCTTCGAATGAAGACATGCTGGTCAGCGCCGGCGGCGACCAATTCCATTTGCGGTTGGCCGATGCCAAACAGATCCAAATTGCGCCCTATGAGACCGGCTTTAAAACGGGAGTCAGGCTGATCCTGGACGGATTTCGGAACACCGGGCAGCGCGCGCTCGGCTCACCCGTAGACCTGCGCGTCGTCTTGACGATGTGCCTGGAAGGCGCCGATGAAGACTTGGTTTGGGAAGCCATGGTGAACGAGCATGGCGCCGCCGTGCAAGAGCTCAACTGGCCGAAGGCCCTTGAGGGCCGGGAGGTCGACTACACGGTGATCTCCAGCGATGAAGGCACACTTCTGCCGCGCGACTGGCCCAAGCCGTACCATCCCATTCAGCGGGCCGAAGGCGACCACAGCATCATCCAGAGTCATCTCATTGAATCCTGGTCCATGTCGTGGTGGGGCTGCCTCAAGGGCGAATCGGGCATGATCATCATCGTCGAGACCCCGGATGACGCCGCCTACACATTTTCCCATCCGGGGGGAGGCCCGACCTCCATGGGACCGAGTTGGCGCGCGCAGCTTGGTAGGTTCGCCTACATGCGCAGCTTGCGCATGTGTTTTCTCCCCAAAGGCAACTATGTCGACCTCGCCAAACGCTACCGCCGCTACGTAATGAATTCAGGCCTGTTTGTTCCCCTCAAAGACAAGGTCGCGGCCCGGCCTGTGGTGAAGAACCTCATTGGGATTCCCTTTACCGGCGGAAGCGTTTTGCGGAACTTAAAGCCGGGCGCCGCCACTTACAATACCAAGAATCCGCAGAGCAATTACCGCCTGACCACCTTCGCAGAGAACATCCAGCATTTGCGGGATCTGAAGGCGCAAGGCTGGGACCACTTGAACGTGACCCTCTCCGGCTGGATCAACCAGGGGTATGACCGGCAGACCCCCGACGCCCTTCCGCCTCCCCAGGCGGCGGGCGGCTGGGAGGGGATGAAGGCCTATTTCGACGCCTGCAAGGAGCTGGGATACACTTGCTGGCTCCACGATCAGTACCGGGATTACTACATCGATGCGCCGTCCTGGAATCCCGACTTTGCGGTGCACGAAGAGGACAACATCAGTCCGCCGGATACCTTTCCGGGGACTCGCTTCAAGGTCGATTGGAAAGGCGGCTATATCCCGATGATGGACCATTGGGACGGTGGCACGCAGGGCTACCTGAACAACCATTTCATGCTCGGCCATATGGTGAAAAACTATCGCGTGATGTTCGAACACGGCATCCATCCCCAAGGCAGCTACCAGGACGTGTTTGGTTATATTCCGCCCGACCAGGATTTCAATCCCAACCATCCCAGCACGCGCACCGATTCGATGAATGACCGGGCCAGGGTTTTTCGATGGATTCAGAACAACCTCGGAATCGTGGGCACCGAGGCCGGGTCCGACTGGCTGATACCCTACGTGGACTACACCACGCCCCGCGCCACCCGGGGCGCTAACACGGGTACGGATCCTAACCATCAGGACGCCATTACGGTACCCCTATACGACCTCGTGTATCATGATGCGGTGGTGACCACCGGAGGTGGTTTTGGGGGCAACAACCTTCGGGGTGTGCTGTATGGTTGGGCTCCGGGGCTGGGTGGGCGAGGTGGTGCGCAAACGAATGTGGAGCGCGTGCGGCGGCTGGTGGCCCTCCACCAGCGGATCGGCATGCTCGAGATGACCAACCACGAATTCCTGGACAAAGCTCGCCGCAAGGAGAGGACCACCTTCGTGGACGGCACCACCGTAACCGTCGATTGGGACGCGAACACCTTCGACATCAAGCCGGATGTCCAGGTCGGGCCCTGAGATTTCCCTGCGAACCCGTGCCGGAAGAATTTGGGCCCCACCCTCGGTGCATAACTCTATTGGTCACTGGGGGTGGGCGTATTCCTGGCGTGGGCCATAACAAGCGACAACACCGAGGTCAAGACTACTTATCAAGCCTTGGCGCGGACCGGAAGTACGACGCCACAGGCGGCTCGCCGCAGCCAAGTGATTCTGCTGGCGGCGCAAGGAACCCCCAATCGAGCAGGTGCCCGGCAAGTGGGTGTTTCTCGTCCCAACGGCAAAGTGATGTTCAAAGCATGAACGCCGCCGGAGCCACTCCAGAAAGCCGCGACACTGTGTTCGGTGAGTTGCCAAAAACATCGAAAATGAGCTCCCAAGGTCTCCTCGTCACCGAAACCAATCCTCAAACCGATCCCCGGTGGGAGTCGTTTGTGGCGGGGCATCCGAACGCGTCGATCTATCACCACCCCCTCTGGCTCGAGGCTCTGGAGAGGGAGTACGGGCAGAAGGGCGTCTATTTGAATTGTGTGGATGCCGCTGGCCGGGTTCTGGCGATTCTCCCCCTGCTATACACTCGCGGGCTTCCGTTCAACTTGGGTGGAGCGCTGGCGGGGCGGCGGCTTTCGTCTCTCCCGCGCACGCCGATCGCGGGTCCGCTCTCCATTGATTCTCGAGCCACCGTAGCCGTGCTGCAAGAGGCCGTCCGGCGCGTCTCGGAGATTCCCGGGGCTCGACTTCAGATCAAAACCGAAGGGCCGGAACTCGACGGCTTGGTCGAGGGGATGGTGTGTACGCCCTGGAGACTGACATACCTCCTCCGATTGCCTCACCCCTCGAAAGGACCGTTCCGCATCCCCGACGGCCAAGCGAGGGCCAAAATCAAGTGGGCCGTGAGGAAGGCCTCCAAGTCGGGGGTGACTGTGCGCCCGGCGCAGACCGAGGCCGACCTGCGCCAGTGGTACGGGACTTACCTGGAGACGATGCGCCGGAACATGCTCCCCCCTCGGCCCTACCGGTTCTTTGCCGCACTCTGGCAGACCTTGCGGCCTGCCGGGATGATGGAAGTGCTGGTCGCCGAGCACGGCCAAGATGCGAAGAAAAAGATAATTGCCGGCTCGGTTTTTCTCATGTTCGGGCGAACGGTATCGTATGCCTTTAATGGGATGAGGCGCGAGTATGGTTCCTTGCGGGCCAACGATGCTATTCAATGGCAGGCGATCAACGGGGCATGCCAAAAGGGTTTCCGCTTGTTCGATTTTGGCGAAGTTCCGGAACGCCACGACCCCTTGGCGAAATTCAAAAGCAAATGGGGCGCTCAGCCGACGCGCCTCTATCGGTATGTCGCTCCGGCCCCTCCCGCGGCGAAAAACGCCAAAGTCGACTCGCCTCATAATATGGGATCGATTCTGCGGGTTATCTGGCAGTACGTGCCCTTGAAATTGACGGAGTGGGCGGGTGATCAGATCTATCGCCGACTCTAGCGATGGGAAATTCGATCCGGCCCGAGGTAGTGTGGCGGCGAAACGATTCACTATAGTCATCACGTGCTACAACCAGCGCGATTTCATCCGAGCCGCTGTGCAATCGGCGCTGTCCCAGAACCCCCACCTAACCGAGGAAATCATCGTGGTGGATGACGGTTCCACTGACGGTTCCCGGGAGGCGCTGGAAGAATTTCGGGATTCGATTCAACTGCGGTGGCTTCCGGGCAATCGCGGGCCAATCGAAGCCCGCAATCAGGGCGCCGCCCAGGCCAAAGGCCAGTATCTGGTTTTTCTGGATGGGGACGATGCGTTCATGCCCTGGGCTCTGGATGTCTATGAGCGAATCATCGCGGACCGGAAACCAAAGGTGATTCTCGCCAGGCCCCGCTGGTTCGAAGGTCCCATTCCCACCCCGAAAGCCGAGGGCGTCCCGGACAAGATCCAGTTTGTGGAATACCAGGCCTTATTGCGAAAAGACCGGGGCGCCGGTCTGAGTGCGAGCGCGTATATAGTCGATCGGCAGGCATTCCAGAGCGTAGGAGGTTGGTCAGAAGGGATTTTCCAATTGGACCTCCAGGATCTCTCAGCGAAGTTGGGGTTAATGCCGATGGTGCTCATCTGCTCGCCCAATACCGTGTTCTATCGGATCCACGAGGGGAACAGCATCCACAGCGTCCCTCCGTTTGTTAAAAACCTGTACCGCCTCCTGCGTAAAGAAAAGGCAGGAGAGTATCCCGGTGGACAGGAGCACCGAATTGACCGGCATGCTTGGTTTGGAGGTTTGATCATATTCTGGGTCAAGAGGGCCGTACGGGCCGGGCTCTACAAGGATGCCGCGAAGCTGATGCTTACCGGCCGGGCGATGGTGCTTGCCGCGGTCGTTCACAGAGCTGCCGCGATTATCCGTGGACGTCGGCCCATTGAGACAATGAATCTCCGTTGAGTTCCGCCCTGTGCCGCTGCGCCAGTTATACAGCGGGAGAGAGTGCACATGTCTTGACCCACCCCCATCTTCCGGTAGAATGGCTCCGCAGGTTGCGGAGCCGGACCGTTCCGTAGAGGCTCGCGTTGCGTATATTTTCTGGCTCTTCTCTACCTCCCGGCTACAACCACGTCCGTGCCCGAGGCATCCAAATGCAAAGTTTCTTTTGTTCCTTACCGCGGAGGCGCTGAGACGCTGAGAATAGGCCTTGAGTTTTCAAATCTCTGCGCCTCCACGCCTCTGCGGCGAGAAATTGGCACCACCCGGTTTTCGGTGCTGTGCTAATTTTCACGCGGCGCCGCCCTTTAGGGCGGCACATGCCGGGCTAAAGCCTGGCGCTACATTTGAAATTCGCACCACACCCGGTTTTCTCAGGACTGGATGGCTTGCGAGGGTCTGTGGTATTTTGATGATGTTCGACATCACGCCGGGAGCCCTTCCAGGGGAAGGGTGGTTTGAGAAAGGTGGCACGGGTCAATGGGAGATCGGCACGCGCGGAAGTGGGTGAGGACTTTTGGGGGAATCTTGCTCGTGCTGATCCTGGGGGCTCCGCCCGTGTGGGCGGCGCTCGGCGAGCCGGAATCTTCCGTGAGCGCGGACCGGCAATTCCTGCGCGGTCAAATTCGCGAGGAAGTGCATGAGGGCTATCGACTCCACGGAATTGCCGATGCCAGCGGCGGCGTGGTCCGCGAGTATGTCTCCCCGGCGGGCAAAGTCTTTGGGGTTTCCTGGCAAGGACCCTTCCTGCCCAGCATGCGGCAGTTATTGGGATCCTACTTCTCTTACCTCCAGCAGTATGCGCAGGCCCAGACGGGACACCACGGCGGCCCCCTGATTATTCAGAAGGACAATTTCGTTTTTACCAGCGGCGGGCACATGCGGTGGTACCACGGCCGCGCTTACGTGCCCAGCCTCTTGCCCACTAATCTTTCCCCGGAGGTGGTGCAATGAGGCTTCGGAATATCTCCGCGGCCACGCGGGCAAGCCTTCTGGTGGTGGTGGCCAGCGGAATATTTCTGACCGGTTGTACGATCACTCGCACCGGCAATGACCTTGCCTTGCCGGTCGTCACTCTGACGCCTGCCACGGCGTCGGTGCAGGCGGGAGGAATGCTGCAATTTACCGCCACCATTGTCACCCCCACGGCCACCACCATTACTTGGTATGTAGATAACATCCTCGGGGGCAATTCTATTTTGGGTACGGTTACCTCTTCGGGGTTATACATGGCCCCCGCTTCCGTTCCCAGTCCGGCCACCGTGACGGTTACCGCCGTAAGCTCGGCGGAAAGCTATCCCTCCGGTTCGGCGATTGTAACGATTACCACTCCGCCGGTGAATGCCCTGGTGACCGTCGCCCCCACCGACTCGTCAAGCCCGGCGGGAACGAGCGTGCAGTTCACCGCTACCGTCACCGGAACCACCAACACTGCTGTCATCTGGTCCGTGAATGGCGTGGCGGGCGGCAATTCGACGCTGGGAACCCTTTCCAGCTCCGGACTTTATACCGCGCCCACGGCCGTGCCGAACCCTGCCACCGTGGTCGTCACCGTCACCAGCCAGGCGGAAACCAGCCAATCCGCCTCCACCACCCTCACGGTGACGGCCAGTAACACCGCGCCCCTCTTTGTCAACTTTGGGCCCAATGGGGACACGGGTAATTCCCGCACCGCCTATTACAACGGGCTTTTCACCACCGTCAGCGTCTGTTTGTCAGGCACGCCGGATTGCCAGATTATCCCCGACATTCTGGTGGATACGGGTTCGGTGGGCTTGCGAGTTCTTAATTCCGTGCTCACCACGGTTCCCGCCACCGAGCTGGAGACGATCACGGACTCCCACCAGAATCAAGTGGAGGAGTGCGTACAATTCGGGGATACCTCTTACGCCTGGGGACCGGCGTTAATCGCCGATGTGGTCATCGGCGGCGAAAGGGCCTCTTCGGTTCCCATTCAGGTGATTGGCGATACGACGTTCCCCGTGCCGGCAGCCACTTGCATGAGCCTTCCCACCGGCCCCAACCTCGACACGGTGGCGACGCTGGGCGCCAATGGCATCCTGGGCGTGGGCACTGCCCTTCAGGATTGCGGCCTCGACTGCGCGGCGGGCCAAACCTTCTCCGCTTACCCCTATTACGTCTGCCCGGATAATGTTTGCACATATGCGGCCGTTCCCGTGGTGCAGCAAGTTTCGAATCCCGTCGCCTTCTTACCTAAAGATAATAACGGCGTGGAGATTATCCTGCCGTCGATTTCTTCCGCGGGAGAGCCCTCGCTTCCTTACATCAATGCGGAGGGAACGGGCTTGGTCCCCGCCGGGCTACTGGTTTTGGGGGTTGCAACGGAATCCAATAATGCCTTGGGGAGCGCCACCCTCTACGCCACGGACGAATACGGCAACTTCCCCAAAATTGTCTACAATCGCTCTTCCTATCTTTCGGAGGGGTTCCTCGACACGGGTTCGAATGCCCTTTATGTTTTGGATGCTGGTGCCTTGGGCATTGAGGGTTGCACGAACAATCCGTACTACTGCCCCAACTCGACCTTTTCTCTTTCCCTCACCCCTTACGGCGCCAATGGCACCTCGGGAACGGTCAACCTGAGCATCGCTAACGCCGATACACTGTTTGGCACTAACCCCAGCTTTGCCGTTTTCAACAATTTGGGAGGCGCCAGCGGCACGGGCCTCTCGACGGATTATTTTGATCTGGGATTGCCGTTCTTCTTCGGCCGCAGCGTGTTCGTGGGCATCGCGGGGACCACCGTCCCCACGAGCGCGAACGCCCCCAACGGCTACTTCGCCTTTTAGCCTCGACACCGCCAGATACCCGGCCCATTTCGGCTTGACATACGACAACAGATTTCGTTAGCATCCGGCTGTCCTTTGAGGGGTGCTCCTCGCCGCCCCTGAATGGTTGGCATTCGTTTGTGACAAACCGAAAGTAACTAAACCGCCGCCGACTGATTTGCCTTTTGATTTGGTTGCTGGTTTCTCCGAGGCGAGCCAATCGGCCAAAGCCTACAGGTCAAGCCCGGAGCGACTTGCGAGGAGGGCGTTAAGATGAAAGCACCTGCCTATTCTCTACCTTCCAGTTGTTTTCATTCTCATAGTTCAAGGCCCGCGAAGTATGGAATAAGAAGCTTCTTGGGTGGAACTGCCCTCTTGCTCTTTTTCCTCGTCCTCGGCTCTTCGGCGTTTGCCCAGGTCAGGTCGAGTCCTTCGACGAGCGCAGACTCCGAGCTTGCCCGGCCGGGTACGCCCACCCCTCCCCACCGTGCCTCCGGCAGCTCCAGCTTTGTCCCCGTAAGCGGCCTCGGCAACACCAATCCGCTCATCTCCATTGCTGTGACCCCGGCGAATCCCTCGAGTGCCATGGGGAACACGCAGCAATTTACCGCCACCGGCTATTTTAAAAATGGCAGCACCGAAAATCTGACGACCTCGGTCACCTGGAGTTCCTCGGTGCCGGGGGTGGCCACGATCACGGCGGCGGGCCTCGCGAGCAGCGTCTCGCTGGGCAGCACGACGATCATCGCCACCTTGGTAACGGCGACCCCGTTCGCTCCGGCCGCGGGCGTGACGCCGGGAACCCCGATTGTCGTCAGCCCCCCGACGAGCTCTGTTAGCGGCTCGACCTCTTTGACGGTGACGGACACGGCGCCGGTCAGTGTCAACTTCGGGCTCACGGGCAACTATTTGAACGGGATCTTTACCACGGTCACCGTTTGCTATCCCGGCAGCACCACAAACTGCACGACCATCCCCGACGTCCTGGTAGATAGCGGTTCGGCAGGCCTGCGTGTCCTCTCGACCGGAATTTCCAATTTGACCACGCAGGTCGCCAATCTAAACCTACCCCCTGTCAATGATCCCACGTATGGCTATCCCGTCTATGAGTGCATCGAGTACGGCGATTTGTCTTTTACCTGGGGGCCGATACAAAGGGCGACTGTTCAGGTTGGGGGGGAAAAGGCTTTGCAAGTGCCGGGCGGGACAGAACCCGGAGTTCCCATTCAGGTCATCTCGACTGCGCCTCCCCCCGAACAGGTCACGTTTTTGGGGGAGGCTATCTATAACCCATGCT
>Ga0326727_10006841_pt1 | contig 30815 bp, 23 predicted proteins | sample MB2enrmetagenome_FD_207643 | JGI IMG/M metagenome (GOLD analysis project Ga0326727, IMG submission 207643) | Lab enriched peat soil microbial communities from McLean, Ithaca, NY, United States - MB29MY | ecosystem: Environmental > Terrestrial > Soil > Wetlands > Peat | place: USA: New York... | reverse complement strand
GCTGACCCAGATGGAACTTATTTCGATGGTGATCAAGTCGAAGTGTTCGCGGGTGAGGAGCAGGAAATTCCGGCCGTCGGCCACCGTGAGCTTCACCCGCGGGTCACGATCCATCACCCCGGCGTTGACATCCTCGAACCACTGCCGCGCCGCCTCCACGATGTGCGGGGCTATTTCCACCACGTCAATCTTCTGAAAGGGGAAGAGGGAGACGGCGCGCAAAGTGGTGCCGGTTCCCAGCCCGATCACCAGGGCGCGATCGAAGCGCGGCGTAAAGAGAATTGGGGTCAGGGCAAAGCGCACCTGATTCGGGACCTCGTAGGTGTTGTTTCCCTGGAATTTTCCGTTGGAGAGAAGGGTGTGCTGCCGTCCATAGGCCACGACTGACGTTAGACCGCCCTGAACATCCTCAGCGAAATAGAGAACTCGGTGCATGGTCCAGCCGGAATTGAAATAGACGTACGTCCCGCGCGTCAGACTGTGCGCGTCCCACTGCGCGGAACCTCCGCCCACCAGGAACAGCAACGACGTCACCGTCAGGCCCAGAACCCACCGGCGCCTACGGCTGAGGGGCACGAGCCACAAAGCAAAACCCAGCCCCAGCAGCAGATTGAGCGCTGCCGCCGCTTGCAACGTGGCGTGCGACCCCAGGGCGGGCAGCACCAGGAAACCCGTTACCACGGAACCCACCACCGTCCCCAGAGTGTTGGCCGCGTAAACGCCCCCCACGCTGGAGCCCACGGCGCCGCCCTCGCTGGCAAGATTGATGAGCAGGGGGAAACTGATCCCCAAAAGCCCACAGGGCAGGATGAGAAGATAAAAGGCGCAGAGAAATCGGAGCAACTCCGCCACCACGAAGCCAGTGGCGTCGTATTGCCACAAAGCGTCGTAGTTTATGGAAACCAGCGTGGCCAGCAGGGCAAACTCCGCTGCGCATTCGACAAGCGGCGCCCAGGGGACTCCCGCATGGCGGCCGCGGCGGACCATTTTCCAGCCCAGATACGCCATCCGCGCTACCAGGATCGCGCCCACGCCGGCCAAGTCCCACACCACCGCCCGGGTCAGCCCGTGCGTAAAGAGGTCCGGGAGGCGGTTCCACAACGGCAGGGTGACAAACACCGCCGCCCCCAGGAACAATTGCGAAGCAGCCAGCGCCCGAGGCCAGAACGCCGGGCGGGTGAGGTGGCGCGCCACCAGGTGCGCTCCCCATCCCAGGCCGCACAGGAAGGTGAACAGCATCACTCCAAAAGCGTAAACGGAGTTGCCCACCAGAAATCCCAGCACGTGCGTCCACACCACCTCGTAGCCAAGCGCCGCGAGTCCGGTCAGGAAGGCCGCCGCCAGCAGCACCCGGCGGGCCGGGGCGCCTTCTTTCGCAGCGGTGGGAGGGGGCGGGGCACTCGCCGCCGTCAGCTTTCCCTGGCGGTTCCCCGCCGCGGCCACCAGGAAAATCGCCAGGTTTACCGCGCACGCCGCATGAATGGTTCCCCGCACGCCGAGCCAGGGCATCAGCAGGTACGTCGACGCCAGAACTCCGCCCGCCGCCCCCAGCGTGTTCCAGGCATAGAGACGGTCCACGAGGGGCTGGAATTCCTCCACCACGTTCGCCACACAGCGGGCCAAAACCGGCAGCGTCCCACCCATCAGGAAGGTGGGGAGCAGGATGACCACGGCCGCGAGCCCGAACCGCACCCCCGTGAGCGCCCACGTTCCCAGGTGGAATGAGTGGTAGAGCCCTACGTAGGCCTTGGTCAGCAGCGCGAACAGCCCCGGGATGAACAGGCAATACGCCCCCGCCAGCAGTTCCAGCGTGCCATAGGTCAACAGGCTGGCGCCGCGACGGTCCACCCATCGGCCGAGGAAGTGGGCTCCCAGCGCCAGGCCGCCCAGAAAGGCCGCCAGCACGGTGCTTACGGCGTAGGCCGTGTTGCCAAAGGTGTAGGTCAACAGGCGGCTGAAGATGGTTTCAAAAATCAGGCTCGACGCGCCGGAAAAAAAGAAAAGGACGGGAAGGAACCGCGTAAACGTCAGTGAGCCGGACGAGTGCGAGTTCGGCAAGCGAACCTCCGGAACAGACTTTCACCGAGTGAGGGCGCGCAGGCCGGTCTTCACGCGCCAGGACACTTGTCTCTTATAACTGATTCGCGGCGCCGTTCGATAGAAAAAATTGCCAGATTCGAGTCGTGGGTCAATTTGATGTCGAGGCGGCGGAATTTATCCCGATCTTCTCGGGACGCCGTCATGTGGCGAGGTAAACTCGCCGCCACATCATCAACCCCCCTTCCCAGGTCTAGGCCGCCCACGCCTGATCATCAACTACCCTCAAGTCCGCGGCCCAACCTGCCGAATAAAGGGAGTGAGACCCAGAGCGTCGGCGGTGCGCCGGTGGGAAGCCGACGGGGAGTGTGCGATGCGAGGGAAGCGATGTTGAGCAGCCAAGGTGTACAGTACGAACCCAAGGGATGGGTTACCCTGCGGCCCACCGCCAGAAGTTCGTGGCTCGAACACGTGGCGCGGCGGTGGGCCGCCCGCGTGGTGGGCCAGCCCCAGGCCACCGATTCGATTCTGCGCCTGCTGCAGCGCGTGGAAGTGCAGGCCCGGCAGCCGCGCCGCACCATGGGTTCCGTCCTCCTCCTGGGGCCGCCCGGATGCGGGAAAACGCATTCCGTGGAAGCGCTGGCGGAAGTCCTGGTGGGCAGCCCCAGCGCCCTGCTGAAGGTCAACTGCGCGGAATTCCAGCAGCAACATGAGATCGCCCGCCTGGTTGGTGCGCCGCCCGGCTACATCGGCCACGCGGACACGGAGCCTGTCTTTACCCGCGACAACATTGAGCGCTATCGCACGCCGGAATTCCCCTATACGCTCATTCTCTTCGACGAAATTGAGAAGGCCCACCACTCGCTCTATTCCCTGCTGCTGGGCGTGCTGGATCGCGCCGAGCTGAACGATGGGCGCAATCGGCACGTGGACTTCTCCTCCTGCCTCTTCTTCTTCACCAGCAACATCGGCTCCAAGGAAAGTTTGCGCGCCACCGCCTCCTCCGGCTTCATCCCGCAGTTGGCGGAGGAGGATGCCAAGGAGCGGCATTTCCGCAGCGTGTCATTGCGCGCGCTCAAGCGCCACTTTCCCCCGGAGTTTCTGCGCCGCATCGAGGAAACGATTGTTTACAACCCGCTGCGCCCCTCGGACCTGAAGAAAATCCTCGACCTCGAACTCGACAGGGCTTGCCAGGTCTTTCTCCAGCATCCCACCACGCCCTTCGAGGTGGAGTTCACCTCCGGGGCCAAATCGCTGCTTCTCCATCACGGGTGCGATACGGAATACGGAGCGGCGCACCTCCAACACACCCTAGCGTGTGAGTTTCAGGACCCTCTCTATCGCCTGATGGCCACCGGCCAAGTGCACGCCAGCGACAAGATCGGCGTATTCGCCAAAGGTCCGGAACTCGTCTTCCGGAGGTGTTAGACAACCCATTTGCAAGCGGAACCTTCCACCAAGGCGCTGATCGCAGGGAAGGAGTCAATCATCGCCTGTCAAATCCTATATCAGCGAAGTCCACACCAAACTCTTCTTCCCAGAACACCGCGAGGTCGATGGCGTTGACGGATTGCCGCCTGCCGCTCAGGAGCATTGGCGCCTCATCGGAAAAGGGCTGCGCATCTCCCCAAGCCGCTAAAACCCGATATAGATAGTACTGTTGCGCTGAAGAGGCCTTTGAGTGTATTTTACGGGCTGGACGCGAAATCATCGTGGAACATAAGAGGGTGTTGGGGTGAATTTGGCAGGCGACTTTCTTGCCAGCGCAAGTCGCTACGGCAAACGACCGGCTCTTTGGGTCGACGGCGTGGAGTATAACTACTCGCAACTTGCGGGTACCGTGCGGGACATGGCCGCCTGGCTGAGAACCCGCCACGCCGGAATCGGCAGCCGCGTGGGCATCTTAGCATCCCGTAGCGTGCAGGCCTACGCGGGGATTCTGGCGGCATGTTGGGTGGGCGCAACCTATGTCCCCATCAACATCGGGCTTCCGGTGGAAGCGCTGCGCAAGCTATTGAAGATGATCAAACCGGGCGCACTGGTCATCGATAAACGAGGGCTGGACGCTCTCGCGGGCCTCGAGTGGGATATGTCCACAGTCTTCCCGCCCGGGAACGGCGCCCCCAGCGCAAATGGGGACGGACCTGACAGCAGTGCCCGCCGCTCGCATGCTATTCCGCCACTGAGCCCGGCCGACGAGCCTCAAGGTGTGGCGCCGGACGACACCGCGTACATCGAATTCACCTCCGGATCCACCGGCGTGCCCAAAGGAGTCATGATCTCGGTGGGCGCCTTGACCCACTTTCTCCAGATCATGCAGGAGCGTTATAACCTCACACCCGCGGACCGCATCGCCGCAACCTCCGACATTACTTTTGATATGTCATTCTTCGATATGTTCATGGCATGGAAGACCGGGGCGTCGTTGCACGTTGTCCCCACCACCCAACGGATGGCCCCGGCAAAATTCATTCGGGAGAAAGAGATTACCGCCTGGTTTCTCGGTCCGGCAATTGCGACGATCATGTGGCGCATGAATCTGCTCACCCCGGGGGCATTTCCTTGTTTGCGGTATTCGCTATTCGCCAGTGAGCCGCTGCCTTTGAACTCCGCCCTGGCATGGCAACAAGCCGCACCGAATGGCACGGTAGAGAACCTTTTTGGGCCGACGGAGGCCACCGTGGTTTGCATCGCTGAGCCCCTGGGGGAACACCCCAACGTCACGCCCGGCCGGGATTTTATAGCCATCGGCCAGCCTTTACCGGGCACGGAGGTGGCCATACTTGATCCTGAGCTGAATATCCTGCCGCCGGGCCAGACTGGCCAAATCGCCCTGTCGGGGGTGCAACTCGCCCAAGGCTATTTCGAGGACCCCGGCACCACCCAGCGAAATTTTCCGGTGATCGGCGGCAAGCGGTGGTATCTAACCGGTGATTTAGGCTGCCAGGACTCTTCCGGCGCATTCCACTTCCTGGGACGAATCGACAACCAGGTCAAGGTGCTGGGCCATCGCGTCGAGCTCGAGGAGGTGGAAACGCATTTGCGCGAAGTCTGCAAATCCGACATGGTGGGGGCGGTTGCCTGGCCGCTTGACCACGGATCGGCACAGGGCCTGGTGGCATTTATCAGCGGAACGGACCGCTCTCCCTCGGAGGTGAAGCAGGCGATGGAAGAACGAGTGCTGGCCTACATGGTCCCGAAGATGATCCATGTCCTTCCCGTTTTACCGCTCAACACCAATGGAAAAGTCGATCGGAAGGCGCTACTGCGGCTGTTACCGGACGACCACGCATGAGCTCCCTTACCGAATCAACGTCTGCCCCCGCCGTTCCGTCCCACCCCCAAGGTTCGGCGCTGCTCAGACGATTGGCCGGCTTCCGGTTGATTCCCGCGATTGATACCTACCCCCGGTTGGTGGCGTTTGCGCAAACCAACCTGGGTAAGGGAGTGCTGCTGATTTTTTTCGCGGCAGGTCTTCGCCTGCGCTTTGATCCGATGACGTGCCTGGTCATCACCGTCACGCTGGGCGCCGCCACGTTCCTGCCGGGCCATCGCCGGTGGTTTGTTACCGGCGGCACTTTGGTTTGGGCCGCAATGAAATCGTGGATCGATTGGAGTGCCCTGGGATATGTCGCCGAACGCAATGGCGCCGGCGGTGCACTGAACCTGCCCAACCTGCAAGCGGCGGCTGTGGCGACGGTGTTTATCTTCGGTGCGCTGTTAATAGGGCTGGCGCGCCGGTATCCACGGGCTCTCCCTTTCCGCCGGCCGGTTCTGGCGCTGGCCATTTTCTACACGGTCTTATTGATGCTTGCTTCATCTGTTCTGTCCGGCAGAATAGGGGTGGTGGCATGGGCACTGGTGATCCCGCTGGGCGCTTATTTTTGGTTCCTGGCGTATGCGGTGGTTGATGCCAGGGCCAAAGATGGGGACTCGGTGGGTCTGCAACTCGGCACGTTTCATCCTTTCTGGGGCTCGACGACGACCCCCGTGCCCAAGGGGGCATCTTACCTTCGACGCGTTGAATGCAAGGAGGCGCCAGCGTTGGCCGTAACGCAACTGAAAGCGCTGAAGCTCCTTGCCTGGGCTTGCATTCTGAATATCGCCGGAGACCTGTTCATCCTGATCGCTCACGTGGAGCTGCACGTTCCGCCGTATAAGGAGGCCTTCAAAAGCGTGGCGGCGGGGGCGCCGTTCCCCTGGTATGTGTGCTGGCTCTCCTTAATTACCGCCTTTCTGGAAGACGTCCTGATTCTTTCGGTTTGGGGGCACACCGTCATCGCCTGCTGCCGGATGGCGGGCTTTCGCGCCCTCCGGAATACCTACCGGCCCCTTGCCGCCACGACCATCGCTGAATTCTGGAATCGGTACTATTTCTATTTCAAGGAACTGCTTGTTGATTTCTTCTTTTATCCTGCGTTCTTTCGCTACTTCAAGGGGCGGAAGCGGCTGCGGATGGCTGTCGCGACATTCATGGCGGCCGGACTTGGAAACATGTTCTATCATTTTACCCGTGACATCGGCTTTGTTGCCCAAATGGGGCTGTGGCCGGCCATTAAAGGATTCCAGGTGTACGCCTTCTATTGTTTCGCGCTCTCGGCGGCCATTATCGCCTCGCAACTGCGGGACCGAAAGCATCAGATTAGTTCGCACTGGTTTTGGACCTCGGTGTCTCCACGTTTCGGAGTGTTGTTCTCTTATTGCCTGTTAATGGTTTTCGCCGATACGGATAGAACCCATTCGATTTCGGTACACCTGGCGTTCCTTCTCCATCTGTTTGGCATCGGAGCATGACTATGGACACACGGCAAAAGCTGCGGGCTTTTGTAGCGAAGTTGTTGAACAGTAACGGCGACACCCGCGAGTTCAGCGATGGTGACTCACTGTTATTGAGCGGCCGGTTGCAGTCAATTGACGCGATTGAGATTGCACTGTTTTTAGAGCAGGAGTATGGAATCGATTTCTCGGCACTGGGGTTCGATGAAGCGCAGATTGATTCGATTGATCGAATCGCTGCGTTGGTTGAGCAGGGCGGCGAGCCGATTTCCTAAATCCGTTCGCAACCCGGCAGGGTGGTAGGAAAGGAGTTTCCTTGGAGGGCCCAACAGGAATCCCCGTGGATCAGGAAGTTACGATACACGGCCGTCCGATCGACCTGCGAAAGATCGAGGCGGCGCTGGCGGAGCATCCCGGCGTGCGGGAAGTGGTGGCAACAATTTGGGAACCTCAGCCCGGGGACCAGCGGCTGGTGGGATATGTGGTGCCGGACAATGAGTACGTAGATCGATTTTGGGCGGTACCCGAAGAGCAATTGCAGCGCGTCCGCAAGTGGCGTCTGGTGTGGGACTGGTTCCAGGGCGGGATATCGGCAAAGGCCGGCCGCCCGGCTTTTAATATCGGCAACAGCAGCTATACCAACCAGCCCTATCCTGCCGATCATATGCGCGACTACAACGAGATGCCGGTGGCGGAGATTTTGCCCTTGCGGCCAGCGGAGGTTTTGGAGATCGGATGCGGCACGGGGCTGCTCCTATTGCGCATCGCACCTTTATGCAAGCGTTACGTGGGTGTCGACTTCTCGCCCGCCTCGTTGAAATCGCTCCGTAAGCAGATGGAGGTGCGGGGAGGAGACTGGCCGCAAGTAACCCTGATGGAATGCGCAGCGGACAAGATTGAGGAATGGGAGGAGAACTCGTTCGATACGGTGGTTATCAATTCCGTTGTGCAATATTTTCCCGATGTTGAGTATCTGGAGAAAGTCCTCCAGGCAGCGGTGCGCGTCGCCAAGCCGGGGGGCGCCATTTTCGTTGGCGACGTCCACAGTTTGCCGCTGCTGGAAGCCTTTGCCGTCTCTGTGGAGCTCCATCGCGCGTCCCCGGCAATGCCGGTGGCCGAATTGCGCCAGCGCGCCCTCCGGCGTGCCATGCAACGAGAGGAACTGGTGGTTTCGCCCGCTTACTTCCTGGCCTTGCGGCGGCGATACCCCAAGATCTCACGCGTGGAGATAGCGCCGAAGCGGGGACGTTTCGACAATGAGATGACCAATTTTCGCTACAATGCGATCCTTTACCTGGGCGGGGCCGAGTGGATTGAGCCTTCATGGCGGGACTGGACGGATCAGGAACTGAACTTAGAAGCGATCCGCCAACTCCTGGCGAACGAGATGCCAGAAACGCTCGGCATCAAAGGGGTCAGAAACGCGCGAGTGGAGAAGGAGATGCGAGCCATGGAACGATTGGCAGATCCCCACGGCGCCCGCGATGTGGCTGACCTCCGCACAGCACTCACGCAAATGAAGATTCAGGGTCTCTATCCACAGGACTTATGGTCCCTGGGTGATGATCTGGGTTATCAGGTGGACATCAGTTGGGCGGCCTGCCGCCCCGATGGCAGCTTCGACGTGGTCTTTCGGCGGCCGGCTGGCGACCGGCACGGCGCTGTTCTGTGGCCGCAGCCGGATGGCCTTCGAAATGAACCGGCGCATTATGTGAATAATCCCGGTATATTTGCCCGCCATCGAAAGCTGGCGGTCCAGTTGCGCGATTACGCAGCAAAGAAACTGCCCGACTATATGGTACCGGCCGCGTTTGTGATGATCGAATCCCTGCCGCTGACTCACGATGGCAAGATTGACCGCCAAGCATTACCCCCACCCGAAAGTACGACGACATAGTCGCGGCGCTGCTCGCTCACCTCTTCCTCCCTCCCCGCCCCATCCCGCTGTCGCCTTTGCCTGACACCACACTGTCGGCATTTACTGCAAACGGCCTCGGGTTCAAGCGGTCGAAAGCCCTTTCCGCCGCCCCCGATGACTGCCAAGCCTCTATCTACGTTTCCTTTTGCATCAGAAAGATGCGAAAAATCTGATTAAGGTTCATCGTTCGTTTTGCCGATAGCAGGGATTTGGAAAGTGCTGTGCCCCCCTTGGGCAGGAGGCATACGCGGGTGCGCTCAATTCCCTGGAAGCAGATTGTCCTCTCTCTTGGGGTCATCGTGGTGATCGTCTGGCGCGTCCCCTTCGCGGGTTTGCGGACGGCGTTTCGCAGCCTGGAAGTGGGCAGCCTGTTCCTGGCGCTGTTCTGTTTTCTGGTTTTAATTTTCCTGCGCGCCTACAAGTGGCACCGTTTGATGGCCGCGGCGGGCAAAGGCCGTCTTCGCCAGTCGCTGCGCGCCCTCTTTGGAGGCTTTGCGCTGGGTTTGATTACCCCCGGGCGGCTGGGAGAGCTGGGGCGCTGCGTTTTTGTGCGTGAGGAGGAACGCGCGCAGGTGGCGCTGCTGACGGTGTACGACCGGCTGCTGGATTTTTGGGCGCTGCTGACGTTGATGGGGGCGAGCCTGTTTCTCCTCACCTCCCGCCTCGCCGCCCTTTTCGGAGTGGCCGTCTGGCTGGCCTTGCTCCCCGTGGTGATGGGCTTCCCCGCGCTGGTTTCCCGCCTTTCCCATCTGGCGCGAAGGTCACGGCATTTCCGCGGGCATTTTATGGACGCGGCCGCAGGCATGCCCATGGTTCCCACGCCGCGCTTCGCCATGCTGGCGGTGGGCGCCATGTGGGCGGAACTGGCATCGTTCTTTTTCCTTCTTCGCGCGTTCTCGCCGACGGCCTTCAGCACCGCGCTCGCCACCTACCCTTACATCGTGTTGGCCGGCGACCTGCCCGTTTCTTTTAGCGGCGTGGGAGTGCGGGAAGGCGCCGCCGCGCTGTTGCTGTCTCCTTACGCCGTCCCCTCCGGCGCCGCTGTGGATGCCTCTTTGGTGTGGTTTGTCTTCGCGATTCTACTGCCGGCCGCCCTGGGCGCCATCTGGCTGGTGGCCGAACGCGCCAGGTCGCGGGTTCGGAAATCCAGTGGATTTGCCCCGAAGGCCGATCCCACCTGGATTCCCGTGGCACTGGCGCCGGCCGAGATTTCTCCCTATGAACGCCCGGAGCGCGCCGCCACCGGCGCAGGTTCCTCGTAAATGTAGTTGTCGTCCGTCTCCTTGCGAAGTTCTTCCAGGCGCTGCCGAAGTTGCCGGCCGAGTGCGGCGTGGGCTGGATCACCATGAAGGTTGTGGAGTTCTTCCGGGTCCTCCTGCAAATCGTATAATTCGAATTCCTCCGGGGCTTCGTAATAGTGAATCAGCTTGTACCGGTCCGTACGGACGCCCCGGTGTTTCCGTATGTTGTGGGGGCCGGGATACTCGTAGTACTCATACAGCCAGTCCTTCCGCCAGGACTTTGGTTCTTCACCTTTCAGCAGGGGAACAAGGCTCTGGCCTTGTATCCACTCGGGAACACTCACACCGGCGAGATCGAGGAAGGTGGGAGCGATATCCGTAATCAGCGCCATGTCTTTGGTCGTTGAGCCTGGGCGGACCATCTTCGGGTAACGGACCAGCATGGGGATGCGGATGGAGGGCTCATGCATCAGGCGCTTGTCGTACATGCGCCATTCACCGAGGAAGAATCCGTGATCGGAAGAGAAGAGCATCACGGTGTCATCGAGCTGGCCGAGGTCGGTGAGCGCCTGGAAGACTTTGCCCACGTTGTCGTCCGTATCCACGACGCCGGCATAATAGTCCTTGACGACTTCCTCCAGCGAGCGCGCGCAGTTGCCCGCCGAATCACTGTGCTTCGCGTATGGGCCGCCGATTTTGTTATCGGCATTCACGAAGACGCGTGGTTTTCCGGGGTATCCCTTCAAGTCCTCGTCAAACGTGCGGGGCTTGGGAATCGGCACGCCGTCGTATAAATCCAGATAACGCCGCGGGCGGAAGAAGGGAGAATGGGGCGCCTGGAACCACAGACAAAGGCAGAAAGGCTTTTCGCGCTGCTGCTTCATCCAGGCGATGGCCCGGTCCGTAACCAGATCGTCGACATATCCCTCGAAGACCTGGGGGGGCTTCACCTTTCCATCCGCACCCTCGTCAATGACCGGCCAGAAATAATCTGTGGCCGGGCCGGGAAAGCCGAAATAGGAGTCCCATCCGCGCTCGCCGATCCGGGGGATGTGGGTCTTTCCGAACATGGCCACCTCATAACCGGCGCTGCGCAGGAGTTCGGTGAAAAGGGGGACTTCTAGGGGAACCATCCGGTCTTTATTGTCCACACAACCGGTGCTGTGGGTGTAGAGGCCCGTCAAGGCGCAGGAGCGCGCCGGCAGGCACAGCGCGTTCACGCTGAATGAATTCGTAAATTGCATTCCTTCGCGCCCGATGCGGTCGAAATTGGGCGTGCGAACGATGGGATTCCCGTTGAGGCTGAGCGCGTCAGGGCGGTGGCCTTCTCCGAGCAGGAAAATAAAGTTGGGCCTCGCGGGGGGCGGGGAAGGTGCGCCTGCCGGCTTGAGGGGAGCAGCACCCATACCCATTGCGCCCACCACCCCCACTCCCGCCTTTAGAAATTCCCGGCGAGAGGCTTTGTCATCTTTTTTTTCCATAGGCCCTCCTGAAGGAAGATTCTCATTGTATCTTTGTCTGTACGCAAAGCAATACTTTAGGCCATGATGGTTTTATGTCGGCAACTTCCTTAAAAGCCCTGGATGAATTGCTGGTCTCCAAAGATTTTATGGAGGACCCCTATCCCATCCTGCGCCGGCTGCGCGAGGAGGATCCCGTCCATTGGAGCGATTCCATCGGCGGATGGGTGCTGACCCGCTACGACGACATGGTGACCACGTTCAAAGACGTGAGCCATTTCTCCAACGAAGGGCGCCTGGCGAAGGCCGTCGAATACTTGCCGGCCGAATCGCGCGCCGAGTTCAAACCTTTCGAGGACCACTACCGCCAGAAGGGGCTCATCCACTCCGATCCCCCCGATCACACGCGCTTCCGGGGGTTGATCAACAAGGCGTTCACTCCGCGCGTGGTGGAATCCATGCGGCCGCGCATCCAGGCGATTGTGAATGAGCTGCTGGATGCCGTGCAGCCGGACGGCCACATGGACGTGATCAATGACCTCGCCGTTCCTCTGCCCGTCACCGTTTTTTCGGAGATCTTCGGCGTGCCCAAGACCGATGTCTACCTTTTCAAAGGCTGGGCGGACGGCTTGCTGGCATTCCAGGGAGTCAACAAACCGCCGGTTGAGGTTATCCAACGCTCGCAAAAGGCGCTGGTGGAACTCCGCGCCTATCTGGGCGAACTGATTCAGGAGAAGCGCCGCCGGCCGGGCGAAGACTTGCTTACCGAACTCGCGGCCGCGGAGTCTGAGGGTGACAGGCTTTCCGAATCGGAGCTGCTCAATACCTCCATCACCCTGCTGGTGGCGGGCCACGAGACCACCACCTCGCTGATCGGCAACGGAATTTACACCCTCCTCCGCCACCCCGAGCAATGGCGGCTGCTGCAAAATGACCCGGCGCTGCTTACCTCCGCCATCGAGGAAATCCTCCGCTACGAAAGCCCCATCGCCCGCCAGCCGCGCTTGATGAAGCAGGACACGGAAATGGGCGGCAAACCGATTCGCGCAGGCGAGATGGTTTTTCAAATGCTCAACGCCGCTAATCGCGACCCCGCCCACTTTGACGACCCTGACCGGTTTGACATTCGACGGCAGAGGAACCGTCACATTGCCTTTGGATTGGGAATTCACTTCTGCGTGGGAGCGCCGCTGGCCCGCGCTGAGGGGCACATCGTGTTCTCAACTGTCATGGAGCGCCTGTCCGCCATCCGCCTGGTGGAGGACAGGCCCAGTTGGGATATGCAGAAACCCAGCACACGAATGCTCAGGACCCTACCCGTGCGGTTTTAAGGTGGGCAGGAATGACGCAGAATGGCTTCGAAAATCTACTGGGCGGCAGCCTGCCGGGGAAACGCTTTCAGATTCAGGTACTGTGGATCGAAGCGTTGGAACTTCAGTCCGCAGTGAGGACACGCCATCAGCCCCACGGCGGGCGCAAGCGTAGTGGGAGTCTTGATTTCCAGTCGAAATGCTTTCTTGCAGGCAGGGCAGCGAGAAAGCGGATAACTGCTGATCATAAGAAATTGTCTCCTAAGGAGGGCAGAGCAAAGGAGAGGCTATCACTGAAAATTCCCAGAATCAAGTGGTCCTGGGTCGGCCCAGACATAATGTCCTAGGGCCTCGCATACCCCATTTTCCCGGAAACGGGGCCCGCCCGACTGAAGCCCCCATGGCCCCGGCATGTCAGAGAATGGCTCTCATCCGCAGCGCATCAACCCATCGTGGCACTCTTCGAACCTGCCCCTGAGATCCGCGCGATCTTGCTGGAAGGAGACACTCCGAATGCCAATCGAACCAGTTAAGGACGCCAATTTTGGCGCAAAAATTAACTTGACATAATGTCCCTGCTCCGATATTGTAACCGACCAGCCTGTACCATCATCTAACGTCATTTTAGAGTTGATACCTGCACGACCCTAGAGGAGGGCTCGGTACCTGCCCGGGAGGATTGACGGTTGGTGTTTAACGATTCCACAGCGGCGATTGCGCAATGCCGGCAGTTTCGGCCTTCCGGATTCTCGGGAGAGGTAAAGCTGCCCCCTATCGCGGTTCACATAAGCGCCTCTCCCTGAAAAGACGCCTCGAGGTGGTATTCAGAAGGGGGCGGGTACACGTTACGGTCCGGCGGGAAGACGAAAACGGTAATCTGGAATAGAAAGGAGACAACAAATGCGTCCCATTGTCCGTACGAGTCTTGCCCTCACGCTTGCCATCTTGACCGTCTCGACTTACCCATGCCTCGCCTGGGAGAAAGGCAACCACGCCGACACTTGGAAGAAGGGGCAAACGATCAAGGTCTGCGTCGATAAGCCCCCTAGCGACGCCGATCACAAGCAGAAGTTCAGCGACGATGTCGATGACGCGATCAAAGAGTGGAACGACGCGCAGGCGGAGTTCGGCGGGCTCAAGCTTGACAGGACTGATAAGGAGCCGTGCGACATCAAAATCCACTGGAAGGACAACCAAGCGGACTGGGGCGACACCGCCAAAGGCGGTCCGCCCGTCGATATCACCATGGAATCGGACGATGGCATCAACGACCAAGGGCTTAAGCGCATGATCAAGCATGAAATGGGGCACGCGGAGGGCCTCGGCCACTCGGATAAGTCGGACGTAATGGATCCGGGCCCGTATGCGCGTGATAGCATCAACGCCCCCGGGGAGATCAAGGGCCCGAACGCCGATGATAAGGCGGGCAAGAAGGCCATGTATGGGACTGCCGAAAAGGCCTCAAAGTCGACCGCCAAGGCGATAATAACCCAAGACAAGGCGCGCGGCGTCTGGGTCTACAGCTACACGCTGACAGCGGCGAGCGGCTCCGGACTAACCGATCCGATTACCGAGCTGACGCTCACGTTCCCGATGGGCGTGACGATGGGCGACCTAATTGCAGTGCAAATCCCGCCCAAGTGGCAGTCAAGGTTCTATGTCGGCGGGGTACGAGCCCCCAAGGTGGGTGAAAAGCGGTCGGACAACGAACTGCCCCCGCCGCCGACACTTAGCTTCACAGTGCCTATAGCGGAGAATGGCCTCAGGCCAGGGCAGTCGGTCCATTTCCGCATCGAGAGCAAGCTGCCACCCAGCGCCGGCCGCGCCTTCACGAACTCACCGCACTACGACTCGGACGAGTTCCAGTTGCAAGTGCCGTCGAGAAGGCTTACGAGTCGAGGGCCAAATGGGTGACCGGAGACCAGCCGTACAGGGGGCTGGGCTCGCGCCGACCCTGAGAGTCTCTCTCCCAGGCATGGGGATGAAAATGTGTGCGTAAAATCTAAACCATATTAAGGAGGTGTTATATGCCGAATATTGGTGGCAGGGATGTTCCTCCCAAAGCCGATCCTAAACCTCTACCCGGTAGCGTGGTCACTTACGACCAGATGAAGCTCGCCAACAACTGCATTTGGAAGCTGGTGATTCAGACGAGCGTAACTACCGATACTCTTCCCGGGCAGGATCCTCTCTGTGTTATGTATTACTATACGACTACAGTGACTCTGAGCTTGGATTGCGGAACTCCCCCGCCAAAGGTAGTTTCGAACACTCCAAGGACGGTAAGCGTTGGGCCCCTATGCGGGACTCCTTCAAAAGCGGGTCCGCCCGCTGTAGCACCGGGCCCGCCTCCGCCTCCCAACGAAGACGCGCGCCTCGTGAGCACTGGCCCAACGCCGAATACGCCCGGGTCTACAACCGATATCTTGGCTCAGCCCGATGGCACGCAGACGACCGTACAATACGATGGAAATGGCGTCACCGTTACGGTAACGCCCCCGGACGGCACCTCTCCGCAGACCCTACATGTTCCTTGAGGCAGAGTTGGTGCAGTTCATATTCCGCTGCTTTGCTTGACGCTTTTCATCCTTGTGGGAGCAGGATGGGCGCAGCAGAAGCCGGGTGGACAGAAGCCCGTTCAGCCGGGCGGGAGTACCGCTCTCAATCCCGGCGGAGTGGGGACGGAGGTTGGCGCCATGGGAGAAGAAAAAGCTGCCATCGCGGACATGCTTCCCGACAACTGCAAAGACTGGTCAATCTACAGGGTTGAATCAAAAGCTCTCGACAGCCTGTTTGTTTGCAAAGGCGGAGAGTGGATTGAATACATCCCCAGGAAGGCCTGCTCGGAATCCAAGACCGAAACGAAACCGCAGAGTACAACGGACAAAATAAAGTGATGCAGGAAGTAGCCTCTAATTCTTTATTTTACTCTTGACATAAGTGTCGTGATGGTATACAATGCAGGGGTAAAGAATGGAGGCGGTGCCGTGTCAGCGCGTAATTCTCCCGCCCTCGGTCCTGCTCCGGCAGCCTATAAGACCACCGGCCCCAAGATCGCGCGGGACAGGCCCCGGACACAAATCCACGAGATGAAGAAAAGCTACCGAAGGGCCGCATTAATGTTCGCAGAGCAATGCGACGGAATACCATAAGCTGGCACCTGCGTGGGAAGATGGGGCGAAAACGGTGGGGGTGGCACGGGCGTCCCGTCCGTGAGGGTCATGGCCGAGACGGCCATGGCACAAGGCGGGCGGTTCGCGAACCGCCCCTACGACGCACGCGGAAATTGGCGACCTCGCGCTGCGCTGAATCGACCACCGCCCTGCCTTCTCCGACTTTTGGTCCGATCCGATCGGACCATCAGCGCCCACCAATCGGAGCGCAGATCGGACCTTCTGTCCTAAACCGGGAAGGGAAAAAACTCGCGCGGGTATTTCACATTGCGAGAAAAACTACCGGTAGGAAATTTGAAAGAGAAATCAGACATAATGCCCCTGCCTTAACCCAATTTGGTCGTGTCCGCCCCGAGGCTGGCCGTCAACAAGCAGCCCAGTACAATGGACGGAGGTTTCAGGGTGGAATCGCGCAATGGACTAAGGTGTCAGGCATCGAGAGTCAGGATTTCCGATTGGTGATGGACGATTGTTGATTTCTGATTGGCGATTGCTGAAGGCTGAAAACTGATCCTGAAAACAATAAATAAAAGATTTCCTCAGCAGATGTTGATGATAATAAATATACTTAGCGGAATTTACTCTTACCCACGAAAACACTCAAGTCGCTGAAATTAAGCCAGTTAGCGTGATCTTGAGGTACAGTGGCGCGAAAAAAACGGGGATCATATTTCGGGTCCAGCGTCCGTAAGTTAATAAAAACAAGTATAGAAAAAATGTCAGTTTTACTGTCTAAGCAGAAGTTCATGAAAATAAATGACTTATTTTGACTCTAAGCAGAAGTTGATGAAAATAAAGGTAGTTAATTGAAATGCTTCGTTTAGGTCGATCAGGGCTCAGATCCAATCTGGGTGTATGAATATGCATGAAGAAGCTGAACATCCAGGCGCCGCGCGAGCTGGTTTTCCAAGCTTGGGATCCTATGCGGTTGCCTCAACCTGTTCATCGCCTCTGGGCTCCTTCCAATCTTGCCATGTGGCACTAGCCCACGGCGCTTGGGAGGCTGGGCCGAATGGTTGGTGCGGCGACCCGTACATCGGCGCCCCTCTCCCCGCCGACCGGGGAGAGGGGAACGGACAGAGTGGCGGGCGCAACTTTTCAGCAAACCGGGGCAAGCGTGGAAATGGCCTGGAACAGTTCCTGCGGCCGGATGGGTTTGGCGATATAGCCGTCCATTCCCGCGCCGATGCACCGTTCGCGGTCGCCGGTCATGGCGTGGGCGGTCATGGCGATGATGGGAAGGTGTTTGCCAATGGCCCTTTCCTTGGAGCGGATGGCGGCGGTGGCCTCAAATCCATCCATATCCGGCATCTGAATGTCCATCAGCACCACATCGAACTCCCCGTGGTCGAGGGCCGCCAGGGCTTCGCGGCCGTTGGTGGTTACGGCCACCTGATGGCCGCATTTCTCCAGCAAGCGGAGGGCGAGCCGCTGATTGATGGCATTATCCTCCGCCAGCAGGATGCGCAGGCGATGCTGGGGGGCTTCAAGGATCTGGCGCACCGCCGGAGCCGGCACGCGGTCCCACTTGGGCCGGGCGGGAAGCGATTTCAGAACCGCGTCGCGCAATTGGGATTGGCGTATGGGCTTGGTGAGGTAAGCGGCGATGTCGAGCGCCTGGCAGCGAGCGATGTCGCCCCGCTGGGGACCGGAAGTGAGCATCATCACGGTGGTTACGGCGAGATCGGGGTTCTGCTTCATGACCTCCACCATGGCAAACCCGTCCATGCCGGGCATGTGGGAGTCCGTCAGCACCAAAGAAAATGGACGTCCCTCGGCCCTCGCCCCGTAGAGCGCTGCCAAACCTGCCGCGGCGCTCTCCGCAAGCTGGACATTCATGCCCCAAGTCTCCACCGTGTCCTTCACGATGCGGCGGTTGGTGGCGTTGTCATCCACCACCAGCACCCGCAGGCCCTCCAGATGCACGTCTTCGCGGGCTGCCGAGGCCGATGCCACGGGCACCGCGGGGAGCTCCGCGGTAAAGTGGAAGCGGCTGCCTTGATGGGGTTGGCTCTCCACCCAGATGCGTCCACCCATCATCTGCACCAGGCGGGAAGAGATCGTCAGTCCCAGCCCCGTGCCACCGAAGTTGCGGGTGGTGGCGCTGTCTGCCTGGGCAAAGGCCTCAAAGATCAGGCTCTGCTTTTCGGCGGGGATGCCGATGCCGGTGTCGCTGACCACAAAGTGCAGGCGATTCTTGTCCGCCTCCCCCGGTTCGAAATCCACCGACAAGGCCACTTCGCCGCGCTCGGTGAATTTGAGCGCGTTGCCGATAAGGTTCACCACGATTTGGCGCAGCCGGACGGAATCGCCCAAAACCACTTCCGGTACGAGAGGCCGAACCTGGCAAAGCAGTTCAAGGCCTTTCTGATTGGCGCGCGCGGAAAACATCGCCAGGGTGGTTTCAATCAGCTCTCGCAGATTGAATTCCGCCGGGCAGAGGTCCATCTTTCCCGCCTCGATTTTGGAGAAATCGAGGATGTCGTTGATGACTCCCAGGAGCGAGTTTGCCGAGTCCCATACCATCCCCAGGTACTCGGACTGCTCGCCGGTAAGAGATGTGCCCAGAGTCAGTTCCGTCATGCCGATGATCCCGTTCATGGGGGTGCGGATTTCATGGCTCATGTTGGCGAGGAATTCGCTTTTGGCCCGGCTGGCCGCCTCCGCAGCTTCCTTGGCAGTGGCCAGATCTCCTTCCACGCGCTTGCGTTCCACAATTTCCTGCTGCAATTCCCGGGTGCGCTCCTCCACTCGCGACGCGAGCTGTTTCTCGTGCGCGGCCAGGGCCTGAATGCGCCAGCGGTAGCCCCCCGCCAGCAACCCCACGCCCAACCCCGCGCACAAAAGGTAGAACCAGAAGGTCTGGTAGAAATGCGGGGCCAGATAGAGAGAGCACGGAGCGTCCGCCTCGGTCCACTTGCCATCGTCGCCCGCCGCCCTCACCCGGAAGCGATAATGTCCGGGGGGAAGGTTGGTGTAGTAAGCCACGCGCTGGCTGCCGGCCTTCACCCAATCGTTATCAAACCCCTCCAGCTTGTATTCAAAATTGACCCGTTTGGCTGCCGACAGGGTGATGCCAGTGTAATGAAACTCCAGCTTGCCTTCTCCCGGCGCATGCCGTATGGCTTCCCCCGGCACAAAGGATTGCCGGTCCACCACCACCGCCTCCACTCGCACCTGGGGCGGCAGCCCCGCAGCGCTGGTGTTGGCGGGGTCGATCACTACCGCTCCTTGCATGGTGGGGAACCACACTTTTCCATCCCGTGCCGCCCAGCCGGCGGGCTGGAAGGCACCGTTACATTCCCGGCTCTTCATCCCCTCGGCGACACCGTAGGCGATCGACTGAATGGAAGTGATCTTGCCGTCGGCGAAATCGTTGAGTTGCTGCTCGCGGACCCGGAAAATGCCCCGATTCGAGCTCATCCAGAGGTTTTGGTTCCGGTCTTCGAGGATTTGAAAAATCTTGTCGTCGTAAAGGCCGTCCTTCATGGTGATGCTGGAAAACTTGGCGCCACTCAACCGATTCAATCCGCCGCCGCTGGTCCCCACCCAGAGAATTCCATTGGCGTCTTCGCGGATGGCCGTGACCATGTCGCTGGACAAGCCATCTTTGGTGGTGAAGGCGGTGAAGATGCCGTTCCGATAACGGTTAAGGCCGCCGCCCCCCGTGCCCACCCAGAGGGTGCCGTCGCGGTCCTGGTAGATAAACGTCACGTAGTTGTTGGACAGACCGTCTTTGGTGGTGTAGGTGGCGAACTTTCCATCCTTGAAACGCCCCAAGCCGCTGCGGGTTCCAAACCAGAGGTTGCCCTCACGGTCGGGCCACATGCAGAAGACGATGTCATTGGGCAAACCATCCTTGGTCGTGTAGACCGTAAACTTGCCGTCTTTCATCCGGTCCAGGCCATGCCGCGTTCCCACCCAGAGGGCGCCCTGCTGATCTTCACTCAGGGTAAGCACAAAGCTATCGGACAGGCCCTGCCGGGTCGTGTAGGAGGTGAACTGCCCGTTGTGAAAGCGATTCAGCCCGCCGCCGGCAGTTCCCATCCAGATGTTTCCCTCGCGGTCTTCGAAAATGGGCAGGACGATGTCACTGGACAACCCTTCGGCGGAACTGTAGGTGGTGGCTTGGCCATCGCGAAGTTGACCGAGGCCGCTGTCGCTGCAGATCCAGAGGCTTCCCTCGCGGTCCTGAAGAAAAGCCCAGATGTCCTGCCGCGCGCTGTCGGGGGCCGTTTTGTAAGCGGTGAACTTGCCGTTGCTCCAACGATTCACCCCGCCGCCAAAGGTGCCCACCCAAAGGGTTCCTTCTTTGTCCTGGTAGATGGAAAACACCTCGTTGCTGGTCAAGCCGTCCTGGGTGGTGAAAGTTTTGAAATGCCCGTCGCGAAACTGGCTGAGGCCGCCGCCGTTGGTTCCCACCCAGAGGGTTCCATCGCGATCCTCGAACAAGGCCCGCACGTTTTTGCTCGGCAGGCCTTGTTGGGCGGTGAAGGTGCGGAAGGAGCCATCCTTCAGTTGGGAAAGGCCCCCGCCTGTTCCAAACCACACACTTCCATCCTTCGCCGCCCAGATGGCGTAGACAGAATCGTCGGCCAGGCCGGTTTTGGAATTGTAGACGGTGAACTTGCCGTCTTTAAACCGGTTGACGCCACCACCCTCGGTGCCCATCCAGATGGCGTGGTCCCGATCTTCGCAGAGGGAGAGAACGGAATTATTGGAGAGGCCGTTCTGTGTGGCGAAAGCCGCGAGCTTCCCTTGACTCATCCGCAGAACGCCGCCCCCTCCCGTGCCGATCCAGAGATTTCCCATCCGATCCACGAGAAGTGCATAGATATCGTTGCTCTTCAACTCCGGCGTGTTGCTCTTGTCGAAAATCTTGAACCGGAGCCCATCAAAGCGCGCGAGACCTTCTTCGGTACCGAGCCAGAGATAGCCGTCCGGAGTCTGGGCAATGGAAACCACGTTGTCCTGCGGGAGGCCATCCGCCACGTGCCAGGTCTCATGAGCGTATTGGGAGAGCGCCTTCGACGGGTCGAGCCCCGCGGCGCTTCGGGAGGCAATCCCGATGCCTGCTACCAAAACCATCAAGAACCGCACATATCGCCAGCAAGCCATTTTCTTCTCCTGAAGGAATTCCATTTCTCCACCTGTAATTGTTCTATCTCCATTAACGAGGATAGTTGGGGCTTGATTTTATTTTTCTCCCCGGATCACATCTGTGCCCCAAATTGCCCGCGTACCCCAAATGGCCTGGGTGCCCCAAATCGCTTGCGTGCCCCAGATGGCTTGGGTGCCCCATACGGCTTGAGTGGCCCAAATCGCTTGCGTGCCCCAAACCGATTGGTAAGCCCAAATCGCCTGCGTACCATTCACCAGCACCGAGGTTCCCCAAATGGCCTGAGTTCCCCAGATGGCTTGGGTGCCCCAAATCGCCTGGTCGGCGCAAACGTCAGATGTGCCGCAGGAGATTTGTGCGGCGCCCGAATTGGGGTCGAAAACGGCGACCGGCGAATTCGCTGTGCCGGTAAACGTCTCTGTATCAGCGAGGGCGGCGCCGATGTCCAAGTAGCCGGCGCCAATCGTGAAGATGTCATAGTAGCTTGTGTAGACGACTCCCGTAGTCGGGTCGGTGGCCTGGCTGCTGGTGGGGAACGTCTTGTAAGCCGTCGTCATCAGGGTGGCTTTGACCTGATCGGGAGTCATGGAGGGATTTTGCTGAAGCAGCAGGGCCGCCGCACCGCTCACCACGGGTGTGGCCATGCTGGTCCCGCTCAGCGTGTAATAGACGGTCGAAGGAGAGCCGTCGCCGGCGGAGTCGTAGTAGGTATTCGGGGTCAGCGTCGTAGGTTCCGTCATAGGGATCGTGTCGTTGATGTTGGCAAGCAGCGAGACGGTCAGGTTGCCCGGCGCCACGATGTCGGGCTTGACGTAGTTGTCAATCGCCGTGGGCCCCTTGGAACTGTAGGAGGCGATAAAATCATCCCTCCGGTCGGGCGTGCCCTCATCCTTCATGGCGCCCACCGTGATCACGTAAGGATCATTCCCGGGCACGGTTATGGTCCCATAGCCGTTGTTATTGGAGTAGTTATCCCGGCCGTCGTTGCCGGCCGCAACCACCACCACAATGCCCGCCTGCCAGGCGGCTTCCACGGCCTGGTCCAGCGGGTCCTGGGAGGTGCTTTCATACACAGGACGGCCCACGGAGAGATTGATGACGCGAATGTTGTACGTCTTGGCCAGGGCAATCGCCTGATCGATGCCGGCGATGATCTGGCTGTCGGTTCCGGTACCGGTTTCGTCGAGCACCCGGAGGTTAATCAGGTTGGCGTTGGGGGCGATGCCCTTCAACGTGCGCGTGCAGGTGGTGCAAATCGAGTCGGCGCCGCTCCCCGCCACAATGCCCGCCACGTGCGTACCGTGTCCATAAAAGTCATCCGTACCGGTGCCCACAAAATCCTGGCTGTAGACGACCCGGCTGACTCCTTTGGTGGCCAGATCGTTGACCTCGGTGATCCCGCTATCAATGATCGCTACACCGATCCCCGTGCCATCGAGGTTCTGTTGCCAAGCCACCGCAGCGTTCACCGCGGCCGCCGTATTGTCCAGCGTCCCGTGCACCTTGCGGTTTGGCGAGATGAAGGTGACTTGCGGATTTTTAGCGAGCTGTGCCAATGCGCTGGCGGGGACGGTGTAGAGTGCCGACCGGACATTTCGATACTGCCCTTTCAGCACGCCACCTTGGTGGAACACTTTCTGGTGATCGCCCTGAGTTGGGAAATGGTCGTACTGGATAATGACATCCACCGTCCCCGTTGGGGAGATCCCCTCGAGGTCACGCCCGAGCTTCGGGGTTTGGGCAAAAGCCACACTCGTGGTCAGAAGCAGAATCGCTATTCTCAAGAGGTTTCGCATGATCCATCCTTTACCATTTTTAACGATATGCATCGCTCATCGGCACGACATTTAAATCGACTGTGCGCTGCCTCCTGTGCCCTCGCGATCCGAGGTCAACGCACTTAGTGCCTTCTAACTTATAAGGGGGCTTTAACCGGGGGCTAGATATACCGGGTACGGGGTACGAAGGTACTAAAGCGGAGGAATTTTTTTCGTTTACCTCGATTTTTTGTGCATGAATCGGGCATTGCAGGGCATTGGCATGAAGATTTTCTAATAACTGAGGCCCCTACCCGGCAGCGCTGACCTCAAATCGCCACATGTCGAGTGGCTTTCACCGCGGCGTGACGTCGCCACGATAATAGCGCTCCAGGTTCCACTGACCCTGCAGGTTTCTCTGGTGCTTGTTAAGTCTTTCCCCTTCTCAGCCGAAATAGTCTGTTGAAAGGCGAGAGCTCGACACGCGCAACGCAAGAGGCTTGTGCTCGAGGCAACATTCATCGGATTGATGAGGGAGTCATGGGAGGTTATGGGCCCGCGTGGGCTCTCCGCACCATTGATTTCGTCTGGCAGCGCGGTTTACTAACTTGGCGCGCCTATCCAGCAGGGATCTGGCGCCACTTCATTTTCAGCTTCCAGCAGGGGGAGACGGATGATCAGCAGCCTCTTCGCGAGACCGAGCGAAGCGGACCTGTCAGACTTTAGCCGCAGTGACGCGCAGATTGTGGAGAAATGTTTGGATGGCGATCAGGAAGCCTGGAGTGTCCTTTTGGACAAATACCAGAAACTGATTCAATCCATTCCCCTCAAGTATGGAGCCACGCCCGACGATGCTGCGGATATTTTCCAGACCGTTTCCCTGGATCTTTTCTCCGATCTTCCCAAGCTGCGTGAGCCCCAGGCCCTGCGCGCCTGGCTGATCCAGGTGACCTCGCGCAAAAGCCTGCAGTGGAAGCAAGCCCAGCAACGACGGGCTGAGGATGACCTGAGCCAGATTGAGTCGAACGTCCCTGAGAGCCTGATTGTTTCGCCCACCCTTTTGGAGCTGGAAGATGGAGAAGAGGAACTACGATTGCGGGAAGCCGTTACCCGGTTGCCCGACCGCTTCCGCGAATTGATCCGCATGCTTTTTTACGATCAACCGCCGCGCTCCTACAAGGAAATCGCTGAAACCCTGGGTCTGGCGCGAGGCTCGATTCCCTTTCTTCGCGCGCGCTGCTTGAAACGCCTCCAGCAAATTTTGGTGGAAATGGAAATGCCGTGTGGCCCGACCAGACTTCATCCGTGAAGTCAGCCGCGCTGGATAAAATACCTTAACTTGCTGTGGAGATAGCAGGCAGGGGCGGCGTGTCTATTAAGCTTATTCCGCACGCGCCACGAGAATCTTAACTCGTTTGCGAAGTTGCTCGAGTTCCGCTTCCTTCGCTCCTTCGTCGGTAATCATCAAATCGCATTGGCCGAGCTCGCAGAAACGGTACAAGGCCTCGGCGCCGATCTTGCTGCTGTCAACCACCAGGATGCGCTCCCGGCCCGCGCGCACCAATCCTTGCGCGGCTTCGGTGTCGTTCACCATGACATTCCCATCCAGCGATACGGCGGCGGCACCAAAGATTACCCGGTCGGCGCGCACGGCGGACAACCCCTCGTACACTTGTGACCCCACCAAGTCCTGGCTGCTGCTGCGGTAAACCCCTCCCAGCATTTCCACGCGCACCGTGGGGCTGTCGGCCAGTTCCTGGAGCGCGGAAAGGGACATGGTAATGACCGTGCAATGTTTGTCGCGAAGGTGGTGGGCCACCTGCAAAGTGGTGGTGCCGGAATCCAGTACCACGGACGACCCTTCCGTTACCTGTAGCGCCGCGGCCCTGCCAATCAACTCCTTTTCCTTACCCATCCGCTGGATTCTATCCAGAAACGGCAATTCGGCGAGAAACCCCTTGGCGGTTTGCACGCCGCGAGGCACAATCAGGACTTGGCCCGTGGCGGCCAGAATCCCGACGTCACGCCGCATGGTCATTTCGGAAACTCCGAAATGATCAGCAAGTTCGCCATAAGTTGCGGAGGACCTTTCCTTGAGGAACTTACATAACTCAGCAACTCGAGATCGGCGCTTTGTATGTGAAAAAGTCACAGGAAAAGTGTAAACTGCAACAGCTTGAAATTCAAGTCTCAGCCTCGTTCATAATTCTACCTTCCCTTGCGGGTTGACAGGCTGACGTGGAGAGGGCATAATCCCGGCGAAATAAAATTTGTGAGAATTTCACGCAGTAGGGAAGAGATAATGAATCGGGAATTCGCCTTCCCGCCGGCCTACGGACCGACCATCTGCCGGGATGATCCGGGGGGTACCCGCACATTCATCCCGCATTGACATGAAGATACTTTGAATCCGGAGAAGATATCGTGCGTACATTTCGAATTTCACTCATATTGAGCGCACTTATTTTCCTAGGTGCCGGGGCCTTGCGAGCCCAGAACCCCGTCATCGGTAATCATCCGGCGGTTTATAGCGCCGAGGGAATACTCCTTCCGTGGACATCCTGGACCGACGCGCTCGCCAGGGAAATGAACTGGTATTTTGCCTGTCCGCTTGAGAACGGCTATCCCCGTTTCGTCGTTATGACTTTCATGGACGGAAATTACGAGCCGATTGAAAAGCGGCATGATTTCATTCCGGCCATGCAAAACGGCATGGGCATTATTTCTTACCTGAAGTACTACGCTTGGACAGGGAAGAGTAATCCCAAGGCTCTCGAGTTCGCTCGCCTCATGGGTGATTATTTGGTGAAGGAAAGCCTTACGCCGGACACGGGCAAGTATCCGCGTTTTACCCGGTCCACGGGCATTCGCGAGATGTTTCCGCAGCCCCCCGATTCCGGCACCCAGGCAGACAAGCCCTATGAGGTTGAACCGGACAAGGGCGGCATCGCCGGGTATGCGCTCGTGCTGCTCTTCGAAGAAACCCAGGAGAAGAAGTATCTTGATCAAGCGCTTCAAAACGCCCGGGTGCTCGCCGCCAACATGGGAACGGGTGATCAGCAGCACTCGCCCTGGCCATTTCGAGTTGATTATCGCACCGGTGAAGGGCGCGGGCCCATTGCCGCGAATATGTCGTACAACCTGCGTTTGTTTGATAAGCTCATCGAGCACGGTTACGCGGAGTTTCGCGAGCCTCGCGCCAAGCTTTGGGATTGGATCAAGAACTACCAGATCCCGAATGCTGGCAAGGATGGCACCCTTTGGGTCCAGTTCTTTGAGGATCACGCGGAAGACGGCAACCGCAATTCCTGGTCGCCGCTAAATCTGGCGCGTTATCTGATCGAAAAGCGCGAGGCGCTCGATCCCGAGTGGAAGACCGACGCCAAAGCGCTTATTGATTTCGCCGCCCTGAACTTCACCAGCGTTCGCGACGGCGTGCCGGTGTGCGGCGAGCAGACGAACGACAAGAATCCATGGGGAGGCGCGCTCACCAACTATGGCGGCGTCCTGGCCATGTATTCCGCCGCGACGGGGTCGGTGGAATACAAAGCGCTCGCCTTCCAAGCCTTAAATTACGCCTTGTACACGATTAACGATGACGGTTGCCCGCGGGATGAAACCTGGCGCCCGGGCCGGGGCGGATGGCAGGAAGACGCCCACACCGACAGAATCCATAATTACATGGACGCAATTGCAGCCTTTCCGGAATGGGCAAAGTAGTGGATGATAAACCCCACCTGTTGATCATCGGCGCTCGCGGTTTCCTGGGACAGCACCTTGCCCGCAAGGCTACCTCCGCGTTTCAGGTCCTTCCGGCTGACCTCCCATCGGCGGGTTGGGAAGGGTTGGCGATGGACGTCACCTCGGCGGCAAGTGTCGAGGCCGGGTTCCAGCAAGCTTCTCCGGACGTGGTTGTGCTGCTCGCCGCCATCTCTGACATCGATGCGTGCGAGAAACGTCCGGAGCTGGCGGAAGAGATCAATGTTCGCGGCGCCGGCCGCGTGGTTGAGGCGTGTGCCCGCGCCGGGGCCAAGCTCGTGTTCACGTCATCGGCGGCGGTCTTTGACGGCGCCCGGCACGGCTACCGGGAGAGCGACGCCCCCACGCCGGTCAGCATCTATGGAAGGACCAAGGCTCGCGCCGAGGACCTGGTCAGCCGGGCGTTGCCCTCGGCAATTATTCTGCGTTTGGCCCTGGTAGTGGGGTTTGCGCAAGATCACGGAACGAATGCGATGCTGAATAAATTGGCGGAAAAGCTCTGCGCTGGGCAGCCCGTATCATTCCCCAATTTTGAATACCGCAACCCGATTGACGCCAACACCCTGACGGGTTTTATGCTGGAACTTGTGCAACACCCCGGCGCGAGAGGCGTCTTCCATGTGGGCGCCAGCGAGTCGATCTCGCGGTTCGACCTCGGAGTGAAATTGGCGGAACGAATGGGTTTTTCGCGTGACCTCATTCAGCCCCAAACCGCACCCGTGCCGGGGCGGGCGCCGCGTGGACTCGATCATTTTCTTCTTACCGAAAGGATCCGGGCGACGTGCCGCACGCCCGTGCCCAGTTGCGACGAAGTTATCGAAAGGGCGGTTTATGAATCTCCCCAAAGCAATTCATGAGCTGGAGTACAACCACGGCTCTGTCTATGGACCCGAGGAGGAGGCCGCGCTGCGCGAGGTGCTGGCGGCGAGCGCGCCTTCCTGCGGGGCGAAAGTAAAGCAATTTGAAGAAGCCTTCGCTGCCTACTGCGGGGTTCCGTACGGTCTGGCGGTTACGTCGGCTACGGCGGGGCTTCAGCTCGCCATGATTGCGGCGGGAGTGGGTTCGGGCGATGAAGTGATTACCACGCCTATCAGTTGGATCTCCACCGCCAATGCCGCCGCGGCACAGGGCGCACAGGTGGTCTTCGCGGATGTTGACCCTCGCACCCTCAATATAACGCCCGCTTCCATCGCCGCGAAAATTACTGACCGCACCAAGGTGATCCTGCTGGTTCACCTTTACGGCCAATGCTGCGACATGGATCCGATCATGGAATTGGCGCGCCAACGCGGGATTATCGTGGTGGAAGACAGCGCGCACGCCGCCGGCGCCGAATATAAGGGCCGCCGCGCAGGAAGTCTGGGTGACATCAGCGTATTCAGTTTTCATCAGCAAAAGAATATGGTAACGCTCGGTGAGGGAGGAATGGTCACCGCCAGCCGCCGGGACCTTTACGAGCGCATGCTGTCCTTCCGCTCACTCTGCTGCTTGACTTACGATCCCAAAGGGAAATACCTGCCGATTGACGAAGCCAAGACCCCCATGGGTAAACGCTATTGGTACCTGGATTTCGATGATGTGGGTTTCAACTTCCGCATGACCGACGCGCAGGCGGCAGTCGGCCTGGTGCAACTGGCCAAGCTGGACGGGTTCAACGCCCGGCGCATCGAGATTGCCAACCTCTATTGCGAGCGCCTGCGCGGCATTCGCGGCCTCACCACGCCGTACGTTTCGCCGGACGTCAAGCACGTGTTTCACATCTATTGTGTTCTGGTGGAACCGGAGTTTCGACTAACCAAAGAAGTTTTCATGTGGGACCTTTACACGACCAAGCGCATCAAGGTGTGGTCCCATTACATGCCCATCCATCTCACCACAGTCTATCGCCAACTCGGCCACGCCGAGGGCGAGTGCCCCGTGGCCGAATCGCTATACCACAAGTACGTGAGCCTGCCCATCCATCCACGCATGACCGAAGAGACCGTCGCTTATGTGACGGACAGCATCCGGGAGCTTGCATGACCCCATTTGAAACGCAGGTTGCCAGCCTTCGTGGCGACGGGAAATTCTTTGCCTTGGGCCGCCCCATCTTTATCGGACGGTGCCCGGGGCGCCTGGACCTGATGGGCGGCAATGTTGATTACACGGGCGGACTGGTGTTCGAGGCCACCATTCGCGAAGCCACCTGGGGCGCGGTGCAGTTGCGCGACGACCGCCGCGTTGTCTTTTGGAATCCGCAGATGGCCGAGCGCGGCTGGCAGGAACAGGTGGAATTTCAGTTGGATGGTCTGACCGATGAAGCCACGGTCCGGCGCCTGGTGAACGCCGATCCCAAAGTGCGCTGGACCGCCTATACCCTCGGAAACTTTTATCTGCTGACCCAGCGCTATCCAGACGCCGTAAAGACCGGCGCCAACGTGTATCTCCAATCCGAGGTGCCGCTGAACAAGGGCGTGAGTTCGTCCGCGGCCGTGGAAGTGGCGGTGATGAAGCCCGCCGCGCGCGCCTACGGCATTGACCTGCACGGCATCGAGCTGGCCGAGGCTTGCCAGTGGGTGGAAAACGTCATCGCCGAATCAGCGTGTGGAATAATGGACCAGGCCGCGGCCACATTGGGCGACGAGGATTATGTGCTGCCGCTGCTTTGCCAGCCGTGCCAGCCTTTCCCGCTCGTTCGGCTTCCCGAGGCGCTGCATTGTTGGGCAGTAGACTCCGGCGTGAGTCACGCGGTGACCGGGGTCGAATACGAGGCGGCCCGCGCCGCGGCCTTCATGGGGTACAAGCTCATCTGTGATCGGGAAGGCCTGCCGGTCACTCAGGACGCCCACAGCCGCATCCCGCGTTTTACCGATCCTCGTTGGCGAGGGTATCTCTCGGAAGTAACGCCTTCGGTCTTCCGCTCGAAATACGAATTGCGCCTGCCGGAGAGAATGCCCGGCAGCGAGTTTCTCGTCGCGGGCCAGTTTCATCCCGACTCGTTCACCACGGTGCGGCCGGAGATCCAGTACCGTGTCCGCAACTGCACGCGTTATGCGATTGAGGAGAATCAGCGGATTCAGTTGTTTGTGGAACTGGCGCGCGGCGCGTCGGAGCAGGCTTCCGAGTGCGCCTACCGGCTGATGGGTGACCTGATGTATCAATCGCATTATTCCTACACCGAGTGCGGGCTGGGCAACGAAGCCACGGACCTGCTGGTGGAATTGGTGCGCGAGCAAGGCGCTGGGGCGGGATTGTTCGGTGCGAAGGTGACGGGGGGCGGCGCCGGCGGAACGGTGGCCGTCCTGGGGCGGCGGGACGCCCGGGAAGCATTTCAGCAAGTAGTCCGCGGCTTTGCCGAGGCGCGGCACATTGACCCCTATGTGATTGACGGCAGTTCGATGGGCGCTGACCGCTTCGGCATCATCGTGCAATAGGAATCCATTATGGCCACGGCGACGGGACTGAACAAAACGGTGGAGAAGGGAAGGATGCTTTGGTATTTCTCCCTGCTCGCCGCGGCATCGCTCATCTGGTCGGCGCAAGGGACGGCGGTCAAGTTTCTCGACCGCAACATGGGGCCCATCGCCATCACCTTTCTCCCGTTTTACATCACCACCGTCTTGTTTGTTCCCCTGCTGATTCGCAAACGCCGCGCCAATCCGGGCGCCGTGCGGCCCACCTGGTCAGACTGGGGAAAGTTCACGCTCGCGGGCGTGCTGGGGCAGGTCCTCGCGCAACTCGGCATGACTTGGGGAATCTCGCGTTCATTGGCCTCCAACGGCGCGGTGCTGAACCTGATGATTCCCGTCATCACCGCGGTACTGGCTTCGTTCATGCTGCGCGAAAAACTTTCCCTGCTGCGCATCGCCTCTCTGCTGATCGGCCTGGTGGGAGTCATGCTGATGTCGGTGGAGGATCTGCGCCACGTCTCCCTCTTGAACATGAAATACCTGGTGGGCAACGCTTTGATCCTGGTGGGCTGCTTCGGCTCTTCCTTCTACAACACCTATTGCAAGGGCTTGATGAAGCGCTTTCAGGAAATCGAAATCCTGATCTTCAGTTACATCACGGCGTCATTGGCCAGCATACCCCTGCTGATCTGGGCGGAACCGTTCCACTGGAGCGTCTTCCGCACCTTCGACTGGAAATCCTGGGTGGCGTTCGCATTCCTGGCGATTCTAATGTACGGGGCGTCCATGCTATTCTTCTTCGCGGCGCTCGAGCACCTTGATGTGACGGTGGCGTCGGTTTCGCTTTATTTCGTTCCGATTTTCGGAGTGCTCATG
>Ga0326727_10006840_pt1 | contig 30819 bp, 29 predicted proteins | sample MB2enrmetagenome_FD_207643 | JGI IMG/M metagenome (GOLD analysis project Ga0326727, IMG submission 207643) | Lab enriched peat soil microbial communities from McLean, Ithaca, NY, United States - MB29MY | ecosystem: Environmental > Terrestrial > Soil > Wetlands > Peat | place: USA: New York... | reverse complement strand
GCCGCCGGCCAGCGACCGACCGCGAAACGGTGCGTCGGCCAAGGATATCGACCTCGCAATCTCTTCTGCTTGCAACCGCGCCAGGCTCGCAACCGCGTCATGCCTGCAACCACGTCATGCCTGCAACCACGTCATGCCTGCGACCGCGTCATGCCTGCGACCGCGTCATGGCCGGGGTTATCCCCATAGGCATCAGGATAAGGCGGCGGCGGGCTGAAAGGTCCTCCCCCTCCCCTTGAGGGAGGGGGATGGGGGGCGGGGTTGGTGCCAGTATCGCTCCGCCGTTTCGTGCGCCTCGACCCCTCCCCCCACCCCCTCCCGCAAGGCGAGGGGGAGAATCTTCCTCGGCCGCTCGGTTATCCTGATGCCTACGGGGCTTGTCCCGGCCATCTATCGCGGCACCGGCGGTGCGCAGATGGCAGCGATAAGCGCGCCCAAGGTGAAGCAAAAGCGCCGCGCAAGACGACAATCCAACCGCCGCCTGCCGGCCCATCGCATTTGGAATTCGTGACATCCGCGGTTTGTTGGCCGCGCCCCATAGTGGACCGCCAAGAACCGCCAAGACACCCAGGCGCCAAGGAAATCGGGCCGTGGCCTGGCGTTTTCTTGGCGTCTTGGCGGTTAAATCGAGCGCCGATCACGAAGTCGGTAGCGGTCTGGTCGCTATTCGTCGGGGACCACTCGAAAAAATCTGTCAATCAAATTCCAAACGCGATTCCCCTGCCGCCACCTGGCATAAACAGTGGCGCAATCCACCGTTTGCGGTACGATGCCTGGAACCTGACGATGAATCAGGTTGGTGCGCAACAACCTGCCCACCCTAAAATGTGGGCATTGGACCAGGTCGTCAGGGAGATATCGTGGCCATTCGTTACACAAAGCGCGGCTTCGCACTCATGCTGGTGCTGTCCGTTATCGCAACGACCGCTGCACGCGCGGACACCGCCGCCGCGACCAGGTGCGCCGGCGGCCTGTCCAAGGACGCCAAAGCGATCTTCGATGCAACGCTGCCACAGGTCACCAAAGGCAGCGACCTGCGTGCCCTGCTGACCACCAACACGCGAACCCTGGTGTTCGCCGGCACCATCAACCGCGCCACCGCCCGGGATGCGGCGACCGCCGCCGGCGCCTGCCTGAAGCGCGCCGGGACCTGAACCGCCGCACCAAAGCCCGCGCCGCAAACAACCTTGCGCCAAAGCCCCCGCATCAATGCCCAGGCTGCGTCACAGCCCAGGACAGCCCGGGCGATCGAACAGCGCCGCCAGACCACACAACGAACCAAACATCGCGCCCCCCTGGTGACCGACACCGGGAACCAGCGCAACACGTTGCGCCGCCATCCCCGGATGGCGCGCCTGCAGATAGGCGAAATAGGACAGGCCGCGCGCAAGCCGATACGGCCCCTGCGCCTCACCGCCGCAGGATTTGTCGAGATCGGGTTGCTGCGGGTTGGTATCGGCCGTGCCAAGCAGATAGATCACCTGACGCGCAACGAAACTGCCCTCCAGCCCGGCGGTGGCGCCGACATAGGGCGGCGCGCCCGCCAGCCCGTATTTCCAACGGTCGAACCCTGGACAGGCGGCGCGATCGACCGGCTCCGGGCGATCATCGGAGAAATACAGATACGAGGACGGATTGGCGACGACGTAGCGCAGTGTCAGGCCGCGTGTGGCGATCGCGGCCTCGCCCCGGCCGACGATGCTGTAGCGCTGCACGACCTGTCCGCCCGCGGAATGGCCGGCAAGCACGACGTGCTCCAGGGCCGGCAGCAGCGCGCGATCGGCCAAACGCTGCATTATCGCATCGAATACGTCGAACGAGGACAGCGGTGCGGGGCCATGCGCGGGCTCCCCCGCCGCCCACGCCTCGGTGCCCCATCGCAGCATGGCGGCCGGCAGATGATACGTTTCAACATCGATATCGGCGAGGAACTGCGGCACGATCAGCAGCGTTGCCTGCCCGGCCGGGCCGGCGGCGGCGCGCGCGGCCTCGGCGCCGCGGAAGTATCCGTCCGCGTCGCGGCCGACGCCATGCACCACGATCACCACGCGCCGTATCGACGGTAGCGGGTGCGTCCAGTCGGTGGAGAGATAAACCGGGAGGTCACCGCTGCCCGCGCTGGTGGTCACCGTCATCCGGCCATCAGCGATCGCCTTGACCGGCCGGTGCCAGGCGGGCTCGGCCTGCGCTGAACGTTGCGAGAGCGGCGCGAAGATCAGGCTCGCAGAGACCAGGCCAGCACCAACGGCGCCGATCAGCCGCGCGCCGGCACCCTGCCGTAGCCCTTGAGGCGATAGACCGCCGCCGAGACCACCCAGCACAGCACGAACACGCCAACGACGGCGAGGCCGAACGTGGTCAGGTCGTCGTTCAGCCCGGCGATCAGCGTCCATATGCCACCCTCCAGCCCGAGCCGGTCGGCAATCAGGCCGAGCGCCTCGATGCCGCCGATCAACAGCGCAACGATCACCGACGCCGCGGTGATGGTCAGGTTGTACCAAAGTTTCCGCAGCGGATCGATAAACGCCCAGCCATAGGCGCCGACCATCAGCACACTGTCGGCGGTGTCGACCAGCGCCATGCCGGCGGTGAACAGCGCGGGGAACACCATGGTTTGCCAGGGCGACAGCCCCTGTGCGGCCTGCGCGGCGGAGATGCCCAGCAGGCCGATCTCGGTCGCGGTGTCGAAGCCAAGGCCGAACAGGAAGCCGACCGGATACATCTGCCAGGGCCGCGCGACCGTGCGCAACAGCGGCCCCAACAGGCGCGCAAGTGGGCCGCCGGCCAGCGCGTGGGTTTCGGCAATGGGCAAACCCTGCCGCGCACGGCGGAAGCTGCGCCAGGTGCCGCGCAGGATCAGCAGGTTGGCGACGGCGACGGCGAACAGGAACAAGGTGGAGATCGAGGTGCCGAGCACGCCGCCGATTGCCTGCGCATCCGCCAATCGGCCCTCGAACGCCGACGCAGCGACCGCGAGGGCAAGCGAAGCCAGCACGACCACCGTCGCGTGACCGAGGGAAAACCACAAGCCGACGCTGATGGGACGCCCGCCTGCCTGCATCTGGCGGCGCACCACGTTGTCGATGGCGGCGATATGGTCGGCGTCCACCGCGTGGCGCAGGCCGAACACCCAGGCGAGCAGCGCCGTGCCAAGCAGCACCGGGCGCCCGCCGAACGCGATCCAGGCCCAGGCCCAGGCGGCGGCATTGGCGACCAGCAGGCCGGCGAACAGCGGGACAATCGGGCGGGGCGGGGCGCGGTGCATGTGGGGCCTTCTGCAGGGGCCGGCATGTTTGCATCGCGGCGGTGTTGCGGTCCATGCGCCGACAACACGGTGCCCATTGCATCGCGTTTGGATCTCCGGGCCGGAGTTCGGCGTATTGAACCGCCAAGGCGCCATGGGGGGCAGGCGGGCGGTGGCAGCGTGCGACCTTTATGAGACCGCGAAGAACTTGGCGGCTTTGGCGCCTTGGCGGTTTCGTTGCGCTGCTGGCTGACAGCGTCGGTCCACACGCAATTGCGCGACCCAACAGATTTCTCGATGTGTGGGTGCGGAAGGCGACCAGCAAGAACCAAAGCCCGCAACGCCGCGACGCGCTGGTCGCGAACTTATGAGCGCCACCCGCCCCGCCATACCTGTATATCCCCCCCGTCGGAAAGCGAGGCGAGGCGATGCAGGCGCAGGCGTATCTGTTTTTCGAAGGCCGCTGCGACGAGGCGCTGGATTTCTACCGCACCGCCCTCGGCGCCGAGGTCACAATGCTGCTGCGGTTCAAAGACAATCCGGAGCCGGACCAGACCGGCGGCATCCGGCCGGGGACCGAGAACAAGGTGATGCACGCGCGCCTGCGCCTCGGCGATACGGTCATCATGGCGTCCGACGGGCGCTGCTCGGGCGAGCCGAAATTCGAGGGCATCGCGCTGTCGCTGACGGTGACAACCGAGGCCGAGGCGGCGCAGCGCTTCGCCGCACTCGCCGACGGCGGGCAGGTCGTCATGCCACCTGGCAAGACGTTCTTCTCGCCACGCTTCGGCATGGTCAGGGACCGGTTCGGCCTGACATGGATGATCATCCTGGAGCAGTAATGCCATGGACGCTCCAACGCTATTGACGCTTCGGGCGGGCACGTCTCTGCTGGCAATGGCAGCAGCCAGGGCGGCGGGCACGGAGCGCATGCGAGCGTGGATTTTCAGATCACCGACGAGCAACGATCGCTGCAACGAAGCTGCCTGACCCTGGCGGCGGACTTTGCCACGCGGTCCGCCGTGCATGATCGCGAAGCGTCCCACCCGATCGAGAATTACCAGAAGTTGCGCGAGGCAGGGTTTCTCGCGTTAAGCGTGCCGCGGGACTTTGGCGGGACGGGCGCCGATTTCCTCAGTCATACACTGGCCTATGAGGCATTGGCGCAGGGCTGCCCGTCCACCGCGCTGGCGTTCAACATGCACGACTCCATCGTCATGCCGCTGCTGCAAAGCCCCGAGGTCGCACCTGAGTCGAAACGATATCTGGCCGACCTGGTGGTGCGCCAGGGCAGGCTGATCGGCGGCAATTTCTCCGAACCCGGAACGACCTCGTTGATCGGCGAGCGGGGGCTGACAGCGCGGGCGCAGCGCGTCGAGGGCGGCTGGTGCCTCAGCGGGCGCAAGATGTTCGCCTCGATGCTGGAGGCAGCGGACTATGTGCTGGTGCTGGCGTATCCGGACACCGCGACCGGCGCGTTCGCCGGCATGTTGGCGCTGGTGCCGCCGGATGCGCCCGGACGCAGCGTGAACGCGAACTGGGACGTGCTGGGCATGCGGGCGACGCGCAGCGATGCGTTGATCCTGGATGCGTGCTTCGTGCCGGACAGCGCGGTGATGTTCTGCACCGACGACATGCGATCATTCCGTCAGGCGTATCTGAATTGGTTCTGGGGGTCGTATACGGCAGTGTATCTCGGTGTGGCGGTGGCCGCCTACCAGGAGCTGATCCGGGTGATGCAGGCACGCCAGCCGCCGGGGGCCGCGCAGCCGCTGGCGTATCACCCGGATGTGCGGCGGCAGGTCGCGCTGGCAAGTGTCGATTTGGAGGCGGCTCGATTGATCACATATCGATCGGCCTGGCTGAGCGACACGCAGGGGCCAACGCCGGAGACGACTACGGCACTGTATCGCGCGAAATACGTGGTGGGGGAGGCGGTGTCGCGCATCACCCGCACCGCGCTGACACTGGGTGGGGCGCACGGCATCTTCAAGGGCTCGCGCCTGGAGCAGTTGTTTCGCGATGGCGCGTTGGGACCGATCCAGCCGCCGGCAGCGGATTTCTGTTTGTGGAACATCGGCGTGTTCGAACTGGGGCTGGATCCGACGGAGGTTTTGCCGCCGCTGAAGCCGGGTTAGAGCGCGGTTAATACCAGGTAGTGTAGACATTGACTCTCGGCCGGCATGGCCGGCCACTACGTCAATCCTTCCGCGACGTGGTGTTAGTCGCAAGCGGGCCAGGATCGCATTTCACGCTAACCAACAACGCACGAGCGCGACGCTGCAAAGATTATTTCGCCGCGGATGAACGCCGATAAGAAATCCAATCTCTGATACCAGGTCGCGGAAGGATTGACGTACTGCGCGGAACATCCGAGGCGTCATGGCCGTGGGTCAAGGTCTACGCTAGCTGATATGACACGCCCAATCGCTCACAGGTTCAAGACGATGAGCCCAGCCTTGCGAAGCTTATGAGCAAGCGCATGTTAGCACACCCGCTCCCTGAATCCGGCGCCCGCTAAATCCGGCGCCAAGGCCATTGGAGACAATCAGGCGCAGCCGATGATCCGCTCGGTCAAATCGTCCAACACGACGTCATCGGCGTTCATCCGCGACAAAAAATTCCTTACTACCTTCGCGCGCTGTCGCCGGGTGTGTGGTGCGCCAGCGTACGAACTCGCACCCCCGGCCCCCGACGTTCGGTGGGCGGCCGCAACCCACCAGGCGTAGATCGGCAACCTCGTCGCCGCCCGAGGATCACGACGCCGGAGATAAGGGATAGAGATCCCCCGCCGTATCCACATCCCGCAGCGTCCGCAGCATAACGACGCGCCGACCACGGAAGTTCGCCAGCGTGTCAGCCAGCGCGTGCGCGGTCGACCACCGGACGCCTGCGAACGGGCGCCCGGGCCGCCGTGGCGACAGGCCGACCAGCCAATACCCGCCGTCCTCGGCCGGACCGAACACAGCCTCCGCGCGGCCCAGGGCGCGGAACGCGTGCAGCACGTCGGCGGCGCGCGCGTCGGGGATGTCGCAGCCGATAATAACGACACGTCCGCACGGCACGCGCGACGCGGCGCGATGCATACGGATGCCGAGATCACCCCCGCCCTGGCCCGCGCGCACGACCCGCACGGGAAGCGGAAACCGGGCGCAACCGGGCGTAACGGCGAGGACGGTGCGGAAGCGGCGCTCGGCGACCAGGCCGCGCAGCAAGGCAACCATGGTCCGGCGATGGAAATCCAGCGCCGCCCGATCGCCAAGGTCGCGCGCCAGCCGCCGCTTGACCGCGCCGAGGCGGGGCGCCCGGGCAAACACCACCACCGTATCGCGCATCAATAAACCCGCGCGATCAGCCGGGGCGGCACGCCGGCAAGATACAGCGACAGGCACAGCAGGTTGCGGGCGGACCGGCGATACCAACCCTCGCGCCGCCACTTCGCCGCAGAGGTCACCGCATTCGCCTCCAGCGCAACAAGCCGGTGCCGGCCGAGGCGGCGGACCAGCTCCACGTCCTCCATCAGGGGCAACGGCCGGACACCGCCGACCGCGCGCAGCAGATCGCGATGGATCAGCAGACCCTGGTCGCCGTAGGGCAGCGCCAGCACACGGCAACGCCAGGCGACCAGCCGCTCCAGGCGGCGCGCCCGCCGGTCTTCACTGTCCAGCACGAAGCGGAAATATGCCGCCCGATCCTGGTTGGTCCGCATATGGCCGCCAGCGGCATCCGCCCACCCTGGCGCAAGGCGCGTGTCCGCGTGCAGCAACAGCAGCCAAGGCTGCGTCGCGGCCGCCACGCCTGCGGCAAGTTGGGCGCCGCGTCCCCGCGCCGCAGTGATCACAGACGCGCCGCTCGCCGTCGCGATCCGCGCCGTGGCGTCGGTGCTGCCGCCATCGACCACCAGCACCTCGGCCACCAGCGCCTTCGCCCCCAACGCCTTCACCCCCGCCACCTCGGCCCGGGCGCTCCCCAGGGTAGCGAGCGTCGCCGGCAGATCGGCGCCGGCGTTCAGGGCGGGGATCACGACGGAGATCACAACAGAGACCAAATCCACCAAAGTTCCTACATTGTTCTTGACCATTCCGGAGGCGCAAGCCACTCTCTGTCCCGAACGAAGCAGGAACACGGCCAGGAGACCTACCCCTCATGCAGCGCACCATGCAGCGTCGCCCCGATCCTGGCGATCCCTCCCACGACGCCGAAGCCCTTGCGGCCCTGGCGACGGCCGGCGAGCCCGAGCCCGCGCCGGAAATCCGCACGCCACCTCTGGCGCGGCACGGCCGCGGCGCCACGCTCAATCCGGGCGTGCGCTACGACAGCCAGGTGATCAGCGCGTTTGACGACGGGTGGGAGACGCTGGGCGGCGAGTTCACCGAGCTGCCGCCGCTTGCCACCACGCTGACGAAGGACTCGACACGCACCGCGATCGCCTGGAACAGCTCGCCCGACATCGGCTTCGACCGCGCGGTGAACCCGTATCGTGGCTGCGAGCACGGCTGCATCTACTGCTACGCGCGGCCGAGCCACGCCTATCTGGGATACTCACCCGGCCTCGATTTCGAAACCAAGCTGGTGTTCAAGCCCGAGGTCGCCGAGCTGCTGGAGAAGGAGCTGCGCAAGCCGGGCTACGTCGCGCGCACCATGGCACTGGGCTCGAACACCGACCCGTACCAGCCGGTGGAGCGCACGCTGAAGCTGACGCGCTCGATCCTGCAGGTGCTGGACCGCTACAACCATCCGGTCGGGATCGTCACCAAGTCCGCCGGCGTGCTGCGCGATCTGGACATCCTGACCTCGATGGCGAAGCGGCGGCTGGCGCGGGTTTATCTGTCGGTCACCACGCTGGATGCCTCGCTGGCGCGCAAAATGGAGCCGCGGGCGGCGGCACCGGCGCGGCGGTTGCAGGCGATCGCCGAGCTGACGCGCGCGGGCGTGCCGGCGGGCGTGCTGGTGGCGCCGATGATCCCAGGGCTGAACGATGCGGAGATGGAGAAGATCATCGAGGCATCATCGCGGGCCGGCGCGCGCCATGCCGGCTATGTGCTGCTGCGTCTGCCGCACGAGCTGCGGCAGATGTTCGAGGACTGGCTGGCGACGCATTACCCCGATCGCGCGAAGCACGTGCTGAACCTGGTGCGCGAGACGCGGGGCGGGGCGCTGAACGACTCGCGCTTCCATCACCGGTTCAGCGGACAGGGTGTCTACGCGGATCTGTTGCTGCGCCGGTTCACCCGGGCGACAAAGCAGTGGGGGCTGGACGAGGCGCGCGAGGGGCTGGACTGCACACAGTTCGCGGTCCCAGGGGATCGCGCGCCGCCGGTTGCCGAGGCGCAGATGTCGCTGTTCTGACTCGAAGCCTGCCCGGTGCTGCCGGCGCCGCAACCCATCGCTCCATCATCGGTCCCGCGGCACAGGCTGCTGAAGCCCCAACGCCATAATCGCGGGGGCCCCTAGGCCATAATGGCGGGGGCGGGACTCAAGCAGCGGGCGGAGACCGCCAAGCCGCCGAGCCAATTGGCGCCGGGAGTCCACGCAGCAGACCTTCAGTGCTCAGATCCTCGTCCAGATCCGGCCTATGGATGCCATAGCCAGCACCGGAAATCTCCCACTTCGCCCGTTGCGCCGGCGCTGCGTCAGCAAGGCGCGGGTACCACGCCAGGGGCACGGTGATCGTGCGGCCATCCATCAGGCCAACCACAAGCTCATCCTCGGTGACCGATACATCCCGGACCCGGATGTCAGAGGTCTCCGCCTGTGTCAAAGAAGCCATGCCAAGCCTCCAGAAGCCTCTGATGGTGCGTGCGCGCCAAACGTAAGCCAGACCTTCGCGGTTGCTCCGCCGCGGTCAACGTGCACGTGCGGCGGTTCGCCTGGCTCGTGGCTGTAGAAATACACCCGGAACCCGTCACCCGGAATCCGTCGACGCGAAAACCGTCGGCATGACCTTGTCTCGTGCAGAGAATGGATAAATCAGCGCTTGGGGCCGTTACCTCAAACCGCCGGCGTCAGCTTCCATCCCGCCGGTGTCGGCTCGCAGAACAGCGGCATCGCGTTCTGCGTGCGCACATTGACCTCCAGCCCCATCGCCGAGCGCAGCGCACGGAACATCGCCCCATGCGCCACCACCAGAACGACTGGCGGCAGCGCCGTCGCACGGTTCACCGCCGCGACCGCGCGAACCCGCAGCGCTGCAAACGTCTCAGCCCCCTCCGGCGTGAACCCGCCGCTGATCCAATCGGCAAACCAGCCAGTCATCTTCTGGCCCTCCTGCACGCCGAACGCGACCTCGCGCAGCCCGGCATCGAGCTGCACCGGCAGCGCCAGCGTCTCCCCCACAATCTCCGCCGTCACCCGCGCGCGCGACAACGTTGACGCAACGATCGTAGCGATCCCGCGGTTGCGCAGCAGCAGCGCCGCCGACCTTGCCTGTGCAAGGCCGACGGCGTTCAGCGGAATGTCCACATTGCCCTGCGAGATCCCCTGGGCGTTCCAGTCGGTCTCGCCATGCCGGAGGAACCAGAAGGCAACGCGGGTAAGTTGTGGTAGCGGATCGAGATCCACCGTCAGGCCGCGAGGCCTTCCGCCTTCAGCGTCCGCTGCACCGCCGGGCGCGCCAGCATGCGCTGATAATGCGCCGCGCAGTTGGGTGGCAGCGTCATCTTCAGCGGATTGGCCGCCCAGTGCTCGACGTAATACACGGCGGCATCGGCGATCGAGAACGCCCCCGCAACGTACTCCTTGCCCGCCAGCGCCTTGTCGAGCAGCCCCAGCCCCTTCTCGAAGATCTCCTTGCCACGCGCCTTCACCGCATCCTCATCGGCGGCGTTCGGGGTATAGTTTGACGGCCGGAACAATCGCGAGGCGCCCTGCATGTGCACGGTCGAAACGACGTAGTCCATCGCCTCCATCGCCCGCGTCTGGGCTTCCAAGTCCTCGGGCAGCAGTTTCGCACCCGGATTGGTACGCGCCAGCCAATAGGCGATGGCGGGGAACTCGGTCAGCACCGAGCCATCGTCGCGCTCCAGCGTCGGCACCTTCGACTTCGGGTTGACCGCGGTGAAGCCAGGCTGGAACTGCTCGCCCTGACGCAGGTTGACGGCCACGCCGTCATACGGCTTGCCGATCTCCTCCATCAGCACATGGATACCGAGCGAACAGGCGCCTGGTGCGTAATACAACTTCATCTTTTGTCCCTCCTGAGAACGGCTGGTGTAGCAGTTTCACGCGGCGGCGACACGGTGCCAGGCGCCGACCGGTGGGCGTGGCAGGCCGAGCGTCTCCCGCAGCGTGGTGCCGGCGTAGTCCTTGTGGTAGATGCCCCGTCGTTGCAATTCCGGTACCACAAATCGCACGAAATCCTCATACGAACCCGGAACATGCGAGGCCGCCACCACAAACCCGTCGCAGGCGCGTTCCGCCACCCATTGCTCCATCCCGTCGGCCACATCCTTGGCGCTGCCGATGAAACGCACGTGGTCGTGGAATGTGCCGCGCCGCGTCACATCGATGAAATCGCGCACCGTCGGGTTGGCCTTGCCGCTGACCTTGCGCACGCGGTCGACCACCGCCTGTCCGCCGGTCAGCTCCGCCAGTTCCTCGTCGCTGAAACTGTCGTCCAGGCCCTTCTTCGAAAAATCATAATTCACCAGCTCCGACAATAACGAAAGCTGGTCGGCCATCCTCGGCAGGCTGTCGATCAGCGCCACCTTGTCCTCGGCCTCGGCACGCGTTTCGGCGACCACATGGTACATGCCGGTGCACGCTTTCACGCTGTCCGGATCGCGGCCATGGCGCGCGATCTCATCCTTGAACACCGCGTAGTCCGCCTTGCCCTGCGAGAGCGTGTGGTAGACCACGAACACCAGCTCCGCCCAGCGTGCAGCGAACGCGCGGCCACGCCCGCTCTGGCCCGCCTGGATCAGCACCGGATGACCCTGCGCCGAGCGCGGCACGGTGAACGGCCCGCGCGAGTTGAAGAATTTTCCCCGGTAATCCAGCCGATGCACTTTCGACGGATCGGCGAAGCGGCCGGTCGCCTTGTCGAGGATGATCGCGTCATCCTCCCACGCATCCCAATGGCCCATCACGACTTCGAGGAATTCATCGGCGCGATCGTAACGAAGGTCGTGGGCGGGGTGCGCGTCCTCGCCCATGTTCAACGCCTCGCCGTCGTTCAACGACGTAACCACATTCCACGCGGCGCGCCCGTTGGTCATCAGATCGAGCGTGGCGAATACCCGCGCCACATGAAACGGTTCGAAATAGGAGGTGGAATAGGTCGACCCGAGGCCGAGCCGTTCCGTCGCCATGCCCATCACGGTGAGTATCGTCACCGGGTCCATCTTCACGCAACGAATGCCGTTGGCGACGGTGTGGGTGTGATCGCTGCCGAAACGGTCTGGCATAGCCAGGCGATCGTCGAAGAAGCCGAGATGGAACTTGCCGGCTTCCAGCGTGCGGGCGATGCGCCGGTAGTACTCCGCCGAGGTGAAGTCGGGCGCCGCCTCCGGATGCCGCCAGGAGCCGACAAAGTTCGTGCAGTTCTGCGCCTGCAGGAACGCAACGAGGGTCATCTGGCGCACGGTGTTCCTCCTTCGCCCGCTGGATGGGCGCCGTGGGATGCTACCGGGCTGGCCGCGGCTTACAAGTCGGGGCCGGGGCGGGGCGGGCTCAGAGTCGGGCGGGTTCGGTTTCGCACTGCACGCCAAACCACCGCTGGCGCCACACAATCAGCCGGCCGGCGAGCTTCCCATCAACCGATCGACCGCCGCCGCCTTGTCCAGCTTGAACACCGCCGCGAATTCGGTCGCCAGCCGCTCGATCGCAATCTCAAACAAATTGCGCCGGCTGAAACTCGACTCGCTGCCGTCCAATGACGGCCGCAGGTCGCGCACCACCTCGGCCAGCGCCTTGACGCTGCCGGAATTGATTTTCGCCTGATACTCCAGCGCGCGTTTCGTCCACACGATGCGATTGGCGTGCGGCCGCCCCTTGAGGATGGTCAGCACATCGGCAAACGCCTGGCGGCTGACCGGTCGACGCAGCCCGGTCTCACGCGCCTTGCCGACCGGAATGCGCAGCGACATCCGGTTCTCGGCAAAGGTGATCTTGATCAGGTTCAGCTTGTGTCCCGCGATCTCCTCGATGCGAACCTGGTCGACGGTGCCGATGCCGTGCGTCGGATACACCACCAGGTCGCCCTTGCGGAACGCACGCACATCCAGCGGCGGCGTTACGCCGGTCGCCCCGGAAGGTGCCGCCGGCAACCCGACCGTCGCCTTGGCAACGGCCCCTTTGGCAACGACCCCATTCGCAACGACATCTTTGGCAACGACCCCATTGGCGGCGACATGGGTTGCGGTCACGTGTCCCAGACCCTCGCCCGCGGCCGGGAAACGCCCTTGGCCATGATCGGTCTCTTCCGGCACCACGAGCGTCAACACTACGACACCATCCTCTCCTGAACCGACAACTGATCTTCGTGCACCACGCGTTCGTGGCCGTCTTGCGCGTTCTTCACCCGGTAGCGCACGTCGACGCCCTCGATCGGCAGCAGGCGCACAACCACGTAGGCGCCGCCGGGCAGATGCTTGTCCAGGCGGTTGGGAATGACGTTGACCGTCTGCCCGACCTTGAATTTGTGATACGTCATGGTCACCCCTCTACGACCGGCGTCCATGCGTGTCCGGCGCTCCTGCAGGTAGAGCCAGGGGAAGGCGATGCCCAACGGCAACCGCGCTGGGCACGTGAACCCCGCTGGGCGGAGCGCCGGGGCATAGGCTCAGGCGGACTGCAGATTTTCCGCCGACATCTTGCCCTGTTGGCCCTGCTGAACGTCATAGCTGATCTTCTGGCCTTCGTTCAGGCCGCCCAGACCCGCGCGTTCCACCGCGGAAATGTGAACGAACACATCCTTGGAGCCGTCATCGGGCTGAATGAAGCCATAGCCCTTCTGGGCGTTGAACCACTTGACCGTACCTGTCGACATCGTATCACTCCGAGACATCGGCGGCCCGCACAGCGCGAGCCGGATTACTCTTCTGGTGCGGAGAGCTTCGAGATGCGACAGCGCCGCAAGCAGTCACGAGCGGCCCGGATCGAAAAGTGCCGATGCGCGACCATATAGGAGATCTGCGCCCAGATTGCCAGCGCCATTAACAACGCGCCTTGGCGGACGCACCTTTCGCACGTCCCTCGACCGGGTGCCGCCCGGGGTTTACCCGCAAGCACCGGTCCCCGTGGATGAAGTGCCAATGGGCGAAGTGCCAATGGGCGGAGTGCCAATGGGCGGAGTGCCAATGGGCGGAGTGCCGGTGGGTGATCTGCCAGTGGGCCAGGTGCCAAGTAGAACCCGCCCGGAGGAGCCCCGTATTGGCGGTGGCAACGGCAAGCCGCAACCGCGGATGCGGAGCGGGTAAAGCCATGCTTTCAGCGCACCAAACGTATCGATGGGCGCTCCACTGGCAGTATATATGTTCCTTTGTCGGAATGGATTAATTGCGGCAATTTTGCCCCGCCGCCAGACAGGACAGAAGGCGCATGGTTGACGAACATGGCCAGAGCCTTCAGGGTGCCACATGACTGAAAGTCACGGTGGACACTGCACCCAATCAACCCGGCGCGATCGCGGAATCGTACCGAATCAGGAATAAGACTGCCGCACGCCATAGCCTGCACCGAGACGCAAACCCCGTCTTGCGACCGCACCGACGGCTTGCGACCGCACCGACGGCTTGCGACCGGCCCGACAGCTCGCAACCGCGGCTCGCAAACATCGTCGATGCAACCCGTGCAATTGAACTCAGCCAGGTCCGCGGCGGGACCGACACCGCCGACTGGACCAATGCCGAGCGGATGAATGCCGCCGCGGCGACCTGACGCCGTTGTTACTTCGACGCGCCGATTTTGTGCACCTGCACACCGGCGCCCTCTGGAGCTCCCCTTGGCGCTCCTTTTGGCGCTCCCTTTGGGGCCGGGATGGCGGCTTCGCAGCGATGGGACATATGCGATGGAACGATCAGTCAGCCCCGGCAACCCAAGGTTCTTCGCCTGCACCGGCCCGCACACCCTGGCGACCGTCGCCGCCACGGTCGGTTGCAGCCTGCCGCAAGGCGACCTCCTGCTGACCGGGCTGGCCGCGCTCGAGACCGCCGGCCCGACCGAGATCAGCTTCGCCGGCCACCGCCGCCACAACGCCGCGCTGACCCGAACCGCGGCAGGCGCGGTGCTGGTGCACCCGGATATGCAGGCCAGCGTGCCCGCCGGCACGATTGCCCTCATCATCGCCGATCCCGCCGCCGGCTGGGCACAGCTTGCGGCGTTGTTCCACCCGGTTCCGGCCGTCACCCCCGGCATCCATCCCAGCGCCGTGGTCGCGACCAATGCCTCCGTCGACCCCAGCACCGAGGTCTGCGCGCACGCCGTGATCGACCCGTTCGTCGACATCGGCCCAAACTGCCGGATCGGCCCCAGTGCGGTGATCGGCGCCGGCGTGGTGCTGGGCGAGGCGTGCCGCATCGGCGCCCATGTCAGCATCAGCCACGCCATCCTGGGCGCCCGCGTCTGCATCTTTCCTGGCGCCAGAATCGGCCAGGAAGGCTTCGGCTTCACCATCTCATCGCATGGGTTCCAGACCATACCGCAGCTCGGCCTCGTCATCCTGGAGGACGACGTGGAGGTCGGCGCCAACACGACGATCGATCGCGGCGCGCTGCGCGACACCGTGATCGGTGCCGGCACACGGCTCGATAACCTGGTCCAGGTCGGCCACAACGTGCGGATCGGACGCTACTGTGCCGTGGCCGCGCTCGCCGGCATCTCCGGCTCGGTGGAGATCGGCGATTTCGTCGTGGTCGGCGGCCAGGCCGGCTTTGCCAGCCATGTGCGGGTTGGTGCCAAGGCGCAGATCGGCGCCCAGTCGGGCGTCATGTCCGACCTTGCACCCGGCGCGGTCGTCGTCGGCAGCCCGGCCCGCCCAGCCCGCGAGGTGTTCCGGGAGATCGCAACGCTGAAGCGATTGGCCCGCCCCACTCAGGCCTGACCTGCACGATCCTTGGTGCCAGCCGCCCGATCCCTGGCGCCAGTCGGCCACCCGCGCTTGCCGTTCTCGCATCGCGTCATCGCATTCGCTCGTTGCCACGCCCGCGCCGGACGCGGCGATGCACCTGCCGAACCGACAGCATCTCGCCGTTGACCGCACCGTCGACCACCCCGTCATGCACCTCCCAGCCGGCGGGATACGGCTCGAACGGTCCACGCAATCGCGTGGGCAACAGCGGCAGCGCATACGCGGCGGCCAGCAGCAACAGGCGCCGCGCGCTCGGATGTGCGCGCACCGAGCGCAACAGCCAGGCACGGCCCTCCCGCCGCCGCGCGTGCCGGATCAGCTCCCGCCCGATGATCCAATGGCTCTCGGCGTCGGCGAGCCGGCGCAGCTCGAGCAACGCTGCCGGACCCAACCGGGCGCGCAGCATCGGATTGGCAAAGATCGCGTCCAGGCAGGCACGAAACGCCGCGGGGTCGGCGCCGAGGCGGTGCACCGCCCCGCCGGTGCGAACGCGCACATACAGCACCGGCGGGCGCCCGGTTGCCGCGGTAAAACGCCCAACGAGCGCCAGCCGGATCAGGTAATCCCAGTCCTCGCCATAGGCCAGGCCGGGAATGTGCGGGCCGGCCGCGATCGCGGCGGCGCGGCGGATCAGCAGATGGCCCAGATTGGCGAAGTGGTTGCGCCACAACAGCGCCCGCAGCACGTCGCCGCTCGGCGGCCGCAACACCCGCCCCAGGATCGAGCACGGGCCCGACGCGGCGACGGCGCCCGGCGCAGCGTGCAAGGCCGCCACCAGACGGGTCAGTGCGTCCGGTGCCAGCCAGTCATCCGCATCGAGGCACAACACCGCCTCCACCCCAGGCTCCAACGCCGCCAATCCGCGATTGCGTGCGACCGAGACGCCGGCGTTCTCCTGCCGCAGCAACCGCAGCCGCACATCGACGAACCCGGCCGCCAGGCTGGCGGTGGCGTCGGTCGAGCCGTCATCCACCACCACCATGCGCCAGTCGGTGTGGGACTGCGCGAGCACCGACCGGATGGCGTCGCCAATCCACGGGGCAACGTTCCAGGCCGGGGTCACGATGCCGACGCGCATCCAGCTCGCTCCCTATGGGCGCATGATGTGGGCGCATGATGTTGGGCGCACGATTTGGGACGCCCGATGCGGGACGCCCGAAGTAGCCGACGCAGGTGAAGGCTTGGTTAGCGCGCAGGCACGCCGCTCACCGCGCCACCCATCGCATCCCCGCGGGAACGCCTTCCCGCGACTGGCGCAATGCGGCGCAGCGGAATGCGGCGTATACGGTCCCCGTTTGATGCCGGCACCCGTCTGGTAGCGGCCCACGGCGTCACGATGCAGCTTGAGGAACGGACCAGGGTGCGACGTTTGATGAAACGGATGGCGCTGCCGATCGGCGCGGTTGCGGTCGTCTCACTGGGTGCCGCGGCGCTTTATGCCCGCGGCAACGCACCGCCGGATTGCGGCAGCGAGCGTGCGCTGGACAGCGTCTCGGCGATCCTGCGCGACGGCCTGCACCTTGACGGCGTCTACATGACCAACATTCGGACGCTGTCCGGCGGGATGTTCAGCGATCGCCGTGATTGCGTTGCGGACATCGCGCAGATCAGGGGCGGGGAAAACGCATCAGGCATGCCTTGGCAGGAAATCCGCTACCGCATCGTGCGGCAGGGCAAATCCCGGACCCCCGTCATCACCGCCGAACTGGGTGACCCTGTGCCCCCGCCTCAGCCGCAACCATCGCTTTGGCGGCGCATCCTCACCTACCTCTGACCCCTGATTCTGATCTCCCCGTTATTTCTGACCTCCGCACCTACCCTGTATCGTCTGGGGCACGGCTCGTCGCGCCCGCGCTCGACGTGCCCGCCACCGCCCGCCGATGTCGCGCCGCTGAGGCGCACTATCCGGCAAGCTCGCGCGATCTCCTGGTGGCCGCGTCGACCGCCCGCTGCATCGCCAGCGGCCAGGCATCGGCGGCCATCAGCACCTGCAACGCGCGCTCGGTGGTCCCCGCCGGACTGGTGACCGCCTTGCGCAAAGCCGCGGCATCCTCGGTGCTCGCCGCCAACAGCGCGCCCGAGCCGGACACCGTCTGGCGTGCCAGCAGCCGCGCAAGCTCCGCCGGGATGCCCTGCGTGATCGCCGCCTGCTCCATCAGCTCGGCCAGCAGGAATACATACGCCGGCCCACTGCCCGACACCGCGGTCACCGGGTCGAGCAACCCCTCGTCATCCACCCACGCGACTGCCCCGATCGCCTCCAACAGAGTGTGGCACAGCGCGCGCTGATCCGCGCTGACGCCGGAGCCAGGACAGGCCACCGTGACGCCCTGACGCACCGCGGCCGGGGTGTTCGGCATGGCCCGCACGATCGGCGCGGTCTCGCCCAACAGCGTGCGCATGCCGCCGATGGTGCGCCCCGCCATGATCGACAGGAACACTGCGCCATCGGCGAACCTCGCATGCGGCGGCAACGCTTCGGCGGCACCCTGCGGCTTCACCGCCAGCACGACGGCCGTCGGCCGGAATCCGGCCGGAATTGCACCGGCGTCGGCAACCACGGTCAGGTCATGGCCCGCCAGAGCGGCGGCCGAAGCGGCCGGATCAACCGCGACCGAGGGCGCCAGGCCACGCTCGCGCCACCCGGACAGCATCGCGCTGCCCATGCGGCCGCAGCCAACCAACAGGATTGGCGGAATTGTGCTCATGGCCTCCCTCGCTCTCGTTTGGTTTGTGTTTCGCCGCATTTGCGTGTCGCCGCATCTGCGTCTCGCCCCCTTGGCGCGCGCAGAGTGGCACGTTCGGGGCAAACGGAGGAAGCAACCCTGAAGCCGGCCATCAGGCCTCCCCCTCCCGCAGGGCAATCGGGTGAACGTCGGAAAGAGGGTCGCTGACCGGCCCCCCCCTGTCATTGCGAGCCGCAGGCGAAGCAATCTCCATCCGGGTGCGCACCTGGATGGGGATTGCTTCGCCTGCGGCTAACTGGAAACTGCTCCCCCTCCCCTTGAGGGAGGGGGAGACTTGCTTCCCCGACCGGCGTCAGTTTCATCCACCAGGGTCGGCAGACGCCGGCCGGTGCGGAACTCGCAATGACAGCAACATCGTGGCCGGCCCGTCGCTTCACCCGATTGCCCTGCCCCCTCCGGCAGGTGCCCTGGCGCCGGAGCGAACGCCGGTCCTAGGATAGCGGCAAATCAAAAACCGCCTGGGGAAATGTCAATGTCGTCACGCAAGATCGCGGCCCGTCAGGTGCTGCACGCCCTCCTGGCCATTGCCTGCGTCGCTGTCGCCGCCATGGTCATTATCACCACCACCCGCGCCGCCGAGCCGCTCACCATCGGCTTCGACACCGAGGCAACCGGCGGCCTCGCGCCGAACGGCAAAGCCGCGCTGCTGGCAATGCAGATCTGGGTTGACGACACCAACGCCAACGGCGGCCTGCTCGGCCGGCCGGTCAAACTGATCACCTACGACGACCAGAGCAATCCGGCGCTGGTGCCCGGCATCGTCACCAAGCTGCTCGACGTCGACAAGGTCGACATCCTGATCGGCGGCAACGGCACCAATCTGGTGGCCCCGGCGATGCCCGTGGTGATGCAGCGCAACCTCACCTTCCTCGGTCTGTTCGGCCTCGATGTGAACAGCGAGTTCCATTACGACCGCTACTTCTCGATCATCCCGGCCGGCGGCGAGCACCCGAAGGAGGCGTTCTCGCAAGGCTTCTTCGCGGTGGCCGAGGCGCTGAACCCCAAGCCGCAGACCATCGCCCTGGTCGGCGCCGACGCCGAATTCCCGAAAAACGCCCTCGACGGCGCGCGCTCGCAGGCCAGGCGGGCCGGATTGAAGATTGTCTACGACCACACCTATCCGCCATCGACCGCGGACTACACGCCGATTGTCCGCGCCATCCAGGCGACCAACCCGGACATCGTCTATGTCGCGTCCTACCCACCCGACACGGTCGGAATGATCCGCGCCGCCAATGAGATCGGGTTGCAGGCCACGCTGTTCGGCGGCGGCATGGTCGGGTTGCAGGCGACGGCGATCAAGACGCAGCTCGGCCCGCTGATCAACGGCATCGTGGACTATGATTTCTGGCTGCCGGTCGGCCGCTACGCCACACCCGAGGCGCTGGCTTTCCTGCAGAAATACCAGGCCCGCGCGGCCAGCGCCGGCGTCGACGCGCTCGGCTATTACCTGCCGCCCTTCGCCTACGCCGACCTTCAGGTGCTCGGCACCGCGGTGACCGCCGTCGGCAGCCTCGACCAGGCCAGGCTCGCCGCCTACCTGCGCAGCCACAGCTTCCACACCGTGGTGGGCGACATCGCCTTCGGGGCGAACGGCGAATGGACCGAGCCGCGCGTGCTGGCGGTGCAGTTCCAGGGCGTGCAGAGCCACGACGTCGACCAGTTCAAGGACCCGAAAATCGAGGTGATCCTGTGGCCGCCGGCGCTGAAATCCGGCGCGGTGCGCATCCCCTACACCGACGCAAAGCACTGAGGCGAAACACTGAAGGAGCACGACATGCAGTTCGGCCTGTTGATCCGCGGCCAGCATCCGGCCGGCGCCGACCTTGCGGCGCGGGCGCGCGACGACCTGGAGATGGCGCGCCGCGCCGAACAGCTCGGCTTCGCCAGCGTCACGCGCGGCAGTCATTACAGCTCACACCCGCTGCTGGGATTGCAGCAGATCCCATTCCTCGCCCAGGTCGCGATCGTGGCACCCAGGCTGCGGCTGATCCCCGGCGTCGTGCTGCTGCCGTTGCACAAGCCGCTCGACGTCGCCGAGCAGATCGCCACGCTGGATGTGATGAGCGGGGGAAAAGTCGTGTTCGGCTGCGGCATCGGCTACCGCGAGGTCGAGTTCAAGGCGTTCGGCACCACGCTGAAGCAGGCCGGCCCGCGCTTCGAGGAATGCCTCGACGCCGTGAAACGCCTGTGGACCGAGGATTTCGTCACCATGAAGGGCTCGCATTTCGAGCTCGAAGGTGCGAACTGCGCGATCAAGCCGGTGCAGCAACCAATGCCGCCGGTGTGGATCGGCGCCAACGCCGACATCGGCATCCGCCGCGCCGCGCGCATGGCCGATTGCTGGTTCGTCAACCCGCACAACAAGATCGAAACGTTGTCGCGCCAGATGGACCTTTATCGCCGCGAGCTCGACGCCTGCGGCAAGCCGTTCCCCGCCGAGTTCCCGATGCTGCGCGAGGTGTTCGTCGCCCGCACCCGCGCCGAGGCGATGCGCCTGGCGAAGCCGTCGCTGGAGGCGAAATACCAGGCCTACAAGGACTGGGGCCAGGACAAGGTGATGCCCGCCGAGGATCATTTCGATCTCGCATTCGACGAGCTGGTGCGCGACCGCTTCCTGTTCGGCTCGCCCGCCGAGGTGACCGAGCAGATCCTGGACCTGCGGCGTCGGTTCGGCGTCAACCACATGGTGGTCGGCGTGCACTGGACCGGCATGCCGGCAAGCCTCGCTCTGGAGCAGATGCAGCTGCTCGCCGAGGAGGTCTTCCCGGCGGTGCGATCCGCCTAGGCCGCACCCTGTCATTGCGAGCCGGAGGCGAAGCAATCCCTATCCAAGTACCCACGGTCTCGGGATTGCTGCCCTCCACGGCGCACCACCCCGCGCCGCCCGCGACATGATGTTGACTTCGCCCACCCCCATGAGCATTGTCCGCGCCCTGCGGCAGCCGGGGGAACGGCTGCCGACGCGCGGGATGGGGCTGTAGCTCAGTTGGGAGAGCGCCTCGTTCGCAATGAGGAGGTCAGGGGTTCGATTCCCCTCAGCTCCACCACCATTCCGCTTCCGTCTCCACCAATCGAATGCCCGCCATTTGGCCACCATGTCCGACCCCACCCGCGACGCCGCGTTCGATCTGCTGACCGCGGTGCTGGATCGCCGCCGGCCGCTGGAGGAGGCGCTGGATGCGCTGCCGCCCGTCGCCCAGCGCGACCGCTCGGCGGCGCACCGTCTTGTGGCGGCCACCTTGCGCCGGCTGGGCACGCTCGACGCCGTGCTGGAGCCGTTCCTGAAGAAGTCGCCGCCCGAACCGGTGCGCCACGTGATGCGCCTCGGCGCCGCGGGCCTGCTGCTGCTGGACACCCCGCCGCACGCCGCAGTCGCCACCGCCGTCGCCCTGGCGCGCAGCCGTCGCCTGCACGCATTCGCCGGCCTGGTGAATGCGGTGCTGCGCCGTGTCGCGGAGGCCGGACCGGCGGCGCTGGCCGAGCTCGACAGCCCGCGGCTGGACACGCCCGCGTGGTTATGGACCTCCTGGGGTGCCAATGCGCGCGCGATCGCGGTGGCGCATCAGCACGAGGCGCCGCTCGACCTGACGCTTCGCCCCGGGGCGCTGCCTCCGGAGGGTGGCGAGGTGCTGCCGACCGGCTCGGTGCGGTTTCCCGCTGGCACCGCTGTCACGCCGTTGCCCGGCTTTGAGCAGGGGGCATTCTGGGTGCAGGACGCCGCCGCGGCCCTCCCCGTGCGCCTGCTCGCCCCGCAGCCCGGCGAGCGCATTGGCGATCTGTGCGCGGCGCCAGGCGGCAAGACCGCGCAGCTTGCCGCCGCCGGCGCCGATGTCACGGCGCTGGACCGCGACCCGACGCGCCTGGCCCGGCTGCAGGACAATCTGCGCCACTGGCGGCTGAGCGCGGCGACGATCGCGGCCGACGCCACGGACTGGCACCCGCCAGCACCGTTCGACGCCGTGCTGCTGGACGCGCCATGCAGCGCCACCGGAACGATCCGGCGCCATCCCGATGTGCCCCGCCTGAAGCGCCCGCGCGACATCGGCGCACTGACCGAGGCACAGGACCGCCTGCTGACGGCCGCCGCCGCCATGCTGCGGCCCGGCGGGCGGCTGATCTACGCGGTGTGCTCCTTGCAGCCCGAGGAGGCGGAGCCGCGCATCAAGGCCGCACTGTCACGCGGCGGCCTGCGCCAAGACCCGTTCGTCCCCCCCGAGCTGCCCGGGCTACCCGAGGCGATCACATCGGAAGGGTTCTTACGCACGCATCCCGGACTATGGCCAGACCGCGGCAGCATAGACGGCTTCTTCGCCGCGCGATTAGTAAAGCTGTGACCGCGGCGTAGGGCGGAAGAGCGCAGCGTCATCCGCCACGTCTGTCAGCGCGCCAAAAGTGGCCGATGACGCTTCGCGTTTCCGCCCGACGCGCTCGCTGCGCCGGGCAACCACCTCGCCGATCAGCACCAGCGTCGGACCGCCGGTGCCCCACGCAGGTGCCTGCGCAACCAATTCCGGCAACGTTCCGGTCAACACGCGTTTCCGCCGCGTGCCCCCACGTTCGACCAGCGCGGCCGGCGTGCTCTGATCGAAGCCGCATCGACCCAACCCGTCCGCCAGCTGCGCCAGCGTGTGGATACCCATGTAGATCGCCAGCGTCGCGCCGGGCCGTGCCAGCGCCGCGAAATCCAGCTCCAGCACACCGTCCTTGGTGTGCCCGGTCGCCAACGTCACCGCGCGGCTGGCCTCGCGGTGCGTCAGTGGAATGCCCGCGTCCGCCGCACAGGCGAGCGCCGCGGTGATCCCCGGAACGATCTCATGCGCAACACCGGCCTCCGCCAGCGCTTCGGCTTCCTCGCCACCGCGGCCGAACACCAGCGGGTCGCCGCCCTTCAGTCGCACCACGCGCTTGCCGGCGCGCGCCAGCCGGACCAGCAGGGCGTTGATGTCCGCCTGCTGCATGCAGTGGTTGGCGCGCGCCTTGCCGACGAAGATGCGTTCGGCATCGCGCCGCGCCATGTCCAGCACCTCGTCGCTGACCAGCCGGTCGTGCACGATAACGTCCGCCTCGCCGAGCAATCGTTGCGCCCGCAGCGTCAGCAGATCGCCCGCCCCGGGGCCGGCGCCGACCAGGAACACCATGCCGGGCTGATAACCCGTGTCGGCCAGTTCGTCGGCCAGCGCGCGTTCGGCGCCGGCTTCATCGCCGGCAAACACCAGCGCTGCGACGCGTCCGGTGAAAATTCGTTCCAGCATGCGACGCCGCGCGCCCAGGTCCTGGAAGCGGCGCCGGATCTCGCCCGAGAACCGTCCGGCCAGCGCGGCAAGGCGGCCGAACGCCGGCGGCACCACGGCCTCGATCCGCTGGCGCAACATCCGCGCCAGCACCGGTGCCGTGCCGCCGGTGGAGATCGCGATGGTCACCGGATCGCGATCGACGATCGCCGGCATGATGAAGCTGCACAGCTCCGGCCGGTCGACGACATTGACCGGGATGCCGCGCGCCCGGGCGATCCGCGACAGCGCGAACAGATCGGCCTCCGGCGCATCGGCGCCCACAGCGAGCGCGCAGCCGTCTAGGTCCGCCGGATCGAACATGGGCCGCAGCCGCACCTGCGCGCCGGCGCGACGCAACGGCTCGGCCTTGCGCTCGGCGATCTCACCGGCGCCGAGCACCAGGACCGGGCAACCGGACAAATCCATGAACAGGGGAAAGTGCCGCATCAGCCGCCTATAGGCCCGCCGCGCGCGGCCGTGCAGCGCCGGCGCGGCAATAAGATAACGCGCGTCTTTTCCGGCGCGGATGGAGAAAATCCATCGCCCGGCACGCCGAATCCAAGCAGCGTCGATCTCCCGGCGGCGCCCCGCATCGACCGCTCAATACACATCGCGCAGGTAGCGACCCTGCCGCGCCAGCGCGACGATCCAGTCCTTCGCCTGGTTCTCGTTCAGCCGCCCCTCGGTCATTGCCACCTTGCGCAGCGCCGCGTCCACGTCCTTCGCCATCCGCATGGCATCGCCGCAGACATAGAAATGCGCGCCGTCCTGCAGCCAGCGCCACAGATCCTCGGCGTTCTCCGTCATCCGGTCCTGCACGTAGATCTTGCGCCCCTGGTCGCGGGAGAAGGCGGTGTCGAGCCGCGCCAGCGTGCCGTCCTTGCGCCAAGCCGTCAGCTCGGTCTCGTAAAGAAAATCGGTGGCACGGTTGCGCTCGCCGAACAACAGCCAGGTGCGGCCGCGCACGCCCGAGGCGGCACGCTCGGCGAGGAAGGCACGGAAAGGCGCGATGCCGGTGCCCGGGCCGACCATGATCACCGGCACCGAGGGATCGGCCGGCAGGCGGAAATGACTGGTCTGGATATAGGCCTCGACCGGCGGCGCCGCGGTGGCGCGGTCGGCGAGGAACCCGCTGCCGACACCGTTACGCACCCGTCCACGCCGCGTGTCACGCACCACGGCGACGCACAGATGCACCTCGCCCGGCGTCGCGCGCGGCGAGGAGGCGATGGAATACAGCCGGGGGCGCAACGATGGCAGCGACGCCACCAGATCCGCCAGCTTGGGACGCGCCGACGGGAACGCCTCCAGCAGGTCGAGCAGGTCCGCGTCGGCAGGCTCGACGCCGTCGACGCCCTCGCTGAGTTTGCGCAGCGCCTCGGCGTGGCGCGGGTGTTTGGCGGTCATCGCCAGCAGGTCGGTGGTGCGGTCCAGCGGGCGCGCGATGTCGAGGCAATTGCTGAACGCCGCGCGGAGCGGGCGCGTCGCGCCGTCTGGGCAGGCCACGGCCTCCTCGCCCGTGGCGCCGAGCGCGGCCAGGGTCGCTTCCACCAGCGCGGGATCGTTGGGTGTGGCGAGGCCGATCGAATCGCCCGGTTCGTAGTTCAGTCCGGAACCGGACAGGTCGACAACAACGTGGCGCACATCCTTGCTGGATCCCGGCTGGGTCAGCGGCGCAGCGGACGCCACGCGCACGGGCCGACCGACCGGTCGTGCCGGCGCGGGAACGATGGGGGCGGCGACGACCGGCGCCTCCGCCATCAATTGTTTCAACAACCGCGCCGTCGGCTTCGCCCCGGGGACGCACAGCGAGGTCGACGCTTCGCGGCCGTCAGCCAGCGCCTCGGCGTAGCTCTGGCACAGATAGCCGCACTGGCCGCAATCGAGCTGCCCCATCGCCGCCATCAATCGTTGCGGCAGCGGTTTGCCCTCGGCGAGCTGCATCCGGTCGGGCAGCTCCATCGCCGGATCGTGCCAGGGGAAGTCCTCTTGTTCAGCGGCGGGGGGCGGCGCGGTGGAGAGGCCCGCGGTGGCACCGCCGTAAAGCCCGGCAAGGAACCCGTTCAGCCAGGCGCGCTGCGCCGGCGAGAACGGCGCGTTGTCCGGAATGAGCGGGATCGGCGGGGCGGGTGGTGACATCGCGTTCACCGACTGTCCCCCGACCGTTCCCATCCCGTCATGGCCGGGCTTGACCCGGCCATCCTCTTGCGGACAGGCCCGCGCGCAATCACCGCCAACCCCGCTAACAAACGGTGACGCCGCCAAGAGCATGACCGGCTCAAGCCCGGCCATGACGCATGAGCAGCCGGCCATAACAAATCAGCAACGTGTAACGCCGTCACGCGTCCTCCAGTACACGATCGCACAGCCCCACCAGCGCCTCGTCCGACAGCCGCGCCGTGAACGCCTGGAACGTTTCCCCCGGCACGGCACGATCGCGCTGCCACGCCGCCAGCAGCGACAGCACCATCGGCGGCAAGTCCTCGGTCACCACCTTCGCGCGCACCAGGCGGCCCAGCTTCTGTTCCGCCCCCGCCCCACCGCCGACCAGCAGGTCGTAGCCCTCGATCATGTCGTCGTCGCGCTCGACCTTCGTCGCCAGCAACCCGATATCCGACACGTAATGTTGCGCACACGAATGATGGCAGCCGGTCAGGTGAATGTTGATCGGCTGGTCGATCTGGATGCGTGCCTCCAGCCAGCCCACCAGCGCCGCCGCGTCGCGCTTCGTATCGGAGGCTGAGAACTTGCATCCCGCATTCCCCGTGCAAGCCACCAGCCCGCCACGCAATGCGCTTGCCTGCCAATCCAGTCCCAGCGCCGCGATCGCAGCAAGCGCCTCGTTCAGCCGCGCATCCGGGATGTCGCTGATCAGCAGGTTCTGCCAGACCGTCAGGCGCAACGTACCTGACCCGAACCGATCCGCGATCGCGGCAAGACCGCGCAGCCGGTCGCTGCTCAGCCGGCCAACCGGACACACCACGCCGACGTAGTTCAACCCCTCCTGCTTCTGCGGATGCACGCCGATATGGCCATGCTTGTCCTGCATCGGGCGCGGCAAGATCGCCGCCGCATCGACCCGCAGCAACGGCGCGCCAAGCTCCTTCTCGACCTCGGCAAGAAATGCCGGAACCCCGATGCGGTCGAGCACGTATTTCAGCCGTGCCTTGGTCCGGTCCGTCCGATCGCCATACGCAATGAACGCGCGCACGACGGCATTGCACACGCGCACCGCATCGTCCGGTGCCACGATCACGCCGGTCTCGCGGGCGAAGTCCCGGTGCCCGGTGATGCCGCCAAGCGCTAGGCGGAAATACACCCCCGGCGCGGCATCAAACCCGTCCGCCACCTGCACCGCGGTCAGCGCGATGTCGTTGGTGTCCTCCAGCACCACCACGCGCCCGCCGCCATCGAACGCGATGTTGAATTTCCGCGGCAGGCCGTACAGCTCGCGGTGATACAGAATGAAATGGTGCACCGCGCGGCAATACGGCCGCGTATCGATCAGCTCCTGTGGATCGATCCCCGCGGTCGGACTGCCGGTGACGTTGCGGATATTGTCCGCTCCGGCGCCACGCGAGGTCAACCCGATCTCCGACAGGCGCAGCAAAACCTCCGGCGCACTCGCAGCCGCAATCTCCCGCAGTTGCAGATTGGCGCGCGTGGTGACGTCCGCATAGCCGCCCGCCAGATCGTCGGCGATCGCCGCCACGCCGCGCAGTTGATACGCGTTCAGAATGCCGCCCGGAATCCGCAGCCGGCACATGAACGCATCCTGCGCCGGCGCCACGTAGAACAGCCCGTGGAACTTGGTCAGAAATATCTCGATGCCCTTGGGAAACTTCCCCGCCGCCGCCAGCGCGTTGATCTCGTCGAACCGGTCGAGCGGATGCTTCTTGCGTTTCGCTTCCTCCTCCGCCGTCAGCTTCCCGCCCGCGGCCACCGTCCGATCCTGCGCGGCGCGATGAATATCGCCGGGATCCACCGCCGGCCCGGCAACCGGCGCCGCCGACAGGCCCAGCGCGCCGCGCCGCGCTTCCACCCCGGCCATGAAGCCCTTGAGGTATTCCTGCTGCTCCCCGGTGAACGGAACGTCGCTCATCTGTTGCGCACCAGGATCAATCACCGGTCGCCGGCAGCGCCATCGGCTGCGGCACGGCCTCGCGCCCATAGGTCGCGTACAGCGCCAACCCGGTGAACAGCAGCCCGCCCACCAGATTGCCCAGCGTCACCGGAATCTGGTTCCAGATCCACCAGTCGCCGAGGCTGACCTTCGCACCCATCATCATCCCGGCCGGAATGACGAACATATTGACCACGGAATGTTCGAACCCTTGGGCAAAGAACACCAGGATCGGCATCCAGGCGCCAACGATGCGCCCGATGGTGGAGGTGGAGCTCAGCGCCATCACCACGCCAAGGCAGACCATCCAGTTGCACAGCATCGCCTTGACGAACACGGTGACCATGCCGGCCATGCCGAAATGCGCGTAGCCGATTGTCTTGGCCTCGGCGATTTTCACAATGCTGGCGGCGACACCGGCGGGTTCCACCTGCCCGGCCATGGTCAGCGCGATCACCAGCAGCGCCGCATAGACCACGCTGCCGATCAGGTTGCCGAGGAAGACCCACGACCAGTTGCCCAGCACGGTGCCCAGCGAGGCGCGGCCGCGCAGCAGCGCCAGCGGCACCAGGGCGAAACTGCCGGTGACCAGCTCCAAACCGAGCAGCACGATCATCACGAAGCCGACCGGAAAGATCAGCGCGCCGACGATCGGCTGGCCGGTCTGCGTCGTCGCGCCGATCGCCAGGCTGGTCGCGAAGCCCAGCAATGACCCGGAGAGCATGCCGCGAATCAGCAGGTCGAACGGTCCCAGCCCCGCCTTTGCGATCCCGGCGTTGACCATGTTGCTGACAATCTCGGTCGGTTTCAGGGAGTCCATGTCGAATGCTCCTCGGCGCTGCAACCGGGTGCGCCGCGGCTCGGGCGCCCCCAACACGAGGGACGGCGATGCAATGTGCAGGCCGAAGGCGCAGTCATCGGGAGGGTGCAGCCGTGGCCACGAGCGTCGGAGCGGGAGCGCTATTGCCGCGCTAATTTCGCCTAATTCAAGGGCACTCAAGCCGCACGATGCGCAATTTGGGAGCGTTAAGCCTCCCACCGCATCACAATGCTCAAAATGCAGTCCTCGACAGCCTGTCAGCCCACCAACTGCCGCACCAGCGCCGCCGCCGCCGGTGTAGCCCAGTCGGCCGCGCCCTCCAGCCGCGCGCATTCCATCCCCTTGCGGTCGATCAGCACCGTCGTCGGAATGCCCCGCGCTCCCCAGGCGTCGGCGGCCGCACCCCTCGGGTCCAGCAGGATCGGCAGCCCGCTGATACCGTGAGCATCGAAGAACGCGCGCACCGCCTTGGCCCCGTTGCGGTCCGACGACAGCGGCAGTACGGCGATATCCTGCGGCGCCAGTGTGTGCGACAGCGTCGCCAGCGCCGGCATCTCCGCCACGCAGGGCGCGCACCAGGTCGCCCACAGGTTGATCACCATGCCGTGGCCGAGGAACTCGTCCAGCTCGTGCCGCGCGCCGTCGGCCGCCTGAAAGCTGATCGGCGGCGGCTTCACCCGTGGATTGGTCAGCTTCAACGCCTCGCTCAGCGGCGCCAGATCCTCGGCCCGCGGTTTGCGCGCGATCAGCCCCGCGGCTAGGGTCCCGCCCGCCGCCAATCCCAGCGTCAGCAGGGTGCGACGGCTCAACATACGCATGTCGGAAGCCCTTTCGTGAACCAACCGCCGGACCCTCGCGACACCCAGCCGGACGCCCTGAGCCCGGAGGTCAGGCGCCCGGACGCCACGCGCCCGGACCCGACGCGAAACGTCGCCGCCAACCAGCAATGGGGCGGCCGGTTCGCCGCAGGTCCCTCGGTGGTGATGCAGGAGATCAACGCCTCGATCGGTTTCGACAAGAAGCTCTGGCGGCAGGACATCAATGGATCCCTGGCGCACGCGGCGATGCTGGCGAAGGTGGGCGTCATCAGCGCCGAAGATGCGCAGGCAATTCGTGGCGGTCTAGAGGCGATTGCACACGAGATCGCGACCGGCGCGTTTCCGTTCTCCGAGGCGCTGGAGGACATCCACATGAACATCGAGGCGCGGCTGGCCGATCGCATCGGCGAGGCCGGCAAGCGCCTGCACACCGGCCGCAGCCGGAACGACCAGGTGGCGACGGATTTCCGCCTATGGGTGCGCGACGCCATCGACGGCATCACCGCCCAAATCTCCGACCTGATGCTGGCGCTGGCCGAGCGGGCGGCGCAGCACGCCGGCGATCCGATGCCGGGCTTCACCCACCTGCAGACCGCACAGCCGGTGACGTTCGGCCATCACATGCTGGCCTATGTGGAGATGCTGGCGCGCGATCGCGGGCGGCTGGCGGATTGCCGGCGGCGCGGCAACGAGTGTCCTCTCGGCTCGGCGGCATTGGCCGGCACCTCGTTCCCGCTGGACCGCGCGGCGACGGCGCGAGCGCTGGGATTCGACCGGCCGACGGCGAACTCGCTCGATGCGGTATCGGATCGGGATTTCGCGCTGGAGTTCCTGTCGGCCGCCGCGATCAGCGCCGTGCACCTGTCGCGGCTGGCCGAGGAGATCGTGATCTGGTGCAGCGCGCCGTATCGTTTCATCCGGCTGTCAGACGCGTTCACCACCGGCAGCTCGATCATGCCGCAGAAGCGCAACCCCGACGCGGCGGAACTGGTGCGGGCGAAGACCGGGCGGGTGACGGGTGCGTTGGTGGGACTGTTGACGGTGATGAAGGGGCTGCCGTTGGCGTACGCGAAGGACATGCAGGAGGACAAGGAGGGCGTGTTCGCCACCGCCGAGGCCTGGACGCTATCGCTTGCGGCGACCGCCGGCATGGTGCGCGACATGGTACCGGATACGGAACGGATGCGCGCGTTCGCCGGCTCGGGGTTTGCCACCGCAACCGACCTGGCGGACTGGCTGGTGCGGGTGTTGAAGCTGCCGTTCCGCAGCGCGCACCACGTGACCGGTCGGCTGGTGTCGTTGGCGGAGGCGAACGGCGTGGACCTGTCGGGGTTGTCTCTGGCGGAGATGCAGTCGGTCGAGCCGGGGATCACCCAGGACGTGTTCTCGGTGCTGACGGTCGACGCCTCGGTTGCCTCGCGCACCAGCTATGGCGGGACGGCGCCGGCGAATGTGGCGGCGCAGGCGGCGCGTTGGTTACAGGTGCTGCGATGAAGGCGGCGGCAATGTTGTTGCTGGCGGTGTTGGCGTTGGCCTTGGCCTTGGCGGCGTGCGGCAAGAAGGGTCCGCCCGAGCAGCCCGGGCCGCCGAGCGAAATCATGTATCCCAAGGCGTATCCACACCCGCCGACCACGCCGTGACGGTCGCGACGTAGGGCGGAAGAGCCTGTACACCACTCGTCCCTCCGTCCGTCATGGCCGGGCCGAAGTCCCCGGGCGCTTGAC